>Ga0105055_10005810_pt1 | contig 17228 bp, 14 predicted proteins | sample BON03_FD_78090 | JGI IMG/M metagenome (GOLD analysis project Ga0105055, IMG submission 78090) | Freshwater microbial communities from Lake Bonney liftoff mats and glacier meltwater in Antarctica - BON-03 | ecosystem: Environmental > Aquatic > Freshwater > Ice > Glacier meltwater | place: Lake...
ACTCGTTAGTACAATATCTCCAATTGAACTAAAGCGAATGATCAGTATTTTTAGTTTTTTATTTTTCAAGGCTGCTGTTTCTTTTTTTGCTCATCAAACAATCTGCAGATCTCTTCCAGGCTTAAAGCATTCAGGCAATTTTCTTTACTTAGTCCGCCTTTTCTGGCTACAAGAGTTCCGTATTTCATGTCACTAAATCCTTCTTTTCGATGAGCATCAGGATTTATGGACAAAAGTACACCCTTTGAAATCGCATATTGATGCCATCTCCAGTCCAAGTCGAGCCTGAGCGGATTGGCATTGATTTCAATGATTACCTGATTTTCAGCACAGGCATCAATAATCTTTTTATGATCAATTAGATATCCACTTCTGCTTAACAATAATCTGCCTGTAGGATGCCCCAGAATGGTAGTATAAGGGTTTTTAATTGCTTTTATCAAACGTTCAGTGGCCTTTTCCTCATTCATATTTAATATGGAATGGATGGATGCTACAACAAAGTCGAAGCTGGCCAGAACCTCATTCGAATAATCCAGCGAGCCATCATACAAGATATCAGATTCAATTCCTTTAAATATCCGAAATGGGGAAAGTATTTTATTCAAATCGTCAATTTCACGCTGCTGGGCTGCAACTCTTGATTCATTCAAGCCATTTGCATAAAAAGCTGATTTTGAATGATCGCAAATACCAAAATACTCCAGCTTTAAGTCATTTTTACAGAAAAGCGCCATTTCTTCCAATGTATGGATTCCATCACTCCAGGAACTATGATTGTGCAGGCTTCCCCGAAGATCAGAATATTGAATTAGTTCAGGTAATGCATTTGTTTCGGCAAGTTTAAATTCGTCCCTCCCTTCCCTTAATTCGGGTTCAATGAAAGGGATACCGGCCAGTTTATAAATTCCCACTTCCGACTTACCTTCCAGTTCAGCTCCCTTAAGCATAGCTTTGATTGTTGCCACATGTTCCGAATTTCCGGTTAGGGAAATCAATTTCCATCCCAGTGTAGCAGTATTGCAAAAATTAATGTTAAGCTTTATTCCATGTACAGTCTTGCAATTTATCTGATTTTCAAGAACTTCCAGATCCATCAGTTCCCAGTTTTCAAGTTTTTCTAAGATCGTATTATCAAGTTCTCTTACAAGAAGTAGATCAATACAATCAATGATTTCACATCTTCTGCGGTATTGTCCTGTAAGGCAAGAGAATTCGGGTTTAATTTCTGTTTTAATTCGTTCTAAGATGTCTTCAGCAAAGCTTTCAACCTGTGCATATAAAAAGCGGCCATTGCTGGCCATATTAAATTCGATTGTTTTCTTTATTTCTTCCTGAGTTTTAAGTCCGAAACCCTTTGCCTCAATCAAGCGATTTTCGTTACAGGCATAATACAATTCTCCAACTGTTTCGATACCCAGATCCTTCCAGATGACCATGATTTTTTTAGGTCCAAGACCTTTAATTTTCATCATTTCAACAATTCCCGGAGGGGTTTGCACGAGCAGATCAGAGAGATCCTCTATGGTATTTGAATGTAGGAATTCCCAAATTTTGGAGGCAATACTTTTACCAAGGCCATCAATCTGTACTATTTCATCCAGTGTTTTAGTTGCGATGGGATAAGGAAGTTTATCAACTTTGAACGCGGCATTTGCAACGGATCTGACCTTGAAGGGATTTTCATCATGAAGTTCCATCAATTGACTTAAAAGTCTTAAAGTCCGGGCGATCGTTTTGTTTTCCATAAAGCTAAAGGCTCAAAAATAAACAACCCTTCCCTGAAAAGGGAAGGGTTTGATCAATTTTAAAGAGTTTTTATTATTTTTCTCAATTGAATTATTTCACCTGAATATTGTAGGGGATACGAGCCTGAACTCCGGAAAGGTTAATTGCAGATTGTATTTGTTTATAATAAATAAACTGATCACCTAATTCGCGTTTCATAAAATAGATTTTTATTTTATCTTCAGTATGTTCAAAAAGTGATTTCAGAGGGTCAACCTGATCGGGGTAGCTTACTAGCTTGAAATCTGTTATTTTCGCTTTCCTTGCTGCTGAAGCTATAGCATCATCTATGTTTCCCAATCTATCAACCAGACCATTCTGCAGGGCTTCAGTACCACTCCATACTCTACCCTGGCCAATACTGTCAATATAAGCCGGTGATTTTTTCCGACCATCAGCCACCTTTTGTGTAAAAGTGCTGTAGACTCGATTTACTTCTTGTTGAAAGATCATTTTCTCAGCATCGGTCATTGGGCGGCTGACGGTACCCAAATCTGCAAATTTTCCGGTTTTAACGCCGTCGAAGGTAATTCCAAGCTTATTTTTAAAGAAGTTCTGCATATTGGGAATGATACCAAAAACCCCAATGGAGCCCGTAATTGTGTTGGGCTGTGCAAAAATTGAATCCGCTGCGCAGGCAATATAATATCCTCCGGAGGCTGCTACATCACCCATGGAAACGATTACCGGTTTGGATTTTTTTGCCAAAACCATTTCGCGCCAAATGACATCCGAAGCCAGAGCACTGCCACCCGGCGAGTTTACCCTGAGTACAATAGCCTTAACCTTTTTATCCCTTCGGGCTTTTCGGATTGCCCTTGAAATTCTTTCGGAGCCAATTGATTCATCGTTCCCTTCTCCGCTGATGATATCACCGTTCGCATAAATAAGGGCAATGCGATCTGAAGAGGATCTTTCCTTTTCACCAGGAGCAGGAGCATATTCTTCAATGCTTATCGAGTTAAGGTCTTTTTTCTTATCAGTTCCGGTACGGGCTTTTAACTCATCAAGAACCTCATCCTTATATTTAAGGCCATCGATCATTTTGTAAACTAAAGCGTCTTTTGGATTTCTGACTTTAGCACTGTCGGCCAGGGAAAAAAGTGTGTTTTTTGGAATTTTCCTACTTTTTGAGATCTCTGAAAGGAAGTGATCATACATTGATCCCAGAAATGAATTGACCTGCAGCCGGTTTGGCTCACTCATTTTATCCAGAATGAATGGCTCAACAGCGCTTTTATAGGTTCCAACTTTAATGATTTGGGCTTCAATCTCAAGCTTTTCAAGTGAACCCTTAAAAAACATCAGTTCTGAACTCAGGCCTCTGAAATCGATCATGCCTTCAGGATTCAGGTATACTTTATCTGCGACTGAGGCAAGGTAATAAGCGCCCTGAGTATAAACTTCGCTATAAGCTAAAATGAACTTTCCGCTCTTTTTAAAATCGATCAGGGCATTTCTGATCTCTTCAATTGTTGCAAAACCTGCAGCTAAGGATGAAACATCCAAATATATCCCTTTGATATGATCATCTTCCTTTGCCTCCTCCAGGCTCAAAAGGATCTCGTTTAAACCGATTCTTTTTTTGTTGTCAAAACCCATCAGACCAAATTCAGAGAATGGATTTTTATCTGCCCGTTCTTTAATAGGGTAATCCAAGCTGATATGCATGATACTGTTGGATGTTGCACTTATTTTACCTTCGCTTCCTGCAGAAGAAACCATCGCAACAATCAAAGCGATGAGAAGTATAAAAACAAGAAAGAATGATAAGATGAACCCTATCATTGAGGCGAAAACAAATTTGAAAAATTCTTTCATATCAGAAGCAAATATATTATCTATGCAAGTATACTAATTTACAGATTCAGTATTTGGCTATTTGTTACATGGAACTACATTATTACATGCATACCACCTATTTATTACTTGGAAGTAATCTTGGTAACAGCAGAAATTATATAGCAACTGCTCTTTCTGAAATAGAAGATAAGCTGGGAAGAATCGGTAAGCGCTCTTCCCTTTATCAAACTGCATCATGGGGAAAACATGATCAACCCGACTTTTTAAATCAGGTAATTGAGTTAAAGACCAGGCTTAATCCACAGGATTTACTTACGGGAATATTGAGTATAGAAGCTGTTATGGGCCGTAAGCGCCTTGAAAGATGGGGTTCTAGGATCATTGATATCGACATTTTATTTTATGAAGATCTGAGCATTGAAAAAACAGATCTGAGCATCCCACATCCGCACTTAGCATTCAGAAGATTTTGCCTAATGCCATTGTGTGAAATTGTTCCTGAGTTCATACATCCCCGGCTAGGAAAAACTATTCAGGAATTGTTGCTTGAATTGACGGATGATTTATTTGTAAAAAAGCTATCTTAGTATAATATTTAAAAATTAAAGCTGAAGATTAAAGATGGATAATACTGGTTTCAAAGTGGATTTATCTTACCTGAAAGATGTTGCAAGTGGCAGCGATGAATTTATGGTTGATATGATTGATCTCTTCTTAGATCAAACTCCCGGATATTTTGAACAGCTTGAAAAGTTTATAAGTGAAGAAAGCTGGACGAAAGTGGCAGATATAGCTCATAAAATTAAGCCAACCCTAGCTTTTATGGGTGTCGATTCTGCGAGAGAGAGCATGGCTGAGATTGAACAGAATGCCCGTAATGTCAGGAATCTGGAAACGATTTCTCCTGCTTTTCAGGTACTCAAAGATATGACTGTGCAGCTTTACAAACAATTGGCCGAAGTCAAAGCCGGACTTCAGAATCCTTCTTAAATTTTCTGTTTCTAAATTTCAAAACTGCAGCTATCTATACCGGCATGACTTTATTTCTGCGATAAGTCACTGCCTACAATTCTGAATTGAATAAAGGATATTAAGAAATATAATAGTATAATTATTGGAACTGCTTCAAATTTTAATATCAGAAGCAGTATTAGTGAAGACAAGATCAAAATATACCGAAGCAGGTTTTCAGAGAACTTTAATGATTTGAATTTCAGTGAAATAAGTGGCACTTCCGCAACTAACAACAAGCTCATCATCAGGCTGAAAATTGTCAGAAACCATGGATTCAGGATAAAATTGGCAAAATAAGTATTGCTTTCCCTAATAATTAGTGGGAAAGAGGCAATTAAAAGTGCATTTGCCGGAGTTGGAAGACCTATAAAATTCTCAGATTGCCTTGTGTCTATATTAAATTTGGCTAGTCTTAAGGCAGAAAAAATAACAATTATAAAAGCAGAATAGCTTAACCAGGTAATTCTAAAGTCTGGCTGCGAAGAAAGTGCAAATAGTTGGTAGATAATTACTGCAGGTAAGACCCCGAAACTCACCACATCTGCCAGAGAATCCAATTCCTTACCTATGTCTGAATAAGCTTTTAATAACCTTGCCAGCATCCCGTCAAAAAAATCAAACACAGCTGCGATAACTATAGCATAAGATGCCCACATCAGATTGTCCTGAAAAGCAAATACAATCCCCAGACAGCCGCTGAACAGATTCAGGCAGGTTACAAAATTTGGGATGTGTTTGTTCATCAGAAATTAAATTTGGTTCTTCACTAAAAACCCCCGATGTTTTTAATCAAATAGAATGAACGCTGTTCTTTCAGATCAGGAGTTCATTGATATCAGGAATTCCTCATTCGTTTTTGTACCCCTCATTTGTGATTGTAAAAACTCCATAGATTCCTGAGAATTCATATCAGCAAGGTGATTACGCAAGATCCAAATCCTTTGCAGTGTATCTTTATCGAGCAATAGATCATCACGACGCGTACTTGAAGCGGTCAGATCGATCGCAGGGAAAATACGCTTATTAGATAACTTCCTGTCTAGCTGTAATTCCATGTTTCCGGTTCCTTTAAATTCTTCAAAGATCACCTCATCCATTTTTGAACCGGTTTCGGTAAGAGCTGTTGCCAGAATAGTTAATGAACCACCATCTTCAATGTTCCTTGCTGCTCCGAAAAAGCGCTTGGGTTTATGCAATGCATTTGCATCTACACCGCCTGATAGTATTTTACCTGAAGCAGGTGCAACAGTATTATATGCCCTTGCTAGGCGGGTAATGGAGTCGAGAAGAATGACCACATCATGTCCACATTCTACCATACGCTTGGCTTTTTCCAGTACGATATTGGCGATCTTAACGTGACGCTCAGCAGGCTCATCAAAAGTTGAAGAAACTACCTCAGCTCGTACACTTCTGGCCATATCTGTTACCTCTTCCGGACGTTCATCAATCAGCAAAATGATCAAATAAACCTCAGGATGGTTTTTAGCTATGGCATTCGCTACATCCTTAAGAAGCATGGTTTTACCAGTTTTAGGCTGCGCTACAATCAATCCACGCTGTCCTTTACCGATTGGGGTAAACAAATCGATGATACGTGTTGAGTGATTTGCAGTATCAACAAACAGGTTTAGTTTTTCAGTTGGAAATAATGGAGTAAGATAATCGAACGGTACCCTGTCGCGAACCTCAGCCGGTATACGGCCATTTATGGCCTCAACCCTAACTAAAGGAAAATATTTTTCACCTTCTTTGGGTGGCCGGATGCTACCTCTGACGGTATCCCCGGTTTTAAGTCCGAAAAGCTTTATTTGTGATTGAGAAACATAAATATCATCAGGTGATGAAAGATAATTATAATCAGAGGATCTTAAGAAGCCATATCCATCTGGCATAATCTCTAAAATCCCCTCGTTGACAATTACATTATCAAAATCCATATTGATTACAGGCGCTTCCTGATTTCGTGGGTTTTGATTTTGATTCTGCCTGCGTTCAAATTTACGAGGCTCTGGCTGTTCAGCCTGTTTTTCATCTTTACTTTCTTCTAGGGGATCAGCGGGGCTTTCAGAATTAATTACATTCTGAACCGGATCTATTGAGGGGGCATCATCATCCTCCGGAAAATCGAAAGTGCGGGTATTATCCAGTGGAACTTCCTTATGTTGTTTACTTTCAGAAACAGGTTTTGTGCTGCGTAAACGTTTTCTTGGTCTTGCACCCTCATCGGATGATCCAGCTACATCATCGCTCATTGTTACTGCAACTTCATTTTCAGAATCAGGGGAGGTCTCAGTAAATTCAAGAATCTTTGATATTAGATCCTGTTTACGTAGGGTATCAGTATCCTGTACACCAAGGGTTTGAGCAATTTCACGTAGCTCAGAAACGAGCTTATCGTTCAATTTAGTACTATCCAGCATTAAATTTGGTTTATATTTTTTTTGGGATTTTAGTTCAATATATTTATCCTGGAAATCGACGACACAAGAATTCTTACAAAAGAAATGCTTTGAGGGAATTTTTGTGATTTCCTGAATTCAGGAATAAATTGAGATTATGACACAATTCTATGCAATAATATTAAATAAAACAAAATTTTATTCATTTTTTTTAATGCTCAGAACTCATCTTTAATTAATTTCGCTCAAATTTCGAAGTAAATAATGAACAGAGAGCAGTTAATCGCCCAAATAAAAATCAAGAAATCTTTCCTTTGCGTTGGCTTGGATACGGATATAACACTCATTCCGGAGTTTTTACTTGACTATGAAGATCCTGTTCTGGAATTCAACAAGCGGATTATTGAAGCCACTCATGATCTTTGTGTTGCCTATAAGCCAAACAGTGCGTTCTATGAAAGCAGAGGACTTGAAGGCTGGAAAAGTTTAATTGAGACTTCAAAGCATATACCTTCTTCATGCTTGGGGATTATTGATGCCAAACGTGGAGATATTGGGAATACCTCATCCATGTATGCTAAAGCCTTTTTTGATCCTGCATCTTCAGGGATGAACTTTGATGCTATCACCATCGCACCATATATGGGTAGTGATTCAGTGAAGCCCTTTCTCGCTTTTCAGGATAAATGGGTCATTTTGCTTGCATTAACATCCAACGAAGGTGGAAAAGACTTTCAGTTTATTGAAACCGGAACTGGTCGTTTGTTTGAGAATGTGATTCTTAAGGCAAATACCTGGGCTGGGAACGACCGCATAATGTATGTAGTGGGTGCCACACGGGGGGAAGAATTTTTAAATATCCGAAAATATGCACCTGATCACTTTTTGCTGGTTCCGGGTGTAGGAGCACAGGGGGGCAGTTTGCAGGATGTATGTAAATACGGATTATCAGAAAGTTGTGGCTTGATTGTAAATTCTTCAAGATCAATTATATATGCGTCATCGGGAGAAGATTTTGCTGAGAGGGCAAGAGAAGAAGCAAAAAAACTTCAATCTGAAATGGCAGAAATTCTCCGGGGAATAGGTTTCTGATCCTACCGTTTACACAAGACAACTACCGTTCGTTCATGTTTTTTTAATGCCCAAGTAATTTTCGGCAAATTGAAGCATGATTCTGAATGAAGATTTGCTACATTATATCTGGAAATTCAGACTTTACCATGTGCCGGATCTCAAAACCACATGCGGAGAAAGTCTGGAAATAATCCGGCCCGGCCTGCATAATCACCATGCCGGACCTGATTTCGCTAATGCAAAAATCCGGATAGGGGATACGCTTTGGGTTGGGAATGTGGAGATTCATATCCGTTCTTCCGATTGGTACCGGCATCTGCATCAGCTCGACAAAGCCTATGATAATGTAATTCTACATGTGGTGGCTCAACACGACCAAAGTGTTTTCAGAGTTGATGGGACAGAGATCGCTGTATTCGAGATTGGAAACCTGATTCCTAAAAGAATTACTGAAAATTATTACGACCTAATGGCAGGTTTGAACTGGATTCCCTGCGAAGAGAAAATAAAATATGTTGATGAATTATATATCAACAGCTGTCTTACAAGAGTATTGATTGAGCGGCTGGAGGCAAAAAGCGAACAGATTTATGACCTGCTTACTGAAGTAAAAGGCAGTTGGGATGATGCCTTTTATATCATGTTGGCTCGGAATTTTGGATTTAAAACCAATGCCTTACCCTTTGAGATGCTTGCCCGATCCTTGCCTCAATATTTACTTGCCCGGTATAAGAATCGGCCCTTTCAGCTTGAGTCACTAATCTTTGGTCAAGCCGGATTTCTGGACAATAAACTTAAAGATCACTATCCGCAATCGCTCAGACAAGAATATTACTTTCTGCAAAAAAAGCATAATTTAAGGCCTGTTGATAAGTATCTGTGGAAATATATGCGATTAAGACCCCGTAATTTTCCTTTAGTAAGAATTGCTCAGTTTGCGGCATTAATCATCCGTTCGAACCATTTATTCTCTAAGATTATTGATGAAAAAGAGATTGGTATAATTACCCGAATGTTTTATAAGCTAAAGTTGCATGAGTATTGGAACACTCACTATCGCTTTGATCAGGAATGTAAATATGCACCTGTTTCAATGGGAGAAGAGGCTATAAATAATATCCTGATTAACACAGTTTCAGTTTTTTTGTTTGCATTTGGTATCAAATCAGGAAGTGAAATACATAGAGAAAGAGGCATATCGATGCTTGAAAGCCTGAAACCTGAACGAAATGCAATAATCAGCAGATTTAATAAAATTGGAGTAAATTCCAGCAATTCTGCATCAAGTCAGGCACTTATAGAATTAAAAAAATCATATTGTGATCAAAAGAAATGCTTATCTTGCGGGATTGGAATCAAATTTTTGAGCAAGTAAAATGTTTCAGCAGTTTCTTACATTTTTCGAAAAACGTTCTTTTGGGGTATGTACCTATCTTGGAGAACGATTTAACATATCTATTTCCAAAATCAGGCTATTTTTTATTTATTCTTCTTTTCTGGCAGTAGGCTTTCCCCTTATAGTCTATATTTTTGCAGCTATTGTGCTAGATGTGAGGCACTATATCAAAAGAATTAGGGCAAGCAGTGTTTGGGATTTTTAAAAAACAGAACCCCCCGGATCAAGCCCGAGGTGCCCTGTCACCTAAAAAATATTAGAATTTTATATTTCCTCTTAATTCACCTGAACCAAAAGTTGAACTGTGAATATTCACATACCATTTGCCGGCTAATAACTGTGCTTCCTGAACACTGGTCAAAGCCACTGTGGTTCCGCTCAAAGTACCACTGCTACCTGTTGCAAATCCGGTTAATCCGATAGCTACACCCGAGTTCACCATGTCGCTGCCGGTATCAGAACCATGAAAATGCATTCCTGATGTTGTAGCAGCCTGACTTCCCAATTGCCAGGTAATTTTGTAATTGATCATTTTCATTGTTGGGTCGTAAGAAATTTCTGCAGTCCCTGTACCTGGGGTAGTCACTGCAGGCACTTCATTTGCGCCGCTTAATGTAATAGTTGCCTTTTTTATCAGGCTGACAGGTTCTTCCATTTCATCTTTTTTGCATCCTGCAAGCAAAATTACAGCAAGCAAAGTCAGGAATGTTGTTTTGATAGAACCTTTAGATAGTATCTTTTTCATAGCTTATTTATTTAGTTTGAAGTATCTACGAAAAGAAATCGGTTTTGGTTGTTTTGAGGAATGACTAAAACCAGTTTTCAGGAGAGTATTTTTGCAATTTCAAGAAAACCTCTTTCAAAAGCCTTGTCGGCAGCAGTTTTTCCATCTTCCATTCGGGCATTGACATTCGCACCGGCCTCAAGTAAAACGATCAGGAGTTCGATATTGCCGTTATGCGCAGCTGAATGGAGTGGGCTTGCTCCCGACATCTGTACCACATTTATGTCAGCACCGGCTTCGAGAAGCATTTTGGCAATCATTGTAAAGTTGGATGCGGCTGCAGAATGGATAGGGTATACGTTAAACCCATTTTTTGAAGGGATATTTGGATCGGCACCACTCAATAGTAAATTTCGAATCACATCCTCATTCCCGAAATAGGCAGCCAGGCTTAAAGGTGTAAATCCATCATCAGAATACTTATGAATCAAATCTGGATTTTCTGATAGCGCATTGGTAATAAAATCAGCTTTGCCTAAAGCAGCTGCCTCAAAAATGTTGATTTCAGGAACATGTTTTAGAATGATATCAGCCAATTCAGGTTTTTTGTAATAACAGCAAAGCATAAGAGGAGAAATCTGCTGACTAGTTTTTTGAGTTGCAAGTTTAGGATTAGAATTTAGCAGTGCATATAATTCGACGGCATTGCCTGATTGTATATATTCTTCCAGTAAATCCTGATCCATTTTATGAAATATTAAATGATCCAACCATCTGTTTGTCAATATTAATAAAATTAAATAAAAAAATGTAGCAGATTTAGGCTATCTGAGATATTCTTTATAACATTATATTTGTCAATATTTAGCAAAATTTCTAATGCCATTACTAAAAGGAAACCAATTCAGGAATGCCAATTCTTTTCGCGATGAGCCGAAGTCTAAGCCTGCCCCAAAGCAGCGGGTTCCAAAAGAAACAGCCGAGGATCTGCCGAAGTTCAAATTGAATGACGACCGGACAATAAAGATCATTGGTCTTTTTTTTCTGATCCTTTCGCTTTATTTCATGGTAGCCTTTACATCATATTTATTCACTTGGCAGGATGATCAAAGTTATGTGATCGATGCAAACGGCGGTTGGAATAATTTAATGAAAACACAGCAGGAATTAACTGAAATGGGTCTTAATCATCCTGCAGTACAGAACTGGCTTGGTAAATTGGGGGCGCTTTTATCTCATCAATTCATTTATGAGTGGTTTGGGGTTGCATCCTTCCTGTTTATTGGCATCTTTTTTATTATAGGTTACCGGATGTTGTTTAAAATAAAGGTTTTATCTATAACTAAAACTCTTGCTTATTCATTCTTTTTGCTTATTTTCATTTCCCTCAGTCTTGCATTTTTTCATGCTTTTATCAGTGATTACCCGCATTTTCTTGAGGGTGAGTTCGGTTTCTGGACAAACCGTCTGCTGCAGGCTCAGATCGGGGATGCCGGTACGGCCGGATTACTTGCATTTGCTGGTTTAAGTGTTTTGATCATTGCTTATAATATTGATTTTAAATTGCCTCAGCACAGCACTCAATCTAAATACCTTGTTCCTGAAACAAACGGGGAGATTGAACTTGAAGATGAAATTCTGTATCCTCCAGTAGAGTTTAATTTGCCAAACCGGCCGGGTCAGGAAACAGGATCCGGAAATACACAGAAATTAAGTCAGAACCTTCCTCCAATTGAAATTCTGGAAGTTCCTGAACCTGAGGAGCATAGGCCTGTGATTCTAAGTCCTGCCAAAAATATACCTTTCGAAACTTCCCTGGCTGTATCCGGCGAACTAAATGATTCGCCACCGCTAATTATCGAGAAAACTGAGGAGGAAAAGAAATCGACTGAGCTGGTTGAGCAATTTGGTATGTATGATCCCACCTTGGATCTATCTAGCTATAAATATCCCACTCTGGATTTGCTTGAAAATTATGGAACCAATAAGATTGCTGTTAATTCTGAAGAACTTGAAGCTAATAAGAATAAAATAGTTGAGACTCTTAACCATTATAATATAGATATTGATAAGATTAAGGCAACTATTGGTCCGACGGTTACCCTGTATGAGATTATTCCCGCTCCGGGCGTGCGAATCTCAAAAATCAAAAATCTTGAAGATGATATTGCACTGAGCCTTGCCGCACTTGGAATCCGTATTATTGCTCCAATGCCGGGAAAGGGGACTATTGGAATTGAAGTTCCGAACCAGCATCCTGAAATGGTATCGATGCGTTCTGTTCTTGCAACTGAGAAGTTCCAGAATACAACGATGGACTTGCCTATCGCGCTTGGGAAAACGATTTCAAATGAGGTTTATATTGCCGACTTGTCAAAAATGCCGCATTTGCTGGTGGCCGGTGCTACCGGACAGGGGAAATCGGTTGGAATAAATGCCATTCTAATCTCATTATTGTATAAAATGCATCCATCGCAACTAAAATTTGTTTTAGTTGATCCCAAAAAGGTGGAATTAACGCTTTTCAGAAAGATTGAAAGACATTTCCTTGCCAAATTGCCTGGCGAAGCGGACGCCATAATAACAGATACCAAAAAGGTGATTGCAACGTTAAATTCTTTATGCATCGAAATGGATTTACGTTATGACTTGTTGAAAAATGGCCATGTCAGAAATTTGAAGGAGTACAATCAGAAGTTCATTAGCAGAAAACTTAATCCAAATGAGGGTCATCGTTTTCTGCCTTTTATCGTACTGATCATAGATGAGTTTGCCGATTTGATGATGACAGCAGGTAAGGAAGTTGAAACCCCGATTGCCAGGATTGCTCAGCTGGCTCGTGCAGTTGGTATTCACTTAGTTATTGCTACACAGCGGCCTTCTGTAAACATTATCACCGGAACAATCAAAGCGAATTTTCCGGCTCGACTGGCATTCAGGGTATTATCTAAAATTGATTCAAGAACCATCCTTGACAGCGGAGGTGCTGATCAGCTGATTGGCCGGGGGGATATGCTTTTATCTACTGGAAGTGATTTGATCAGGATACAATGTGCTTTTGTGGATACTCCGGAGGTCGAGAAAGTGTCTGAATTTATCGGTTCTCAGCGCGGATATCCTTCAGCCTGGATGCTTCCGGAATATCTGGATGAAAATGCAGATTCATCAGCGAAAGCTTTTGATGCTTCCGACAGGGATCCTATGTTTGAAGAAGCAGCAAGACTGATTGTGATGCATCAGCAAGGTTCAACTTCCTTAATCCAGCGTAAATTAAAATTGGGTTATAACAGGGCAGGCCGTATTATCGATCAATTGGAGGCCGCACAGATTGTTGGACCATTTGAAGGAAGCAAGGCCAGAGAGGTTTTGATACCCGACGAATATTCTTTGGAACAGTTCTTGAATACCTTAGATAAGAATGATTAATTAAAGAAAAAATAAAAATGAAGAAGTTATTTATAGCCGTGTTTCTTGTTTTAGGCTCCGGAATAAGTGTTTTGGCGCAGAGTGAAGTGAAGGCAAAGGAAATTTTGGCAGAGGTTTCCAAAAAATACCGCAGTTATGACATAATCAAAACTGAATTTTCTTATACCCTTGAAAATCCGGAAGCGAAGATCAAAGAAACCCAGACAGGAACCTTGTTTGTGAAATCGAAGCTGAACAAATATAAAGTGATATTGAAAGGCCAGGAGTTGATTAGTGATGGTAAAAATCAATGGACTTATTTGAAAGCTGATAAAGAGGTTCAGGTGAGTGAAGTTGATAATTCGGCAGATGCTTTAAATCCTGCGAAGTTATTTACGATCTATGAAAAGGGTTTTAAATCGCTTTATACTAATGATACCAAAGTGAACGGTAAGATGGTTCATAACATTGATTTAAGTCCAACAGATACCAAACGTAGTTTTTTCAAAGTAAAACTACAAATTGATAAACTGAGCAAACAAATTGTAAATGCAGTGATCTATGATAAAAATGGGAACCGATATACCTATACCATCAGGTCATTTATTCCAAATATTAAAGTCCCTGAGTCTACTTTTGCATTTGATTCAAAGCTTTATCCGGGTGTAGAAGTAGTGGATCTGAGGTAAAATTCCTGAAAATAATTATAAAGGCTTCAAACAGTAGTGTTTGAAGCCTTTTTTGTTATTTTTGAAATGCAATGACGTTAAGTTATACCCAGCATACCCTCGATAAGCTCGAAGCCCTGATCAAAACACTTGGATTTAAGCTGCGTTATGAAAAAGGAAATTTTAAGACTGGTTCATGTGTATTGGAGAAGGACAGGATAGTGATTGTTAATAAATTTTCGAACCTGGAAAGCAAAATCAACTCACTTGCCGATCTGGTTCAGCAATCAGAAACTGACGAAAGCCTGCTTGATGATAAGCAAAAGGCTTTTCTATACATATTAAAACAAACAAAAATAGAGTTTTGAGGATCACATTTTTAGGAACAGGAACATCTCAAGGCGTACCCGTAATTGCCTGTGATTGTGCAGTATGCTCTTCAAAAAGCAAGCATGACAAGCGTTTGAGGGTATCTGTTCTGATTGAAGATCAGGGAAAGAAAATAGTGATCGACGCTGGGCCTGATTTCCGGTATCAAATGCTTCGGGCAGGGGTGAGGAGACTTGATGCGATTCTATTTACTCACGAACACAAGGATCATGTGGCCGGTCTCGATGATGTACGTGCCTTTAATTACAAACAACAGTCCGAAATTGATATTTATGCCCACATTAGGGTACAGGAGGCTCTGAGAAAGGAATTTCATTATATTTTTTCAGGCAATAATTATCCTGGAATTCCCCGCTTAAGGCTGAATACGATAGTAGAAAACCAGACTTTTGACGTTTCCGGTATTTCTGTAATACCGATATCTGTCATGCATTTCAAATTGCCTGTTTTCGGTTTCAGGATAGGAAAATTTACCTATATCACCGATGCAAATTCAATATCGGAGGAAGAAAAATTAAAAATAAAAGGCTCAGAAATCCTGGTCATCAATGCCTTGCAGAAAACAAAACATATCTCCCATTTTACCCTTAATGAAGCTTTAGACTTTGCTGCTGAGATTGGAGCCAAAAGTACTTATATTACACATATCAGCCATAACATGGGTACCCATCGTGAGGTGTCGAGAGAATTGCCTGAAGGGGTTTTTCTGGCCTATGATGGATTGGAGCTTTCAATTGACAATTGATAGTTGATAGTTGACAAATTTCAGAAATGGAAAATGAGAAGTGATTTTTTATAGGGGTAATGTCATCCTGAGTCTAGCGAAGGATCTCCACACTACTCAGAAGGATTGTAGTGTAAACTGTTTCTTATCGCTAGCCTGGTAACTGCTAACAGCCAACAGATAAATTTATTCTAGTGCCCAGGAGCAGATTCGAACTGCCACACCCGTTAGGGCGCCACCCCCTCAAAGTGGTGCGTCTACCAATTTCGCCACCTGGGCATAATTTTTATTAATTGATTAGCTTTACCTCGAGCTATAAGTTTCTAACAACTAACCAACTAACAACCAACAACTAACTAGTGCCCGAAGAGAGACTCGAACTCTCAAGGATATAACTCCAACGGCTTCTGAGACCGCAACGTTTACCAATTTCGCCATCCGGGCAATGCTATTTCTTCCTATTTTGAAGTCATATTGCACTGTTTTAGCAATCAGATGACAGTAAGAAAACCTGAAAGTTTGGCTGCAAATATAGTAGTTTAGGTGTATTTCAATCTAAACTTTGAATAAATTTTTAAGTAGATAATTTCCTCATCCGACAAGCTATTATAGCCATCCTTAGAAATTATTAAATGATCTGATTATTCCTTATCAGATAGAATTCGACATGCCTTGAAGAACATGTCTAACTGCTGAATGATTGAAAGTGCTGTCACAAAAACGAGTCTGAAGACTCTTTTTCATTGAATAATCCGTAGAGCGCTGCGCTAACTCTAACGGACAGCGTGCAAAGAGGTGTTTTATAGCTAAAGACTAAACATCTTATTGAATCATAATTATATTCCAACAAGCATATTAATTTAAAAAAATTAACTTTGCACTTTCCTGTACAAGCACCCAACGAAAACATTAAATGATCCATTTTTTTGTCGCCCCTCTAAACAAAGTTTTTGCTGTTCAAACACCTGCTGAGATAGATCAGGAAGATATAAAAAAACTTAATTGGCTGTTTGGGGAAGCACATCAATTGGATCAATCAATGATACAGGGTTATTATGTTGGTCCACGGGCAGCCATGATCACACCATGGAGTACCAATGCGGTTGAAATCACACAGAATATGGGTATTTCTGGTATAATCCGCATCGAGGAATTTGAGAAAGTTCCGGCAGATTTTAATGCCTTTGATCCGATGCTCTCTCAGAAATATCCGGAGCTTAATCAAGAGATCTATACAATCCACATCAAGCCCGAACCTATTCTAGATATCATTGATATAGCTGCTTATAATCAATCAGAAGGATTGGCCTTAAGCAAAGAGGAAGTTGAATACTTGAATAATTTATCTACCAAATTGGGTAGGAAACTAACTGATTCCGAGATATTTGCCTTCTCACAGGCCAATTCAGAACATTGTCGTCATAAAATTTTCAATGGAACTTTTGTTATTGATGGGATAGAAAAGCCAACATCCTTATTCAAACTGATCCGTAAAACATCAGAGACTAATCCGAATGATATCGTTTCTGCTTATAAAGATAATGTGGCCTTCGTCAAAGGTCCGAGGTTGACTCAATTTGCTCCAAAAAGCGCTGATAAACCTGATTTTTATGAAGAAAAGGAATTCGATTCGGTTTTATCATTAAAAGCAGAAACACATAATTTCCCGACAACAGTTGAGCCTTTTAACGGAGCCGCAACCGGTTCGGGAGGGGAGATCCGCGATCGTTTGGCTGGCGGACAGGGCTCTTTGCCTTTGGCAGGGACAGCGGTTTACATGACCTCTTACTCCAGATTGGAACCTGATAATAATGGGGGACGGGTTTGGGAGATTGCTATG
>Ga0105055_10005820_pt1 | contig 17196 bp, 4 predicted proteins | sample BON03_FD_78090 | JGI IMG/M metagenome (GOLD analysis project Ga0105055, IMG submission 78090) | Freshwater microbial communities from Lake Bonney liftoff mats and glacier meltwater in Antarctica - BON-03 | ecosystem: Environmental > Aquatic > Freshwater > Ice > Glacier meltwater | place: Lake...
AAGCGGCACGTAATAATTATATATATATATTAGCGTCACTTTTATTTGTGACTACATTCAATGAATTTCCTGCGACAGAGCGGACACTTCTTTACTGATAGACATAACTCCTCGCAGCATAGTTTGTGAATCATATGACCACATGGAAGAGTAGCAGCGATACAATTGTGGTCCAGCGATTCAAGACAAATACAGCATTCGACATCAACCTGAACAACTAGACGGTGGAAAAGTGCCGGTCGAACAGAACGAGATGTGATTTTCCTTGGTTGTGAAGCTGATCGAGCTGCTGGTCTATGCAGTAGAGTATTAGGAGGCGCGAGTGTAGCATCAGTGACTTCTGGTGTATCAGTAGGTGTATTGGCGATCAGAGTTTCTATGGGCGTCACAGCAATGGTACTAGGAGCTTCAACGGAAATCGCTGGTTCTGGCGCAGTTGCAAGTGACAGAGCTACTGGCATTGTTGTAGTGGTGTCTGAAGGTATGTCAAGAATTGTTGCTGACGGATAAATACCTGTTCTACCAAAAGCATTATTTCCAACATTGTCGCGATAAAATGAACTTTGGATGAATAGTTCTATCTCTGCCAGTGTTTCCCAGTCTTGTCGAGTAGGAACAACATCTGGTCGTTTAATCACCAACAGCATCGCACTCAACTGAATAATGTTATCAATGGTTATCGTAGGAGGAGAAGCATGCAACTGATTTTGAATAGGCCAAGTGCGCTGATATTCATTTATCTCAGAAAAGCAACACGTGTATATGGCTTTGATTTTCAGGAAGTAAGTAATTCGTTTTTCGAAATTTTGTGTTTCCGTAGTCATGTCAGCAGTGTATGCAGCAATATTCAAATGTTTCCTGTGAATAAGACAGCGCCTATAAACTCTGTCTTCAAGTGAATTTAGAGCCTTTTCTCTACTTGCGTTCTTTCTTTCCCAACTCATCCAAAATTGTATGTCTGCAGAGGTGTGGATCGTGTAAAAGTCGCGGACCATCTCGTTCCATTGCTTGTTCCTATCCATCAAGTCGCATGCCATTCGCTTGCGACACATCTGGGCGGATAGTATGCTGGTCATAGCACTATTTGTTTTGGAGTAGTTGCGTTGAAATCTTCAACTATGTCTAAGTCCTCGTTTTGAATCAGGAACCAATTCTTTTTTCCAACTATGGTCCTAGTGACAACTACCCAAAACAATAATATAGGGAGGTGCGCAATTTTAAACACAACAAAAATTTATAATACCTTGATAACATCATGGAACCTCAGTGGCGAATGGTTTCTGTGTCCCTTTTTATTTCATTTTTAAACTAGAGTATTAGTTATGTAGTCAAACCTATTATTAGTGAAGGGCAAATAAATGCTTCTCGTATTTCGACTACCCCTGGAATTTGAATTGACAAATGGCAAAAGCAAAACCTTGCAAAGGAGTCAATGGAAACTTTATATCTAAATTGAATCTGTCACTAGCTACCTTTCCAAATTGCAGCACAGGGCTTTTGTTCGCGTCAACAATGAGACAGTTCTTTGAAGACGCCATGGTGACACGCCTGTTATGGAACTTGACCACTAGACTTTCAGCGGCGTCATCCCAATAAGGCAGCAATGTATCGAGCCCTATCTTCGAAGAGCTGTTCTGATGTTTAATATTGAAGTTCTTTTTTGGAATTTTGAAGTTTTGACCAGGATCCTCATCCTCTTCTCCTTCTTTGCGTTCTTCTTCATCTTCGTTCATCGACCTCAAGCTCTTATTTTTTAAAAGTACCTTGTTCTCATCCTTGCCTTCAGCTGTTGTACGTGGACACCATACTACTCTATCGGAGAACCTATCAGGTGTCGAGACAAAACCAGGAATTTCCAGCGTTACAACTCGTGTTTCAACATCGACATCTTTAATCATTCCATTTCGGTGCTCTATTTTCATCAGTTCTTGTCTCATAGTATCTCCACCGGATCCGCAGGAATATTTACCAAGTGAGTCACATAACTCACAAGAACAAGAATTGAGAACAAACCCTGTATTTTTGATATTTGGTGATATCACTGCAGAGTATCGACCAGATTCAACTTCAGTTAATGAATACTGTGAAATGTAGAATTTTTTATCTTGGTATTTGGCACTGAGCAATACTTCCTTAGAGCCTTCTTTGAACATGACAAATTGGTCTTTCGACGGGGTTTTGATATGAAACTCTTGCCATCCATTTACTTTTGGAGAAGCATGAACTTCATCTGAAAGAACGCATCTAGAATCTCCTCTTTCCATTCTGTCCCAATCGTCATCCCACATTGCCGAGAGTGTTTCCATTTTGGATATTTTAAAATATCCGCAACGGAACTTTTCGCGCCGGTCGCTACCATTTCTAGGAACAAGTACTGGCGCGAAATTTGGCTGAAAAACCCATGATAGAGGACTTCAAGAGGACACCGTGAGACTTGCAAGATCATTTTTTGGTTTCAACATACCTACTGGGCGAATACTGGACGTTTGCACTGAGTGAACTTGAGGCAAGGGTTGCCTTTCCTTTGATGGTGTGAAATATGGAACTATTTTGATCCAATCAATGCTACATTAACAAGTGGTTTTGTTTTTTGCCTTAAACAAGCTTGCAAGGCTGCATATATGAAGTTATTTTTCTTGCTATTAAACTTTGTAATTGAATCCACCAGTTGGACAAGCTCCTGCTAAGTCCAGCTGAGAGCTTCAACTTCGGTTGCGGCCAGAACTTAATTAAGCCTTCAGTAGCTCACTGCATACGCTATCTCATTGACAATCGCAATTCTGGCGCTGCCTCGGCCACTTCTACCAAGACATTATTAGTTTGTGATTGCAACTCGAAGAGTACTGGAAATGAAAGTTGAAATACGCGTGTGCAGAACTGCAGATTGCTAGAAGACGTGCAAAACTCAGTACTTAGTTCTCTCGATATCTTCAATTTGAGTCACGAATCAATCAACGAGACTTCGTCCTAGGCTTCGCCTTAGGGCCCGAATGTTGCCGATCCCAAAACCACAATTTGAAATTGCGAAAATATATACCGGTATATCTCTCGAAGTCGCTTTTAGAGTTAGAGCATACCGCGTTTCCATTATTAAGTTCGCACTGTCCTCTATCAAACTGTAATAAGTTTTCCTTATATTTTTATTACCAGGTACCGGATTTGATGCATGCATTTAAATCCAGGGCTAAGACAACAAAATATCGATTCGTAGGAAATAAGGTAGGAAATAAATAAATAGAAATGCAGCTCCAGGAAGCTATTCGGCATCGAATCCTTCCGGCTCTTCAATCATAAGTAAATACTGTTCGATTTTTTTCCATGAATTCCCATTTTTAAACAGCTGTGACAGGAGTTCGTTATTAGTTTTATGTTGCGACTTATGTTATTAGCAGCACTAGCTCTCAGTCAGCTGCTTCGAGTTTCAAGTGAGACAATATGCTCACCAGCTCCCAAAGCTGTGTTCTTCATTATCGATACGAGCCGATCAGTGCCACAATCCGAGTTTTTTGAGCTCATTGGCTTCACAAGTTCTCTGTTGGATACTCTGAAAGCCGAATACGAAGGTGCCCTAGTTTCAGGTTTCTGTACTTTCAGTAAAACCGTGAAGCGTGTGGTGAAGTTGACCAATGAAACATCGGAGCTAAACGAGAAATTGGAAGGATTGAAATATAATCCAAGTGCCACAAACATAAATTTAGGCATCATTCAATCGATAGTAAGCTACAAGAAAATGACTCGAGAAAACCCGATGTGGGCAGATAGTTTAACCAAGTATCTCGTTGTTCTTATGACTGATGGCCGCCCTAAAGGAGGGGCTAGAGGAATAAAGAAATCTCGGCGAGCAGCCCGGTCATTATCAATTGAACTTCCGAATTCAAAACTGATTTACATGCCCATAGGAGATGATCCATATATGAGGTTGTTCCATGGAATGAATGTGGCTACAATTGATCCGATCAAGAATCTAAATAGAGACACAGTGGTAGCATCTACAGACGTGTATTCCAGAACCAGCGCTAAAATAGAATGTGCGCCAAGTGGACCATCAAGCCCAACGGTATCGGAAACAGAAGTCACGGATACTCCTTCACAACCACCAATAACTTTATCTCCTTCAAACTCTGACGGAAATTCAACTGAAAACCCAGTCAGTACCCATGTGCCTTCACGGAATCCGACGCATTCTCTCAACAACAATCCAACTACATCACCGATCATTGATAAGAATAACACTCCAACTACATCACCGATCATTGAGAAGAACAACACTCCAACTACGTCACCGATCCTTGAGAAGAATAACACTCCAACTACATCACCGACCATTGATGAAAATTCGACTCCAACTTTTACACCGACGATTGAAGACGAAACTCCGATAACTCAAGCGCCATCATCGAGTGATGCTGCTCTCAATTTTGAGCCCTTTCCGGAAAATTCTGATTTTAGAAAAGCGATGACTGTGATTTCCATCATAATAATCGCAATGACTTTAATTACTTTCTCGACTCTCACTGCAGTAGAGGGACAGTTTCTAGATAGAAGTATTGTAAACGCTGTAGAAGTTATTAGCTTTGCTTCTTTCATAGCTTCAACCGCAATGCTTGACATGCCAACAATGCCAAGCGCATACTACAACTACGCAGTGTCGTTAAAATGGGTCAACTTTTTGTTTTTCCAATCAGCATACGTAGGAGGTACAAGACGCTTGAATGAAAACGAAGCGACTGCCATCGAGCGGTTTTGCGAGAGTGTTGGGATCGATCCGAATATGTTATTCCTATTCACCATGATAGGAATCGTTATCGTATATGTTGCTTGCCTGTTCGTATACGCTGCTGTAGGGATTTTTAAATCCATGTATCAGAAGGAAAAATCGGGTTTGCTACAACCTAAAATGATTCGTCGTTTCGCGAAAGAGGTTTGTGTACGCATAGTATATTATTGCGCGTACCCGATATCCATTGCCGTTGTATATCAGTTCTACTTGACAACAAGCATTGTAGAGCCAAATGGAAAATCGGAGCAAATTGTTCTCTTGGTATTAGCTACAATGTGTCTTCTCGGGTTCGCGATGGTTATTTTCTTTGGAACAAAAATCACCCGACGTTTTGAACAAATCGAACAAGCAGACGATAAATGTGACGACTATTTCACATTTAGATGTTTAGTAGAAGATTGGAAGCTTGATCGCCGGTACTTTTGGGTCATTCGGATGGCAACTGTCTGGACTCGAGCGCTATTCTTAGGCTGTGTTCGTCGTCCCTCACCAATACAAGCATCTGTGTTTTTGGTATCTGCCTGTCTTTACTTCGTTTTGCTTATTGTATTGATGCCATACAAATATGTCTCGCAAAACAGAATTGCTATGATAATAGCTATAGCTTACATTCTGAATACGATTCTGCTCTTAGTATTTGCAACGACTGACTACAACAAAAATATGGATTGGGGCACAGTCCAGCTGGTGGTTTCGGTGGTAGTTATTGTAGGAGTTGGGGTACTTTGTATTTCAAAGAGACTCCAATCGTACATGGAACGACGAAAGAAGTATGATTCACCAGATATGCTAGAATCCGACAATAACGGGGAATCTTTTGAGGCCCTTAACGATGATGACAAATAAAGGATTTTAGAACGACTTTTTCCAGATAATACTGTTGAATTCATTCAACAATTAATGCTTCAATAAATTTAGTGATATTTTTATGACTTATCCATTAGAAATGAAACTGCTGCCTGCACATCGGAGACGGAATCTACTTCGGTGGCAGAGAGAGCTGACTGTAAAATCTGTTGAGGGATTCCAGGAAAGATTTCCAAGAGTTGAACAAGATTGTTATCTTGCTCCGCTTCTTTGTGGTGAAATTGTTGATATACCTCTTCCACGGCAGAATCCGCACCTAGTTTATTAAGTTCAACAGTCAGGTCCGAAACTTGCTTGGCAAGTGCTTTGAAATGGCCTTTGGTATCGGATGTTTTTGCATCGCTGAGCCATGTGTCGCACGTTGACAGGATATGTCGTGCCTTTATTTTGAAATGATATCTTATCACCTCCTCAAACCCAAGAGGAGGATTTTTCAAGTGAGCTACCATCGCAAATTGAATGGTAGCCACTCTCAGTCGTTCTAATCCACCGTTGGTATGAACTCGCTTGTTAAACTCCCCTTCCGCTGTGCCCCACTGGGACTCTACACCTGGCTCATTAAAATACGGAAATTCAGACCCAAGAATAGCACTTTGTATTGATACTAATACTTGCCAAACAGTTGAATTTTTAGTCCAGTTCTCGCTACCGGTTGCTCCGCCTCTCCATGTTCCCAACAGTGACAAACAAACTTTACCGTTGTTGTACAAGTTCGGGTTAAAACGCACGGTACCAGATCCTGTGGTCATCAAGTTGATTTTTGGTGGCTCCGATGGATATTCGGGGGGGAAATATATGTCGAACAAGAAACAACCACTGTCATACGGAGTACTCCCAGGAGCGAAAATAATACACTGTCCCACAAATGGTCTACTGGTATCTACACGAATAGATATAGAGGAACTGTAATGAAGAGGCAACGAATTCTTCAACGCTTTCAACTCTCGATTCAGTCTTCGAGTCCTTCCTTGACTTGTTTTCCCTTTGATGTCATCCTCGATTTGCCCCCGAAAATGATGCACATATCTCCCTTCAGTGTCACACATATCACGATTTGCGAACATGAGCGGTTTCATGGTTGTTTCGTAAAAGTCGTTCAACGCAGTTAGGAGAGTCTGATCACCTTGTTCTTTCGCCTTTGGTGACGAAACCGATTCAGCAGCACATGAAGCGTATTGACTTGTAGCGAGTTCTCTTACGCTCGAGCACATTATTTTGAGTTCTGTCAGTTCTTCTTCATCTGCATCCTGCAGTATGTCGTCCACTTCTTCCAGAAGCTGCACAACGGATCTGTAAACTCCGGATGTTGGGCCTAGAAAGCCAGCGAGCGGCTGATGTGATGCAATACCCCGAATCAATTTTAAAAGCGACTCGTAAAGTGGCAAACTATCTAGTATCACTTTCGTGCTTGTACCAAACAAATTTGCCATGAGTATACGTAAGAGAGCTGAGGAAGTAAGACTATCTAGAACTTGGACCCAGAATACTTCCTCTATCCCTTCCAGGTCGCAATCAAACAGACACGTGATGCATTGCACGGTCAATACAGTTTTACATTGCTTGTCCTTAATTATGCGGTCCCGTTGACGATCTAATGCAGTCGTGTCTACAACTCCGTGCCCGTAACTAGGAGCCCACAGTGATTTACTGCCTGAATCCTCAGTGGCGGTGGATGATAACACTTTGGAGTGCTGTGGTTGCTGCTGAGGCACCAAGTGACTCAGATGACTAAAGAACTCCGGGTTCATTGGAAGCTCCGCCTGGATATTACCCAGTCGAAGCAGCAGGTAATCCAGAACCTTATTTTTAACTGCTTCGAGTCGCAGGTGCTGTTCATTTGATTGATCCAGCAACAACGATTTCAAGGCCCCGATGATAGCACCCTCAGGATCCTTTAAAGCAGCTGGTGATGGGGCTAGCGCTGTTCTAGAAATCTCATTTAAATGATTTAGATCATCACCCAGCAGAGTAAACAATATCCCAAGACAGTCCTGAGAGCGAACAAAGAATGAAGCGTAGTCACGCAAGCAAAAAAGAATTTCCAACATATCAAGCCATGACTTCCACTCCTCTAGTGTCAAGGACGAATCATTATTTGGTCCAACTGATACATAACCATCTACAACCCGACGATCGATGTACAATCTAGCCAAATCGGCCACAAGTTTCATTCCACCTGGAGAGTCGGAAACATAGTGAAAGGGTCTACCACTTGAAGGTGTATATGAGGAGCTATGCTCGACTGCATTAGCGCTACTTCTTGCTAGATGGATCACTTCAGAGTTACTCACACAGTCCAATAGCTTATCTTGCAAGTCTATAATCTGTATTTCACCATCAGATAGAACCCATGGGTCATTGGTATACTCGAGAGGAGTGCAATTTCGATTATCTTCCACTCGACGAGATTCAATAGGTGTCTCAATACCAATTACATCAAGGGCCTGCTGCACCGTTAGTAAAGCATCCACAGCAAACACAGGACCAGGCCGGTGGAACTTGACAGTCGACGTAATACCATGAACAGGATGAGACTTTGACGCAGCTCCAGTCCCTGTTTCTGATCTTGCTAGTGATGTGTCAGATATCGTAAATCTGTCCCCTTTTTGGTACAGAGCAAAAGCCGGAAACAATTCTTTACCCTTGAGATCCTCGCCAAAAGCAACACCTAAGTCTTCACCATTCACTGCAAAACTAATCGAACCTTCATCCATATCCACTGTCACAGTGACTGTGTAGCCTGTTCTGAAATCCTTACCATATGTTTTCACCTTGTGTTTGTTATGCCACACTCCTCGATTGCCAATGTAACCCCATCCGAACTTGTCGTTTCCAAGATACGAGTTCAAGTTCGAATCCTTTGTAGCCACACCAACGAAGATATGGCCTTTTGGACTCAGATCAATGTGAATATTCCATGAGCTAACACCAGAGAGAGGAAGAGGAGTGTCTGCTCTGATCATGCCCCATTTTTCAAAGGAAACTTGCACCCCCACAGCACCGTCGTTTTCAACAGAAATGGTAGACCCGCAGTTGGCTGAGTCTAGTTTGAAGACTCGGGTTTCACTTGTCATGGGGGCATTCGGATTGTTTCCGTTTACTATGTCATCAATCACCAGCGATGGAGCCCATACAGAAAGCGAAACTTGAGGAGAAAGAACAGCCAGCTCCGCCAAGAGCTTGACTAAAAAGGAATCTTTATGATCGGCGAAGGCCAACTGCTGCATCAACATTGTCGCAATCATGTTCTGATTCCCTTGGTGAAGGTTCATGCAACGCCTCACGAGATCAAGACTTGCGTTCTGTACATTGATCCATGCATCGTATGTTCGAGAGGTAAGAGCAAGATGTTTATCCACATCGAGAGCTTCATGAATGGTGACTCTCATCCTTTCCAACTTTCTTTCTGCCGGGGTCCACACAGATGAACTACCGTCTTCTCTGGCTCTGTCAAAACTTCGAAGTTCCAATATTAGCTGGGCGAGTAGACCAGATGAATTGATCCACTCCTTCACAATGATGGCATGACATGCATCCGACAGAGTGGTGATCATGGCGTGCACTAAGGTTCGAAGATACTCGCACAAACGTAACCGCTTCGCCGCATCCTCGTCGCGTGGCTTTTTGCTAGGAGTGCATGGTCTGGAGAACAATGACGAATCATGCTCAGTCATTAAGGCTTCGTTTACAGCACGGATGGTGGGAATGATCAGAGAACCAATCACTTGCAACAATGAAGTAGATGATTGCGCAAGCGAAGGATGGCAGCAACACACGATGCCCAGAACACGCAAGCTGGATATCATTGTCATCAATAGGCGGTCAACGTCACATGACGTTTTGTCTTCCAGATCATCAAGATCACTAATCTCGTCACTAAGAAATTCTTTACTCATTGTGATAACGGTCCGTGTATCATTGACCGTATTCGTGAGAGAGGTTAAAACACTTAAACGCAATCCTTCATCGGCCCGAAGGATGGTACACAACAAAGTGAGATATATTTGCTCCGCAGGGGAGTTCTCTGTGGCTTCAATTGCATGGGTCATGATCCTATTCATAAACACTTCTTTGTCAGGAAACCCATTTAATCCATCGCGGCTGTGCAATGAGAATTCCTCTACAGATATGGCGAGAGTGTGGAGCAGGGCCATCATCATCGCAGACTGATTATCTTGTTCAATTACGAAAGCCCATAAACATTTGAGCCTCCTTTTAGTGAATTCATCTTGAACTGTGCACAAGTCACAGCAGAGAGCAGCATGTGCCGGTGTGAGATTATACACTGGTACAGAGAGCATTTTGTCCAGGAGTCGCAAAGACAATGTGACATTCTGTTTGGCGATCATGACCACAGTCGCTCGAGCATGAACACTGGTGAGTGCATCGGGGAAGAAACCAATGAGAGCATTCACTAGATCTTCCGCGCGTTTATGATTAGCCAATGCGAATTGAACGGACTGGAATCTCTTGCATGCATCTGAAAACAATTTTAAGTACAGAGCGAGAGATGGGCTGGAAGAGACATTGCGATGAGGGTTGGAAAGCGCAGTGTTTACGGTGCTTATTCGAATTTTCGCCAAGGTAACTTCCGAGAAACTATGAGCAGCTACGTAAGGAGCTAGGTCGTATTTAGCAACACGTCTTTCTAAGTGGCCGTATCGGTAAGCATTCTCTGTTCCATTGGCCCATCGCACTCTGAGCCACTGACCAGGAAGGTCCGAATTCCAGGAACATAGTGAGATCACTTGACCAGTCGATCCTCCATCTTGCATTCCATATTTCCAATCCTTTCCTCGAATTACGGTATCGCCAATATTTAAATTAATAGCAGTGTCAGATGGCGGGTTCTTTGAATCCAGTGGCTTGTGAATCGTCACTCTGAGAAAACGAATTGCCACTGGAGCAGCCAATGATATCTCCGTGCTAATTTGCGTCGGGGTATTTTTCAGTGAAAACGAGGTGCAAACTCCTGCTGGGGAAATTCGTGAAAGTGAGGTACCAGTACCAATGCATACTCGTGATGGCATAGTAGAGCCCTTAACTTTCGATGATAAGACAAAGTCCAATGTGACACCTGACACGATTTCATCATATGGAAGTTCGACTAGAAACTCCCATGGGGATTGATCATCGAAAACATGGTCCACCTCCGATGAAACATTGGTGTCTTCAAGCACAAACAAACCTTTCAAGCCAGGGTTGTCAGAAAGCACTTTGCACCGATGTGTAATGTCAGGTTGAAAACTATTCGGTGATTTCTCAACTTCCAAAAGAGAATCGGCAATGAAGTCAGTCACGGCAGCCATCGGTTTCGCATTACTCCTCGACGCCGCTTTCAAAGCAGCAATGATAGAAAAACACCCTTGATCGTCTACGCTTGAAATCACTAAATGACGTGCAAGTGATTCCCGCTTTACCAAAGTAGATATGACATCTGCCACGCGTTCAGCTTGCTTGGCAATTTGCAACGCGCTGACACAACTATCCACTAAACGAGAATCGTCTTCTTTTCCAAGCAATTCACTCAATAGATAAACAATCACTTCACCGAGGCGATTGCGAGGCAACGAATCCGAACTGTCACTCAACCAAACAAGTAGTGAATGTACAGGAGCAGGAGACCCACCAATCGATGTGGTGAGTGTATGAAGCAAATCCTTGCGTAATTCAGAAGTTTCATCCAAGTCCTCTTTCAACAGAAGTTCGCATACAAGACCGAGAACTTGGGTGATAAGATCAAAATCAAAAGTGGTGGCAGTCTCCTCATCTAAACAAGAAGAAGATTCTGTTGCAAGAGCTCGGGTAACCGATGATAGCAGTGCTATCAATGCATCTGCATTCAGATGACCGCAAGGATCAGTATCGCTTTTAAACGACTCGGTCAATGCGCCGACAAGGCGACGAAATAAAAGCGGGTTCAACGGAGAAGCCATCAAAAAATGAATCACCAACAGTTGCAGTATATCCGACTGGAGCACTTTGTGAGCGTCTTGACTGCGATACTCCAGCAGGATCTTCACCAACGATATCATATCATCTTCCAGAAATGAAACCACGGAAGAGGCCCCCGATAATACTGCTTCCAATGCGGCTCCTAATCTGGCCTTGCCTTCTCCTCGTAACATGGCATCCGGATCGGCGTAAGAACCAAGTATTCTAAATGCTATGGCCCAACCCCTAGCTATAGACCCATTACTCAAAGGCACTTGGACAAACATGCCTAGTATCTTGGATACCATTTTCGCATCCAATCTTTCAGATCCAAAGCTGTGTAAAGTTACCAAAAGTAACTCAAGTACAAATGCTGGTTCGTGAGGTTGGGGCAATAAATTCATCAAATGTGATCGCAACGCACGGTGGATACTACTAGTGCTTTGATTGGAAATGGTTTCAAATAAATGAATCACAGCACTATGGACAAAAGGGTTGGAACAACGATTCACCTGGTCCAACAAGTAATCCAACTTTGAATGTTTCAAAATGCCGTCCGATACCTGTTGTTCTGTGCAGCGACTAACTAACTGCTGTAATACTTTGCATCCGATTAGGAAGATTTCCACTTGCAATGGTGATATGATCGCATCACTGCACAAGAGTGAAAATACCGAATCAATGTGAGAGTCCTCTGAAGTCCCGTACTCTGTGAAGAAGCCTCGTGACCGTCTAGCAGGAGGGGAGTCCAACAAGTTCATACTTCTGGAACTATCACTTATAATTGTGGAATGACTTTTACTTCGGGAAATGGGGACTTCAGAATGATGATGAAGAAGAAAAGGCAAAACAGATTGGTCGGGGATGAGCGCCACTGGATTTTTGTTTTGGTCAAATGGTAGTGGACGTCTCAGTTTCAAAAACAAATGAAGAGCAAAATGCCCATTCTTTGGTTCACATTGCGAGCAGAGGTTGTATTCGTCACAATTGACACATTTGTGACGCACACCAGTTATCGGCTCCATTCCGCATGAATCGCATACCACCCCTTCGTGTACCACATCAACGATGTCTGAATCTAAATCTTTACCTTTCTCGGCGACTGTCTTTAAATTCGGCAGCAGAGCACCAAGTACAGATGCCTTTCGTGGATCAGCGGAGGGTGGCAAGGGCAAAGGACGAGGGATTTTCAAAAATACAAAATTGTTACCTGGGTATTTCTTCCAAGCCTCGCAATCTTCACAAAAGTCCACATCTGGTAGATTCACACATTTGAATCGAGCGCCGATGATAGGCGAGCACCCACAACTTTCGCATACACAATTGAAATGAACCGATTTGTTGGGTGTGTCATCCTTGTCAAGGGATTGCTCGCTTGTCAACGCATGCGATAGCAGAGAAAATGTCCATCCTATGAGAGGAATTAGTTCAGGGTTCGACTCCACACCCTTCGGGAACTGCGCGAGTAGTTCGGATATGGCCACAGAAGCAATAGGTCCTTCGACGATACTTTGAAGAATTCGGAATACTGGTCGTTCCGGAAAAGCCATATCAGGGGGTAAAAGTATAGATGGAATAGAGAAATGAGTGTTGAGAGCATGACATACAAATGCAGCAGATGCGGCACGACCCAGACCACGAAGCGATCTGCGAATAAACTGTCCTGCGAGCTTAATGTGATCCGGACTCACACTGTGATGCACACACAATGAGGAGAACAGGTCTTCTAGCTGATTTAGACTGAGTACGGGAGATAGAAACACGTCTGGCAGCTGTTCGGCCAACAAACCAGTCAAAGCGCCTTCAAAGTAAAACAGCCTGCTGATCTTCAAGGAGTCTCCATAAACAGGTTTGACGTGTTGAACGGCGTCCCCATCGATACAGAAGGTCGATAGATAGTCACATCTCTCTCTCAATGACCCTAACTGGTACATGGCGTGCCCGACACCATTGTGAAGTGCCGATTTCAGGGCAGATATCTCTGCGTACAAGAAATGGTTCTCAGGCATACTCTTCACCATGGTAGTCCATGATTTACTCGTGTCAATACCATCCCATACACCAGCAACTTTCGTACCCACGGCGTTCATTAAAACTTCGATGGCCAGTTCCAGTTTCTGTCTTGCTTGCACAAGATTGCCACAGTCGTGAAATTCATTTTCCAGAGCTTTGGTATACTTTTGTAGCAAACCTGATAACAAAGGAGCAGGGAGACTCTCTGGTAGGGGAACTGCGTCATTTATCCCGGAACCAGACAAACTGATCAAGCATTTTCCACCCCTCATCTTTTTCTTTGAAGAGATATCTTGAACTTCTGATTTTGAAGTCGGAGATGACATCTCGCCCCAATTAATCATGCTAGATGTTTTTTGAGTTGGAGCTTGTTTCGCAGCGTCCATTTCGCTAGGTGTCAGATCACTTGTCAAACTAGAAACTGAAAACATTTCTCCCATATGATACATACTGGGTGATTTTGAGATGGAATCGAAAAGTTCGCTAAAGTGCTTCGGGGCTTTCTTCAACGGTTCTTCTCCCTTGCCTCCTGGTTTTGTGTGAATGCTGCTCTGAGAAGACCCTCTACTGATCTTCAATAATGTGTCCTGATACTGGTTATTGACGGTTGAGAGTTCGGTATGATCAAGTGAACTTAACGTCACTTTGATATATCTAGCTATTATGGATCCACTGAAAATACACGGTGAGCAATTACTGGAGTTTATTGAAGCTCGAATGATAGTCACACCTCCACTTGGTGAATTTGAATGGTTGGATCGATCGCCAGTCCTTATGAGCTGCTCTTTGAATCTGATTCCAGAAAGTAGCGGTTCCTCGCTGTTGGTGAGATCATTGATCACAGTTTTCTTTCCTTTGACAAATTTCTCAATCGCTTCTTCAGGTGAAAACGAAGCTGAATGGCTAGCCTTGGAGTCGTTTTCGCGAATCCAATCAAGAATCGATTTATGCTCAGAAGGAGGGCCAAATCGAAATGGTTTTTGACCAAAATTCACTTGATACTTGAAAGACTTTTCACCGGTGATTGCAGGAAATATACCATTGGAGAACTTGATCCCTGTGAAAGCCTTTCCCATGGGAGCTTGCCAGTTTCCATCCAACGAGAAACTGAGAATTCGACTGTCGACATCTGCGGCGCAACCTACTACCATTCCATCCGCCCACTTTCTACCCCAGCTCACGTCACCATCGTTCCATTTCTTCTGTCTGAAACCATCATAAGCCCATGAATGCATGTCATCTCCTGTTCCTGTCGCGTTCTCGTCGCTGCCGCTAAAATTTTGATCAGCCCAGCCTACCTGTGCGACTCCATCACATGTCTTGACCAGTAGTACCTCGTAGTACCACTTGCCTGACACCAAATTCACGTGACGAGGGATGACAGTGGGAAAGCAACTCTTAACTCCTAAAGTGCCATCTCGATCGTAAGTGAAATTCCCAGTAAAAGCATATAGTTCTATTTCGGCGTCCTTGTCCTTGATCAGAAACCGGTCACCTGAATGAGGAGGCTCCCCAAGCCAAGCTTCGACGGTCAGAGCGAAATTCACCGAAGGGGTATCCAAATCCAGAGCTGCAGTTAGATTACGAATATCGCAGAATTTCCCGAGGTCTACAATGAGAACCGAATCTTTCAAAGTTTCCGATTGGACGTTCTTGAATTTAATACGCAATACTGGGAGGTTTGTTGGGACGTTTGTTGAAACAGCTTTCGGGTCTAATTCTACACCATCCACTGAAGCATTGAATGACTTTGAATGCACATTGATCAAAGAACCTTCTCCGAATAATGGAACAGTTTGCTTGTTGGTACCTCCCGAGCGTTTGCTTTTCGGAGTGACATTTGCGGCTTCGTTTGACTGAATCTGTTGCTGTTCCGCACCTTCATTCCCTTTGAAAATTGTTGCAATACACTGGTAATTGGGGCCAAACTCATCAAACATAGGTCTAGTAAAATCATTAAAGTAACTTCGAAGAACATTGTGCTGAGACGATCTATGCATGTCGAGGCGTTTTCCAATGACAATAAGTTGATTTGCCACAATGCTGAAAGTATCGATGAAACTAACCGAAGTTTGGCTCGGCCAGAAGTGCTGCAATGTTTCAACCAATTGATCAACCCCGTTTGCTGTCCCCATAGTATCTACTGATTCTTCAAGTACTGACAAAGCACCAGAAAATACTTGTGCACCTAGCTGAGGGAAAGCATCTCCACACAGAGCTACGACATCCTCCAAGAAGCGTCCGGTGTCGTATGCAATGAAAGAACTGTACCTGTCGGACTGTTGGTTCACGAAGCAAGCTCGAAGGAACTCTACAATGTGCTCTGTATTGGTGATATTCGCCCAACAACAACTTTTAGAATCCACTTGATAGTGCAGAAGTTTCACGCTGATTAAGCGTAATCTCGATTCAGTTTCTGGACTTTTGATGATATTCATTAACTTGCGAGCGAATAATTCGTTCTTGAATTGCAACCACACTTTAGACACTTGCGAAATAGAAAATACCGGAACATTCTTTATCCCCTCACTTTCTAGGTATGCTGCATAATTCTCAACAGTGCAGTTCGACCTGCCACTTAAGCTGAGCACTACGCTGGATATCGCAGATATTTCACATGTACTCGTAATCGTCACTCTGATCCGTGACGCTGTTGATCCTCCCAAGTCAAAATCCTCCATAGACGTTTCCATGGGCATACAATCAACAAGTACTTTGGGAGACGGATCAAGTGCTAATACTGTCAATTTCAATCCAGGTACATAATCAATCACAGGTACCTTAGTCTGTATCCATGTACTTTCAGCTGACGACAGAATAGCAGGAATGGTCTTACTGAGTAGTGCCCCGTCAATCTGTGTGTCCATCGGCCAATAGGCTACCAGTCCTTTACAAGTGGGCGAAACGGATGCGTCCGTATAATCCCGTATTTCTTGCTGGGACCTACTAGCAGTCCACAATCTTACATGCGAAATACACCCTTGGAAATGATCGCCTCCTATTTTTAGTACTTGCTTGTAATCTCTCCATTCCATTCTAGTGATTACACCGGCACCATAGTAATCACCATTCACATATAATTCCAGACCGTTGGGTCCAAGTACACCAGCAACATGATGCCACGTTCCTCTTGTCAAATGTTCTACCGTGTCAATAGGAGTTGTGGCAAAATATTGAGAATCGGATCGCAATCTCAATTCGATCATTCCATCTGCGGTGAGAACCAATTTCAAAGAAGTCGACTCCTTGGAATACAATTCCAAAATTGGTAATTCCCCTGCGGCTTCATCCACTCTCATCCATGCTTCTATCGTCAAGCATCCTTGAATTTGCGTAGTGATTTGAGCTTGTGCATATTCGACACCTGTAAATTGAAGAGCTAATCCAGTCCGCGTGAATACCGATTGTTGGATCTGGACATGTAAAAACAATCTGCCCAACGCAGATCTCTCGCGCAGTTCCAGATCCCAAATGGAACAGTCCCTCACTTCCTTATCTGATGACTCGGAACCATCAGCTCCCAATGTCCCTGAATTAACCCAGCTCATCTCGGAGCCATTGAGTTTGCTGTATACTCTGTGGTGTCCGCTTTTCGTAGGGTA
>Ga0105055_10005824_pt1 | contig 17188 bp, 15 predicted proteins | sample BON03_FD_78090 | JGI IMG/M metagenome (GOLD analysis project Ga0105055, IMG submission 78090) | Freshwater microbial communities from Lake Bonney liftoff mats and glacier meltwater in Antarctica - BON-03 | ecosystem: Environmental > Aquatic > Freshwater > Ice > Glacier meltwater | place: Lake...
AAATATAGACCCCAACGAGAACAGGGATCAAACCCAGCAGCAGGAGGAAACCGGGCCAAAGTACGTCCATCTATGACCTCCGACACGACAGGATGAGAAGACGACAGAATGAGAAGATGACAGGATGAGAAGATGACAGGTGTGTTTCCCAAGCCATTCTGTCATTCTGTCATCCCATCATCTTCTCATTCCAACCATTACGGTAAGCGGCTGAACCATGCAAGCGAAAATAGACCACCAGTTAACAAGACAAGGAGGCTAGCCCCAGCAAAGAGCGAAGTAACTTCCATCGTTTCTGGTTTGACCACAAACTCGGGGGTTAGGTTTTCGTAAATCGAGCGCAAATCTTCTTCGTTGGCGGCGTTGTAATAGACGCCGTCGGTAAGCTGTGCAATCTGTTGCAGCGTTGGTTCATCGAGCTGTGTGTGAACGCTAAAGCCTTCGACTTCCAGCGTGGTCCCCGCTGCACTGCCGATGCCAATCGGATAGATGCGTACCCCGCGATCGGCGACGTACTGGGCGGCCTCGAATGGGTCCGGCGGCGCCGTGTTCTCACCATCCGTGAGCAGGACAATCGCCGCCGATGTATATGTGCCTGGCGGCACAGGCGTCGGCTCTGCCGTGGGCGTCGGCGTCAGGTTGCTGTAGAGGCGAGGTTCTTCCTCCGCAACAAAAATTGTGTCGAGCGCAACGAGGATGCCCTGACCAAGTGACGTACCCCGTTCCGGCGCCAAACGATTGATCGCGGCAATAATGGTCTCCTGTTCGTTGGTCGGCAGTTGCACAGCAAAGCCACTGTCACTAAAGGCAACAACGCCAATCTGCACACTGGCCGGTTGGCGATTGACAAAGGCCAGCGCGGCCGTTTTCGCTGCTTCCATGCGGGTAGGTTCCAGGTCATCCGCCGCCATACTGCCAGAAACATCAAAAGCGAGGATAATCGTGCCCTCTAGCCGCGGCAGGCTGACCACTGTTTGCGGTCGCGCCAGTGCAATCAATAAGATTGCGAGGCCGGCAAGAAAGAGCGCTGGCGGGATGTGACGTCGCCGGCCGAGGGGTCGCCCTGCGCCCTCGCGTAATTGGCCGAGCGTGCCATAGCGGGCCGCCAATTCTCGTCGCCGCTGTTGCATGCGCAGGTAGAGCACAACAAACAGCGGAATCAACAATAGGAACAAGAGCATCATGGGCCAGATAAATGACATAGGCAAATCCTGAAATTACACCGTTGGTTTAAAGCCGTAGGCATGACAGGGCGAGAAGATGACAGAATGACAAGGGGGGCGCACAAGGTTATCCCTTCATCCTGTCATCTTCCGACCGCAGGTCGGCGTCATCCTGTCATCCCTTCATCCTACCTGCGCCGTTGCTGACGTAAGGTCGCAAAGCACACAATGGCGCGCACCAGGTCTTCTTCCGTCGAGAGCGACAATAGATCCACACCAGCCCGCTTGAAGGTTTCGTTCAAAGCGGCCTCGCGTCGCTGTGCGGCGGCTTGAAAGCGTTGGCGGAATTTCTTGTCGTGCGTATCCACATAGAGCTGCTCGCCCGTTTCCGCATCCTCCATGATAATCGGACCAATGTCGGGCAGATCCACTTCGCGCGGATCCCATAGGCGGATGGCAAGCGTTTCGTGCCGTTGGCTGAGCAGCTTTAGCGGTCGCTCCCAGCCCGGCTCGCTAATAAAATCCGAAATGATGAAGATCAACGAACGTTGCTTAATCGCATGCAAGCCAGCATTGAGTAACGGCGTCAAGTTGGTAAAGGGTGCATTGGGCAATTGGGGCTGGTTGAGCAGATCGTTGACCAGCCGCAAAACCTGCACTCGGCCCCCGCGGGCGGGAATCGTGCGTTCTACGCGACTGCCATAGAAAACGGCCCCCACGCGGTTGCCATGTCGGGTCAGTAAGCGGGCGATCGTGGTGACGAAATCGACCAATACCGTTCGCTTCAAACTTTTCATGGTGCCAAAGTCCATCGAAGGGCTTAGGTCGAGCAGAAACCAGGCCGTGATTTCGCGATCTTCAACGTATTGGCGAATGTACGGTGTATCCATGCGCGCCGTGACATTCCAGTCGATATAGCGAATGTCATCTTCGGGTTGATACTCGCGCAGATCGGCGAAGTCGATCCCATAGCCGTAAAAGAGACTGCGGTAATCGCCTTGTAGCAGACCGTCCAACCGGCGGATGACCTGCCAATCGAGCCGCAGCAGAATGCGCTCTGGGGTGGAGCGGTCGGGTAGGGTTTGATCAAGCATAGGTGCGGCGGTTTGCATGCTCATGTAAAGGCACCTCTGGCATCGGAATACGGCTGAGAAGCTTTTGTAACAAATCGTCGCTGGTCACATTGTCCGAGAGCGCCTCGTAGGAAAGCACAAGACGGTGGCGGATCACATCGAGCGCCATATCGCGCACATCTTGGGGCAACGCATAACTGCGTCCGCGCACAAAGGCAAGCGCTCGGCCAGCCAGAATCAGATTGATCGAAGCGCGCGGGCTAGCGCCAAAGGTAATATAATGGGCCATTTCTTTTAAGCCATAATCTTGCGGCTGGCGGGTGGCCGTCACCATCTTGACAGCGTACTCGATCAACGCCGGATCGACGTAGACCTTGTCGGCTTCTTGCTGCAAACCGAGCAATTGATGGGTGGTCAACACCTTTTGCACTGCCTGCAACAGGCTTGTCATCCGCTCGACGATGACAAATTCTTCGGTCGGGGTGGGATAGCCAACGAGCACCTTGAGCATAAAACGATCCACCTGCGCCTCGGGCAGTGGATAGGTGCCTTCTGTCTCAATTGGATTCTGCGTCGCTAACACCAGAAAAGGCTTGGGCACAGGAAAAGTCTCACGGCCAATCGTCACCTGGCGCTCTTGCATCACTTCGAGCAGCGCGCTTTGCACCTTGGCTGGTGCCCGGTTGATCTCGTCGGCGAGCAAAAGATTGGTAAAAACGGGACCGAACGCCGTGTTGAATTCACCTGTTTTTTGATTGTAAATGCGTGTACCAACCAAATCGGCGGGCACCAGATCAGGCGTGAATTGGATGCGCTTAAACTCGCCGCCAATCGCTTCGGCCAGGGTCTTGATCGCCATTGTCTTGGCCAGCCCCGGCACACCTTCGACCAGAATGTGGCCGCGCGCCAACAGGGCGACGATCAGACGTTCCAAGAGATGATCCTGACCAACAATGACCTTTTTTACTTCGTACAACACCTTTTCCATCAGCGACCCGTGTTCGAGGTTTATCGATTGATCCATGCACATGCTCCTTAGTAAGGGGTAATTACTACTTACTTAGTACGGTGGCAACCCGGCGGCGCCGCCCGCGACATCGATTGGCACGGCAAAGCCAATGCCGATAAAGACATTGTTTTCGGTGGGGTTAGCGAGCCCGGCGACAATGCCGACAACTTGACCATAGCGATTGAGCAGCGGACCACCCGAATTGCCAGGGTTTACCGCCGCGTCAATTTGAATCAGACCGCGCAGGCGTTGCTCACTATTAGGCGGGCGGAAGGTGCGATCCAGGCCAGAGATGACACCGCTGCTCATCGAGCTGTAAAGGCCTAGAGGATGGCCGACAACAAACGCCTCATCGCCAATATGCAAGGCATTCGGGTTGCCAAGTGTTGCGGGAATGAGCAGTGCGGGCAGTTGATTCGGACGCAGAACAGCAATGTCATCCTCGGGCACCATAGCAATAACCTGGGCGCCCGATTCTGTGCCATCGGCAAATGTTAGCTGAATACTGGTTGTGTTCGTCACGACGTGTAAACTGGTTAAGATATCGCCATCATCGTTGATCACGACGCCAGTGCCCAAGCCATCCTCTTCCTCTGCATTCTCACCGAGCGTCTGCACCTGGATGAGCACGATCGAAGGTTGGATTACCTGATAGACGAGTGAGGAGTACGCGGGCATGGGTGTGGCATCGGCGAGAGCTTGGGTGACAGATTCGTTGACCTCACCCAGCGTCAGTTGCGGAGGGGGCGGAACAAAGACGTTGTAAAGTAGCAGCGCAGCAAACGCCGCCAGCATGCCAGCCACGAACGGCGCAGCCCGCCAGGCGTACTGCTGAAGTTGTCGTAGGCGACGTTGCCAAAGCGCAGATTGTGAGGTAGCAGGTTCGTTCATTCTCTTTTCCGTTCATCAGGAAAAGCGAGCCCAAGTTTGTTTGGAGTAACTATAGCAATGGGCAATCAGAGGCAAAACAGTACCGAATCGATCGGTTAAAGCAATATAACATTTTTCTCTAAAACAAAAATGTACGATTGGTCTCAATTTTTGTGTACGGCATGTGTCATTTACTTGCCAAAACCATTTATCAATGTTATCTTCTTGCAAGGATAGCTTGGTATATTACCGGGGTATTTCACCTGTCGACGGAGGCACAGGATGGATTTAAATGCGGGTTGTGAAATTACGTTTGAAGTGACAGCGCCCACCCCGATGGTGCTGATGTTGCGACCGCGCAGCGGTTATGCACAGTGGGTTTCGCAGGAACGCTATACCCTGAATCCACAGGTGCCGGCAATCGAATATGTGGATAGCTACGGCAATCTATGTCAGCGGCTGGTGGCGCCGATCGGAAGCTTTGTGGTCTCGACGCGCGCCGGTGTGCAAGTGGCAGATATGATCGACGTGCAGCCTGGTGCGCCTTTTACCCCGGTACAGGATCTACCCGATAACGTCCTCCAATTTTTGTTGCCCAGCCGCTACTGCCAGTCCGATCAACTCGGTAAGCTGGCGCTGGAAATTGTGGAGAACACAGCGCCTGGCTACGATCAGGTGGCGGCGATCGAGGCCTGGATCCACACCAACATTGAGTATCGCTATGGTGTCAGCGATGCTTCTACCGCCGCGCGGGAAACAGCAGAAGGGCGGATTGGTGTCTGCCGAGACTTTGCCGATCTGGGTGTCGCCTTAGCCCGCAGCCTGAGTATACCGGCCCGCTTTGTCGTCGGTTACCTCTATCAACTGGATCCGATGGATCTGCATGCGTGGTTTGAGGCGTATGTAGGCGGCCGCTGGTATACGTTCGATGCCACACAAGCAAGTCCACGCGGGGGTCGCATTGCCTATGGCCGCGATGCCGCCGATGTGGCGCTCGCCACCCAATTTGGACCCGCCACGCTTACCAATCTACGTGTATGGGTGGAGCAGATGACAGGATGAAGGGATGACAAGGAGTTATCCCTCCTTCATCCTGTCATCCTGTCACCTTGTCATCTTGCTCTTCTTGCCCCAACAACTTGCGCTTGATTTCGCCGGCTTGATGGCGCAGCGAATGATTCAGAATATACCAGGCGCCTTTCCAAGTATCCACATCAAGCAAATCTTTCGGCGACGCACCTTCCAGATTGCTGCATAAATCCGTCAATGTCGCCACCCCAGGCAGTGCAGCCAAGCGGGTGGAGAGCCGCTCTTTTAAGGCCTCTGATTGCAACCCAATTGAATAGTTGAGAATATACCACATCCCCTTCCAAGTTTCCGGGTCAACCAGATCTTTGGGCGAGGTTCCTTCCAGGTTTGCCTTCAACTGGCGGACAATATCTAATTGCATTTCTGGCTTAAAGCGATGCAGGTTTTCGCGCAACAGGGCGACAAGCGCCTGCGGCGAGAAATCTGGCGGCGTGTAGTCGGGAATCTGGGCGCGCAATTCCTGCATCACTTCATTCAGTTCACTGATCAACTCGTTGAAGTGCGTACTAGGAATTACCGCCGGCGCGGGTGCTTGGATAGGTGTAGCCACGGCCAAATTACGATGCACGTAGCAATAGGCGGAGCCTGGTTGGGCGCTATTTTTGCAGGGCGCACCGCGCTTGGTGGTCGCAGCGCACGGTTTACTGGCTTCGGCCATAATGATCTCCTAAAATTGAACAATGAGGCGGAGGGAGCACACCCACGTGCGCCTAGGCTCACGAATCAGCCGCACGTGGGCGTGCTCCCTCCACGACGATTGGCATTGATAACGCGCTAGATCACTTCCAAATAATCCCGAGCTGGCAAGGCTGGGAACGGGGCAGTCGGCAAGGTTTGGTACCAATAGGCCACCGAAGCAATATCATCTTGCAGGGGCAGATAGCGCCCGCCACTGCGCCAACCCAACGCCTGGATCGTCACGCGCAGATCGTCCTGAAAGCGGATCGGGTCGGTGATGTGCCAGCGGTACATGCCAAAGCGCGTCTGCGATCGATAGACGCCATCCGGCCGGATTACCTGATGCAGACCAGCATACGGGGTGGTGAATTCCTCGTACTGTTTTGTCTCTTTGTTCTCGAAGTTGTACGAGCCGCAGAAATAATCCTCTGTACCCGTGCCGCAGATCGTCGGCCATTCCGCGTCACCATCCAGGTAAAACTTGATCTCACCCTCGCCCCACCAGCCGGTATTATTAACACCCCAGGCCATGTAGACACCCACATAGTGCCCTTGTCCCTGCACGCCATCCAGAATGGTGTAAACATCCTTGTAGGGCAGTGGATTGGAGCGACGAAATTGAGCATGAAAGTAGGCGACCTCTTCCGGCACATCGGTGAGGGTGTAATTGATCTGATAGTAGAGACGCATATCTTCGTCGGCGATGTTGGTCATTGTGACGCGGCAGCGTTTGCGAAAAGGCATCTCCCAGTAGCAGTTAAAGGCGCTGCCGGGGTTGACACAAACGGCCAGTGACGAGAGTGGCGCATATTTGCCCCAACCCGCGGCAAAGAAATCGCCTACCGGGCACTCCACCGATGGCTGCTCTTGATCATCCCAGTAGATGCGCAAGATGCTGTAGCGCCAATTGCCAGTGGGCGTCATCCAGATCTGCTGAATGGCGCCAGAACCTTCAATATTGGCTAGTTCAAAAGTTTCGCCAGCATGGATCACAATTGAGGGTGAGAGCTTCCAACCCTGGCCCAGATCACGCGCGCAACTAGCGCCAGTACCATCGGTGGCCATGCCGCCGCGTCCTTTTTCGCCAGTAAAGTTTTCCGGGCTGATCGAGCGGCTTTGCGCGTTGGAGAGGCGCGCCAGGTTGCCTAAATTCATGTGAAGACCGTTGAAGCGTGACACAATGATTCCCTTTCCGCTGTAATTTGTAAGTAGATAATGGACGACGGAGGGGGATGAACCGCCTGGCCCTACTATACAACTAAATCATCCCCTGGTCAATCGATACGAATAAAACACGTTACGCACTCGCTCGACCGTACGGTCGAGCGAGTGCATAACGTGTTTTGATCAATCGCAAACAGTAAATCGATCAGCCGCCGAACGCAGCCAAGACGCGGTTGATCGGTCCGTTCATTAACTGCGGGGATACGGCCAGGCTAACGGAGATTAGCAGGGCCACGACGGCAAACCCAGCGCTGATGGCTTGTTCACGGCGCAGCATTGGATAGGAGAGCGGGCCGAAGAGGATGCGCGCGGTCCGAATGTAGCCGAAGATAGCGCCCCCCGAACTGAGCAACACAATCGCAGCTTGCTGCCAATCTGTCTCGGCAAAGATTTGTAAAGCAGCCCAGTGGCCTGTAAAGCCAGCGCTTAAAGGGAAGCCAACCAACCCCAAACCACCGAGCAAAAAGGCGGCGCTATTCCAAGGTAGCCGATTGCCGGCGCCCTGCCAGCGCTCCGTGCGGTAGCCCCCAACATGTTGCACCAGGGTAGTCAACCCAGCAGCAGCGGTTAACATGCTGACGGCGCGCAAGCCAAAGAGGAAGAGTGCCAGCGGCCAACTCCGTTCGATTGGCGTCGCCAAAATCATGATAATCAGCCCCCAATCGTGTAGCGCCGAATAGCCCCACAAACGCCCTGGATGCAGCGCACCTGCCGCTGCTATACCACCCCAAATCGTTGTCGCCAGCCCGGCATAGGTAAGCCAGTCGATCAAGGCCGGTTGCTGCGCCACAAAGGGATAGGTGCTGACAATGCGAAAGTAGAGATGCAGCAAGGCCAATTGATAAAGCAAGGTGACGACCGCGGCGGCCAGCGGCGGCGATGATTGGGCAGTGGCCGGCTGGGCACTGAAAGGCACGGGTGCTAAAAGCAGTAACAAACCAAAGCCTAACAACCAACCAGCTGTCTCCGGCATCGTACTGTCTTGCGGGTTCAGCGGCATCTGCTCGATATACCAAGCGGCGAACAGAAACAGCGGAAAAGCCAAAACGGGCGGCACTAATGTACGCAACGGTCCAGCCGGATGGGTTAGCTGCCCCGCCTGAAGCACAAAAACACCCAAACTACTAAGGACAATTAGCGCCAAGGGCACAAGCAAAGGTGGCAGCAAAGGTCCAGTTGTCACCAAGGTAATCAATGTGTAGCCAACCAGCATGATCAGGGTTAGTGGCACAAAGCTATGGCCCTGGCTGGTAACAAGGGCCAGTAAAAAACCGCCCGCCACGATCAGGAAGCCACCCACCAGGATCGGCAAGGTGGCCGATTGCACTTGCCAGCTAAAACCAAAGCGATCCAATAGTCCGCTTACATCCACTACTGGGCCGACCCATAAGAAACGTTGGACAGGAATGCTCAGATCCAAATTCCACAGCCAGAGCGCCAAACTGCCAATGATCAGGGCGGCTAGCGGGGCAACGGTTTGTTCCCAGCGCCGAAAGATATAGGTGATGGCGGCGATTGCCAACAAAGTGACGATCAAGACGATGGGTAATCCCCAGTTAGTCGATTCGCCGATCGTCATCGTGATCTACCGATCGCAAAAGGTGCATCAGGATTCTTTTCTGTAGGCAGGGTTTTCTTTGTGGTTTGTCCGCCGGTGGTAGATCCGGTGGGTAATGCGCCGGGTGCTTCTCCCTTTGTGCTGCCATTCAAACCAACGAGCGGGACGGGTGGCGGGGCGAAGGTAAGATCAGTAACAACTGCCTCTGCTGCGATCACCGGCGTTTGTGCCGTCAAGATCAGATAACTACACGCTAGGGTTACCAAAATTTCGCCAATCGCAATCAAGAGATGCAGACGCAGACCCGGCAGTAAAATTTCCACCACGGCCTGGACAGGTATACACCAAAGCAATAGTGCAACCCCCGTAAAAAATGGGGTGTCACTCAAGCTAAGGATGATCAAGGTGCATAATCCTAGCCAGACAAAAAGTTGCACAATCTGGGGTGCAATCACTGGCAAGGGTAATGCCAGGTCAAAGACACGCCAACTGACTAGCAACAGGATGACGGTCAACCCACGTAACACCCAGGAACCAGGGCGGCGCGCGGCCATTGTTGCCTTTACCTGTTGCGTCGAAAGCGCCAACATAGGTAGACAAACAGCCATCACTAATAACTGAGTGGCAGCCCAAGCAATGGGCACACCATGCATGCGCACCACCAAGACGGCAACCCCAATCTGCACCACAAAGAGACTAACGAGGGTGAGACGCCAGCGCCAAAATAGAATAATCGACGTGGCAACCGCGCCCGTCGTTAGCAACCCCATCCCAGTTGCGAAGAAATTTAGTTTATCAAACCAAGCGGCAAGTAAGGCTTCCATGAATCAAACCAGTGAGCAGTTAATATCATTCAGATAAGTTTACAGTCTTTTAGTCATCCGCAGCATATCAACCACTGATAGCTGATGACTGGACTGATGCCTGTTTACTGCGTCAACAAATATCCCATCAACAGAACGACCATCAGCCAGCCCATGTAGCCAGCGCCTTCGACCACACGCAGGGTATTCCACCAAATTTCACTGGTGCGATCGGCCAACCACCAGCCAAAGGAGAAGAGCCAATCCAAGCGTACGAACCCATTGAGCCGATCCGGCCAGTTGCCAACAAAAATCCAGATCTTTGGTCGCAGCCACACCAGGCCGATACCCGCCAACAGGGGTAGCGACAGGGTAACCCAGACGGGAAAATCTGCCACCACGCTAGGTGGATTACCCAGACCAGGTGGAATCGCGTCTGGCAAGTTAGCCAGGGCCGCCACCGTTAGCGGCAAGAAACCAGCGACAGCCAACGGCAAACCAAGCGCCAAGCTAGCAACCAGCAGACGAGCCATGGCGCCAAACAGAAGTGGTGGCATCTCTTGACGTTCAACATCTTCCCAACTGCGCAGCAAGGCGGCAATTTGCAAACTTTGCGCGACCAGATAACAGCCAAACAAGAGGACGATGATTAGGGTAGCCGAAAAGATGGGCGACCCAAAGAGCCAAGTAGTAAATTCTAACATAGCCGGGCTAAAATCCCCGGTTAAGAGCCGAGCGAGCGCGGGTTGGGTTAAAAAACCAGGTGTAAAGGGAACACCAGCCAACGTTAATGCACCAACACTCACCGGAATCTGCCAGCCCCAACTTTGCCACACTTGTTCGCCTACCAGCCACAAGCCGCCGCCCAAAGCAAAGGCAGCCGTCGGCCAGATCATAGCGCTGGGGCCGTTGTTATAGGCCAATACACCGGTCAGCGCGGCCAGGCAGGCTGAAGTAACCAGCACCAGGGTAGAATGATCCGCCTGGTTTCTTGCCGTCCAGGCAGCAATCGCCCCTCCCAATAAGGCGATCAGCAGGCCAGATGTCGCCACCACTTGCAAAAATAGATCATCCCGACTCAGGCCAAAGGTCCAGCCCAAGAGCCATAAACCAGATAAGGAAGGCACGAGATGATCGAGCAGTCGATCAGCAACATGCACCCGCTCATTTTTATTGGGCAAAAGCCACAGATGGAAGGGATAGATACCAGCCCGGATCGCCGAGGCCAACGCCATCAGATAAATCGTCTCATAAGGCAGTTTACCACCGGCAAATTCCTGACCAGGTCCCGTGGGTCCAGCGGGTAGTAGACCCATCAGCAAAAGCATGGCGCCGACCAGGCTTAGGCCGCGGGCATAGTTATCTTCTGGGCCAGTGCTATCGGTTTGGGTCTGAACAGGCGCTTCACTGCGCGAAGCACTACGCACCAGGCCAAAGATATCCATCACAACCCAGGTGAGCACGGCGGTCAGCAGATTGCCACTGCCGACAAACAACAGCGCGGCCGCAATTGTCGCCAGGTTGACAGCTAGTGTTGTATGGATACGATCGTTGCGGCCTGTTTCGCCACCATTTAGAGCCAGTAAAATACCGACGCCGCCCAGCACCCAGATCAAGCAGGAGATGTACCAATTCCAGCCATCACCCACCCAGTAGAGGTTGGCGCCACTGTAGAGCAGTGGCTGCCAGAGGTGACTGTAGACTGGAACCACCGGCTGCGTGCGTAAATTTACCAGTAAACCGCCGGCGAAGACGACAAAGAGGAGCGCTAGCGCCGTAAGCCAATAGCGCCCATGCCGTTGACGGCGCGCCAATCGTCCAGAAAACCATTGCACGATTGCGCCCAGCAACAGTACAAAGGGTGGCCCAACCGGTGACTGAAGAAGTTCAAGAAATGTATACACGATTCGCCAATTGTAGCATAGCCGGTATCGGGTTCCAAACCTCAGACAGTGACCGATGACGCCGAAGACGCGGCGCGATCTGAGATCAGAGCCCGCAGTGCGCAACCGGCCAGGCAGCGTGGTGCAAACGTTGCCCTGGAGTAGGCAAAGCAGCGCAAAAATATTGTGGAATTAGAGAAAGGAGGAGGGCAAGTAACCAGATACACAAGTAAACAGATGATGTCGACCTATTTGCCTGTATACCTATCTACCTGTATACCTATCTACCTGCCCCCCTCTCCGCTTTCACCCCCATTCGATCGTTACTTCAAGTTGTAGCGAACTTTCCGTCAGCACGGCATTTGGGTCATCGAGGAGAATGCGCACGGGTTGGCCGGCCAGACGCAGCAAATTCAGGGGGCGCACACCCTGGCGCAACAAATCGACCAGGCGAATTTTGGCCCGCGGTGCGGCCGGATCGCCCACAAAGAGTAACAGCACAATCGAACGATCATTTACTGCCTGCTCGGCTGTGGCGTCGAGCCACCGCGCACAGATACCGGTGATCGTAGCTTCCTCGGGCAGTGGATCCTTGGCCTGGGTTGAATCGAACAAAACAGTCCCAGTTGCAGCGGATCGAATTTCGCCTTGAAAGACGACTGCATGACCGCCGCTTGACCCTGATGGTGCGGCTGGAGCATAGTTACTGGCTTGGCTTACGGCGCGGCTCGCGATGCCCTGTTTTGCTCCACCTACCATATTCATGATCGATCCCATCATGCCGGATGCGGGCATGGGTAGGCTTTGCGGCGCCATCGCCCGCATCGCCATCTTTGGTGCACCGGCGCGCACAAATTCACCTGACCAACCGGCGGGCAACGCATTGGCGACAGCGACTGTACCCGCCACACGTTCGCCGGCTTCTTTGCGCACGGCGACAAAGGCAGTTTCCGAGGAGACAAGTTGATAGGCCAACGCTTCTTTGACCAAAAGCTCGCGCACGATTCCGGTCGCTTCGGCACGCACATTTTCCGCATAAATCTTGGCTGGCTGGTTCAATTGCCCAGCCAGCATAGCGTCGCCCGCGTAACCCAGGCGCGTCAGTTGTTCGGCCAGTTGTTGGCCGCTATACCCAGCGTTGATCAGATATTCCAAACCATTCACCCGCCGCGCCCCGAAAAGCGATTTCAACCCTGGGAGGGTGGGAGCAGCCGATAAATCGACAGTAATGGCCGCAAGTTCAGCACCCGCGTGCCCATTGGGCGCCGTTTGGAGCCGGAAGGCCAACTGGTCCGCCGCGCCCAACGGTGTGCGGCCAACCACCCATAAGGTGCGGCCACTGGGCAGATCGCCCAGATCAATGTTGCACCAGTCGGATTGTTGGCTGGGGAGAGTTTGACGACTGCTTGTTTCCACTTGGGGACGATTGACACCTAAGCGCAGGCCGGTAAAGACAGGTTCCGCCCAGTCGGCCAATACTTCGTCCAGGGCTGTGGTAATATCTTCCTGATCCGGTTCACTGGTGAGAAAGCGGGCCACACCGCCGCCCCGCTCGGCCAATTCCAGGGCGAGAAAGGAGTTGGGCGCGGCGTCGATACAGAGAACGCTGATCCGGCGTGCGTGGGCGTGCGTCCGTTCTTCATCGGCCAGCCGCAAGATGCGGGCGGCGTCGGTAACCGCTGCATCGGTAAGGATCAGCAGGTGGCGCGCATAATCCCCATCTGTGCGCGGCAGGTTGATCGCCTGTTCCAGGGCCACGCCCAACTCTGTGCCACCACTATCGGTCTTTTGGCGCAGCCATTCCACGGCTTGGGTGACGGCCGCTGCGTCGGCATGGCGCAGCGCTGAATCAAACCAATGGATACTGTTGTGAAAAACTGCCAAAGCAAAACGATCGCGCTCACCCAAATCGCCCAGAAAGCGATCCACGGCCCAGTCGGTGGCGGCCCACTTTGGCCCTGTCATCGAGCCAGAATGATCGACCAACAAGATCACTTCGCGCGCCACACCACTGCCCAAGCGATGATGAACCGGTGGCGCGACCTGGGCTAAAAAGTAGACTTGTTCGGTTAGGCAGTCGACGTGGGTAAAAAGATGGAGCGCGGGTTCATCTTCCGCTTGGACAGGCGTCCAGGCTAATACGCAGTCGCGGTCCGGAAGAACATCGCCCGCTTGTAAGCGAACCTGCGCCTGCGCTTCGCTCACCGTCACATCTAGCGCATGCGTCGGGCTGGTGACCTGCTGCACCCCCTGGATGCACAGATCCAAGGCAAAGCGATGGCCAGGGTCGCGCAAAACAGCGAGTGGTTGGCCTTGCGCAGGGCGTCCGCCGTGTTCGTCGCCGCGCACATAGCGTGGCGGCGTTGTCAATGGCAGGCGCAACGTCCAATTCGCCCCTTCCACGCGGGCGAGTTGGAGATAGTGCGTTTCGACCACCACTTCTTGATCGGGCTGCAAGCCGGCCACCTGTAGTGTAAAGACATCCGGTGTTTCGCGGGTGGCGAGCGCAGCCTGCTGACCACTCTTTTTGGCCGCGGCGTAATCAACTTCCGCCTGCTGGCGGGCTTTCAATTCGGCAATAATCTCAACTTCGCCAAAACGGACAGTGACACCTGTCACCGCGGCATCACCAGGCAGGGGGAAACGATAGATAGCTTCCAGTACACGATCGCAACTGCTGCGCGCATAAACAAAGGTTTGCGTCAAATGTAAATCGGCCAGGGGACCAGCGATAACACCGCGCAGAACGCTGCGCTGGAGCGGTACAAACGATAGCGGTGTTTCGCCCACGACTTCCAATACACCAATGCCGTCGGCGCGTGAATTTTCGTAGATGCGAGGATTGAACATGACGGTCTCCTTGTAACATAACACGAACTGCAAGTGGCGCAACTGGCGTGATCCTTGCGCTTTACACTTTAGACATGAGTAGACAGGTAAATAGGGAAACAGGTAGACAAGTCGCCCACTTGTCTACCTGTTTCCCTATTTACCTGTTTCCCTGTTGCTCTAGCTTCTAACTTTATCCCGTCCTCCTTACCGCAATTTTCCGTTATCTATGATACCATAGATTGCTGACAACCGTGATCTAAACCCAAAAAGAAGAAGGGAAGAGCCGCTATGCCGGAAAAATTGACATTGTTTGAGCGTCTGAGTAATCGCCTCTTTGCGATTCCTGCTGTAGCACAGTTGTGGGCCAAGCGCTCGGTGGCGCACACCAGGCAAGCAGTCGATCTGACGGGTGATATTCCTTTTGCAACAGTACGTAAACCATTAGCGCACAGTCGCGTGGCGCTGATCACCACGGCCGGCGTCCATCTGCGCCAGCAGCCGCCTTTCGACATGGAGAATCCAGACGGTGATGCGAGCTATCGGGAGATTCCTGCGGCTGCAGATCTGGCTCAGCTCACAATTACGCACAAATATTATGATCACACCGATGCAGATGCCGATCTGAATGTAGTCTTTCCGCTGGCTCACTTTCGTGATCTGGTGCAACAGGGCGTGATCGGCAGCCTGGCGCCGCGCCACTTTGGGTTTATGGGCCATATTGATAACGCCCAAATCCCGCTTTTGAACGCGCACACGGCGCCAGAAGTGGCGGCCAAGCTGCGCGCCGATAAGGTTGATTTTGCCTTTCTCACCCCCGCTTGAGGGCAATGTAATCGGTCCGTGGGACTGATCGCACGTGCGGTGGAAGCAGTGGGGATTCCGACGGTGAGTATTTCAATTACCAGAGATTTGACTGAAGCGGTGGGTGTACCGCGGGCGGTTTTTGTCAAGTGGCCACTCGGTCATCCATTGGGTGAACCAAACAAGCCGCTCCAGCAGCGCACCCTAATCTTCGCCGCGTTGCAACTTTTGTTAGCAGCGAGCACACCGGGTGTGATTGCCGAGCCAGGCTACCGTTGGCGGCGCGAAAACTATACCGAACCGGATTGGGCCAGTTTGAAGTAGCGGGGATGATAAATAGTTGTCCTGGGCAGAAATGGAGAAAACTGTGAGCAGACAACAAAGACAAACAATAAAGCGGCCGCCGCTCTTGTGGACGGGCATCATCTTTGCGTTGGCCGCCACTTTGTTATTGGTAACACTGGCGAACAGCGCCGTCGCACCCTGGCAAACCAACGGGCAACTTATCCTTCTGGTTACCCTGTTGGCGGCTTTCATAGCCGGTGGATTGACGGCCTACTACACTGGTCAGCGGGGAGGGATGCACGCCTTTGTCGGCAGCGTGATTAGCATCCCGTTGCTCGCGCTCTTCATCATACCCGGCTGGTGGCAAGGCGCCATCTTGGCCGGCGCCTTTTGCACCCTTGGTGGCACACTGGCGGAGCTTGCAATACGAAGTAAGGGAGTAAAGGAGTAGAGGAGTAAAGGAGTAGAGGAGTAAAGGAGTAGAGGAGTAAAGGAGTAGAGGAGTAGAGGAGTAAAGGAGTAGAGGAGTAAAGGAGTAAAGGAGTAAAGGAGTAGAGGAGTAAAGGAGTAGAGGAGTAAAGGAGTAGAGGAGTAAAGAAGTAGAGGAGTAAAGAAGTAGAGGAGTAAAGAAGTAGAGGAGTAAAGAAGTAGAGGAGTAAAGAAGTAGAGGAGTAAAGAAGTAGAGGAGTAAAGGAGTAGAGGAGTAAAGGAGTAGAGGAGTAAAGGAGTAGAGGAGTAGAGAAGTAGAGGAGTAAAGGAGTAGAGGAGTAAAGGAGTAGAGGAGTAAAGGAGTTAAGGTCTGGAGCGTGTACCTATTCCTGCCACGCCTACTTGCCCACACCCCGACTCCTCTACGCCCCTACTTCCCCACACCCCGACTTTTCTATGCCCTCGTTGCATAAACCTAACACTCAACTGCCAGAAGAGCACTAGTCCGAGCAAATCAGCCACCAGATCTGTCCAGTCGGCGCTGCGCAACGGGGAGAAAGATTGTAGCCCCTCTTCAACGGCCGCCACGGTAAAGGGCAACAGCAGGGCCAGTGGCAGTAGCCAGGGCCCGATCTTCACTTTATGCCCGGCACTCCACAGATTCAACCAGAAGGCGACGGCGCCAAAGAGGAAGCAGTGCAGCACCTTGTCGGCGAATGGCCAACTCAGCAAATTCCAGGGCAGCGCGTCCAGATAAGCCATCTGCGTGACGACAGCAATGAGGGCAATTTGTGGCCACAGCAACCAGCGGACGCTTGAGCGCCAAGTAGATTCCACTACCCATAGACCGAAACAAGTCGCGCCGATGGCCGTGCCCAGAAAGGCGCCGGCCAGGACATCTGAAGGGAAATGATGGCCTAGATAGATGCGACTAAACCCCATGCAGGCGGCTCCGCCCAGAAAAATCAGCGTCCAACGCCAATCGCGCCGCGCCATGGCCAAAATAGTGGCGGTCGAGAAAGCAGCCACGGTATGGCCACTAGGAAAAGAGGGAAAGATTGGTGTGGGCAGCAACAGCCGCACACCTTCAACGACAAACTCGGGACGCGCACGGAGAGCCAGATAATAGAAGATAAAGGTGACGCATAATCCAATGCCAATCGCTAAACCAATCGCTTCGCCAATGCGCCGTTTGCCCCGCGCCCACAAAAGTAGTCCTACCATCAGCAAGAGCGGGATTCCCGCTTTGCTGATGGCAATCATGATCACATCGAGCGCAGGGCTAACCAGCGTTTGATTGGCAAATTTTAAGAGCCAAAGGTCCATAGCATCTTTCTTGAAACTGGGTGAGTCGCCCATCGCTACGTCTTCTTCACAGTGGGCACACAAGATTCATTTGTCGATGCTATTGTAAGTTGTGGGTGAGCGCCATTCAAGCACCTGAGTGCTTTAATGTGTACTTACTTGCACAGCATTGCCCTGGACATGCCA
>Ga0105055_10005829_pt1 | contig 17176 bp, 14 predicted proteins | sample BON03_FD_78090 | JGI IMG/M metagenome (GOLD analysis project Ga0105055, IMG submission 78090) | Freshwater microbial communities from Lake Bonney liftoff mats and glacier meltwater in Antarctica - BON-03 | ecosystem: Environmental > Aquatic > Freshwater > Ice > Glacier meltwater | place: Lake...
CCTGGTCTAACTGCCAATCTAACTTTTTTTTTTTTAGAACCAACTTCTAAAACTTTTTTCCCTTCTGACACTTAAGTTTTATGGTAGTAGTAATGCCCTAGTAGTGAAAGGGAAATTTTTTCAAATCGGAAACAATGTCATTTGCAGACCAGGTTGTAAGAGTATTGGAGGAGAATGGAGAAGCCATGTCGCTGGTAGCTCTCAAGAAGGAGATAAGCGGTGGTGACGTAGCGAAGGCGCGCTATGTAGTAAAGGCTGTGAGGAAACTGAGTGGGGATGGTACCATCGGACAACTGAAGGGGAAGTTCAGGGCGAAGAAATCCAAGACTGTGGCTAAGAAGGCGACATCCAAGTCACCTTTAAAGAAGAAATTGCCAGTGCTGAAGAAATCCCCTGCCAAAAAGTCACCAGTTTCAAAGAAAACAGTGGCAAAATCCAGTGCTAAAAAGTCACCTGCCAAAAAGACATTAACTGACAAGAAATCACCTGTCAAAAAGAAGTCACCTGTCAAAAAGAAATCTCCTGTGAAGAAATCACCTGTCAAAAAAGCACCTGTCAAAAAGACCCCAATAAAAAAGTTGGCAGTAAAGAAGACCAAGGTAGCAGCGAAAGCAGCAGTGAAGAAATCACCAGCCAAAAAATCTCCTGCAAAGAAGAAAGTTGTTGTGAAAAAGACAGCTACCAAGAAAAATTAAATATTTCTCAAAATCAATCGTTGTTTTAACAACGACCACTTTGTGAAGGTGAATATATTGCTCTATATGAATTCAAATTGCCTCAGTAAATACAATGGATCCAATAATAGGAAACAACCCTAGATTAGTATTCAAATAGTATTCATTCATGCAAAAGTCGCGATAAAGGCAGTGTACTCGTCTAAATTCAATGTCGCATGCAACCATCTATCCGGAAAGTAAATAACATCCCCAGGTTCTAAAATACATCTATGAGTCGGTGCCTCTTTTAAAGTGGGTAATACGTTGCTGTACCAAAAGTACGTGGATTCGTTGGGGTGGAACAAAGGGTGTGAATCAGGTGGATACAGATACCATTCTTTTCGACCGTGAAGAACTTGGAGGAAACCTGGACCATGAAAGTGAAAAGGCACCCCAGAGTTTAAACCAGCAATCCCAAAGCTTAGCGCGGTCCATTCCTTCTGAGCCGACAGTGCGCACGGATCGAGACTCTTTAGCGTTTCGCTGGGATACACGGTAGTGGGTCTCACATAACGAGATAGAAACTCTTCCCACAAGTCACCGTCGGTGCTTCCGAACAAATAGAATGTTTCGTTACCTTGATTCTCCAATGTTTGGGGCTTCATGTAACCGGCCAAATATTCGTTAACCGTCATGCTCGTCCAATCCCGCCCCGTGAACGAGCTATCTGAATATTAGCTATGCTGGCAACTAGATACTCTGTATACTTACTTGGCAGTGCTGAGTTTTATCTCGAAATGGCCAATGCTCTCCCGCACATTTTCGATACTAGTTAACTCGGTGAACTCGCGATTGAGTAACAACGTATTTCGAAGTACTACTGGTGCTTTACCAAGATATTTGGATACGAATAATTCACATGACATACTTGTTTCTCTTTCAATGGAGCACGAGTCAATCCGGTAAACACGGTACATAGCATACCATCCTACAAAGGCGAGCAACAGACCTAATAAGAATGGATTCCACATTTTTTTTAAAACAACAACAAAAATCGATTTTTTTAAAACTACTAGTAGTGGATAAAAGCCATCATTTTAAATGCGAGGAACACTGCAAAAGTTTAAACTTGATTATGGATTTGTAAAGAGATATTGAAGTAAAGCACCCACGTGCTGGAGATGGTCTCCTTAAGAGTTTACACCGCAGCTAAATCTTTAGTGATATCACTGACAATGACCCCAATAAAGTACGAAGTCGATGCTGCCGCAGAACCAAGAAGAAGGAATTCCAAACCACTTGCGTACCAGGTAGAAGCAGAGAACTGCGACTTAAAGGCCCCCAATAAGAACAATACAACCATGGTGACAAGAGATGCCACCATGAAAAGAGATAAGGAAGAGACATCAGGATTTAATATTGGAGCTACAATGTAACCAAACAAAGGAAGCATTCCAAATATCAAAAACGCCAAGAAAGTCACGAATCCATCTTTTACAGGACTCTCATCTTCATCAGGCACTTTTAACCCGAGTTCCTCGCACATCATTATGTCAATAAAAAAATCAGGGTATTTGGCCATAGTTTGAATCACTTCCACTGCATCTTCTCTCGGTAGTCCTCGCTGTTCGTATAGGTCTATCATCTCTTCAACTTCTCCTTCGGGGTAGTTAGTAAACTCCCACTCTTCACGCTTGCGTTCTCTTGAAACATGGTCATGAAACGCTCTTGTACTCACTGCATCGCCAACACCCATAGCAAACGCATCAGCGATAATATTACTGACTCCGAGGATGAGTACTGTTGTAGGAGAAAGATTCCCTCCAGCTGCTCCCGAGATTATGGCGAAACAAGTGAGCACCCCGTCTAGCCCTCCATACACGATACTCTTGATGGAATCCCCATCGGGCCGATGACCTGCCGCTGTGTTAGGACGATGAGATTCCAATGGTCGAGTACTTACCTTCAACCGCCTGAACAGCAGCTGATCCATGAGCTGCCTTTGAAAGACTCAAATCTTTATCTTCAAATGCATTCCGGGCAAGACCGAGATCTCGTTGAGTATGCTGCACGGCGCCATACATTTGCAACAAGGATAATGAACCTTGAAAATAGGAGCCCCCCTCACTTTTGTAAACTTTAAAACTCTGATTTCAAAACTTTAAAACTCTGATTTCAAAACAATTTTTAAAAATGTACCGGTACGGAAAAATAATAATAATAGTTTATCGAAATCAAGGTGGTCGTTTATCTTGTTTCATAAATAAGTTCAATCCCAGCGGGAGTCAATGTCAAAGACATATCAGGATATTCTTTATACTCTTTTTTCGTCGGCTTAATGTTGAACTTGTCCAGAATGTTCAACATAATAACTCGTATCTCTAGAAGTGCCAATGGCCTTCCAACACAATTTCGTTTACCTAGAGAGAATGGCAAATATGCATGTGACTTTGTCTCCAGTGCCAGCTGTGCTTGTAGTGTTAAATTCTCACTTCCGGTCTTGTTCAATAGCCAACGTTCAGGAATGAAATCATTCGGATTTTCGAAATTCCGAGGATCACGATGAATGAAGTAAGGATAGACAAATACTTCAGTGTTTTGGGGAATAAGGTATTTCCCAACTTGAACATCAGTTAGCACATTCCGAGTAAATGCAGCCGATGGATAGAGTCGCAGTACCTCCAAGACACAAGCATTCATGTACGGCATGCGCTCTAATCTCTCGATGTCGGGCATGCAGATGTCATCTCCTAAATGCTCAGCAGCTTCCTGTCGGATCTTGTCTGCCACTTGTGGATTCTTGGCTACGAGGTACAGGAACCATGTTAATGCTGATGCAGTAGTGTCATGTCCTGCAAACAGCATTGTCTTGATATTGTCTTTCATCTCAGTACGAGTTAAATTCGAAGTTCCGTCGACTTGCTCTGCTTCCGTCAACCCTGCCATCATTACATCTAGCAAATCCATTTCCCTCTTTTCTTCTTCATCCTTTGATAATCGTTTATCAATAAGAGCGTCCACAAACAAATCCAGTTTCTTCATATCTCGATCAAAGATGAAATTGTTTTCAAGTGGAAGATGCCGAGCCAGATTCTTGAGAGGATTCCTGCATCGGTTCTCCAATTCTTTGATGATGTTTTCAAACACGTGGTATAGTGGAGCATCAGCTGTAGTGGGCGCCGTAACACTGCCTATGTCATGGCTAAATGCCACTCTTCCTAGGACATCGAGAGTGACTTTCAGCATCTCTTCAACAACATTGATTGGCGTTCCTGTACCAATAATATTGTTGACTCGATCACAATGTTCCTTTGCAGTCAACACAATTCGGGACATATTTCTTTTCAAAAGGTCGGTTTTGAAGCCTTTTTCAAGAAAAGGTCTTTGGTGCGCCCATTTGGGACCACTGCTGCTTAGCACACCATCACCAATCAGGGGTCGACTTATTTTGTAGGAGTTTCCCTTCTCATAGTAGTCCAGTGTCTTTGATTGAAGCACCTGTCTTGCCACGGCAATATCATAAACAAACACCTTCGCTACACAGCTACAAGGTAAATTCTCGTTCAGCACCCATAATCGAATCAGACCTTCGTTCTTCTGCTCTGGGGTGCTTATGGCTTTTTCAAGAGACTGGATGAAGTAGGTGCGCAAGTTATCATCGTTCAATTCCACTCCATCAGGGACCAACGATGTAACTGTTCCCAGAAGCCCAAACTCTTTGCAACTCGGTCCAGGCAGCGCTTGCAGAAGTGCTCTTTTGTGGCGAGCATATCCAATAAACTTCCACAATTGAGCCACTTTGCGGCGAATCCAGAGCATCACCACCAACGCTATTGCAATCTTCATCACCCGTGGTCTGTCCATAATTTCAGATTTGAAGTCCCACCTTTTTTACACCAAACGACAAGTGACTAATCATAAATTCGCATAGGTCCCCACAATCATGGGAAACGTCCCCCTCATTGAAGTGGGTTCCATCAAAAGCACAAGTGTAGTGTTAGAACTCACAAACTCACAAAGTGTGCACTTGCTAGAATGAAATTTTACATGTATTTTATGGCGGCGGCCTTGCTCTGTATGTTGAGTGTATCAGGGGCCGTATTTGAAGACGACGAGGACGAAGCTTATGACGTTGCGAAAGCCAATGGACCTTTGAAAGCTGGACTGCGAGGGGGCATAGCAGCTGTACCATCGGAACCAACAGGAGGTTTTGTTGATGCGACGATGCGCTCATTCGCTATGATCATGGTCTCCGAATTGGGAGATGAAACATTTATTATCGCTGCTATCATGGCGATGAGACATCCTCGAGCAGTTATTCTGGCTGGAGCACTTGCAGCTCTTTACGTAATGACTGTTTTGTCGGCTGCAATGGGATTCGTGATGCCCAAACTGATATCTCCAGATACGACACACAATATCGCAACATTCATGTATTTTTTCTTCGGTTTTCGATTGGCCTACATTGGATATAACGCTGAAGAAGGAGTGGACGAGGAGATCGAAGAAGTTGAAAAGTCTCTAAAATCAGGAAAGTCACGAAGCGGAATTCGTGCATTTTTAGCAAAGTTGTTGACCCCTACTTTAGTCGAAGCCTTCATTTTGACATTTTTAGCCGAGTGGGGAGATCGAAGTCAGATCGCCACGATTACACTGGCAGCACATAGTGATCCAATTGGGGTGACTATCGGAGCTATTGTTGGTCATACAATATGCACATCCATTGCTGTCTTTGGGGGTAAACTAATTGCGACACAGATTTCTCAAAGAACCGTTGCGTTCGCAGGTTCCTTCACGTTCTTCATCTTTGCAGTGCTTAACCTTGCTCGCTAATACTATTTCAAAACTGCTATTTAGTCTAAATAAAAATAATCTACGGGTTGCAATTCATCTTGTGGCTTTTGACCGGATCTTTCCAGTGCTTCACTTGACATTCTTTGCTGCAATAGGCAACCGAAACACATCGCGCACATGCTTTGGTGGCTTTGTTCTCGCAAGTTGGCTCACTGCAAATTTCTGTAGGCAACTTTGATATCGTCCTTGGTTGGGAAGTTTTCTCAGAGTCCATTTTCTCAGACTCAGTTTTCTCCGAGTCCGTTTTCTCAGATTCGTCATCCGTTACTTCTCCATCTTCTTCAGCCTTTCCAATTTCGTCTGAAATTTCAACAACAGCTTCCACTTGATTGATAGCAGAATTTTCGGTTACTTCAATTTGTTGCTTAACCTCTTCTACAGTCGCTGCAACCGCAACTTCGCTTACTAGTACTACCCCTTTTTCGCCAACTGATTCTTCCAAGGCTGATACCTCAGAAGCCACTATCTCAGACTGAGCAGCAATTTGAACTGGCTCGGAAGATGATGTTTTCACCTCTTCGAAAGCCACTATCTCAGGCTGAGCAGCACTTTGAATTTGCTCAGCAGATGATGTTTTCACCTCTTCGATTACATCAGAAGCCACTATCTCAGGCTGAGCAGCACTTTGAATTTGCTCAGCTGATGATGTTTTCAACTCTTCGATTACATCAGAAGCCACTATCTCAGGCTGAGCAGCACTTTGAATTTGCTCAGAAGATAATGTTTTCGCTTGCTCCACAGTGTCTTCAAAAGACTCTTGGACGTGTTTCTCGGAAGTAGTTGCCTTGGATAACTCTTCCGACAGATCGACGACTTTCTCTTTAACATTGGATTTGTCAGCTGCTTCGGTCAGCGTCGAGGCCGATGGAGCATCTTTACTGGACACGCAACCCATTGTTTGATGATGAGGACTTGTTTGTGAAATGAAAGGGGGGCGAAATAATAGATACACTACTAATACAATTATGGTACAGTATTTGAATGATTCGTCTTGGTGACCAAGCAACATGTGACATGTTACCGTCGTTAGAAGGTGAAGATGGAAATGCAGTTGCAGTTTTAATTCCACAAGCAGATCCAGCTGGAACCGGTGAATTGGTTTGGGTTCCAGAAGAAGAATCTATCGAAAGAAATATTATCGGACAGAAAATGCGAATGATGGTTCCAATGTTGAATGACTCGACCAGAAATGAATACTACGATGACGCAATAAGGAAAGCAGTTTGTTATTGCACTGAGAGGCTAGGAAGGCCTCCAGTTGTTCTAGATATTGGTGCAGGTACTGGTTTTCTGTCTTTGTGCGGCGCCAGGGCAGGAGCCAGTAAGGTATTTGCTTGTGAAATGATATCCTCAGTTGCTAATGTTGCTCGCAAAATAATTGAGAGCAATGGATTGCAAGATGTTATTTCGGTTATTAATAAACGCTCCGATGAAATCATTTTGGGCGAGGATATTCCACTCGGACTTCGTTTTGATCTAATCGTCACGGAGACATTGGACTCTTCGTTGTTGGATGAAGGAATTCTGGAATCCTTGGGATATGCAATGATTCAATTCTGCACGAGTGATGTAATTGTTGTGCCCGATAGTGCCAGAGTTAAAGGAATTGTAATGGGGTGTGAGGGCGATTTCAAGTATATCAATAGCACACAGATGGCGTTCGATAAAAACAAAGTTGTTTTCAATAACGGTACATCGCATTATCTCAAGAATACTCATGTGAATAGATCGTCGACATGTTTTGCACTTAGCAAACCATTTGAGATATTTACGTTCGACTTCCAACAACCAGACCAAAAATCCAGAACAGCAAAAGTGTGTCCGATTCCCACTGCTGATGGTACTGCTAGATTTGTAGTGATGTATTGGGATCTCACGTTATTTGATAGGTCTGTCGTTGGTGATAAGAAAAAACGGTTATTTGAAGACCAAAGCCCACCTCACGTTTTGTCCACAGATTACAATATCGAAGAAAGTGACGCAAGGTGGCAAGATCATTGGTTTCCAGTTATTGTACCTCTGGGTCAAAACATGCTGATACAGAAAATGAATTTAGAATTTGTACATGACTCCGATTCCATTAATTTGGTATGTGTTAATCAACAAGAGAATATTCTTTCCAGCAAGAAGGCTGCTCAGCTTGCAAGAAGACAAGATTCGGAAGACTATTTAAAACGATTGAAAGATAACTTCATCAAACTCAAAACCAACGACGAAATCTGGGATGTTTCTGATGGCCCGTTTCTTGCCCTTAATTGTGTTGAATCTGGGTTTCGAGTTACAACTTTTGAAACGCGGTCATCATGGTTCAAGTATTCTTCTGATATTTGCCAAAATACGAATATTGTTGTTACATCGGATCTGCCTTCATGTAGTAAAAACATTTCGATACTATTGGTTTCAGATTTGATTTATGAATCCATGGAACCAGATCCTGTTTTGTGTTGCTTCACATTTTGGTACCAGTCAAAGCGAGCTCAGTCACTGGTCGATAAACTGTATTGCTTCCCAAGAAGTTGTAAAATAATGGCAACGTTATTTCACTTTCCTAAACTTTCTGAAACCATGAAACCACCGCAACACGTTTTAAATTTTGATCACTCTAAAGTTAGTTCAGCATGGGAGGAGCATGACAAATTTACTAGTATTGGGATTTGGAACTACCAACATATCCGAGTGGCCAATGAAGTTGTGATTGCCAGTTTGGATTTCCAAGACCAGAAAATACATTCAGAAGCAACTTGCAGATTCGTATTGAATTCGGAATCCCATTGTCGATTGGCATTTGTCCTCTATGTGGATTCTATCTGCGACGTTGGTTGGGAGACAGTGCAACTGATACATTTTTTCGGCTCCCAAAAGCTGAAAACATTCGGTAACAGCATTTTCAAATTTGAACGAACAGAATGTGAAGTTGACGATAAAGAGATTGTTTTCAAAGTAACCACCAAGCATGAATGAGTACCACGACGCCGCCTGTTGTCGGAGCTTATACGTATAACTGTTGTAATTAGTTCTTTGTTGAAACCCTAGAGGTCTATGGGGTAAAGGAAGGATCCGGGGGAGCCTTGGACTTCAATACACACGTTGCTCTAGTTGCTGCACATGGATAGATACATGTTGTATGTCTACTCTATCAAGTTAAAAAATAGTATTTTCAAGAGCTGGTTGTTCCGTTGTTTATCATAACAATACAACGTTTGAGGCAATGGGATCCTCCCAAACATTCGCTCATGTTGTAGTGCTTTGTATTGTATTGCAGTACCAGCCTTGTCTTTTGAACCTAGATAGTACTTGAACCTTAAAGTTTGAGCAGTTAAAATATTTGAGAGTTTACAACAACCAACTCGAAATCGCTTAGTCTGAATGTAATTATCGATCTCAGAAGCTGCACATTTAGCAGTTTGGCTTTTGATTGAACATTTTCCCGACTATTTTCGTTTTTAGTTGACTCGTTCGTTGACTGGCGGCAGTTAATTTTCCAGGAATAACCGTTAATTTTGAACGAATGAACATTGTAACCTGTAATTAACCATTAAAAACCTTTCAACGTACAATTTATTTTTGATGGAATGCTTCAATTGTCCCTAGGATTAATTCTAGACTGCGGATTAATCAGCTTGTACATACTGTAGTATATTCTGGAATCATTCCGCAGGCTAAAAGGCTTGTAAACGTAATTCTCCTTCCTGGGCCGTCTTGATAGAAAACCCTTCCCATTAAGCGCGCAGTATAGGCGGATACCTGGAAGAGGATTAGGAGATTACTTCAAGTTCTCCTTATCAACAGTGTTGAATAGCTGGCGCAATTTGGCGCGACATCAGGGCTTCCTCTTAAGAATTTGTAACCTGGCCTGTGTCTACTTGCCATTAATTTAGAACGGTCCACTGCTGAGCTTGCTTCTCTGCCTGCAGGGCGTTCGTACCGGAGCTTCCAGCATATCGACATATTTCAAAGAACTTTTAACACCACGGGTTTGAACATTATTTACTACCTAATCCTGTGCCTCCTTCAGTTCCTTACAGCTTCTGAATAGTCAGTAGTTATCGAATTAGATGGCTACTAAGTTGCATTGCAAGGAGATATTTGATTCCAAGTATTTGCGCTGTAATAGATCACGCGATTGGAAGATTCTGCGTTGTTTTCCAAAATGTGCAAATGCTGGTCATCGATCTAATGGTTTTTGTGGGAATACTATTGCAATGGAGTTTGAAAATGAGCATATTGACGGAGTATCCTTCTACGCTTGGTAAGTATTTATATGTACACATGTGATAAAATTGGAATCTTGGTTGCACTCGATGTACTTGTTCATTTGTTGAAACTGTTTCTTGAAAACAGTATTACATTTGAATGAATGATTGATTTGGAACTTGTTCTGATTTAATTCTCATGATTGATCAAAAAACTAAGTATAAACTGACAGGGCATTTGTAATTCCGACTCAAGAAACTGTGAAATTTAAAGTAGGGCAGCAGTTTGACCTGAAAACGTTGGTTGGTACTCGTGAACGTAGTAAGGAGTTTCCACGTGGCGAATGGGTACGTGGTTATATTCGAAACAGCGTTATAAGTTTCAATACGGATTTGATGAGCTGGAATTATTCTTGGGATTCGAGTAAGCATGCATCAAGAATCCAAACTCATGTATTACAGGCAATACTTTGTTCCCAAGTTGACGGCCAAGAAAACCTTGTGTCAATTGTGGCTTCGTTTACTTCTTCCCTGTTTCATGTTCTTTCCAGGGCAATGAAAAGAGAGTTTGCCAAGACAAGCTCTTCGAGTACTACACGGACAGGTGCGTTTCCTAGCGATGATTCTTCTCTCATTGTTGCTACGGAAGTGAATCTTACATTCGCATGTACGACCAACATGATAAGAGACAGGCTTTTTTCATTTATTATGCTTCCGCCGGTGATCAATCAAGCTGTCCCGGTGACATCTACTGCAACTCGCGCCCGAATAGAACAGCTTGCCTATTTACGGGGGTTGCACAAAGCGCCGGTTGAACCAGGTCTCGTGATCTCGTTGCTGACGCTGGCAGATGCTTTGTCGAGTGTTTTGGGATATTCATTGGACGCATTTGTTGCTCGCAATGTTTCCGAGATTCCTACAAATTTTCCTAATTTGGTGTATATGTGTGAAAAAGAACGTGATATCTCGTTTGAATGGTCTTTAGAACGAGAATATGGTGATTTTAACCTTGCTAATGGTATTGAAATAAGTGTGTATGGATACATTCGAGATGCGTTTCGGAAAGCGATCGATCAGGCTCTGTTGAAGTGCTTCGGTATGGAATTGAAAAGTTTTTCGAATATAATGGAATTGGCAAGTAACAACGGATTGATTCCACAAGATCCTTTAAATCCACTGTATCGAGTAACGACAAAAAGGCATTTGGAAATTCAAGCTGGCACCACAATTGCAAGAATGTCTGATTATTCGAAGTTGATGTTATTGTGGCGACGGGGTCTCTACCGTAAGTTGCTGGTTAAGACCATGTTACCAGCAAAACCTTCGAGTATTTACCCGAGTTTCGCAATGTCAGCGTTTATGGGAGATTGGATTGATGAAAGTTTGCTTGTTGGAGAAAAATTGCAGGATGATTTAAAAGACATTGCTGGAATAGATTCGAAAATGTTTCGCGAAATAATCAGTCGAGTCAGGTTGACAATATCGCATTCGGTAGCTCAATTTGAATGGTTTGGAAGCGATAACCAGATGGTTCCTATTATTTTTGACGGTCAGGTGGTAGGTTTTTAAACTTGTTTTTCATATGTAGGATTCAAATATTGACCATTATAATTCAGCACCGACTGACACATAATATTTCATCACTTTTTCGGTATTATCCCGATACGAAGTATTGTGCTTTCATGGATGATGCTGCTAACTTTTTGGGTTGTTTGCATACTGATGTTTCTATCACAGGTTCTGAGTTCGTTCAAATGAGTAGCATATTTTCACCCCAAAATTGTGAAACGGTTCAACATCATTATGTCGTTTTGGTGTTTAAATTTCAAGTCACTGGACTTTCAGTGCTCTCCATGCAGATGGAGCAATTTCTGGTTCCTGAAAAGTGTTTTACGGCCGTATATGCCCGTAATTTAATCTTCGGTCTAGTTCATCAAGAATACAAAGCCAGGGATAGGGTTCAAAACATTCGATACGTGAAGAATTTAATTCAAGGTGTCGAGCGTGATATTGATCTAATAGTTCATTGAAATTATTTATATCTAGCGGCCGGCACACATGTATAGTTTCAAAGCATATAGAGATTTGAAATTTGCCTAGGCAGTGTATCCGAATTGAGTTCGCTTGGCTAGAAGTATTTCTTATTCAAGAAACGTAGACCTTTATTCCAGGAGTTGAAAATTCATTTTAAATTCTAGTGTAAAAAGAATTGTTTAACAGAGTTCAGAAGATCTAAACATCAGGACTGAATCAGACTGATCAATGAAGCCCTCCATCAAATTGACCAATCTTGAATTCTTGATTCGTCAACTAGTAAATTTATATATCAACTTTAAAAGTTCAGATTATTCTTTTATTGTCCAGAGTCCAGACATACTTTTTATAAGGATTCGTTTAGCAAGGTGAGTTTCTACAAGAGGGAAACTTGTGAGAAGATTGGAATCATAGTTGAGGAAGTTGACTTCGTCGCTGAATTGTTGAAAAAAAATGGCGGCTATAGTGAAGTATTGTAGAAATTGTAGAAGTCAAGAGATGTCTTTTCAATGTAACGGGGAATTCGCAGAGAGGTATTTACGATGCAATCGATCTAAACAATGGAAAACGATGAGATGCTTCCCATCTTGTTGCAGCTCCGGCCACAAGTCCAACGGTTTTTGTGGCACAGCTTTAGATTTTTCGTTGGTTGGATTCCATCAGGAGCATGAAGTGGACTATTACTCCTGGGCATTTTTAGATACGCAACTAGCCGCATCTAATTATGAGGTGGGTACTATGCTGGATAAGGAGGACATATCCCTCAGAGAACGAACTCGCGAAGCGCCACATTTAGGTTGGGTTCAAGGCCGCATCGATGGTCACAGAGTTGTATTTAACTCTGAAGGGATGAGTTGGAACTACGGATGGCAATCTAATAAACACACATCTGATCAAATGCATGTCGTATTGGCGCTGTTTTGTGTTCAGGTATATCCAGGCAAAGTTCGAGTTGAAGCGCTGTTTGTGTCTCCTCCATTTAATGTTTTTTCTAGAGCCAGAAAACGAGAATTTGAGGAAGCATTTGCTCCAGAGTTATTGCCAAGCACCAATATGGTTGATATGTTTTCATCTATCTATCAAACTCTGCATCATACTCTTGTTGGTAACAAGAATCCAACGAGTGCGCCGGTAAATTCGATGTGTAGGAATCGAATTCTAGATCGGCTTTACTTGCTTCTTTTGGCGCCTGTCCTTCGCAGTGGACGACAGCGAGTCCCTGTCGAATCGATTCTGGGTATTCTTTCTAAATTAGTTGATTCTAAAATGATTCGAAGTTTACGGAAATTAGCAGTCGCGTGCTCGTCTAGGGAAGTGAAACTAGCTCACGAGAACTACATAGACCATATGTTTCAAAATAAAGAGAGCACTCTTGAATTCATAAGGGGTGAATTGTACACTGACTTTGACTGGCTAGCACATCGGGAGGATGAGGATTTTCGTTGGCACAAGTCACAGGAGAAGAGTGTGTACGCTCAATTTCGACAATGCCGCCGATTGACGATTGAAAAGGCAGCAACGCACTCGCGTACCACCGTTGATATGTTCGCTTTGGTTATGGATATTGCCAGTAAGAGAGGACTTTTACCCCAAGATCCATTTCATCCGCCAACACTCGAGGATGCTAAATTTCTTAGCGTGCAAATTACCGGTACAGCTACTGCATGTATAGCCAGATACAGTGCTGGTGCAGAAGTTTTCACTTCAGAGGCAAGTCAGCGAGCATATGGAAAAGATCTCCTCCTCTTCAAGAGAGCTGTCTCGAGAATGATGTTGATAAAGAAACTTCAAAATCGATATGCTCCGGCAGCCATCAGACGTGCAGATTGTTTAGATTCCATGAATGGTAATTGGCTCGACACATGTCTAGAACTTCCTCACATGCCTGTTTTTGCTGGAGTTGTGGGGAAACTTTTTGGGAGTTATTTTGGAACACTCATACGAACCATGCATTCAAAATTGGTACTTCATCTCTCTAGAGATGTTCTTCAATTACAAGGGGAAATTCTCGGATTCGGAGGCGGTGTTTTGGTATTTGTGTGTGATGGCCAGGCACACAATTTCACTCCTATTTTCCCCCTATCTTCTATAATTGGATTCCTGAAAAATCATGCCAATAGAAAATATATAGCGTATGATGAATCTGGCGAGATAGTAGTTTGCATCAATACCGACTTTAATATATCTGCACAACTTATTAATAAACACTCGTTACTGCGCGGTCATTGCAGTGAAACCCGGGTATTACACATGGTATTGAGAATCGCGCCTGTATCAGTGGATACCCTGTCAATCCACTTTACAGACTTCCTTATTGCACCATCTTTTCAACGGAGTTTTGATATCGGATTTGTCAAAGATCTTATCGTTTCAGAATCGGAGTTCAAATCTGTGGAATATTCCTTTTCGCTTTACAGGAATTTTGCCAAGGACGTGGATGCCGATGTAAATACATTGGAATCCCTTCTATTCCTCCAGTAGATTTATTATTTATTCTATTTGTTTACTATCTTCAAGGGTGTCTAGTTTCCGTTTTCTCGTTTTCACCGCTGTCTCGAAACCAAGTTGTCCACAAACCCATAGTGCTTTCCCTATATCCTCCATTTTCAAATTTATTATTTCACATTTTAATTTCAACTTCGAATTGAAATCAAGGTATTCACGAAGAGTGTACTTTCGGGTTCCCATGACACACTCGAGTGGCTCATCGGCCATAAAAGCATACCGTTCAGGTCGTCTGGCCGCGAGACACGCGGATGCAGTAGCTGGACCAATTCCTCGGAGCACTGTTAGAGCCTTGATAGCATCTTCACAAGTTTTATCCTCTTCAAACGCCGAAATGGAAGCTTCCACTACAGCTTCTTCTGAGTTGCTAGCTACCATCCTTCAAATGTCAATATTCAAACCGGTTCAAATAGAATCAACCTACTTTGCTAACTGAGGCCTATTTTTGCCTCGGGCTAGTTTCCATTTCATGATCCGCTGGATTTGTTCACTAGAAAGTCTGTCGTCGAAATCAGCAGACCAAAGCCACTGGTCGTCTTCTACTAAAGTATTTGTGTCTGATAGTTGATCAGCACGATGCAACACTGCCATTCTATAATTATCTAGAGCGTTGCACCATAACAACCGATCATCCTTATACCACAGCAGGGCACTCTCCTTGGTTCCTTCGAGCATATACGATTTCAAACGAGTTTTGTCTACCAAACTCGTACCCGAAAAGTGAAAAATAACACACAGATTTTTGATCGTGTAGTGGCAGTTGCTACCATACAAAAGCAGTATAACCTCAGACCAATGAATACACATGAGGAGACTCCGATGTTCGCCACTGGTCAGAAGAAGAAACGAGTTGGCTGGGATAATGCTGACGCTCTTTCTAGACTGACTGATCTGTCCAACTCCAACAGGATGACTGACTTGAACTTCATAGAACGTTTGTCTAATTTATCCCAGTCTGCCAACACACTTCAGCAGTATCAACATCAAAACTTGGATATAAATAATTCGATAGATTTGTCCAGATTGTCTTCTCTTTCTGCAGGAATGGGGAACTTTTCACCAGCACCTCCTACATTGTATCCTGAAAATACATCCATGAACCGGTTGTCTAACTTGTCACCTGGAATTGGGCGTTTCACAGGATTTCCCTCAGATTTTGGTAGACTTTCGGCGTTAAATCCGTTTCCTTTTCGTGGTTTCTCCTCAACTATGACTCCTTCTATTTCAACTAGCGCGATGGATCATGGTTATTCTACTGGAACTAAACAACAAGAAAACAATCAATTGCGAGAGAAACTTAAGTTTATAGTAGGCTTGAATTCGTTGGATTTATTTATGAGCTTTGTGGAAGAGTATCCTGATCCTGAGAATGCTAACAAGACAATAGCTGATGCGAGTAGAATTTTAAAAACCGAGTGTTATGAAGCATGGATTAATACTCGACGAGCTTCGCTGAAAAAGCCTGAAGAATCTTTTCGGCGTGCACTTACAGCGCATGTGTGCGGGGCTGATAGGAGAAGGCCCTTCCCTGAACACGTGGAAAAAGCAATGCTGTATGAACTTCGAAAGCAGCAAACTTGGGAATGCTTCGAAGGAAAGCTGTCTAAAAATGAAAATAAACCGATCAAAATAGGTGAGCAAGGATTTCGGACAATGGGATTTCATGAAAAGCGAGCCCATGATGAAAAAAATACACCGACATTACAAATTCTACAAATGCCTCGTATTGAATCGACAAATAGTAGTTCAAGTAGCAGACCTTCATTGTTGCGAAGATTAAGCAGTTCGCTCACTTCAATGCTTCCTAGTTCTCTTCTTGATTCACTTGGTGGGGACCAAATCAATCTCAAGCGAAAACATACGGAGGCCACCAACGAGGAGATGCAAAATAAAAGACAGCACTATTAGTTTCTATTTATTGTCCCAATTAGCCTTGCGTTAGGAGGAGAGATTTTTTAGTGATTCACTTATTAGAGAAGTGAGACCCAAAGTATTTCAAATTACTTCGTACGGAATATATCGTTAGCTTGTTTATAAATATGCCTATTAGCCTTGAAGAATTAGGAGCTAAATCGCAATAGAGGAGTGAAAGCAAGCAATACGAAGCGACACCTTTCTTTCTCTCCATTAATAAGACTCACTCTCAAAATTAGTAATTAAGTTTTTTAGTGTCCTGAATGCGCTTCTTTCCGGAAGTTCAAAATGAGAATTCAGAAAAAAATTGTGAGATGGTCAGTGGTCGAGAGAAGAAGCAACAACTGAAAAAGAAGAGAGCTGCGAAGAAGGAAAAAAACACCCCAAAAGAACCTTCAGCAGAAGTTAAAGAAGACAGACCAGCGAGTGCAGGTACCAGCGCTCTAGCGTCGCAATACTTACGTGAAAGCAACATCGAAGTAGATCTTCGTCGTAACCGAGCCGATGAGTTCATTGATGTTGCCAACCGTACTCCCGCTGTTGCATTTGCAACTGTAGATTTAGGATTCCCGAAACGGCCTGATTGGGATAGAAGCACCAGTCCTGAATTGCTCGCGGAGAGGGAGCAATCTGAGTTTAATTCGTGGTTGCAAGGTATCCTCGACAACTACTCCCTCGATAAAATTTCACCGTTTGAAAGAAATATTGAAGTGTGGCGTCAACTGTGGCGCGCTTTAGAAAAAGGTGATGTAGTTCTGTTGGCGGCGGACATAAGAAATCCGCTGCTACACATCCCCATAGCGTTGTATCGATATGTGACTGAGGAGCTTAAATTACCGTTGCTTATCTGCTTGACCAAAGTGGATTTGGTTTCCGATGAACATGTATATAAATGGCTCGTATACTTAAAACAAAGTTTCCCAGACGCTGAATTTGAAACCTTTTCTACGCGCTCTTCGAAGACTTGTGATGGAGGGGTTGCGTCTCGGCGTAGATGTTTAAAAAAAGTAATGACCAATA
>Ga0105055_10005843_pt1 | contig 17154 bp, 16 predicted proteins | sample BON03_FD_78090 | JGI IMG/M metagenome (GOLD analysis project Ga0105055, IMG submission 78090) | Freshwater microbial communities from Lake Bonney liftoff mats and glacier meltwater in Antarctica - BON-03 | ecosystem: Environmental > Aquatic > Freshwater > Ice > Glacier meltwater | place: Lake...
GGCCGGCGTATTTCACCGAGGTTTGCGGACTGGCGCCGGTGCCGCCGGAATGGCCGGAGATGAGGATGGCGTCGGCCTTTGCCTTGGCCACGCCGGCGGCGATGGTGCCGATGCCGGAGCGGGCGACGAGCTTCACGCAGACCGAGGCGTCCGGGTTGATCTGCTTGAGGTCGTAGATGAGCTGGGCGAGATCCTCGATGGAATAGATGTCGTGGTGTGGGGGCGGGGAGATGAGCATGACGCCGGGGGTGGAGTGGCGGAGTTTCGCGATGAGGCCGGTGACCTTGAAGCCGGGGAGCTGGCCGCCTTCGCCGGGCTTGGCGCCCTGGGCGATCTTGATTTCGATTTCGCGGCAGTTGTTGAGGTATTCGGCGGTGACGCCGAAGCGGCCGGAGGCGATCTGCTTGATGGCGGAGTTGGCGTTGTCGCCGTTGGGGCGGGGCTTGGCGCGCGCGGGGTCCTCGCCGCCTTCGCCGGAATCGGAGCGGGCGCCGATGCGGTTCATGGCGATGGAGAGGGTTTCGTGCGCCTCGGGGCTGAGGGCGCCGAGCGAGATGCCGGGGGCGAGCAGGCGCTTGCGGATTTCGGTGATGCTTTCGACCTCGTCGATCGGGACCGGCTGGCGGCCTTCGGTACGGAAGTCGAGCAGGTCGCGCAGGGCGACGGGGGGCATGCGGCGCACCGCCTCGGCATAGCGGCGGTACAGCTGGAAGCTGTCGCTGGCCACCGCTTCCTGCAGCATGTGCACCAGGCCGCCGTCGAAGGCGTGGGTTTCGCCGTGCTGGCGCAGCTTGTAGATGCCGCCGATGGGCAGGGCGGGCATGTCCTCGTCCCACGCGGTTTCGTGCAGGGCGAGGATCTTGCGGGCGATGCCGGACAGGCCGATGCCGGAGATGCGCGACTGCATGCCGGGGAAGAACTCGCCGACGAGCTGGCGGGACAGGCCGATGGCTTCGAAGTTGTAGCCGCCGCGATACGACGAGAGCACCGAGATGCCCATCTTGGACATGATCTTCAGCAGGCCCTTGTCGACGGCTTTCTTGAAGCGCTGGACTGCCTCTTTCAGGGAGATGGTGCCGAACAAACCACGTCGGTGGCGGTCGGCGATGCTTTCCTGGGCCAGGTAGGCGTTGATGGTGGTGGCGCCGACGCCGATCAGCACGGCGAAGGTGTGCACGTCCAGGCATTCGGCGGCGCGGACGTTCAGGCTGGTGAAGGTGCGCAGCGAGGAGCGGACGAGGTGGGTGTGCACGCCGCCGGTGGCCAGGATCATCGGGATGGCGGCGCGGCTGGCGTCCATCGCCTCGTCGGTGAGGATGACGTGGGTGCAGCCGGCGCGCACGCCTTCCTCGGCTTCGCGGCGGATGCGTTCGAGGGCGGCGCGCAGGCCGGTTTCGCCTTCGGCGAGGGGGAAGGTGCAGTCCACGACACAGGCGCTGCGGCCCATGGTTTGGCGCATGGCGGCGAATTCGGCGGAGGAGAGGACGGGGGATTCAAGCTGGAGGAGGTCGAACTGGCTGCTGTCCTCGTCCATGACGTTGCCGAGGTTGCCGAGCCGGGTCTTCAGCGTCATCACCCGGGTTTCGCGCAGGCTGTCGATCGGCGGGTTGGTGACCTGGCTGAAGCCCTGGCGGAAATAGTGGTGCAGGCCGCGATATTTTTCCGAGAGCACGGCGAGAGGGGTGTCGTCGCCCATGCTGCCCACGGCTTCCTGGGCCTCCTCCACCATCGGGTGCAGGATCATTTCGAGCTCTTCGAGCGTGGTGCCGACGGCGAGTTGGCGGCGGCGCAGTTCCTCGCGTTCGAACAGGACGGGCTCGGGCGCGTCGGTTTTCACGATGTGGTCGATCTGGCGGATGCGCTTGGCCCATTCGCCGAAGGGCTGGCGGGCGGCGAGCATGTCCTTCATCGCCTCGTCGCCGTAGAAGGTGGCGGTGTCGAGGTCGACGCCGATGGTTTGGCCGGGGCCGACGCGGCCCTTCTCGACGATGTCGCTCTCGTCGAGCTTGACCATGCCGGCCTCGGAGCCGACCACCAGCAGGGCGCTGCGCGAGACGACGTAGCGCAGTGGGCGCAGGCCGTTGCGGTCCAGCCCCGCGATCACCCAGCTTCCGTCGGTGGCGGCCAGGGCGGCGGGGCCGTCCCAGGGTTCCATCACCGCGTTGCAGTAGAGGAACATGTCGCGGTAAGCCTGCTTCATGGTGGCGTCGTTGCCGATGCTGGCCGGGATCATCAGCGCCTTGGCCATCGGCGCGTCGCGGCCGGCGCGCAGCAGCACCTCGAAGACGTTGTCCAGCGTGGCGGTGTCGGAGCCGCCGGCCTGGATGACCGGCTTGATGTCGTCCATGAACGGGTCGAGGTCGGGGTGGGAGAGCCGGGTCTCGTGGCTCTTCATCCAGTTGACGTTGCCCGACAGCGTGTTGATCTCGCCATTATGGGCGAGCGCGCGGAAGGGTTGGGCGAGGCGCCAGGTGGGGAAGGTGTTGGTGGAATAGCGCTGGTGGTAGATGGCGAAGCGGCTTGCGAAGCGCTCGTCGAGCAGGTCGGGGTAGAAGTCCGACAGGCTCTCGGCCAGGAACATGCCCTTGTAGATGATCGAGCGGCACGACAGGGAGCAGAAGTAGAGTTCCGGGATCTGGGCGGCGATGGCCTGCTTTTCGATGCGCCGGCGGATGACGAACAGGTCTCGCTCGAAGGCGGCGATGTCGGTGGCGGTGCCCCCGGATGACGCGAAACGGGGCGACCAGATCATGATCTGCTCGATCTCGGGCCGGGTGGCGTTGGCCTTCTCGCCGATGCATTGCGTGTTGATTGGCACCTGGCGCCAGCCGTAGATGCCGTAGCCGAAGGCGATGATCTCCGATTCCACGATCTGGCGGCAGCGTTCCTGGGCGCCGAGGTCAGTTTTCGGCAGGAAGACCTGGCCGACGGCGATCGGGCCGGGGCGCAGGCGGTCGCCGCCGCGGCGGACGGCGTCGGCGAAGAAATCCTGCGGGATCTCCACATGGATTCCCGCGCCGTCGCCGGTCTTGCCGTCGGCATCGACGGCGCCGCGGTGCCATACCGCCTTCAGCGCGTCGATGCCGGCTTGCACCACATCGCGCCGCGCCCGCCCGTCCAGTGCGGCCACCAGCCCCACGCCGCAGGCATCGTGTTCCTGCGACGGGTTGTAGGTGGCGGCCAGGCGTGCTGCGTTGGCGTGCCAGTCGCGCACGAAGTCATGACCGGATTCGGCCGGCGCGGGGGGCTGGGGCATGGCGGTGTGTCCTCGGCGAATGGGCGTCGGCCTATTGGGCGAACTTCAGTCCGCGCCGGGTGAACTCGTCGGCGTGCTTCTGCTGGGTGGCCTGATAGACGCGCTGGGTCCACACTTGGCCGGCCTTGTTGATCTGCACGTTCAGCTGCGGAATGGTGCGCAGCAGCTTGTCGCCGAGCGGGGTGTTGTAGAACGAGCGCAGGTTGCGCAGCTCGTCGGCGGTGAACGCGCCGGCCCATGTCTCGATGATCGTCTCGGTCAGGCTGCCGGCCTCGCCGACGAAATCGGGCATCAGCAGGTCGTCAACCACGCCGATCATGTCCTGCGGGGTTTTCTGGTTGGCCTGGGCGAGGTTGACGATCACGGCGGTGCGCACCGAGTTGATGATGCCGCGGACCTGCGCCTCCCACCCCAGCTTCTCGCCCAGTGCCCGCGCCTCGCGCCGGCTCGCCTCGGTTGCCGTGGACGCTGGTGCCGCGGTGGCGGCCGGTGCGGGTGCCGGTGCGAGTGCCGGTGCGGGTGCGGCTTGGCCCCATGCGGTGCCGGTCGACAAGACCCCTGCAGCCAGCAGCGCGCCGGCAGCCGTGCGGAATGCGTATTTCATGACGTAGCCCCCTTAGAATTTGAGCCCCCGGGCACGCAGCTCATCCGCGTGGCGGTCGACGGAATCCTGGAACACCTGCCGGCTCCACGCCAGCCCTGCTTCCGCGCCCTGTGCCTGTGCGACCGGCAGGGTGCGCAGCAGCTTGCGACCCAGTGGCGAAGCATAGAACGCGCGCAGTTCGCGCAGGTCGGTATAGGTGAAATTGACCGCGATCGGTTCGACCAATTGGGCGATCAGCTCGGGCAGCCGGGCGCGGAAGTTGGGCATCATGATGTCGTCGACGATGCGCGCGGCCGCTTCCTCGGCGAGGTCGCTGGACTTCATGGTGGCGTCGATCATTTCCAGGCGGGCGCGGGCGACCATCGCCTCGGCCTCACGCGGGATCTCCAGCACGTCGGCGAGCAGCCGCGCCTCGCGCCGGTTCTCCTCGATGGCGGGCATCTGGGCGAAGGCGGGGGCGAGGGCGGGGGCGGCCGCGGCGGTGGCGGCAAGGGCGATGGCCAGCAGCGTGGCGAAGGGGGCGCGTGCCATGGCTAGGCCGCCACGGCGGGGGCGGATTGCTGCATGTGCGCGTGCATCGCGGCCGCGGCATCGCGCCCGTCGCGGATTGCCCAGACGACCAGCGAGGCGCCGCGCACGATGTCGCCGGCGGCGAACACGCCGGGCAGGCTGGTCATGAAGCTGCGGTGGTCGATGGTGAGCGTGCCCCAGCGCGAGACGGCCAGTTCCGGGGCGCCGAACACGCCCGGCAGGTCTTCGGGGTCGAAGCCCAGCGCCTTGATCACCAGGTCGGCCGGCTTGGTGAAGCTGCTGCCCGGGACCGGTTCGACCGCCTGGCGGCCGGAGGCGTCGGGCAGGCCGAGATGCATGTGCTGGGCGCGCACGCCGCTGACGCCGGTGTCGCCCAGAAAGGCTTCGGGGACGGCGAGCCACATGAACTGCACGCCCTCCTCCTCGGCGTTCTTCACCTCGCGCAGTGAGCCGGGCATGTTGGCGCGGTCGCGGCGGTACAGGCAGGTGACCGAGGCGGCACCCTGGCGGACGGCGGTGCGCACGCAATCCATCGCGGTGTCGCCGCCACCGACCACCACCACGCGCTTGGCGCGCGCATCCATGGTGCCGTCGGTGAAGGCGGGGACATCGTCGCCGAGGCCGTGGCGGTTGGCGGCGGTGAGGTAGTCGAGCGCCGGCACGATGCCGGACAGGCCGGCGCCCGGGCCGCCGATGTCGCGCGCCTTGTAGACGCCGGTGGCGATCAGCACGCTGTCGTGGCGGGCGCGCAATTCGGCCAGCGAGACGTCGCGCCCGACCGCGCAGTTGAGGTGGAAGACCACGCCGCCTTCCTCCAGCAGCTTCCAGCGCCGCAGCACGATCGGCTTTTCCAGCTTGAAGCCGGGGATGCCATAGACCATCAGCCCGCCGACGCGGTCGTAGCGGTCGTAGACATGGACCTGGTAGCCCTGCTTGCGGAGTTGCTCGGCCGCTGCCAGGCCGCCGGGGCCGGCGCCGATGATGCCGACGGACTGGGGCCGTTCGCGGCGCGGGCGGATCGGCTTCACCCAGCCCTGGGCGAAGGCGTTGTCGGTGATGAAGCGTTCGACCGCGCCGATGGTGACGCTCTCGAAGCCTTTCTCGATGACGCAGTTGCCCTCGCACAGCCGGTCCTGCGGGCAGATGCGGCCGCATATCTCGGGGAAGTTGTTGGTGGCGCTGCTGATCTCGTACGCCTCCTCCAGGCGTTGCTCGGCGGCGAGCTTCAGCCAGTCGGGGATGTTGTTGGAGAGCGGGCAGTGCACCTGGCAGAACGGAATGCCGCACTGGCTGCAGCGGCTGGCCTGGGTGGCGGCTTCGGGCGGGGCGTATTCCTCGTAGATTTCCGCGAAATCGTGGCGGCGGTCGCCGGCGGCGCGCTTGGCGGGAGTCTGCTGAAGGATCGAGACGAACTGCAACATGCGGTCGGGCATCGGACAGCTCCGGCGGTTGGGCGCAGGGGGGCGGCGAGCGCATTCTACGCCATTGCCGCCCCGCAGGCGAGTCAGATATGACAGCTTAGCTGTCTTTTATTCTCCTGCGCGGCGGTCTTGTTGGCGGGGCCTCGCCGGCGCGTTGGATTATTGGGTCCGATTCGGGCCTACAAGGTCATGAGTCGGTCCTGCCGCGCGCCGCCGGGGCGGTAGCGGGCGAGGTAGGGCGGCACCACCTGCTCCACGGCCAGTGGCACGATGCCGAGTTCGGCCAGCCCGGCGGCGCCGGGTGTCACCACGTTGTCGCGTTGCAGCAGCAGCAGCTGGTCGCGGGTGAGCGGCTTGCCCGGCAGCAGTTCCATCAGCCGGGCCTGCAGGCGGGCCAGCGGCGCCGGCACCTCCCAGAGCAGACGTCGGCGTTGGGTCTGGGCGAGGATCCACACCATCAGCTGGCGCATGGTCCACACCTTCGGCCCGCCTAGTTCGAACACCTTGCCCTGCACATCGGCGTGGGTCAGGCCTGCCATGATCGCATCGGCGACGTCGCCCACGCTGACCGGCTGGAACTTCGTGTCGCCGGCGATCACCGGCATGACCGGCAGCAGCTTGGCCAGGTTGGCGAAGCGGTTGAAGAAGGCGTCCTCCGGGCCGAACACCACCGACGGGCGCAGGATGGTGGCGGCGGGGAAGGCCGCGAGCACCGCCGCCTCGCCGGCGGCCTTGCTGCGTGCGTACAGGCTGGGGCTTGCCGGGTCGGCGCCCAGGGCGGAGATGTGCACCAGGCGCGGGACGCCCGCCGCCGCCGCCGCGCGGGCCACCCGGCCGGCGCCCTGGTGGTGGATGCGGTCGAAGTCGCCGGCGCGGCCCTCCGCCAGGATGCCCACCAGGTTGACCACGCAGGTGGCGTCGGCGACCGCCCGGGCCACCTCGGCCTCGCCGGTGACGGGGGCATAGAGCGGCACCACCTGGCCCACGACGCCGAGCGGCTTGAGCACCTGTGCGGCCTCGGTGTCGCGTACCGCCACGCGCACCACGTGCCCGGCCTCGACCAGCCGCTTGACGACATGGCGCCCGATGAAGCCGGTGCCGCCGAACACCGTGGCGACGCTGCGTGCACGCATGATCCGCTCCTGCAAAAAACCTGTCCCTTGATATGGGCCATGCCCGCCCGCCTCAAGCCCCGTGATCGGCGCCACCGGGCGAGGTGGCGGTGCGATGGTACGAATTCTTGCACGAGGCCAGTTGACGGAATGATGACCGGGGGCTACATCGCCCGCCCACCGTCCGTCCCGCTCCACGGATCGGTCCGGCAATGCCCAGGTGGCGGAATTGGTAGACGCGCAGGTTTCAGGTACCTGTGGCCGTAAGGTCGTGGAAGTTCGAGTCTTCTCCTGGGCACCAATCGGATAGCGGCGGGATCCATCCCCGATGGCGGATACGGTTCAATTCATGGCGAACGCGACGTTGCACCTGCACCGGCACGACCTGCCGGACGGCCTGTCGCTCGGCCCCGTGCTGGCGGTGGACACCGAGGCGATGGGGCTGGATTCGCGGCGTGACCGGCTGTGCCTGGTGCAGATGTCGGCCGGCGACGGCGTGGTTCACCTGGTGCAGATCGTGCCGCCGGCGCTGGGCGGGCGCGGCGCCGACTGCCCGAACCTCAAGCGCGTGCTGGCCGACCCCGGCGTGGTGAAGCTGATGCATTTCGCCCGTTTCGACGTGGGGCTGCTGCAGCACGCCCTGGGCATCCGCGTGGCGCCGGTGCGCTGCACCAAGATCGCCGCCAAGCTGGTGCGCACCTATACCGACCGGCATGGCCTGAAGGATTTGTGCCGCGACCTGCTGGGCGTGGACCTGTCCAAGCAGCAGCAGACCTCCGACTGGGGGGCAGCGGAGCTGTCGGCCGAGCAACTGGCCTACGCCGCCTCGGACGTGCTGCACCTGCATGCGCTGTGGGTCAAGCTGGAGGGGCTGCTGAAGCGCGAGGGGCGGCTGGAGCTGGCCGAGGCGTGCTTCGCCTTCCTGCCGGCGCGCGGGCAGCTTGACGTGCTCGGCTGGGACAATCCCGATATTTTCGCACACTAGCCGATGCGGCGGCGGCGCCTGTTGCATGGCAGCTTGCTTGACCGGCGGGCTGCGGCACCCGTAACTGACCCCATATCCTTTGGCACCGCGGCTGTCTGGCCGCGTTTGTGTTGAATGTCGCGCCCCTGCCTGGAACCCATCGCCGATGACCGCCGCCCTCGCCACCCTTCCGCGCGATCTCGATGTCGCCAGGGATGTGCTCGCCGCCGAGGCGGCCGGGCTGCAGGCGCTTGCCGCGTCGCTGGACGGGGGGTTCGGCCGGGCCGTGGGGCTGCTGGCCGGGGCGAGTGGGCGGATCGTCGTGTCCGGCATGGGCAAGTCCGGGCATGTGGCGCGCAAGATCGCAGCGACCCTGGCCTCGACCGGCGCGCCGGCGCTGTTCGTGCATCCCGCTGAGGCGAGCCATGGCGACCTGGGCATGATAGTGCCCGGGGATGCGGTGCTGGCGCTGTCGAATTCCGGGGAGACGGCGGAACTGGCCGACCTGATCGCCCATTCGCGGCGGTTCGGCCTGCCGCTGGTGGCGATCACCGCGCGGGCCGGCAGCACCCTGGCGGCGGCGGCCGATGTGGCGCTGCTGCTGCCCGCGGCGCGCGAGGCGTGCCCGATGGGCCTGGCGCCAACCACGTCGACCACCATGCAGATGGCGCTCGGCGACGCGCTGGCGGTGGCGTTGCTGACGCGGCGTGGCTTCGGGGCGGCCGATTTCCGTCAGTTTCATCCCGGCGGCAAGCTGGGTGCGAGGCTGCGCCGGGTACGCGAGATCATGCACGGGGCCGAGGCGCTGCCGCTGGCTTCACCCGACACGGTGATGGATGCCGCACTCGTGCTGATGACCGGCAAGCGCTTCGGCTGCCTGGGCGTGGTGGACGGGTCGGGGCGGCTGTGCGGCATTTTCACCGATGGCGACCTGCGCCGGGCCATGGGCGGCGACCTGCTGTCGCGCCGGCTGGGCGAGGTGATGAACCCGGCGCCGCGCAGTGTGGGGCCGGAGATGCTGGCCGCCGAGGCGCTGCACCTGATGAACACGCCCGAGCGCCCGATCACCGCTTTGTTCGTGGTGGATGGCGAGGGCCGGCCGCTGGGTATCCTGCACATCCACGACCTGCTGCGCGCCGGGCTTGCCTAGTGTCGCCGATGAGCAACACGCCGCTTTCCACTGCGTCCGAGGGGCGCGCGTCCAAGGAGGCCAGGCCGGTCGCCGCGCCGCGCCTTCCGTTTGCGAGCAGCTTCGGCGAGGGGCGCCTCGCCGCCGCCCGCCGCATTCGCCCGCGCCGCCGCTGGCTGGTGGGGTTTGCCAAGCGGGTGCTGCCGCTGGTCGCGCTCGGCCTGCTGTCGCTGCTGGTGCTGTATCCCGAACTGTCGAGCACGGGAGACCGCAGCCGCATCAGCTTCCGCAGCGCCGATGTGATGCCCGATGGCGGGCAACTGACCGAGGCGCATTACCAGGGCGTGGACACCGCCGGCCGCCCGTTCAGCGTGACCGCCGCCAAGGTGCGCCAGGTGGGGCCGGAGCGGACCGACCTGGAGGCGCCGAAGGCCGACATGGAGCTGCAATCGGGCACCTGGATGATGGTGGAGGCGCGGCAGGGCGTCTATGAGCAGAAATCGAACCGGCTGGACCTGTCGGGTGACGTGACGCTGTACCGCGACGACGGCACCGTGCTGCAGACCGAGGCGGCCAGCCTGGACATGCGGGCCAACGCGGCGGCGGGGCACGAGATGGTGCATGCCGAGGGTCCGTTCGGGGTGCTCGATGCGCAGGGTTTCACGGTATTGGACCGCGGCGCGGTGGTGCAGTTCACCGGCCCGGCCCGGCTGGTCCTGAACGGGGGGACGCCATGAAACGCGCGGTCTGGGTGGCGGCGCTGGTGGCGGTGCTGGTTGTTCCTCATGTGGTGATTGCGCCGCCGGCGCGGGCCCAGCAGATCGATCTTTCCAGCGGCGGGCCGGTGGCGATCACGGCGCGCGATGGTTTCGAATGGCGCGAGGCCGAGCAGATGGTGGTGGCCGTCGGCGATGCGCGTGCGGTGCGCGACAACGTGACCGTCATCGCCGACCGGCTGATCGCGCGCTATCGCAAGAAGCCGGGCACCGCGGCGCCGGCGGCCGGGCAGGGGCTGGTGCTGGGCGGCGATGGCGGCGGCAACGAGATCTACCGGCTGGAGGCGGAGGGCAATGTGCGCATTTTCACCGCCACGGACGAGGCGGTGGGCGACCGGGCCATCTACGACATCGACCAGGCGGTGATGGTGATGACCGGCCGCGCGCTGCGCCTGAGCACGCCGAACCAGGTGCTGACGGCGCGCGACAGCCTGGAATACTGGTCGCAGAAGCAGATGGCGGTGGGCCGTGGCAATGCGGTGGCGGTGACCACCGATGCGCGGCGCCTGGCCGCCGACGTGCTTGTGGCCTATCTCGACAACCGTCCCGAGGGGGAGGCGGCCGCGACGGCGCCGGGTGGTGCCCAGCCGCCGCTGGCGGGGGGCAAGCTGAAGCGGATGGAAGCCTACGGCAATGTGGAGGCCCGCACCGCGACCGACATCGTGCGCGGCGACCGGGCCGTGTATATCCCGGAGACTGGCATTGCGCGGGTGATCGGCAATGTGCGCGTGACCAGCGGCCAGAACCAGATCAACGGCCCGGCCGCGGACGTGAACATGCGCACCGGGGTGGCGCGCATTCTGGCCGACCCGGGCGGGCGGGTGCAGGGCGTGATCGTGCCCAACAGCACGCCGCCGGGGACTGGGCAGTGACGGCGGCGCTGCGCGTGGTGGCCGGGCCGCCGTCGGCCAGTGCCGCGGGCACGCCGGTGGTGGCGGCCGGGGCGGGGCTGGCGGCCACTGGCGTGGGCAAGGTGTATCGCAAGCGCCCGGTGGTGCGGAACGTTTCGCTGACCCTGCGCCGGGGCGAGGCGGTGGGGCTGCTGGGCCCGAACGGCGCCGGCAAGACCACCACGTTCTACATGATCGTCGGCTTGGTGCAGCCGGACACCGGCACGATCAGCCTGGACGGCCACGACATCACCGGGCTGCCGATGTATCGCCGGGCGCGGCTGGGCATCGGCTACCTGCCGCAGGAGGCGAGCGTGTTCCGCGGCCTGAACGTGGAGCAGAACGTGATGGCGGCGCTGGAGGTGGTGGAGCCGGAGCGCGAGCGGCGCGGGCACATGCTGGAGGAGTTGCTGGCGGAGTTCGGCATTTCCCATCTGCGTCGCACCCCGGCGCTGGCGCTTTCCGGTGGCGAGCGGCGGCGCGTGGAAATCGCCCGCGCCCTGGCAACGCAACCCAGCTATGTTCTTCTGGATGAACCGTTGGCCGGCATCGACCCGATTGCGGTGGGCGAGATCCGCGATCTTGTCTCACATTTGAAGCACCGTGGTATCGGGGTTTTGATCACTGACCACAATGTGCGCGAAACCCTTGAAATCATTGATAGAGCCTACATCATGCATGACGGACAGGTGCTGATGGAAGGCGTGCCGAAGGAAGTCGTGGCACACGAGGATGTGCGTCGCGTCTACCTGGGTGAAAGGTTTTCGCTTTAGTATCGGTGGCATGCCACTTGCTCAGCACGCTTCTTGCTTCTCCTGTCGCGCCGCCCCGCCGCCGTGCCTCGCGGCACGGGTGCCTGTCGTATCGCGCCGCCTTGGGGTAGCGCGCTGATGGCGATCGGGCCCCGCCTGGACCTGCGCCAGTCGCAGTCGCTGGTGATGACGCCGCAGTTGCGGCAGGCCATCCAGCTGCTGCAGTTCAACAACCTGGAAGCTGCCGCCTTCGTGGAGGAGGAGCTGGAGCGCAACCCGCTGCTGGAGCGCGACGAAAGCAACGATTTTGGCGTGGCCGAGCGCCCCGCCCCCGACCAGGTGGCGGTTGCCGGGCCGGGGCCCGCGGACAGCGCCGTGGCGGCCGGTTCGGGGGAGATGCCCTCGGCCGATGCCGCGCCGCTGGAGGTGGACTACTCCAACAGCTACGACCCCGGCGGTGCCGGCGACGGCGTGCGCACCGGCAGCGGCGGCAGCACCAGCTTCGACGACGACGATCGCGGCATCGACGACATTGCGATGGGCGGGCCGACCCTGCGCGAGCATCTCAGCGAGCAGGTGCGGCTGTCGTTCCACGATGCCGCCGACCGGCTGATCGGCGCCTATCTGATCGCCCTGCTGGAGCCGTCCGGGCGGCTGTCGGCGGCGCCCGCGGCGCTGGCCACGGCGATGGGCGCGGCGCTGGCCCAGGTGGAGGCGGTGCGCGCGCGTATGATGCGCTTCGAGCCGACCGGCATGTTCGCCACGTCGCTGGCCGAGTGCCTGGCGGTTCAGCTGGCCGAGAAGAACCGGCTGGACCCGGCGATGCAGGCGCTGCTGGACAACCTGGAACTGCTGGCGCGGCGCGACCACAAGCAACTGATGGCGGTGTGCGGGGTGGATGGCGCCGACCTCGCCGACATGATCGCCGAGATCCGCCGGCTGGACCCCAAGCCCGGCGCCACCTGGGACGCCACCCCGCCGCAGCCGCTGGTGCCGGACATCCTGATGCGCGCGGACCAGGAGGGGGGCTGGATGCTGGAGCTGAACCCCGAGACGATGCCGCGCGTGCTGGTGAACCAGAGCTTCACCGCCCGCGTGCTGCCCAAGGCCAGTCGCGAGGATCGGGCCTTCCTCAACGACAAGCTGCAGACCGCGACCTGGCTGGTGAAGTCGCTGCAGCAGCGCGCCCAGACGATCCTGAAGGTGGCATCCGAGATCGTGCGCCGGCAGGATGCGTTCTTTCGCCTGGGCGTGGGGCACCTGCGCCCGCTGATTCTGCGCGACGTGGCCGAGGCGACGGAGCTGCATGAAAGCACCATCAGCCGGGTAACATCGAGCAAGTATATGGCCACGCCGCGCGGCACCTATGAGCTGAAATACTTCTTCACCACGGCGATCAACGCGACCGGCGGCGGTGCCAGCCACAGCGCCGAGTCGATAAGACATCGCATCAAATCGATGACCGGTGCAGAGTCAATCGACGATGTTCTCTCGGATGACGCGATCGTGGCGGTCCTGCGCGGCGAAGGCGTGGACATTGCGCGCCGGACCGTGGCCAAATACCGTGAAGCGCTGCGGATACCAAGCTCGGTGCAGCGCAAACGGGAGAAGGCCGTGCCGGCCTGAGCGGTAAACGGCAGGCAGGCGGTCCCGAACGAACGGGCACAAGGAAACGCCTATGCAGATCACGGTTTCGGGCAAGCAAGTGGAATTGTCGGACGCGCTGCGGACGCGAGTCTCCCAGGCGCTCGATATGATAGCGGCGAAATACTTCGACCACGCGCTGGAGGCTCACGTCACCTTCAGCCGGGCCCGAAGTTTTTTCACCTGCGATATCAACGTGCACGCGGGTCCTGGCCTGATGCTGCGCGGCGAGGGCGAGGCGGCGGATGCGAACGGGGCCTTCGACGACGCCGCCGAGCACATCGCCAAGCGGCTGCGCCGCTACCGCCGCCGGGTCAACGACCACGCCCGCGACATGGCCCATCGCGAGCGCCCGCAGGCGGGCCGACAATACACGCTGCGCCAGGAGGAGGAGCAGGAGGAGGCCGCGCCGAGTGGCGGCGGTGTAAAGGCGGCGACCTATGCCACGGTGGTGGCCGAGGTGCAGGCGGAAATTGCGCTGCTGAGCGTCAGCGACGCGGTGATGCGCATGGACCTAGCCGACCAACCGGTGCTGATGTTCCGCAACAGCGCCACCGGCGAATTCAACGTGGTGTACCGCCGCAGCGACGGCAATATCGGCTGGATCGACCCGACCGGCGGCGGCTAAGCGGCCCCTGCGCCCCTGCGCCGTGGCGCAGGGGTTGGGGGGCCTGGCTGGACGGTCAGTGGACGTGCGCTGGCACCATCTCGTGCTGCACGATGGCGGCGAAGGCCAGGGTGCAGTCCTGCGCCAGCGCCATGGGCGTGCCGTCGGCCGCATGGATGGCGAAGGCATGGGTGCCGTTGACCGTCACCGGCTTCACATAGGCCATTTCCTGCAGACCGAGGCGGCCCAGATCGTCCGGGCTGAGCTTGCGGACGTCGAAATACACGGTGGCCGTGGGCACGGCGTCGTTGATTGAATCGTCTGTCATGACAAGCCTCCTGGGCTTTGCCGGCGCCATGATGGCCGCCGGCCCACTTAGGGCGGATTTTGCCGCCAGGTGGTGGAAAACTGATCGGGGCGCGGATGCCAGAGGCGGGAGCGTCCCGCCTGCGCCAAGGCGCCTATTAACCGGGAGAACCGTCCACCACCGGGCCGGTTCCACGATCGCCTGCCGCGCTGCGTTTGACGATCTGGATGGTCTTCACCCGCGCATCGGGTTGCGGGCGGGCCAGGTCGATGTGCAGCAGGCCGTTGTCGAGCCAGGCACCGGTCACCTCGATTCCCTCGGCCATCACGAAGGCGCGCTGGAACTGGCGGGCGGCGATGCCGCGGTGCAGGAAGACGCGGCCCTGGGTGTCGTCATTCTGGCGGCCGCGGATGACCAGTTGGTTGTCTTCCTGGGTGATCTGCAGGTCGTCCATGGTGAACCCGGCCACCGCGAGGGTGATGCGCAGGCCGGTCGGCCCGGTCTGCTCGATATTGTAGGGCGGGTAGCCTTCCGAAGACGATTTCGACGCACGCTCAAGCATCTGCTCGAGATGGTCGAAGCCAAGGAACAGCGGGGACGTGAATACGCGGGTCGTCACAGCGAGCCTCCTCCTACGAGCGAAGCGATGGCGGGCCCCGTTGTGGCAACCCGCTGTTTCCTATTTTGGCGATGGGGCACGCGGTTGCAAGGCCCCGGCCATGCCGGCGATGGCGTTGATCGGCGGCGGCGGCACCGCTACATCGCTGTCATGAGTGCTGAAACCATCCCTGCGCCCCAGGTTGAACCCCTGCCGATCCTGGTTGCGCCCCATCCGACCCTGAAGCTGCGCTGTCGCCCGGTGGCGGCGGGCGACGATGCCGCCTTGCGCGAACTGGTGGCGCGCATGTTCCGCGCCATGTACATTGCCCCGGGCATCGGGCTCGCCGCGCCCCAGGTGGGGGTGGCGCTGCGCGTGGCGGTGATCGACCTGGCGCCCGACGACAAGCCGGCGCCGCATGTTCTGATCAACCCCGAGATCGTGGCGGCCAGCAAGGAACAGGCGACGCGCGAGGAAGGCTGCCTGTCGCTGCCCAACATGTACGCCGAGATCACCCGCGCGGCGCAGGTGAAGGTGCGCTACCTCGACCTGGAGGGCGCGCGCCGCGAGATCGAGGGCAGCGGCCTGCTGGCGGCGTGCCTGCAGCATGAGCTTGACCATCTCGACGGCGTGCTGTTCGTCGATCACCTCTCGGCGCTGAAGCGCAACATGCTCATGCGCAAGCTGGCCAAGGAACTGCGCCAGAAGGACAAGTAGCGATGGCCGGCGTAGTGGAGGGGAGGCGGCTGCGGCTGGCCTTCATGGGCACGCCGGATTTCGCCGTGCCGGCACTGCGGGCGCTGCATGCGGCGGGGCACGACATCGCCGCCGTCTATAGCCAGCCGCCGCGGCCGGCCGGGCGTGGGCAGGCGGTGCGGCCCTGTCCGGTGCATCTGGCGGCACAGGCGCTGGGGATCGAGGTGCGGACTCCGGCCAGGCTGCGCCGCGACGAGGTGGCCCAGGCGGCGTTCGCGGCACTGGACCTGGATGTGGCCGTGGTGGCTGCGTACGGGCTGATCCTGCCCGAGGCGATGCTGGCCGCGCCGCGGCGCGGCTGCCTGAACATCCATGCCAGCCTGCTGCCGCGTTGGCGCGGGGCCGCCCCGATCCAGGCCGCCATCCTGGCCGGCGACAGCGAGACGGGGGTGACCATCATGCAGATGGATGCCGGGCTGGACACCGGCGCCATGCTGCTGCGCGCGGCGGTGCCGATCACCGCCACAACTACGGCGGCGGACCTGCACGATGCCTTGGCCGGGCTGGGCGCCCGGCTGGTGCTGCGCGCGCTGGACGAGGATCCGGCGCCGGTGGCGCAGCCCGACGACGGCGCCACCTACGCCGCCAAGCTGTCGCGTGACGACGGCCGGATCGACTGGAGCCGCGATGCCGCCGCGTTGGACCGCCAGGTGCGTGCGCTGAACCCTTGGCCGGGCACCTTCACCCTGCTGGACGGCGTGGTGCTGAAGGTGCTGGCGGCGCGGCCGGAGCGGGGGCAGGGCGTCCCTGGTAGCGTGCTCGACAGCGCCCTGCTGGTGGCCTGTGGGCCGGGGGAGGGGGGCGGCGCGCTGCGGCTGGCGCGGGTGCAGGTGCCGGGGCGGGCGGCGATGGCGGCGGCGGATTTCCTGCGCGGGCGGGCGGTGCCGGCCGGCACAAGGCTGGGTTGATGCCGCTCTATGCGCTGAAGCTGGAGTATGACGGCGGGCGCTTCGTCGGCTGGCAACGCCAGGCCCTTGGCGTGTCGATCCAGATGGTGCTGGAGGAGGCGGCGAGCCGGCTGGTCCAGGGCCGCAAGGTGGAGAGCATCGCGGCCGGGCGCACCGATGCCGGCGTGCATGCCAGCGGGCAGGTGGCGCGGCTGGACCTGGATCGGGACATGGCGCCGGAGAAGCTGGGCGACGCGCTTAATTTCCACATGAAGCCGCACGCCGTGGTGGTGGTGCAGGCGGCCCTGGCGCCGGCCGGATGGAACCCGCGTTTCGCCGCGATCGGGCGGGAGTACCGCTACCGCATCCTGAACCGGCGGGCCCGCCCGGCGCTGGTGGCCGGCCAGGTGTGGCACGTGCTGCCGCCGCTCGATGTCGGGTTGATGCAGCGCGGCGCCGAGTGCCTGGTGGGCCGGCACGACTTCACCTCGTTCCGCGCCACCGCCTGCCAGGCGAAGTCGCCGGTGCGCACGCTGGAACGGCTGGAGGTGGCGTGCGCGGGCGATGTGGTGACCGTTGACGTGGCGGCGCGCAGCTTCCTGCACCATCAGGTGCGCAACATCGTCGGCACGCTCAAGCTGGTCGGCGAGGGGGCCTGGGCGCCGGAGCGCGTGGCCCAGGCGCTGGCGGCCCGCGACCGGGCCGCCGCCGGCCCTACCGCGCCGGCGGATGGCCTGGTGCTGGTGGCTGTGCACTACCCGCAGGACCCGTTTGGCGCGGCGCCCCAGGGGGCAGCACCCCATAGGCGCTAGGATAAGAAAGGCGAGGGCTCTGCCCTCGACCCGCAAAGGGTCGGAGACCCTTTGATCCCATTATCTTTAATGGCCGTGCCAGCGGCCATCAGTCGAAGCCGTATATCA
>Ga0105055_10005844_pt1 | contig 17149 bp, 5 predicted proteins | sample BON03_FD_78090 | JGI IMG/M metagenome (GOLD analysis project Ga0105055, IMG submission 78090) | Freshwater microbial communities from Lake Bonney liftoff mats and glacier meltwater in Antarctica - BON-03 | ecosystem: Environmental > Aquatic > Freshwater > Ice > Glacier meltwater | place: Lake...
GAGAGAAAGAGAGCGAGGGCAAGAGAGAGAGAGAGAGAGAGTGTGTGTAGAGAGGAGAGAGAGAGAGAGAAGAGAGAGAGAGAGAGAGAGAGAACAATAGAGAGAAAGAGAGAGAGAGAGAAAGAGAGAGAGAGAGAGAGACAGAAAGAAAGAGAGAAAGGGAGAAAGAGCGGGAGACAGAAAGCGAGAGAGAGAAAACGTGCGCGCGCGAGAGACTGAGAGAGAGGGAGAGAAAGACAGAGAGAGAGAGAATGACGAGCAAGTACCAAGGAACATTGGCACACAGACATACACCAAGATATGGGTTGCACGCAACAACTTGGTCAAGTTGAGATCTTTACAATCGTGAGCGCTGTTGCAGTGAGATAATGCGCTGTTGCAGCAAGATAATACACAGTTGCAGCAAGGCATGTGCTGTTGCAGTAAGATGATGCGCTGTCGCAGCAAGATGATGTGCTGTTGTAGCGAGATGATGTGCTGTTGCAGCGAGATGATGCGCTGTTGCAGCGAGATAATGCGCTGTTGCAGCGAGATGATGCACTGTTGCAGCGAGATGATGCGCTGTTGCAGCGAGATGATACGCTGTTGCAGCGAGATGATGCGCTGTTGCAGCGAGATGTTGCGCTGTTGCAGCAAGATGATTTGTGTTTACAGCGAGACGATGCGCTGTTGCAACAAGATGACACTACGCTAGCCGCACGTAAAGCACACCTCAATACAACCCCCACAACCTTTTGAATGTGACCTAAACTGGACACAGCATGTCACTATTTGTCTCTGTGTAGATTCCCTTGTCTCTGTGTAGGTCCCCCACTCCTCTTTCCTTTGCTCTCCTTTACATGCTGTGGAGCACCTCTGAGATCTACCACCGTTACTCTCGTAAAATTCCGTTCGTCTTGCTTGCACTGCTTGAATTGAATTTCTTATCATTATTACCTAAACCCTACTCTTAAACCCTAAATACTTCAGTATCATGACGCTGCACTAGTCCCACTTACATCATCTTGAACCCAACACCAGGAGAATAAGGACAAGGAAGAAAAAGAGGCAGAGACAGATTGCATATGCGTTTATATACAACGTGTCATGGATGGGAAGAATTTTACTTTATTAATTGGTTTACGGCAGCACACTTCTCCACAGCATGTTGCACATGCCTATACGTCAATGTACCTTTGCGCCGATTCTGTGTGTGTTGTGTGTGTGTGTTGTGTATGTATGTTGTATCGAGAACCTGTGCAGCTCAAGATGGCGTAGTATACATATGTATATATATATACATATGTATATATTATATATATATGTATATATATATATATACATATACAAATATATATATATATATGTATTATATATATATATATATATATATATATATATACATGTACAGTATGCGTGTGCTCAACATCAGTGGCCCAACTGTTATCTACCGCACCACCAACATCACCAAAACCAGTTTTCATTTTTCAGCTGCAGGTGCACCGCGCACAAGACCATCGACAATTTGCGGGCAGTTCATGACATCTCGCACGATGACATGACCGAAAGATGCTGCATCGCTGCCTGGACGAGAAGCAGGAGCCTAAACCCTAATCTCTGTGGAACCAATCTCTGTGGAACTAATCTCTGCCTTGTTAACAGTAGCCCTTGCCATTTCAGCCACCGCAGCCACGCCAGCAGCATTTCCAGCTGCGGGTGCAACGCGAACAAGACCGTCGACCACGTGCGACCTGTTGATGGCATCGCACGCAATGACGCTCTTCGTAACCTCCACGAATGCCTCGGCAGGAGCAGGTGCAGGTGCCGTCGAGGTGTCTTGCGTCGAGGTGTCTTGAGTACAGATGACACCACATTCACTTGGACTGGCCCGGCCAGTGGTGTCGACAGCAGCCAGTGGTGACGCGGCAACAACAGCAGGGACATCGACGTGTGATGGCAAAGGAGTGCACACTCTTGAGCGCAGTGCATATGCAAGGGGTGCCTGTCCACGCACAACAGCGTCCATCAAACTGGCGCTTGCATGCTCTGGCAGATTGTGTAATAATGAAGTGGAAGAGTCGGCAAGGTCTTGGATGTTCTTCACTGTTCCCGGCGAGAGGAGGATGGGAAAATACTGGGAAGGCTGGACCTGTTGCCCGGCAACCTCTGCTGTAACTTTTCCTGCACCTCCGACACCAACATGGCTTGCCATACCTACAGTAAGTTGTGGCACTAGTGTGGAAGTGGCAGCAGCAGACGACATGGCGCTATCATTTGCCACATCTTCCACGACACTTGACAGAGTACCGCCCTCGACGCTGTCAGCGACGCTCGACAGTCTCGAAGCCACGCCCTCTGAATGAGGATCGTTGAGGTGGAGACGTTTGCGCCAGTCTCGTTGGTCGTGTTCAGCAGGGCTGTACTCGGCATTGCGGTCAAGACCGTCGATGACGACGATTCGGCCCAGACTATCCCGATGATACTGCGTCAAAATGCTGTATTGACCAATTCCGCGTATGAAACCGTCAACAACTATGGGACGATTCATAGAATCGCGCGCTATCATTTTGTTGGCAAGATAGGCGATCTGCGCAGAACTCTTCTCGTCTTCGTGTCGGGAAGTTATCTGTGCGATGTGCGCCACACGTTGACTGTAGGCTGCAAATTCAGCCATGAATTCCGAGCGTGAATAGCGAAGGCTAGCATCTGCAAGCCCACGTGATGCCATTGTTTGAACCACTTTCGCATTTGCCTTGTCGCCTACAAGATTGATGTGCAGAGGAATTTGTTCCAATGGTGTGGCCAAGGTCGAAGGGCTGGGGGTAGAATGAGCGTCGGCAGGGATTTGAAACGAGACCTCTGTGAAGCGCCCACCATACGCAAAATTCCAGGGGCCCGTTTCATCACCAACAATGAACCAGGCGCTACAATCGACGGGTGATCCCTCGGCCTTTCCTGAGCTGCTCGTTTTAATTTTAATGGGAACGTATGCGACGAAATTTGCATGTGTTCCAGATCGAATGTATGCCGAGCCAGCTGGTTTGGTCAGGCCGCCGGGATAAACCCCGTGAACTGTGAAATCAAGGCGGATACCGTGAAGCTTACATTTTCCCTCTGCTGCTTTTTTTTCTGCCGGTGGTGCAACTTTGGATAGCTCTGGTAGTTTTTCCTTGAGATATTTAGCAAGTTCTTGGTATTTGAAATCAATGGCAAGATTCAAAGCATTTTTCCCCACGTTATTGCGAGCATGCAGGTCAAGCTTGTCCGGGTTGCGCATCAGTTCTTTCACGATTTTCTTCTGACCATTGCTGGCTGCAATGAGCATCAAGTTGTTGCCCTTAGAATCCACAGCTTTTGAAAGCAGCTCGGGTTCGCTCTCGAGGAGCGCTTTGAACTCTTTGGACTTGCCCATTCGGGCCTTGGACATGATTTCACGCACCATGACATCTACAGATATAAGTGATCGGTTTGAATGGAAGCGTAGTGCTGATCTCACCGGCAGTGATTTTTTGAGCACAGAACTGATTGTGCAAAAGCATGTCAAGCTGTACATGCTGTTTTGTGACAGCCCTTGGATTCCACTGCTGAGGTAAGAGCAAAGCTTGACGACACTCAACAAGACGCCACTCGATGATGCGGCGCGTCTTCCGAGAAGAGTCTTGTCAGAAACAGTTTTAGCAGCATTTGTCATGAATTCACGCACATTTGGACACTGAAAAATCTCTTCCCGCAGCATCGTTCCGACAGTAGCGGGATTCAAAATACGCTGCGACAAGCCACAGAGAACTCGAGTAGAATGCCACCAATCCTCAGGATTGTCCGACTTTTCACTCGTCAGTCGTATAAATTTGCATGATTCATAAACGTCCGCTACATATTTGTTGAGCATGAGATACAGTTCCGAATTTGCAAATTTAACGCAGTTGGCCGACATCTCTTGCAGCGCCCAATCTATGCTGTCAGCGATGTCCAGATTAAGCGAATCCGGGTGGCCAAGCGGGACTTGAGCCCAATCAAAGAGAGTGTGATACAGGGTCCATGCACGGCGGAAGTATCCGAGTGTCTCCAATTGTTTGTCAATGATGGACTTTCCTTCTTGCAGCAGAATTGTGACGCCAAAGAAAAGAGTCTGCTCCTCAAAAGTGACGCACTCGCATCGGAGTTGATCCAGCTGTTGCCTTGCCACTTCAATGGCTTTAATGGATGCAGGCTCACCTGTCGAAATGCGCGCAAACACTGCGTTGAGCGTCACATCATGGCTGATTAGATCCTTGATTCGCAGACGGTAAACTGTTTCAATGTGGCCGTGAGGTGCTTGAGACTGCGGGACTTTTTTAAGTTTTGCTCGCAGATCTGTGGCAGACTTTACCATATCATTATAAATCATGGTGGTGTCATTTGCAGAATTCTGCAGGTCTGTAAGGTCTAAGCCACATTCATCCATGTGCATCTCCAGGAAGCAAATCATTTCGTCGACATTTTGTAGCATCGCTTTAAATTCCGTGTGATGCAGCGCCCTGTAGACTGCCAACCGCAATAACCATGAATCCCGCAGCAACAGCTCTCTTTGATTTGTTCGGATTGTCTGGCCGATCTGGGTAATAGTCTGATTCGTGAAGTGGCCACACTGGTGAAGCGAATCTCTCCGCACAATGCTATTGAGATCCAGCACTCGGAGTTGGAGGTGTATTGTCCCGCGATATAGCGCCAAAACATTGCAGTCATTCGAAGCATACATCGCCATACATGTGTTCGGAATGGACCCAGACATAAGATGATCCCACCTGTGCGTCTCAAGATCGTACGTGTAAATGTCATTCAAAATGTTCTCGTCTTCGTCAACGCCGCCATGTAACACAACTTTTTTGCCCGAATACGCAAGAAAAAAATTACAGCGACTGCAAGGAAGATGGCCGGTCACCTCAAATGTCTGAAACTCAAGACCGGCTCGTTCCTTCTCTGCGTCTTCCGGAAGATAACACGTCAGTACTTTGCTATGCTCGCCAGATCCACCGAAGACCACTAGTTTGCCGTCGCAGAAAATGGCCGTGCTGCGTTTACGCCAGGCTCGAAAATACTGGTCAAAATGCGTCATCAGCATTGCTACAGGCGAAACCTTGCCACTTTCCACCTTGATAGAAGCCACAATGATGGGCACTGAAAGATCTTCGTAACGATGCGAGGATCCCTTGACCACAGCCTTTGCGTACCTGACCAGATCCAATCCTTGAGCGCTGAAATCGGTACTTTCTTTTCTTTCCATTGGTGGCTTCTCTGCCATGGACGAGGGGAGGACTGGTGAAGAACTCTCGTCGTCTGCCGCGCCCTCTACCGCACCATCTACAGCTGAGGCTGCGTCGGGGCTTGCTTCCACTCGATCCGAAAGAAGGAGTTCGGAAATTCCTTCAACTTTGTTTGTGTTGTGGCAGCTTGAGTTGCTCCATGCCCAATCTTTTTGACGACTGAAAACTCTTACGAGCTCGCTGGGAGAGTCTTGCTCGCAAGTCACAAGCGTCTTGGCCAACACTGTGGACTTCTCTTTCATCTCTAGTAGCGTCGTGCAGTCATTAAATCCATCGTACAGCGGCGATAAAGAATCCGTGTAGCACAGAAACTGTGTGCTCGAGAGTGCAAACACACCCCTGGAATTTGGGTTGACGTTGTCTCCAGAAAAACTCCCCTTTTCACATCTCCAGACACGTGTAATTGCATCCGGATGCTCATCTGGGGACAAACGATACACCTCCGTCTGCACCATATCTAGAATCATCACGAGGTCTGGCGTTGCAACAAAAAGTGCCCGCCCTGGTACGTTTTTGGGAAGCCCAAACACTGTTTTCAGACTCCAAAACGAGTCTCTTCTGAATTTGAGCCGGAAAGGAGATCCGAGCATTGGCACGGCCGATGCTGCCTTGCCAGCACGAAAGGCGATAGCTACTTCACAGCCAGTTTCAAATCTTGGGGTAAACTCGACCTCATAGGTGCCGTTTTTGTTGTCTGTGAGTTCAAAATCCACTGCGCCCTGGACATCCGAGATTTTGATTTCCCAACCCTCCTTCTCAGCGCCAGTCCCCAGCTTGACACCCTTCTTGTTTTTGGCCTGGATAATAAACAAAGTTGGAATGCCCACCACTGCATCCTCAATTGTAAAGGCTGGGCCAAAGGGTACGCTAGTTGCCCCGTATGTTATCAGCACGTCGCACGCCTTGTCAAGTTGGCTTTTGAGGGTCCACAACTGTGTGAGACCTTGCTCCGTCCTGGTAGGATCCACAGTGTCAACCGCTTCGATAGGGTACCGACCACATGTGCGAGCATCTTCGAATACGCTCAGCCCTTGGTGAATATCGTTGATGTCCAAGCATGCACGCAGTTCTTGTAGAGCCCGGCTGAATTTTGCTTCCATTTTTTTGGATATCATCTGCGTGACACGATTTGCCTCTTCGTGCAAACTTGCACTGAGATTTTCGCATGCCTCCCGGATCACGCACAACGTCAGCTTTTGCCATACGGACACCCCTCCACCAACGTTGAGTTGTAAAGTAGCGCGGCGCTGCAGTAACTCTATCTGCCCACGGAAATCAGCCACACTATCATACACCATCCGACTCATAGAGTCTTTCATCGTTCCCGGCAGAAACTTTCTGTTTTCCCATCCTGTGTTGCATTGTTGAACCAGCTTCTGCGACAGCCTCTCACATCGTACCTTCAGCATCTCTAGGTGATTGAGAATACGCACACTTATGTCTTGAAAAATTTCCAAGCATTTTGAGATGTCAGCACTAAGCCTTTTTAAATCAGTGTCCACGATCTCCTTCCCGTTCCAAATTTCGGCTGCTAGTTGCAAGCCTACACTTGCCACCACCATGTCCTCGTCGTGCAAGGATTGAGCAAGCATTCCCACTTTGAGCGACTGCCTATAGCACGCATCAAACAAAGGTTCAATTTGCAGAGTCTCGTCAACGTCCTCATCAAGATCAAATTCGTTGAGAATTCGCTCTGCCTTTGCACACCAAGCCGTGAATGCCAGCATTATAGCCTCACAAGGATCAAGAGCAAGATTGGGTTGGCATAACGTTGATACTTTGAAACTGTCACTCTTGTCAGGATCTTCTTCTGATAATTGTGAAGCAGCGAGAAAATCTTCTACAGAGACGAAACTACCCAGTGGCAGGGTCCAGTCATCAGCGTCACTAAGTGCCAAGAACATTGGTTTTGTGCAGTGCAGATTGAAGATTTCAACAGCATGTTTTGCCAGTGAGTCGATTTTGGCTTGCAGCTTGGGATCAGTATTCTCCGTATCGAAACCCTGCTGCACCAAATTGATGACTTTTTTTTTCTGAAGGCGGCTGTCTGATAGACCGAGTGCATTCGATAGATGCACACTGTTCGCAATCGACTTGACGAGCGAGGGATGCGCGAGGGCTATTAGTCCATCTATCGTGTGGCTCGAACCCCAGATTGGAGCCAACAGAGTGATCATCATCGACATTTTGCTCATGGAAGCTTCCGCACGGAGCGCCGGCGGAAGTTGTCCCCGCACTTCAATTTGCATGGAATCCAGACGAATGCCCAATGGATTCATTTGTGCAACCTCGAGTACGGCTTCAATGACCTTTGCTGGAACACGTAGCCAGTCCGACACGAAAGGAATCACAAAAAGCTCAAACAACTTTGCCACATCCTCAGGGAGCTTCAGATTTGTGTTGACCCATGCTGGCTTGATCACACACACCATTGCATAGACAATGAGATAGAGAGGACTCTGCGCAACTGCTTCACCTACCACCTGCGTGTACTCAGCCTCGGTGAGGTTGCGAGTCTGAAATCGCTCCCCAAAATTGCATAAGATCATTTTCTGCTCTGTCGTTGACAGGCCATCTAGGGCAATGATTGACATCTTATCATCTGCTACTGTGTCGGGCAAAAATACCGATCCAGCCTCGGCAGACATTACGCATTGAACTTCGTGCTTGTCGTGCAACGACATGAGCAGATCTGCCAATACCTGTCTGTGTTCCACGTCGAACCCGTCGAGCAGAAAAACTACTCTGATACCAGGCGACAAGCCTTCGATTTTTTTCTTCAACACCGCAAGTTCTACCTGCCAATCCCCCATGTGCTGTTCTTGAATTTTGAGTGCATCTCGCCCCTGCAGTTGCACAGCCAGTTCCATGTGGAGATACCGAATCGCCTTCGAAAAAAGATGCCGATTCCTCATCTTGTAATAAATCTGTACATGTGGTACTGCTGGCTGGTTGGAGTAACGTGCAGCAAACAAGCGCTTTGATAAAACAGCAAGCATCACCGTCTTACCTGAGCCTTCTCCCCCAGTGAGCATTACGACTGGTTTTCTGACAACTCCCGGCGTTGATTCAGTTCGGCTTGCACCGTCTCCGCTGTCAGCCGATTTAGCTCGACCAAAAGGCCTAGCTCTCTCAATTAATGGAGGGCAGGTTGCCGATACGAGTTTCTGCAACACTTGATCTTGCTTGCTTCCTTCCTCAATGCACAAATGATCATTACACGAGATTCTCATTACCTCCAGAATCTCGCGGAGTAGCAAATGACTGTGGAGGGGTGGTTTTGGCACTAGAGGCGCACTCTTTGCTTTCATGCAATCTACAATCACCAGGCCGACGTGAAACATATCTAATTTGACGTCCAAATCGAGCCCCAATCCAAATCTCACGTCGGAGAGATCTGGTATCTCAAAAGCTGCCTTGACATCAGGTTGATCAGCGAAGATAGGAAGATCTGCAATTCGCTTGGCAGCGTCGAACATCTCAGCGGGAACACCTCCACGCGCATTCTCAGCATACAACACCTTTATCCAACGACCACAGCTTACCACTGCCTCCTGCATCCGATTCTTCGATCCTTGTATCGCATATGTAGTTGATAGATCGTTGGGATCAGGAGTGGATTCCTGCAGCTTGTCGAGTCTTTCTTTCGATCCTTCCCACTTTGAGACGTCATCTCTAGCCCGTTTGAATATTTCGGAGATATCCAAACGGAACCCCCCCCTGACAGATGGGGCATAGTGATGAACGCGTCGTCCGTCGTGTTTGTCTAGCTTCCCTTTCAGTTGCTTCAGCAGTTGACTCGACTCTGCATTTTCGCAATCAGACACAGCAGCTCTATATTGATGAGGATAAACAATCCCTTCTGGATTCTCAAGCTCCCTCATGAAAACAAAAACCTCTTGACTATCAGGACGGTCAAGAAAACTGTGTTGCATTTTCATAGCTAGATCAGACGTCTTGTCCTGAATGTTGTCAGACTTCAACACAGTCCCAAATCGATCATCAACTAGACCAATCAAAATCTCAGTCTGCGCTTCATGAATCTCCATGTCTTTCAAATTTTGTTTGAGCTTTTTGGTGTTTGGTGGCAGCATGTCATCGTGGGAGATGGACCACGAAAGGTACGAGTTGCCAAGCGTGGCAAACTGTCGTGCTGCGGGCAGGATAAGCTCTTCGAGACATTCAAGCTCATTGTGTAAGGCCAAAGATGAGGCTACCACGCGGACTGTAAAGTCCTGCCACTCTCCTTCGAAACGAGGCACCTCGTGGCCTTCAATAGTCGTACAACTTGCGATGTACTGAGTGGCAACTCCCTTGTGTAGCACAGTCGATGGTGAATTGACCATTGAAACGATTCTCTCGGCCATGACCCTATTTCTGGCAAGAGATTTGGAGGGGTTCACATCGTCGTGCAGAAGTTCGACCACAGCATGGTTCCAATTTTCGGACACCTTTGCCACGCGCAAGAGATTTGCCTGTAGATTGATTGAGTTGCGAAAGTCGTTAAGGACTTGGCCGGCATACTCTTGCTTGTCCTTGTAAAGTCTTGTGACAGTCCACGGCGGAACAAGATCGAGAACGATGAAAACACTCGGTTCAATCGCAGTAATCGTGAGAATTTTGAGCTCCTGGATCAACGGTTGCATGCGCACATCGTTACTTTTGCCCCTGAAACAGTCAACCAATGCATTGAGCGTCTTTTGCAGACGTCCCTCCGCGAAGGTCAGACAGGCCTTGAAGGGATTCTTGCTCAAGATAACAATAGCAACAATCTTACCAACGTGCTCAAAGATCCTAGTCACACGCACCATAACGTGCGACTCATTGTTGGGAACAACAATGGAAAGCACCTCACAAAGTCGAGACTTGATGGTTAAAACGTCGATTGAGTTTTTCATCACCACCTTGAGAGCCCCGACGCCGGTCTGATTTTTGGGAATGGAGAGTAGCGAGGTGATTTGCTCTAGAGTGATTTCTTCGTCAATTGCCTGGGCATTTTCAGGCGTCGCTTCCTGTGTTGCCTTAACAAAATAATTGTCCAAGTCTTCCATTGTCGTTTCGGCGCCATCGTAGATTTGTTTGACGAAAGTGCTGGCCCTTTCAAAGCTTCGCTTACTGGGAAGGACTTTATGGATATGGTACTTCTGGATGATTTCCATGTCCTTTTTCATGGCAAGACAGTCGAAAAATGCATCTGTCAGTTTTTTCTCTTTGCTTGCAACAGCTGCCCTGATTTCGTCCACCTGCTCTATAATGTGCGCTACAGAATGCTTTGCGTTACGCACACCCCACAGGGAATTCTCGATTGCAACGTGTGTGAAATTGATCTTTCCTGTACGGATGTCAAACGAGTGCTTTTCGAGCAGGTGTTGGTACTGTGTAAAGTCGTTGCACATGCCTTGATCTGCACCTTGATACCTTGTTACTTCTTCGGTGGTAGAGGCATAGAGGGCAATGGCAGTGTCGACGCCGAGATTCTCTATGATGATGGCGGCAAAGGCCACGTTGCACAATGTGGCATGCAACGTATCCCACATGCGAAGCTTGAGCAGTAGAGCTGGCAGGAGCTCCAGAAGCTCGCGCGTTGCCTGCGTCCAAAGTCCGCGGTTCGAAGGATCGCCCTTGCCATGAAAGCTGCGGGCTGTTTCGAGCAACTGCACCAGTTTAGGGCCACCTACTTGCTGCACAACCGTGGAGGCCATGAGCATGTCTACCAATATATCGCTGTCTGAAAGCAAGGCCAAATGTGTGGGAGTGAAGCCGCTCATATCCTCCTCGCCCACGCTGACGCTATCGCATGCCAACAGCAGCTTCATACAATCAATGCTATTTTTCACGATGCAGACATGCATTGGCGTCCAGCCAGTCTTCGGAATGGCCAGGTTGACGTTGACCTTGGAGCAACTGAGGAACTGCGAAATATCTTGCTTTGCCCAAATGGCGGCAATAAGTGGCGAGCGCCCGCGCGCATCCATGATGTTGGGGTCGACTTTCGAGTTTTTGAGAAGCATTTCGAGTGCGCTTGCATTGGAGATTTCACCAGCCAAATGCAGCGCCGTGGTTGCAAATTTTCCGGCAACTGTATTGGGAACGATTTTCCAATACTCTGTGAGGAGAATCGTGACAGCTTCCAGGTACGCATGCATTGACTGCTGATTTTTGGCTGAAGTCATAACTCCAACCACGTTCATTGTTCCCTTGGGGTTACTGAGGGTTCTCTTGATGACACTTTTCATTCCTGTGGGGGCAAGTGTCGCTTTGCCCATGACAGCCATGTGCAGCGGCGTCAACATATCCGTGTTAACTTTGTTTGGATTTGTCTTGCGGTTTTTGCCGAGCATTTTGAGCGCATCCCATGCCATCGACCTCACGGAGTGATGCACGGGCGTATCCAGCTTGGTATCAACCAAGTTCACATCGCCATTGACGTCTATCAGCAGATTCAAAGCTTGTACATTGTTGGCGGCAGCAGCAGTACATATAAAGGGCAGTGCGTCTGGAGGTGCACCATTGGGGCTTTCTTTGTTGGGGTTGGTCAGCAGCTTTTTGACAATGTCATTTGAGTGCACGCGCAGCGCCAGATCGAGTTCAACCGCCTGCACCGCCAGCAACTTCGTGTGCGCCTGCGCTGTGCCTGCTGCCTCTAAGTATTTTCGGCCCTTGGTCAAATGAGTCAAGGCCTGGGTAGCCTTTGCCTTCATATCCAGCACCTTGGTCTCAGTTGTAGGCCACATAGTGAGATCAAGTGCTCCAACAATAGCCATTGCAAGATCCTGTTCCTTCGTGCCACAAAGATCGTCGAACAGACTCACGACAGCCGACCCCTGTAACCTGGCCTGATTCTTCTCAGCTAAAAGTAGCAGATTGTCGTCGCCGTCATGTTGCACTTCGCCCAGTGCTATTGCAGATAACCTACAGCACTTCCACACCTGAACAATAGCGTGATCAGCCTTGACGAAACGACCTGTCTCAATTCCCATCTTGCACAGCGCCTCCTGCTGTTGCCGTTGCTCGACCAGAGTGGCCAGTACCTTCTGCAACAAATCTTTTGCCTTTGCTGTCAGCTCAACTCCAGTTTTCCCGCACTTTTCTGCAAAAGAATTAGCCACGTAGACTTGGTGCGCAGCGACGGACATATCGGGCACTTTCAGAGCCTTGGCAGTGGCGTCGGTGGCATCCGTCATATCTTTGAGATCCTTCTCCTGATGTTTGACCATTTCGTCCCACTTGACCAACGCGGGAAGGTATCTTTCTTTCTGGGCAACGGCCCCGCAGCTCTCATAGAGTGACTTGGCCTCGTTCCAATAGCGCCGAAAGTTTGTCAGCGAACCCTCGTGCAGAGACTTTTCGCAGAGTTGATGACAACCAATGGCTTTCTGCAGCTGGTTCCACTCGCGCGAAATGATTTTTTCAAGATGCTCTAACTCACCCGTATGCTTCTCACCGGTTGGTCCGGCATTTTTGAGCGCAGAGTCTGCTCGCACAAGCGCTGTCCTGGCATTATCCAGGTCACCAGTGAAGCGCATTTGTTTGGCATCTGCCAACGCCTTCTCGCCCACCACCAGGCAGTAGGCCGCATCATGCTCGCCGCGAATTGTCATGGCACAGTACTGCGAAAGTTCCTTCGAGGTCAGCTCTCCCGTACCCAAATTGCGCATTTTATCATCGAGTTCCGCAAGCACCTGTTGGTCGAACGTTTGGGCCAGCTCAGTTGGCACGCGTATAAACGTCTCTTGATATGACAAGGCGGCAGGCATACCGGGTGCGCCAGGAGGCGCGGATTTCAGTCGGTCCGTGATGCGGCCAAAGAGCGTGCCAAGTTGTTCTCGCTGGGCTTGGGCTTCAAGGTCTCGCTCAGCCTGTTGCGCCCGAGACTGCTCCGCTGCTTCCGCCTCCATCTCCTCTCGTGTTTTGGGTCGCGGCTGAATGAAGTGCGAAGTGTCCTTGAGATGCCCCAAAAAGACGCGCATTCTCCCCTCCACCGACTCCAACCCCAAGAGCGCCTTGCGAAAAGTCTCGCCATAGATGGGGTGCGGATTGTTTTCTTGTGTCAACATATACATTGAATAGGCACTCATGGCAGCCTCCATTTCAGCCAACTGCTCGCTGACCTTGGCCATCTCGACTTGCACATGACTGCGTTTGGCGAGCGCATCTGGATATTCCTTGCCAATCACCTTGTCCTCGGCTTGTGACGCCTCTTCCAATTCGCGCGCCGCATCAATTTCTGCCTGTTTTGCCGCCTGCATTTTGCGCTCGGCACCGGGCCATCCATACTTGACGGCATCGCACGCGGCCGACAGCGTCTTTTTGGCATGCAGCTCAGCCTCATTAGCCTCGTTGCGCTCTTTGTGCGCATTTGCTACCTGCACTTGAAGTAATGCAAGCTCCTGCTGCACATATTCCAGTTCACTTTCCAGCTCGACCAATCGCATGTGCATACCTGCTGTTGCCGTGAGCAGTTGCGCCTTTTCCTCTTTTGCCCATATGTAGCTGCATAGCTCGCAAAACGCACCTTCAGTATGGGCATCGAGGCCTTCATAATACTCGAGAAACAAAAACGCACTGCCTACCACCTTTGCGATTTCCCCAGACAGCTGGTACCGAGACATGCCACGCACAACGACGAATTCTTCCACATCTCGGTGCACCTTGGCGTGCGCCCGCGCAACACTGGCCTCGGCATTTACCCGTTGATGTCCCATGGGTGGGAGTTTAATCTTACCCGACCCGCCGGATGTATTAGGGGTAGTCATGCCTCCGAGGTCACCTTTTGGCGCGTCCTCTTTGTAGTACGCAGCTGTGTGTAGATGGCGGCCCATGCCCTTGGGCAGCAAGATTTCAGTTTTGATGCACGCAGCGCGCGGCGCACAATCAAGGGAGTGAGCGTTAAGACGCGTCTTTTGCATCATGTTGCTATCCCGAATCTCGGCAACACTGTCGGTGACTCGAATCGGGATGCCATACTCCCGAATGTCGATGCCGAAGATGTCGCCAAGAATGTGTAGGACACGGCGCATCGTGTCGCGGGCTTCGCCAATGTGAGTGACTATATGGTGCTCTATAGTACATCGAGTAGCCATAGTGTTGAGGAGGATCGAGTTGTTGTTGATGGAAAGCACAATTTTTTTCGCAAGCGCTGCCTTCGACGCCTTGAGTCTGTTATTCGCCACAGTTTGGAAATCCTCCTTTAGTGTGTCATCATCGTCGAGATCGGCATCAATTTGATTTTGCTTGATGGTTTCAGCATCGGGCTCTGCTGTGGCCGCGGCCAGTGCAGCAGTTTCTGACGTCTTGAGCTTGCAAAGCACTGGAAGACTGATTGAAAGCGACTGCTTTATGCCGTGTTGCTGTCCAGCCATACTGAAAGGCGCGTTAAGAGGTGCCAGTGCCGCCGGACGGGATGAGGACCGCAAAATACCTCGCGGTCCCCTGACAGTTGCACTAGCATTGGTTTCAAGCTGACTGCCAAGCTCACTGTGCAACGATACCACCATGCTGTGAGGTTGGTTGAGGCCGGGAGTTGCGGAGCGAGAGCGTCTGTCCACAACAGCCACGCTACCGGTACCCTGCTCTCGGTAGCGGTGGCGCCCAGAATGATGATCTGGACCATCCACGTATGACAAGGCACTGGCTGATCGGCGCACATTTACGGAATCCTCGAACACAGGCTTGCCGCGCCTGTACTTGAGCCCAGCACCTTTGAGCAACTCATGGGTGTATGATCTTGGGCGCACAGCCTCTTGCAGTTGCAAGAAACCGCCACGTCCTACCGGAAGACGTGCGTTTTCAAGAGCGCGCAGAAGATCCATAGTGCGCTGTACATCTTTTTCCCTGTCGCGCGCCTTGTCGTGGACCGATTTTGTTCGGAAAGAGAGTGGTGTCCGGGGCTTCTGTATTTCAAAAACGTGAGAGGATTGATTGTTTCAGTCTGGGACCAGCCCGCGCCGGGCAAGCCCGAGCATGTGCGCAGACCACAATTCATTTTGGGGGCCCGAGATGGATAATCTGAGGGAGGGGTTGATGTTGGAAAATTGTCATACTCAAAAAGCAGTACCTTCTCTTCAGCAGGAGGCTCAGGAGGCTCTGTTTTTGCATCATCAGGATCGCCCTCATCATCATCTCCCCCACTAGCAGAGCTTCCTGCAATGCTAATCTTTCGCTGCTGTGCTGCTGCCTGTGATTGGGTCCGGGAGCCTGACTTCATTGCAGCTTGTTCTGCGCGTCTTGCACGAACTGCCGTGCTTGCTTCCTCGGCGATTTGAGCCAGCTCAGCCTCCTCGTCCTGTTTCCTTTGTTCTGCTGCTTCGCAACGCACTTTTGTTTCTGCAGCTGTGACATCCTCATCGTGTTAGCTGCGCGCGGCGCCAGGGACCAAATGCGATACACTTTGTTTGATTAAACCTCGTGCCTCTGTTAGGCCGACCCTATGAAAAGCGTCTAAATACGCAGGAAAGAGGTGGGGTATTCTACAGACTCGTCGGACACACTAAGCGCAGCACAAAGGCATGACAGCGCAAAAAATCCGCATCAAAAAGGCGTAGCAGTGCAAGCATTCCTCACCGAGTGCGCAGAAGCCCCGGGCTGTTTCAACGTCGCCCTGAAAGTACTTTTTGGCAATTGCCTGGACGAGGAAAGGATGCGGTCAGAGGTATGTGCGAACAGGAGGCACATGGCGTAGAGCTGAGGGCGGCGGTGATGCACAGGTACATAGATACGCGTGCGCATGTAGGCAACACACAGGAACGAAAGCCTACCCCGAGCGCAGTGCCCGACGATACGTCACTGTTAATAATGTTGAGAAAGAGCTCCGCCATGGCGTGGTCGCCGCCAAAGTAGTCGGCCACATGGTCGTGGTCCATTTCCCGAGCGCTCCAATTACTACTTGGCCGGCTCATGGCCATCACTCGATGTCGATCGGGCCGATGCGGTTTGAAAGAATGCGCCAAAATGGCAAATCTAGAAACACCTTTGCGAATCGGCGCGCCATTGGAAGAAATGCTGGGAAAGACGGCATCAGGGGTGGCACTCCTGGGTGTCGCGCTTATCGTCCTGGGGGTGCGTTCTCATCTTGTCACTTGTCCTTTACACTTGCGTGCTCCCTTTCCTGCTTGCACTTGCCTCTCATCCCACTGGACCTTGCTCTGCGAGGTCTCGCAGGTTTCACAGCACTCGGCGCGGACGAGTCTCCTGCAGTTTGAAGTGGTGCCGGGCGAGCAGCTTGTGGAACAGGCAAATTTTCCCTCCTTTGCCAGGCCGCGGCGCATGTATCTGTACAAGACGGCTCAGTCGGCTGCTCCGCTTCAGTCGCTTGAGGAGACTATTGGTCCGGGCTCCCTTGAGGTGACCCACCCACCTCTGATTTGTTTTTGCCAGACACGCGCATGCACTGTGCAGGAAAAGCGAGCAGCCCCCAGTGTGTTGCGCACTCACTGTGAGACTTACTCAAATATGTGCATTTATACACACGTGCACGTAATGACATGTACTGACATACATAAATGGAAATACATACAGTACGAGAGAGAGAGGGAGAAGGAGAGAGAGAGAGAAAGATGTATGTATACACACAAGTATCTATATTCGTGTACAATTATGTGTGTGTGCGAGGATACATACAAATATGTTACATTCATAATTACATGTGAATATATATATATATATACATACATATATATGTATATATATATATATATATGTATATATATGTATACGTATATATATATATATATATGTATACATATGTGTATATATATACATACATGCATATAAGTATATAATGATTTGTGTGTGCGAGGATACATACATATATGTATACATTCATTCGTACATGCATATTTATATATATATATACATCTAAAAATATA
>Ga0105055_10005853_pt1 | contig 17130 bp, 7 predicted proteins | sample BON03_FD_78090 | JGI IMG/M metagenome (GOLD analysis project Ga0105055, IMG submission 78090) | Freshwater microbial communities from Lake Bonney liftoff mats and glacier meltwater in Antarctica - BON-03 | ecosystem: Environmental > Aquatic > Freshwater > Ice > Glacier meltwater | place: Lake...
ACGGATTGCCATCAGGCTCTTTTCTTTCAACAAGATACTCTTGTTTATTAAGAAATTAGCATTTGATGGCTTTTATCCACTACTAGTAGTGCTTTAAAAAAATCGATTTTTGTTGTTTTAAAAAATGAATCTGACCTTTGTAATTTATATTATAATTCATGAGAGACTGGTATTTCATTATTTCTACAGTTTTTCAAGATTCCGGAATATGTCAGGCGTAAGTTCTCCGGTGCTAAGTTCGATCGGGAATCTATGTGAAACCAAAGCTGCGTCGTGAGTCTTTTCTTCTCCACGAGAATTCACAGTAAAGAAAATTGGCTGTTGTAATGACGAAAGGACCTCCCATGATATAAGTTCATGGGGAGGTATACAAACTAATCGTTCTGAACATTTTAAAAACGAACCATCATCTAATGGCTCTTGGAGGATTTCTGGTAAAACGCCGAAGTCTACGATCCAAACACGTCGATTTCGATCAACAAAAACATCGTAAACAAAGTTTTTCGATGGAAACCTTTCAGTGATACGTTTCTGTAAAGTAAATGCTTGTATCAATTCAAAACATTCTTTTCCGACCTTCCCTTCAGACAGATAATCATAATACACACCTGCGTCACGCTGTGCAACGGCGACTAACTTATTGTTGATCACAAAGCATCGAAATTCCATAGCTGGATCGAGATTCGCCCATTTTCTTGTTGCTAAACATACATCATAGATCTCTGAACCGTTGTACATGCAATTACGAAACGCATGTTGTAAGTCATGCTGAACCAAGTCAGAACTCTTTAACAACAGAAGAACTTCCCCAGAAGATCTGCATTTTAAACCACTATTCATAAAAGAAGCATCGCGTGGGGATGTCCAACTTAGTTTTACAAATACTTCACCTCCCAATTCTTCGATGCAGGTATTCAACCAATTTTCTACCACTTCTTGAACCATCGGTTTCTCTGCTTCACTGCCATCAGAATCCCAATTTACATCTCCAAATGCCTCGTAACTATCTTCATGGGCACTTGAAATTCGTCTTGGATCTGTTGGCTTTAACTTCAAGCCATGTGGAATATCAGGTAAAACTATATTGTCGCTTAGAAGAAATGATCTAAACTCAGACGGTATATTCATATATCTGGTATTCATTGAACAAGATGCAAATTCGGGGTACCATTGGTCAATCCGACAATGTTCGATTTGATCACTAGTAACTAGGAGATACATCCAATGATTTTCAAAAATGTATTATTGATTGTACTAACTAGTCAAGTACTCGATTTCAGAACCAATCGACGTTGACGTTGTTGCTCACTCCGAAGTATGTTTCCTGTCCATCGGTTCGACCCTGATAATGCTGCGCCACCAATTTCAAAAACTAAGAAAGCCAAAGTGGCTAGAACTGCGTCCTCTGCTGATCAAATGCAACAACCTACTACCAACCAACAACAATCAAGTATCGTTGATAAAAAGCAATTGAAAAGAGAAAAGAAAAAAAGGACTCGTGAAAGAATGTTAGCAAAACGAAAAGCTGAAGACGATGAAGAATTGGATAAAATTAAAGAAGAGGAATCGAAAAAACGACCAAGAGTTGAATCTGACGCTGAAAAACCGGTTGAGGCTGGAAAATCACTTCTTGAGACGTTTGAACAACTCCGAAGTCATTTACAACCAAAGACAGCCAAAGACGTAAACGAGTTTAATGATGATGAAGATGAACCAGAGCTTCTGAATGAAGGCAAGTTGAACTCTGTTTTCGACGACTGCAACCGCTGGGCTGTCTCAAGTGTATTGGCCAAAAATCTACAAGAGAATCTTCAGATATCGCACTTTTTCCCGATGCAAACGAACTCCATCGATAAAATCATCTCGTGTACAAATGATGTTTGTATATCTTCGCCTACTGGAAGTGGGAAAACATTAGTTTTTGCAGTCCCAGTTATTTGCGCTCTCATAAATCGCATAGTGAAACGTTTAAGGGCATTGATTCTCCTTCCTACTCGAGATCTCGCTTTACAATGTACTAAAGTATTTAAGACACTCTGTCTTGGAACCAGTCTTGTGGTTGAATCAGCAACCGGACAAACATCATTAGAAATCAATATTCAAAAAGCACTGGAGGCGGATATTTTAGTTGCAACTCCTGGAAGGTTGGCTGATCTTTTGAAATCCAGTTCTAAGTTTACTTTGGAGCACCTTTCATTCTTAGTAATCGATGAAGCCGATCGTCTCCTGTCGCAAAGGTACCAGAATTGGCTCGTTACTATATACGAATCAGCATATCAGAATGCAGATGGTGTCTTAAAATGTGATGATCAAGTAATTCTCCGCCCAACCACCAAGCGGTCTTCTACGGGTAATAGTCTTAAACACTTTCGTGCCAACGATCCGGTTCTTCGGAAGATTCTTTGTTCTGCCACTTTGACTCGTAATCCTCAAAAACTAGCTGCATTGAATTTGCGCGTTCCCCTCCATATCGAGTTTTCTTCATCTCACCATAAAAAAAATTCTAGCACCAAAATTGCACTTCCGGAGTCTCTATCATCGTCGCATATTATTTGTGAAAGGGAGCAAAAAACTATGGCTCTGATTCAATTACTTACAGACCAATGTGAGAATGCACCCACTTTGGTGTTCGTGTCATCTGTTGAGGCCGCACACCGCCTTGCCATGCTGCTCAAATTGTATTTGGGTGACTGTGTCAAAGAAATTTCTTCAAACCAATCCCAACAAGTCAAAAATTCAGTTCTGCAATTATTTCATCAGAAGAAAATCACCATTCTCATTGGATCCGATGTGGTTGCAAGAGGTATCGATATTCCAGATCTTGAAAATGTAATAAACTATGACTTGCCGAATTTTGCCAAGGGGTTTGTCCATCGGATTGGTCGAGTCGCTCGCGCAGGTAAGCAAGGACATGCTTACTCGATTGTTAGAAGAGATCAGATATCCAAATATCGGAATGTGTCATCCAAATTAGTATTCCGAAATGAACCAATTCAGTTGGAGTTTGATCTTGAAGAGGCTGAGATGAATCAAGGAAAGCTAGATTCTTGCCTGGAAGCCATGAAAGAAGCGGTATCTCGGGAAAAAAGTAACAAATCTAAATAGTAAAAATCCAAAATGCGGCGATAATTATAAAGAGAATTAAAATTTTAATTTAATCCGATTACATCTGTATTTGTTTTTAAAATATACCTGGCCTGCCAAGCCAGCTACGGCTTAGTTGGCTTGGCTAGCCTCTCATTATTAATCGATTATTTCTACACTGCGTACTTAATTCAAGAACATTCCAGGGATCTAGATGGTCTTCTAGAACTCCCAACCGTCGGACGCGGTTGCTACTAGTAGCTTGGAATTTAGTAATAGTATTAATACTGGCCGGGTACACACATAATATCCAAATTTGACCCGATAAAATATTCGAATATTCATAGTAGAACATAAAGATCTTATGCATAATCAAGTAGATATCTGATGCTATGAAAACCAGCTAAAATTTATGGAATAATTTTTCTTACCGGTATTATGCAAACCTGGTCATGGATAGTAATTAAAAATTATATAAAATTACACAATAGACAAAAAAATGTTCAACTAATTAAAACCATGCTCTAGAGACTTTCAAGAATTCATAATGGGTAACCGCTGAGCTGAGATCACTACTAAAAAAGTCAACTATGAAAACAAAAAGTTTGGCACTTGGGAAAACGAGCTCAGCGAAGTCAACTTGTAGTCACCCACGAGCTCAGCGAAGTCAACTTGTAGTCTTCCAGCCATAGCTGTCAAAACCATCTAGATGGCAGCTGTCGGTCGGTTTATCAAGCCAAACAAAGGAATATTTATTAATAAACATGCACAGGTGCCGATGTAGGAACAACAATATTTGGACTTGCTTCTCTCTCTCTAGCGTTCGCTTGGAAGATGTTCGTGCTCAGAAATAGTCTCATTGATGCTAGAAGACTGACTCAACGGCGTACGAAAGAACGACAAGACGTGCTTCAAAATATACTCGTGCATCATGGACTGTACACATTGGACAAGTGTCGATGTAGGGTTTGCGAACTAGAATTCCGACATTACTAAATTTCCAGAAATATTTTTATGTTGAAGTTGAAATTCCAGATCCATTTTGGATTTCTGATACTTTCCCCTGGTGCAATAAACTCTATGACAGAATCGTTGAGTGAAAATCAATCATAATATGAAATCAATATGGGGAAATAGTTTCAAGATAAACTTGTTGTGGAAATTTTTAACCTTTTCATAATTTTGTTTTTTCGATTAAAAAGGAAAGGTAATGGAGACGTACAAGATCCTTAAGGGTAGAACAGCTACAGCTTTTTTGCTGTTTTAGTGATGAAAATCACCAATTTTTTAACACGTGAAGCATGACTCGTTCAACGATGTTTTAGGTACTCACCTTTAGCGCAAAGATCGTTTTCATGTTAAATAAATTCCTAACCTATGTTTTGGTATCATGCAAAGCAGGTAGATGTAATTTTTTTGTAATATGCCTTTGTTTTGGATTTCTAATTTAAAAGTTGAATGTCTCTTGATGAAATTCGTAAGTAACATCGTCGCCTTTTCGCTTCTTGGTGCAGAAATCCCATGTGCTATTAATAAGTTTCTTCGGGCCACAGGCAAGGACTGCAGCCTTTTCGGTTCGAACTAGTTGCAATTCTCTCATGGTTTCGGCGATAACTGGGCGACCCCGTGTGACAGAAAAGCCTTTCGTTTGAACGGAATTATTGTGCATCCGGTCAAACTCGGCCTCATTATCAACTGATCGAGAAATAAAAAGATGGACTTCTAATCTCGGATAGCCCTTGGACTCGTCCGATATTGCTTTGGCCTCTTCAATCACTGTTTTGAACCAAGTGTAATAAGAGGTTGTCGGTATGACCCATATGAGAACCACGGTCTTAATTGAATTCCTCGGAGCTGCATGTTCGTTTTCTCTTTGGGCTTGGGAAAGACCTATTCGATAAATGCCCTTAATCACAGATATAAGCGGCGTTATTCCAATACCACCGGCAACCAAGATTACTGTACTATGACGCATGTACTTTTTTCCTATTCTACCATATGGACCATCTACCTTGACTTTCGATACAAGAGAAGACACAGGCATGGAGCCTTCCTCGATAATCTCAAGATTCATTCCTGCCTTGGAAATCAGTCTATTTGTATGATTTCCAAGAGCTTTTACGTGAACCTCAAGGAATTGTGCATGCGGTCCAGACGTGAGAGAATAAGGATGCCATTGTCGTGCATTGATTTGAGGGAAGTTGAGGAACACATACTGACCAGCAGCGTAGTTCCTTCCTGGGCTTTTATCGAACCGGATTCTTGCTACGTCGCCTGCGAGCACAGTCACTTGAGCAGATATCGACACCAAGGTACCGAAACGATAGCGAAGTGCCAAATCTATCACATAGAATACTCCAGCGGCAATGGCATATTTCAAAAACTCAGTCGCGTGAAGGGCTCCAAAAATGAAAAAGAAGACGAATGAGTAATGAACCCACCTGAAAAACTGGTAGTAGCGTCGTCGAATAAACTCAATACTTGTAAAATACACCAACGCTAAACTAGTGAGAGCAATGAAACCAAACGAGTACTTTTGGGTGTAGAACAAGTTGTCAATCAAAATACCTTGGCGTGTCCACTGTACAGCATGCATAAGTCCATGTGTACCACTAGCAAGGAAAGTAAACCTTCCAATCCATCTATGATACACGACAGTCCTTTCAAATGGAACCTCAATCAAGAGAGTCAAAATGGAATTTCTTGTGGCCGGAATGACTGCCATAAAAGAGTAAGCACAAGCAACCATGCCAAATGAGTCTGCCAGTTCGGGATTGTCCCATATAAATGGTAGAACCAATCCTAGAGCACCAACGAGAGCAATGTTTAAAGCATCTATCCATTGTATTTCGGCCCATTTTACTCGTTTCTTCATAAAGGTGATTTCAACTATTTCTTCACCTTTGAAAGCTCGGAAACAACGAAGCAGAACCGGCAGCACCACTAGCAAGCCAAAAACAACCACGACGAGAATCACCCCCACGTTGTCTATAAAACTATCTCCCACTGCTGTCACGGAGGACCCGTCGAACAAATTAACTTCCCAAGTGCCAGACTCCGTGTGTTCTGTAGTGACAACGTCCCTTGTTTGGTGATAGGACCAAGCAATTGTTTGTTTACCAGTCACAAGAGCAAGGTCTCTTTCATCACCAGATTCTAGTTTGCGAGAGAATACAATTATCGTCTTGCCGTTTTCTTGAGCCGCGTCAAGAATAGTGAAATCATTAGAAGCATCGTTTTCTGGCTTGGCTTGTATTGATGAAGACATTCCGTCATACCAATGAACTTCACCTGTATTATCATCGACAAAGCCCTGAAAGGAATCTGAATGTGAATGAAATTTGGACCCGGGGGAGAAGCCAACCCCAATCCAACCGGTGCAAACAACCTCCGCTTTGAAGTCGATGACATCATCGGTGAGTCGCCATTGAAGGATGAACTTATCGTCACTAGTTCGTGCCTGTCCTTTATACTGAAACGTCTCTATCATTCTCTATGCGTTTGCCGCAAAAGATAACTTCTTGTTATTACAGATATTTTTGAACTTTGAAATCGGTTTAATTAGTATCTTAGGTTCTTTACTATAGAAAAGGCTAGCTAATGACGAGACCTTTGGCTGCTATTGGTTAGTTATCCCCCAATCACAACTCTGTAAAAGACGTTCCGCTGTTTTAAGTGTTCGATGTCTTCCTTCATGCATAAATTATAACCCAGAGTGACTGCCTCTACTACGTGACTGACTCTACTACCCTCCAGAGTGGCTGACTCTACTACTGCACCCATGGCCAAAATGACAACCAGTTTCCTTGCGGCCAATTTGAGTCCAGATGGATATCACCTTATCTAAAATATATATGGCATAGTAGGTGAGTAAGAAAATAGCAGTTTAACAACTGCCCGAATTGTTATTATAATATAAATCAATAGGTAATCTTGGATTTAAAAACTGATGGTCTTATTTTGATATTTAAAATGGCTCATTTCACAGGCCTGGTAGGGTAGGCAATATGAGTTCCTAACTCACTTAGGCGAGGATCTGGTAACGTACTTAGGCGTAGACAACGAGTCAGTTCCCTACCCTATCCGATATGTGGTTCATTTGCTACGAGGAAATAGGAATTCGAAAATGTTCAATTAGATTCCATCCCCAGTTCATCATTTTGTGAACAAAGTCTGTCACGAAGAGTCTTGTGCATGTGATATTGCTTGAAACGGAAAGTGGATTCCGAAAACAAACATGAATCATTGGGGCTCCAGAATTTGAAAAATCCAGATGCAATGCAACGTCAAGCGACTCCCCGTACATCCTGCTATCTGGCAATAGGACTAAAATGTCACTCGTTGAAACATCTTTCAAAGCAAGTTTATCGTAGGCCGTCTCCGCAAACAATTTGAAATCTGACCAAGAAAGGGATTGATTCAATAACTCCTCCAATGAAATATCCAGTTTGTCGATGGTGCAATGAAAACTGAGGTCCAAGAATTCGTTGGCGTCAATAATCGGAGATCCAATTCCCAGTGACAGTTGCTGTAATCCAAACCACACGAGATTTCTTTGGTAACGAATGACCGCATTAGAGAATACTTCATGTAAATACATATCCAAGTTATCGACGGTCTCCTCTAAGGAATAGATCTGGCTCGTGTCCACTTGCGACGGTAAACTGTAGGAGGCACTAAAGTACTTATCATCGCAGGGGAATTGCGTTGTGCTGCTATGAATTGTAGTATCTCCTTTGGAAGACGAGGCAAATTGCGTCTCAAATGTCCCACTGCTGACAATCACATCCAGCAGCAAATTTCCATTCTCTTCGTTGTCGGAAATATGGCGGATGACAACATTGTATCGGGAACTTGATTCCGACTGAACACTATTTGGAAACGTCCCATTGCTACTGGATATAAAAAGCACTTGGAACGAGTTCTCGCATGGTATTCCTTGCATACCATACAACTGAGCGTTATGAACCACATAGTTGAAAAACCTTCCATAATGTTGCTTCGGTAACCCCCCACCAATAAGAAATTGAAAAGGCTGGTGGTATATGGAGCTATTTGCTTCAGGAGGTATTTCCTTATACATGGAAGCAAACGCAACGAGTGAAGGCGCCACACTAAAGTCTCTGTTGTTATGAAAGCGATGGTGAAAATATCCAACATGAAAATCGAAAACCAGCCCAACCAAATTGATGTGCATTTTGATCCTGCTGATCTCTTGAAGGTAGATCGGCACCCCATTCGGTCTTGATGTATTCTGTTGCATCATAAACATTTCTTCTGATCTTGTTTCGAGATCAGAATTATTTCGGTTGGGTTCTACTACTCGAAGACTACAACGAACAAATCCTGGTTTAGATTCAAGATGAAGTAGAAGAACGACTCCACGGACAACTTTTTGCAAGAAGGCTTCATTCGAACAACTACCTGGAGTTCCGGTCAAATAAATTCTTCCCATATCAGTGGATTGTGAAATAAGCCCAACCAGGTGTTCCACAATTGGTTCTTTCTCATCAAGAAAAGTAGGAGCTCGAACAATGAACGACAATCGAGACCAATTCATCAACTCATTAACCTCTAGTCGAGTGCCTCTGGATAATGCGGAATTTCCGAACGAATATCTGTTTTGATTTTGCCCCCAACGTGCGATAAGGAAAAGAACTGCGTCAGATCTATTAGATATCACACGATAATTTTCAGTTTCTTTCAACGCATGAAGACCAAAAGCACACACGGGATCGATTCCCTCGTGATCTTTTATAGGGTGTCGAATGGGACCAGGAGCAAGTAATAAAGAATGAAAGTCAAATATCGCTTTCATAAAAACAGTCTCTGACAAAACACTACCAGTGATTGAAGCGGAAGAGCTGCTGTCGCCAACTGAAGTGACAGAACGTATTGACCGGGCCTTTTCATACATCGGTTTTGAAATACCACGCTTTCTACTTTCCATTGCTGCTCTGGCAGTTGCTAGAACATCATGACGCCTCGGCGGTTGGGGAAGAACAGGATCAGACTTGGCTTTACAAAAGTGCTCTTCAGGATGAAGTATCTCTCGAATCATAGCATAAGGCGCACTTCTATTCTCAAATAAAAGACGAATCACGTGAATTCCAGCTTCCCGTCCTTTGAGAGTCTTGTTATTTACTAACATATCTGATATAAACTTCACGCTACCAGGAAGCAAATCGCAAGCAAACGAAAGCGCCATTCTATGATACTGGATTTGACGTAATAAATCGATTCTCGTTGCCATCCATTCAACTTGAGTCCGGATTCCGGAAAGAAGAAGATTCAACTTTGTTGGAGCCCAGTTGTAAGTGTGAATCGCGATTTGATCGGCCGAGATAGCTGCAAACATAAAAATGCTTCTTTTTCTTAATAGTCCTTCCTTTTGCGATGGATTTCCCCTCTTGTCAGCTCCACATTTCGTGGTGATGGAAACGTATGGATGGCGGAACATGTCCGATACACTATAAGCTCCGAAATGTGTAACAAACTCCTTATCATCATTCAATGGTCGACGTTGCACTTGGGGAGATATAATCGTATCAGGATGCTTCCTTATCTTAATACAATGTATCTTCGGAGTGGCTATCAAGCACCATTTCTTGATAGACGAGCACCAAAATGAGGGTTCTGGTATTGTTACTGGAACAGCAAACTCGTAATACTCCCCATCGGTTTCAGCTAATGTTGCAAGGGAAATCTCAGGTTGCATGGAAAGCACAGATTTACAGACGTCATGCATGAGAACTTGTTGGTCTTCAAAACATAAATTGGGTCCAAAATGAATATTTGAAACAGAAAACGAAGGAGAGGAACTGGAATTGTCAATATAGTTGCAAATGGAATGCAGATGTCCAAATGAAGATTCTTCCACCCGACTATCTTTCAACAGTAACAATGGTTTCTCCACATAAAACATTTCAAATTTGTACTCGTAAATAGCTCTGTCGAACGCCATAGAATAACTATCCATCAACTTGTTCAATTGAATACTTCCATTGTTCCAAAGATCAACATTCACAAATAACTCTTCTTTATCAGTTCCAATACATCCAGCCCGAGGGTACCTCTCTGAAATAGAATTTTCAAAATAGCAACAACCGTTTGGATCATCAGAGTCACTTTCATCTAGAGAACGTAAAGTAGTTACAGGTTCATCTTGGCAAGTTAATGAAATAACACTCATACCCAAACCTGTCCCTATATCTAGATCTCCTTTGAGAGAGTTGTAAAAGAAAGTAAAGTCTTCTCGTCGAACCTCCATCTCGTAAGTTGTTTCTGCACCACCATTATCGGAGATATAATTACAACCCAAGAAAAGAGGAGAGGCGTTAGCGGTAGTCGCTTGTACATTATCGCTACTCTTGACATAACCAATAAACGCAGGATGCTGTTGATAAACTAAAAGGTCTTTTTGGATTTTCTGTTGCTGCCTGGGAATCGATATATTTGATGGAGTGGATGCAAAATAGAGCTGTTGTACTATCGTGGTGAGATTCTGCCGCAGAATGATCAGAAACAGGGCCAAATCTAAAATTTCTTTTGGTACAGCAAATTTTTGACTCATTCTAGGACCGTTGAATAAGAAATCAGTGTCGTAAATTTGAAGCTTGAACTGCGGATTTCTGTTTAGTAGACGAGACAATGCGTTCAAGGTGGCAAGCACAATTTTATTTCCAAGTAAAGAATGAAGAACTTGTTTCATTTCTTCAGATGGACTTTCGATACCATACACTTGCAGTTCAACGCGACTGGATTCAGAAAGGAGTTTAAGATAAAACACATTTCCTTCTCTGTCCTTGTAAACATACACATCGCGCATATTTGTTACCACGAATGGATGCAACGCATTTTCACGTAATTCGTGCATTGCAACGCTAATATGAAGACGCTCTGGAATTTCGAATGTATCTTTATGGAGACATTCACATGCATATCTTCCTGCATTACCAGATAGAAAAGCACCATTCTCGATTTCCATTTGGGTATCTATTAACAATTCAGATGCTATTCTAGTATCGTGAAGGTTCTGCAACAAAGTTAATTGATTCGCTCTATGGGCTATTCGATGCAAGCCATTTGTCAGAAATTCCAGAATAGTAGAAATGGTCTCATCCGAAAACATCCGAGGGTGATAAAATTCTAACAGTACGGATGATCCCCTGAGAGAGATAATCGCCCAATAGTGAATTTCGTATTGTCTTGTTTCATTTCCATCACGATTCAAATTATGAACAACGCAATATACATCTGGTCCAACATTTACAACAGATAAGAAAGGAGATTTTTCGATAATGGAGGAGAATATACGTGGACCAAGATCTTGACTCACAAAAGTCAGTTGAATGTTTGTTCTGGTAATCCTACTAGCCGGCAAGGAACCTCTATCAAGAAGTTGTTGGACTAGTGTCAATGTGGAACTGGTTAAAGGATACACTTTTTGAAGTGCAGTCAATACAGCAGCAGTTACCATGGCCTTTACTTTTACCCTGATCTTTTTCCTTACTGCTTGTGTTAAAAGCCATACCAATTCATTTGAATCGGCCTTTCCAATCGATTGTTGTTTCTGTGGAGTCTGCGAGAGCGTGCTAAAGACAAGATTCACGTACACTTCATCGTTGGCTCTATATTTCAATGTTGACATAACTGATGTGCATATTTTGCCGTCAACAATGTTCTCAGAGTGGGTGGTTGTCGTGTCATCAGATTCTGTTCCACGAGTAACACATTGAATGCGAAGAAACAATGGAGCTTCCCCGCGTTTCGAGTGTTGGGTGATTGGTTCTTCTGAATCCAGTGAAGGTGTGGTAATACTACCTTGTCTTGTATTTCTTCTTAACCCGCGTATATCAGGTTTCGTGCGAGTTTCACTTTCATCGTCATTCTCATCATCAGTATCGTCTTCTAAAAGCATCGGGAGTTGCCCGGGAATGAAATAATAAAACGACGTATGCGGAATCGGTTTGAAAAACTCATTCAAAATAGAGTTGAATTGTTCATCGATTTCACTCAAAGATACATCCATCCGAGACTGATCTTCTTCTTCCAAGGCAGAACATAGAACATTTCTCAAAAGGGACGTATCCACCAATGCAGTAGCACAGGGGCAATCTTTCAAAATGGATTCGATATCCTCCGGATTCAAGATTTCTTCGGAAAGATGTGAGAACTGGGAAGCAAATAACAGATGTATGAAATTACCAAGCGCGTGAAACCTGGCAACATGAACCTGCTCCTTGAATTCTACTAAACTAATTTTCCGTTTATTCTGCTGATCTTCATCGGCCCCTAGGTTGGTGTTTGAGTTGGAATAACCGAAACAATGTTGAATGACAGCTGACATGTTGGTCGTAGGGACACGAAGTTTCTGGCAATCCAATGCGAAATAGGTGATTGTAATTGAATTTGAGGTCCATTTATTGTTTCCTGATGTTTCTTTGCTTCCATGGTCAAGGGGGAGATCAACTAAAATGATATTGTTACTATCCACAACCTTGACAAAAACGAGCCTCTTTTCTTCATTATCTACCTCGAGTATCGCATCACTCATTTCACCTACAGATTCTTTGAAGATTTCGAAAAACCCTTTATTTGACAAATTGGAATTTCCACGAGTTTTAAAAGTTTGCAATGTTTCTGTGGAACTCTGTCCTCCAAGAAGAACAGCAGCCACCCGTTGACTGACTTGAATCTTATTACTACTGGAGGTTTTTCCAGGATCTTCATCGTTCTGACGGGCTCTCCAATTTAACAGCAAGTCACTCCGATCACTTGTATGGATACTGAAACAAGTAATCGTAGCTGCCACAATGGTAGAATCACTATTTTCAATATGAGATTCAATTTCTTTTCGCATCTCAGCAACACCAAGAACTTCGCCTGCAAATTGAAAAAACGAGCTACTATTTTCCATCCAGAATTCACAATGGACTTTATTATCCCCAATATAGGAAACGCGGTATTGCACAAGACATGTTCCATCGGTACATTTTAACCCAGGGTCATACTTTGCAATTGGTTTACAAAATGCAGCATGGCAACTTGTAGCCAGACGAGATCGCTCAGGACCCTTAATTTCATAAGTACCTGGAAGCAGCAAATCTGAACTCGCACTAGCAATCATATACTGTTCAGCTATTCGACTGCGGATTAACCCCCGCACTACATCATGACCTGCTGCAATATCGGGCACATCCCATATCCATTCTCGATAGGAGAAAAATGAATTCAAAAAGTTGTCGGTCAGTTGAGTCGAACTAAGATTTCCGGTTGATACCAGATGTTGAACTGGGACGGATAGACCACACAACTCCACAATCGGTTTGATTGTCTGCGCTCGAATTCGAACTCTATTTCCCAAGGATTTAGTAATTTCTCCATACAGATCTTGGATGCAGGACTCTTGCATGGATCTTGTGCTCGAATAAGGAAATGCCAGATGAAGACAAGCTAGGAATCCAGATGCAAGGCAAAGTCGGCCTAATACATAGCATTCAGTACTAGGTGGCAAAAATTCTTCAGATTCTTGAGATCCCTTTTCAGAATAGGGAAGGATTTTGAAATAATGGGTTTCAGAACTAGTATGTGCTAAAAACGAAGCCCAACCAGCAAATATATCTTGTAATACCGATGCTCCATCATTCATTGTAATTAAATCAAAAGAATGAATTAGAAAGTACCTTGCTAATCTACCAAGAGGCTCAGAGGCGAAACCACCTAAACAAGCTGTGGCAAATAACTCCCACGAATCACCTGGTGAATGGAAATGAGTAAAAACCCGATCCACTTCATAGATTCCGTTAATGAATTGGTGAAGTTTAAACATTTCAGTGTTTTGTCGATGCTTGGCAATTGAATTCACACCAGCATTCAAAAACTCCCTAAAGAATTCTGACGGTGCGCTGATTCTTATGATGACAATAGATCCAGGAACTGTATTTTCACGAGATCGTTTCAGTATGTAATTGAGCGAAACTGAAGGGAGAAAATGAAACATCAGCCGTATACAAACCACATACGGGTCGTATATGAGCTGCTTGATTTCAAATCCACCCTTGATTCTTAAAGGAATAAGAGTGGACCAGCTAACAGGAACACGATATTCCATCAAGTCCTTTACTAGAATAGGAATAGGTGCCGGTTGACCATGCCAAGGATAGGGGTAATCAATATTTATTAACGGCTGAATAGTTGCCTGTTTCGTCACACGAGGTTCCGCTGCAATTTTGAAAAATTTCGTTGACAGAAAAGGAATAGTTGCATCATCCATATTTTGAGTTTCAGGGCTAGGTTCATCGAATAGGCCTTTTACTGTACTTCTTTTTGAAATAGACGGAGCAACGGCTCGAAAATGTTCTTCATCTACTTGAGAAAATCGACAAAGTAATGCAATCAAAAAGCGAGTTAAACAAGTATTCGCGACCGATGGATCCACTGTCGAAACGAAATTCTCTTCGTTCAAACTATCCCGTCGTTTTCGTCTTCGTTTGGGTGGAGCTCGACTGTTCAACTCAGCTTGCACGTTTCGAAGAAACATTAAATCTACACATGTACCACGGGTGGTTGCTGCTGCAAATTGTATCATCGTGGGATTAGATAGACTGTAAAGTGGACCACTAAGCTCTTCAAGTACAGGAATGAAAATGAAATGCAACGGAATATCCAACAAAACAAGAGTAGACAAACAGTTCGTGGTAGTACCAGAACACGATTGTATTTGAGGGACAACCCCGTTTGTTACTAGTATTAAGCAAGGACTGGCAGTAGGGTCTGTATATCTAATAGCAGACAAAGCACAACCTAGCGACTGAACCATACCTGTGGTTTTGTTTTCGAAATTAGACCCTGTTGTGATACTTGCAAGTTTTTGGCGAATTTCCTCGATAATTGTATCAATAGTTTCTTTTCTGATTTTGAAAGCCTGGAGAATGATGGTCTGCTTCCCCAAGTAATTCGCAACAACTGAAACGCATATAGATGGTGCAAAGCACAGACCAGACACTGGTACACTGAGTGATTGGGTGAGGGATTTAAAAAGGGTCTTCAAACATGGTATAGCTCTATCAAAGGGAACTGCGTAAGAAGGTACATCTGATTCGTATGAGGGTACTAGTGAAACAGCAAACATTGAAGGATTAAGGTCAATAGTGACACCAATATGATATCTTTTGTAGACAATACAAACTCGCGTAGAAAGCGTTATAATAGCAGCTGAACATCGACTTCTATGAGATGACGTTAGTAGGACAGTTCCATCTAAAAGAGTAACCGAGAGTACTCTTAGGTTGTTTCCTTCCTGTTCGATGGAAAGACATGATTCATTCAAATATTTCACATGAAGAATATTGCGTTGTACTGCATCTGCATTTTCAAATGTGTCTTTTACACAACAGATCTGTCGTGCAACCACACCACGCTTCATATGGATATAATTTCAATGCCAAACGCAGTTCCCATAAATAATAGTGCATCATTCGACTATGAAATACGAGCTTCAATTACTCAGGTATTTCAATTCATATTTCAATTTATTAAGTCGTTAGTTTATAGTATCAAGAGAAGAACAGGTGGGTTTCAGACAACAAAGATCCCTGAAAGTTCTAAACACCCAGTCCTTCGTGAGCCAGCTCGTCGTTTTTGACGGCTGCAAGGTAGTATGATTTCAGGCATTTATAATCATGCTGCAGGAAGTCCCTCCACACCTATCTCGCGTGTTTCCTTGCCTTTCAATGGTGCCATGCTAACAGGAGATCAATAGGAGAATAAGTCCCATCCCATTTTAGCTTTCTTTTCAAATTTTTGAATCATTTTGTTCCTTGCTCCACCTACACGATGATATATGCCAATTTATGAGCTCTGGCGATAAAAAGAACAAAGAAGATTGAGCCATACAGGTACTGTATAAGGAATCATATTCTCGCACCATACAGCCTAGCAGGCTGATTGAAAAATTTCAGAAGCGCCTGATGAAACATGAGAGTAAGCCTTCAGATGATGGTGCCCCGCCTTCGTGATTGGACCTACTTTATCCTGGTGGTATAAAAACACGGTTGGTGGCAATATCCAGGGCTTTCTTCGCTAATAATATTGCGCCATTGTTGCCCATTGTTTGATCTCACAACGAAAACGATTGAGATACTTAATTGACGAATTACACAAAAGATCGTCTTTAAGATAATGCCAACCTGCGGTGTTCATTTTGGTTTCCTTCAAGTTCAATGACACTAAGCCAGTATTTTTTACCAAGCCAGCGGACAACTTTGTTCGTGAGAAATCAGAGATACCAGTACCCCACAAACAAAGACTTCGCAAAGAAATATTTGTTTTCAATGCAGCACCAAGAGCACTGCATTCAAGTTGGCATTATTGCAGGTCATGCAAAGTAACTCAAGAACTGTATTTACCTGAATACTGAATTTTCCTGAGGCGCTTTCCCAATTCGATTGCAGAATAAACTGCGAGGAAGATTGTTGCTGGGTTGAATAAAGGCCCATTAGCTCCCAGAACCTCCGCAATCAATTCACATCGTTCCCGTCATTTCACCGGAGCGGTCCCTTCATACAAAGCCACATGGCGTCGATTTCATAATCGGCGACTGTTCAAACCAATTGGTCTTGGTTGAAGATTCAGGTTCTCTGCCATTTTCTGGGTCTTTAACGCTTAGGCTGTTAACTGATTCGTGTTCTCGCTGTTATTCCTGGCGAATACCGTCTTCTGGATGTTTGTTTCCTTTGGAACATATTTCAGAAGCACCAGGTAGAATATCTCCAAAGAAATTAATACGTGCCTTTTTCATTGAAAGCGTTAACTCATCTCTCACAAATTTATCATGCTCAAGAATTCGCTCAAGACGGAAGAAACATAGTAACGAATCCGTGATAGCCAATTGGAACTGCAGCCTCCAGGCCTCCACGAGTAAAAAAGAAAGACACGGACTCACGGAGCCTCACATTATTAGTTACAGCAAGCATAACTGCTTCAAAAATATCATTTTAATTAAATAAAAAATGGTATTTAACTATTTAATTAAAACATTGACAT
>Ga0105055_10005863_pt1 | contig 17108 bp, 14 predicted proteins | sample BON03_FD_78090 | JGI IMG/M metagenome (GOLD analysis project Ga0105055, IMG submission 78090) | Freshwater microbial communities from Lake Bonney liftoff mats and glacier meltwater in Antarctica - BON-03 | ecosystem: Environmental > Aquatic > Freshwater > Ice > Glacier meltwater | place: Lake...
CGCACCTCCTGCGTCGGCTTACCCAGGGCTACCAAGATTGCACCCCACCGGGGTGCTGCATTGGATACTGTCATCTGGATTTCTGCGTTTTTAAAATGTTAAGTCTCGGAATGACGATTTTTTCATGAAATTGGGTCGAATCTCAGCTTATCAAAAAAGAGATCAGGAAATATCCTATTTCCCCACTTTTCGGTGGTAAAATGACCTAAATGCATCAAAACACTGTAAGAGCAGGAATAGTGGAAAAGCCTAATGATTATTTGTATTCCAGTGCAAGGAATTTTGCTGGAAAAGTATTATTGAAGTGGATTATTGGTGATTTTGACCTATTTTTCCCATCACAGATAGTTGAAGATATTTGGGTCTAGTTGCAAATTTCACCCAGATCAGGAAATAAAAATTTGAGCGATTTCATTTTCTTGCTTCACAAAGATTTGTGTACATCAATCGTTGTAAGCGTTAGCATCGGTGACTTGATCGTACGCTGTTGTATCCTATAAATCTTTATTTTTCATAATGCAGAAGCTGAATTTCTTTGATTTTTGCAAAGCCTTTGTCGGCAGTTAACAATGGCATTTTTAAATAGTTTGAAGTCGCAGCTATAATGGCATCTGGAAGTTTAATTTTGTTTTCCCTTTTCAATTTTATCGTCAATTCTTTAATTTTACTGTTTAGTTGAACTACGATGAAGTCATTTATTAAATTTTCAATAATTTCAATTTCACCTTCTGAAATATTTGGAAATCCTAATAGCTCTAATTCTGTGATTTCAGAAATATAGATATTTTGTCCATCTAATATTGCCGCTATTGTTTCATCTCCATCTAGTAAATATAAAGCAATATTTGTATCAATTAGGATATTAGTTCCATTCATCACGCATTTCCTTTTGTAATTTTAGTGGATCCTTTTTTAATAGAATTTTGCCTAAATACTTCGAAGAATCAAATTTTGTATTCTTTGATAGTTTTGCCAACATTTTTTCAATCTCAGCACTTTTCGTATTGCTTTTTATTGTTAAGGTCATTTTTATTAATTTATTTTTGAGACAATATACATATAACTTTACAATCTTACTTTCACTACATTTTTTTTTATATAGGATAGTAGCGCCTGATAGCTAACTCCCCTTGCTGACTATAAAGATAATGATAATGCGTTAACATCAATACCTTTCCTATTCCTCAACAATTATATTGATGGTTTTTCCACCGGTTGAAATTGCCTGACCTCCTGAGTTGGTTGTCAATGCTGACATATATTTAAATTGCAAGGTAACTGGCTTTCCGACCATCTCCTGAGTGGGTTGAAAGACAAACTTTTCGCTGTAGGGAGTTTCAATCATATCATCCATTTCATTGTCTACCAGTTTGTACTCCTTAGTTGAGTCACCATAAGACAATATAACGGTGAGCGAAGTGAATTTGGCATTTTCTCCTGTTAATAATATATCATAAACTATTTCCTGACCAATTAATGCTTGCTGTGATTCCTCTCCGGGTACAATAGTTAAATCAGGGGTTATTACATAGGTAGGTTCAATTTCCTCTCCACAGCCAATCATTAAAATTAGTACGGAATAGGTAAGGTACCTGAACAAAAGATTAGGTCGTGTTTTCATAGGAATTAAAATTTTAATTTATAACTAAGGGAAGGCAATATGGGCATCAGGGTAAATTGCTCAAAACCATTGCTATTGGAATTTAAATAAATAAAATAGGGGTTTTTTCTGTTCATTACATTGTAAACAGAAACATTCCATTCGCGTAAAATACCATTGTCCCATTTTTTTTTGTTGGAGAAAGCCAGATCTATTCGGTGGTATATTGGCATTCTTAGCGCATTTATATTTTCTGTAACCAGCGTTTCCTGAAAAAATACAGGAAAGGGGGTATTCAGGTCATAATTGTTAGCGATAGCAGCACCAGCTACATTGCTGTAATAGGCATTTGTTACCAGGAAATTACTTTTATTTGTTAGTGTAAAAGGTTGACCAGATTGAATTGTCCCAAGCAATGATAGGGATGAACGGGAAGATATTTTGTAACTGGCTTCCAGGTTAAAGGAATGTGGCCGGTCAAAAACAAAAGGAAATTTTTCGCCATTATTGATCAGGTCAAATTTTCGGAATGACCTGCTAAAGGTATAATTACCTGAAACCACCAGCCGCTCAAAACGCCTGTCACCTCCAATTTCAAGGCCATAAGCACTTCCCTCTCCCCCTCCCAATATTGACTCTTCCCATTCGGTAGTTGCTATGGACAAACCATTGTTTCTGTTGATCTCAATTAAATTTTCGAGCGTTCTGTAGAACAATCCTCCACTTGCTGACCAATCTTTATTATTTCTGGTAATTGAAAAAGAAACAGAATGGCTTTCTACCGGAGCCAATTTCCTGGTGGCAGGTATCCAAATATCCGGTTCCAGAGAGGTGCCGGAAGAATTAAGCGAATGCACCGGCTGAAAAGATTTGCTGTAATCCAATTCGATTCCAATATCCTCTCGGACTTGATAGGTTATCATTAAACGAGGCTGAAGCGAAAAAAAATTGTTAGCATCAATAGCGTAAACCCCAAATCTCAATCCAGGCCTAAAATGAAGGTTTCTTTTTTTATTGTGAATAGAGGCCTGCGCATAACCAAAGGCTTCAAAGGCATTTAAATTCACAAGTTCTTGCCTTTCTGTTGCTCCAAATCCGAATTGACCCAGTTGATACCTGTAAGTATCTACAGGGGTAAAATCATGGAAGATCAATTGTCCACCCACATCCAGTTGGACGTTCTTGCTAAGGTAATATTCCAGTTCTGATTTGAACAGGTAATCTTTTACAGTCACCCCATACTTATTGGTGTTTCTCGTGACGGTACTCCCTTCTCTTGTAGAATGGTCCTCTTGGGAATAGGCATAATCATAGCTTGAAAGCGCCAGTGAGGTGTTCAAGTGAAGTTTGTTTCCAATAACCTTCCCCCACCTCAGGTTGGCAAACAAATTTCCACAAGAGTTGCTCCGGCGGAAAGAAAAATTTGCCGGCTGATCACCAGAAAAATAATTTCTGTCCAGCTCTTCCCATATCCTATCCCTTCCCTGATAAAAGGAAAAATAGAGGTTGCTTTTTTCACTAAATTGATGATTTAACTTTACCGTCAAATCATGAAACCTCAAACCATATCTTTCCTCAGGTTTGTCAATTAAATACAAAGCTCCAAGAACTAAATCAATATTAGATTTACGAAAAGAGACTAAAAAGGAGGATTTTTCTTTTTTAATGGGCCCTTCCAAAGAAAATTTACTGAACAATGGGCCTATCACAAATTCCCCATGATAGGCGTTCATATCCCCTTGCTTGAGATGGACATCCAGTACAGAAGAAGCCCTTCCACCAAACCTGGCAGGAAAACCTCCCTTATAAAAGGTGAGTTTACTTATTGCAAAAGGATCAAAAATAGATACAAACCCGCCAAAATGACCCGCATTATAAACCGGGATGCCATCCATTACCACCAGGTTCTGATCCGGGTTTCCACCACGCACCGAAAACCCTGTTGATCCCTCCAGCGTTTGCTGAACCCCCGATTGATTTTTTATTATATCCAATATATCTATCTCAGGTTTTAACGTAGGTAAGGAAAGTTCGGAGGGATGATTAATAGTGATCTCAGATCCTGATTTTATTGCTACCAAGCGCTCTGCCTGCACAACAACCTCATTAAGATTTAAAGGAATTAATTCCACCGAAAGCATTTTTTTTCTATCGGTTGTTGAGTATTCCAAATCAAGCATTTCATAACCTATATGACTTATTCGGAGAACTCCTGCGGAATCGTCAGGCAAAGACAACTGAAAAAAGCCGAAATCATTGGTAAAGGTACCAACACCGGATCCGGAATCATATAGGTTTGCTCCTATCAATACCTCTCCACTGTCGGCATCTTTGACTTTCCCCTTTAGGGTAGTGGTTTGGGCCAATGAAACGATACTCATTAGGAAAAAAAGACCTGTAAAAGTACTTTTAAATACATTCATAGCCAGAAAGGTTGCAGGTTACAGAAAGATCGGTGGGATTGTAGCCGGCAAAAATACCAACAGCTCCTTCTATATTTGAGTAAACAGGTTGCAATTCTTTAAAAATATCCGGAAAAAATAGCATGGGGGCATCAAATTCGGAAGTATGGGACAAGCCATCCAGGTGCTGAAGCAAGGTTTTTTTATACTCAAAATAATCCTCAGACACTGAAGAGAGACGGAAAATAAATTTGCTCGTCAAAGGCCTTGCCATGATATTATCAAAATTAAAGGTCATAGGGAGCTTGTCTACCTTGTTGTTTTGGAAAAGGAAATAAGGCAGGTAATTTGAGGGCAAGTTTTCGATTAACGTTGGTGTATCATCGTTTCGACAATACTGTATATTAAATTTTGACGCATCATTCTCCTCTACCTCCAAAAGCATGGATTCATAATACTTTGCTTCAGCCAAAGAATCAGGCATCGTCAATACAAATCTGGAAAATGGTCCGGAAATATTATCCAACTGAACAAAGCCTGCCGGAAACTTCAAAAATACATCATAGGAAGGAGCCGGCGAAGGAATGGTGGTAGAGGCCTTTATCAATTTGCCACCAGGAAGTAGTACATTAAGGTGGTATTTAACATTGGGCTTGAGTTCGGCATCTCCTACAAAGCGATCTTCCAAAAACGCTAAAGTATCAAGCTTGTCCTCACCTTCCCAAGTCCATGTAATCCAGACCCTCAGCGTGGACGGATCAGGTAATGCTCCCATTTTTCCCAAATCGCCAACTTTATGAATGTAAAGCGCTGCAGGAACACCTGGTCTGATCAGCCCATTGACACTGTACTGCTCATCAAAATCTTCCGCACCATCAAAAGAATATTCTGTGATGCAACTGGAAAATAAAAGGCAACAAATAGAAATTAAAATACTTCGCATAACAATAAAATTATTCCCCTTGTTGCCAAATGACAACAAGGGGAAGTTTAATTAAACCAATATCAATAGTCATGAATCCAGGGATCAGTTTCCCATTTCCTGAAATAGACATGGTAATTTTTCCAATTGCTACTTATCTTCGCCCTGATTCTTCTTGCTCCGCTCCTGTGGTAATTAGAGACTCCTGCTACAGTCAGTGTCTCTTGCCAATCAAAATTCATAGAACAGACCGAGCATGTTCTATAATACCAATTTACTTGGATGTCAGAATTTTCATTGCTATTTGTTACGTGATCCACTTTACCATAATACATCCATCTACTTGGGCTATCATAATCAATAGTGTGAGAGTAGGCTAAAACCTTCCTATTAGCCAATATTTCCTGATCAAAATTAATATTTAATTTAAATCCTACTGATTTTTCATCTAGATTTTAAGGCTAAAATTGTTTTTCATTTGTGTAATATTAATAGGCTTATTCCTTTTTGCATATGCTGGACAAATAAATTATTCCCATGATTTACAACGTCGACAGTAAATAATTTTAATAATACCTAATTATTTATTATTAAAAAAACTATTATTCATATTATTTTATAATCTCTCATAAATACGCTTTATAATTTTATTTTTTATTGAAATATATCTATTAAATTAACTTGTAATTTCGTTTACGAAATGTTTGAATCGTTAAGTTATACCTTTTAAATTCATTTATTTAAAGTTTTAATACCTTGGTACAACAGAAAGATGGCAAGCTTTCTGAATGGGTGCGTGATTTCAAAAAGTTTTCCAGTAAAAAGTTATTGAAAATGATTTTGGATACTCCCCAGGAAAGTCGAAAGTATTGGTTGAAGATGATTTTCGAATTTCATGCAAAGTTTAACAAGCGTAACGGAGATTTACAGTTTTGGACCCATGAAAACCATGCTATTGAATTATTTGGGCCAGAAATGATTGCGAGTAGGATGACCTACATTCACCAAAACCCTGTTAAAGCAGGATTAGTAGAAAAGCCTGAAGATTACTTGTATTCCAGTGTAAGAAATTATGCTGGATTAAAAGGGCTTATTGAGGTGGATTATTTATGATTACGTATTTTTCATATTCCACATGGTTGAGAATATTAGGGTGTAGTTGCAAACTACACCCAGGTAAGGCCATTACTGGCATTATCCATTCAATGTAATATACAATAGTCCTTTCGAATCTTATCCATTGACACCACGCTCAGTTATCAGGGAAGGTGATTTAAAAATTATATTGATTGGTATGGAAGATTAAACCTTTACGATATTGAAAATGGTTCTTACGAACAAAACGATTTTTCTAATTCTTCTCCTGAGCAAGCGCAAGAATTATTCACAAAATTAAAAGAGTGGATAAAATAAAATATAGGTCTACAATATTGGCCAATATTAAACCCTGAATACAATGCTGAAAAGGAGGTAATGGAAGAGAAATTTCAGGAAATGGTTTAATATTTTTATAGAACCACAGGCCAATACTTGAAAATAAAAAATATTAATACCAACTAAAACCTGCATTAATTGATAAAAAAGGATGAAATAATAATTTACAACAATTCCTCTAAATAACATTAATAATTATACTTTAAAATACTGATTATTAAGTTCTTATAACGTATATTTTTTAATATAAATAAAGCATTTTATTAATATTTTGATATTTATAATTTTGTATTTCCCTTCAATTAATAATAAAATAGTAAATTTTTAATAATTGCAAGCGTACGAAATAGAAAACATCACTCCCACTCCACGAATAATATCCTCCCTACCAATTGTTCTCAATAATTCATCTATTTGTCCTTTAACTTTTTTTAACCTCTAATATTCAATTACTCCTTCTATCTTAGGATTTTCAAAGCTTTCTATTTTATTATAATTTCCATGAAGTATTTATTTGTATATGCTGTTGCTTTATTACTGTGTTCCTGCAACCAAGAAAAAGAAAATAATAACGGTTCTTATTTGACCCTTGAAATAGATACAGTGATGGTGGATTATCAAAAAATGTATGAAGAAATCAGCTTTTCTACACCCGTTTGGGACATGGACAATGAAAGGTATTACAGGCTTTCTTATCAAATAGCATTTAAAAAAGAGAAAGCAGCTGATTCACCTATACCGGAAGTCGCACACATGTATTTGTTTTTTTCCACCTATGACAAAAATTTTGAATTAATAGGAGAGGTCGCTGTACCTGGATCCTTAAAAACGATATCCAAATACTTTGTACGGGAGGGGATGTTATGGCTCAAGGTAAATATAGACGATGAACTAGGCTTTATAAGGATGAAGCCAAACTTGCTTGAGGATAATGTTAGATAGTTAGGCCAGGTAGTGATTTTGTCACTATTGTTGCTAAAAGACAGCAACAATACCGCCAAAATCTTGTTTTACTAATCTTACTTTCCACGGGCTAGCACCCGTGGCTATGATATTTCACCCTTCCAGGGCTCAAATTAGAAAATAATAATTTTACGTAATCATAAGATCGCCCTTAAAAAACCGCCAAAATCGTCACTGCGAACCCTTTTTTGTGGGGCTGTTGGCGTGGGCAAGGGTGTGGCAGTCTCTCCGTATTGGACGCTACCTTCCCATCCAGCCACCATCTACCAGCATGGTGATCCCATGCATATAAGCAGCGGCTTCTGAGCATAGAAAAACGGTTGGCCCAGCGAAATCTTCAGGCTTGCCCCATCGGCCAGCAGGTATCCTTCCAAGGATGCTAGCAGACCTTTCAGGGTCATTGCGAAGGGCTTCCGTATTGTCTGTTGCTATGTATCCAGGTGCAATGGCATTGACATTTATACCTTTACTTGCCCACTCATTGGCAAAAGCCATGGTCATCTGCCCGATAGCTCCTTTACTGGCCGCATAACCTGGAACGGTAATACCTCCCTGAAAAGTCAACAAGGAGGCAGTAAAAACAATTTTCCCTGCTCCTCTTGCCAACATGTCTTTGCCAATTTCCCTTGTAAGGATAAATTGCGCATTTTGGTTGACCTCGATCACCTTGTCCCACATTTCATCAGGGTGCTCAGCGGCAGGTGTTCTTAAAATAGTACCGGCATTATTGATAAGAATATCTATTACAGGGAAATCCTGTTTTACTTGTTTAATAAAGCTGTAAAGGGCAGTTCTATCGCTAAAATCGCAGGCATAGCCCTTAAATGATTTCCCAAGGGCTGTTACGGCCTTTTCTACAGCACTTCCTGAGGTTTCAAGCGTCGCACTCACGCCAATTATATTGGCACCTGCTTCGGCCAAGCCCATGGCCATGGCTTTGCCTATGCCTCTTTTGCATCCTGTGACTAAAGCTGTTTTACCTTCTAAACTAAAAGAATTCATTACTGACATTACTAAATATTTTTATGTTAAAATTTAACCGGGATTCTGATACCTCGACAAGAGGAAATATAGGCCAGCTAACTGCGGCGAAGATTTTGTCAGCATTGTTGCGAAAAAAAGCAACAATGCTGACAAAATCGTATCCAATATATATTCCGTGTCCATGGGTTAAAACCCATGGCTATTGATTATATCCTTTTTGCTAGAGCAAGTTAGATATAATGAAGCAATAGGTTTTTATTTCCTTTTAAAGCTGGCAATCCATCAATACTTTTAAACCTGAAGGGTTTTTGTCAATGGATTCAAAAACCTGCTGTACATTGCTCAAGGGCTGCACATCGGTAATCATTTTTTCAAAAGGAAGCTGGTTGGCGGTGATCAATTCAATTGCTTTTTCATAATCCTCCTTCTCATATACCCTGGCACCAATAAGTTTAAGTTCTTTCCAGAAGAACTTAAATAAATCTACAGGTTTCTTTTCCCCATGAATGGCTACCATTACAATTCTTCCTCGAATGCCAGCCAACTCAGTCATAATGTCTAAGGCAGGTTGCACGCCTGCAACCTCAAAAACCACATCTGCCAGACGACCATCCGTTTGCTCACGCACCAGCTCAATGAGGTCTGTTTTTGTTGGGTTTACTGCTTGTAGACCAAACTCACCTGCTTTTTTTATTCTGGTTTCATTGACTTCAGAAATGATAACATTGGCTCCTGCATTTTTAGCGACTAAAGCCACAAGTAGGCCAATTGGTCCACCGCCCAGCACTACGGCAGTTTCACCAGGCACCAATCCACTTAACTTAACATCATGAACGGCCACTGACAATGGCTCTATCAAAGCCGCCAATTTTAAGTCTGTTTCAGGTTGTAATTTGTGCAGTACGAAAGCAGGTACATTCCAATACTGCTGCATGGAGCCGGGACTGTCTATACCTATAAATTTTAGGTTGGCACAAATGTGATTGTACCCTTTGTCAGATGGTTTTACCAACCTGTCGTCCAAAGGTCTGACCACAACTTTTTCTCCCGTTGAAAAGCCAGTTACATCTTCTCCCACCGCATCAATAGTTCCTGACATTTCATGACCGATGGTTTGAGGAATAGCTACGCGCTTGTCCATCATGCCATGGTAAATGTGAACATCAGTCCCACAGACTCCTGTATAGGCTACTTTTATGCGAACTTCATCGTTTTTAGGTGCTTCTATGGCTTTATCAATGACAGAAAAAGAGCCATTTCCATTGTAAACTGTTGCTTTCAAAATATTTTAGCTTTAAAGTTATGCTTGGTTATAAAAGCCAATAAAGAACTACTCATGCCTCAAGGAATAAATCATTTCAACCTTATTGGTTTAAATTCAGGAAGTTTGAGCTTATAAAATTCCCAGTAGGGAAATCAAATATAAAGTTTTAAAGCAATAAAACCATAGAAGGTGAGAATGTGAGTCTTTTCATGTTGGTGAAATTATGTTTCGTTGTTGGCTTAAAAACACTATACGGGATTGTGGAAACTAATTGGCCAATTATTATTACCACCGGTATTTCATTTGTCCCTAATAAAATTGTCTGGTAATTATTATAATTAAAAGAAAGAATGGATGGTATAAAGATGACTCAAGGAATTCAAATGACCGCCCCAATTAGTGCTTCCTCAAATTAACAAAGTTGAGCGCTTCAGTGTTTGTAAATGTCATAAGTGCTACTAAAAACTTAAAACAGTGTTCTTTTAGCGTTATAAATTTTATGGATTGAACAGATACAACAACTGCATTCTGTTTATCTTTAACAAATTAAAACTTGACAATTTTAGAAGGTTCGCTTGGTTTGTTAGTTGTTTACCCCCTTCAACAAACTGTAGCCTTTTCCCGACGTTATAAATGGTTTAGGAACACAATCGATAATTTACCTGTATTAATGATGTTCATAGGAGAGAAAAACTAGAAAAAAATAGGAAAGCGGTAAGGGTACCGAAGGAGCTTTTCATTCAAAACTGAGTGAATATAATGTCATCAGACTGTCAAAGGCTACAGCAATAATATTTGAAACTACTGGGGATATGGTGGTGTTACAAAAAAAGAACGTTTCCGAGACTTGAATAATAAAGATCTCCAGCCATAACAGCAAAAGCAAATAACAATAATTTTAAGATAGATTTTATGAAATTTCCAAATGACAGTGGTATCGAAGAGGCTTACAGAGATTTTATCCTCAAGAGAAAACATCCCTGTGTGATGGCAAAAACGGTTTTTTCATTAGACAAATATCATTTAAAAGTGTACGATTCCATGACTTCAGAAGCATTTATACCTCCTATACTTTCGGATATTGAAGCCTATTTAGACCAATATAATTTTGATTCGAATGAATTTGAATCGTTGATAGTTTGCTTTAAAAATGATAATTTTAGGACTGAACTGGAATTTGAAAAAGCACTTTGGCAGTTCTTGCAAAAATTGCATGATGCCGATGATTCGGAGTGGGATCAGAATGTAAGTGCAGACCCTGAAAGTCCTGATTTTAGTTTCAGCCTCAAAGGAAAAGCATTTTATATAATAGGTCTCCATCCCGAAAGTTCACGAATGGCCAGACAAGCACCTTATGTCACTGTGGTTTTTAACTTGCATTGCCAGTTTGAAAACCTTCGGGAGATGGGTAAGTACCAAACCGTTAAAAAAAGAATCCGAAGAAGAGATAAAAATTTACAAGGCTTTATCAACCCTGTATTGCGCGATTTTGGTACTGATAGCGAAGCCAAACAGTACAGTGGTAGAAATGTTGATAAGAATTGGAAGTGTCCCTTCCATTCTAAAATTGAATCTCAATGAATGCAAAACAAATTATAGAGCCACAGTCTGGTGTCGCTTTTGAAATAAATAAGGGTGATATACTAACTGTTATAGATCCACTGGGTCAGCAAGTGAGTGACATGGTGCTGTTCAATCGGGAGGATATCAAGGAGAGGATATCTTCAGGAAAAAGCTTGGATTTTGAGGAAACTATTTTGTTGACCAAGGGTAATTTTTTGTGGAGCAATCGTTCCCGGAAAATGATGGAAATAATGGAAGACACAAACGGCCGCAATGATTTTTTGCTGGCTCCATGTAGTCCTGAAACCTTTAGGATCATGTACGACAATCCCGAAGAACATCCTAGTTGTTTGAATAATTTACATCACAGCTTGTTATCGTATGGGATCGAACTCGACGATATTCCCACAGCATTCAACATATTTATGAATGTATGCTTTAATGAGAAAGGCAAAATAAGTGTATTGCCTCCTACGTCTCAACCTGGGGACTTGATACGTTTTCAGGCAAAAATGGACTTGATTGTAGGCTTGACAGCCTGCTCTGCTGAAGATAGTAATGGTGGCAGCTTTAAGCCTATCCATTATATCGTTACGGGTGAGAATGGAATTTTAGATTCCTAATAAATTTGCAAACCAATCATAGACAAAAAGATGATATAAATTCTAATGATCTTTACCAGCCACAGTTTTGAGTTATGGCTAGTTTGCCGATTGGTAATAATAATTTTTACCTGCGAAATCACAAATGTAAAAGCGATCTTCCGTGACAGTAGCAGAAGTCAGCACTGGTGCACCTAGTCTGGTTTACCAAAGCAACCCTTTATTTGTTTTTTTTTGTTTTACTCTTTAGGGTTCAAAGCAAACCAAGTATTGGCATTTTCATAAAAAATCTTATCGACAACTTCCTTTGGTAGTTTTATTCCCTGAAAGGGTGAATTGATCAGATCACTCTCCATTTCATTGTCTGTAACAAAGTATTCCCAATCTCTTTTCCAAGCACTCTCCATATTGTCCTCCAGTTCTTCTTTGGTCATGGACTCGTTATCGGCTAAATCCGTTCCGTACAATATTCTGTCTTGGTACTTTATAAAAAATTCCCTGACTTTTTCTCTATTTTCAACGGTTTGATAGAAGACCTGTCCCATTCTTGCGGCCAGCTCCACTGCCATATTGGGGAATTTATCTAATCTTTTGGCCAATTCATCAACACTATATTCCAAACTTCCCATGTGGGCTCCAAGAAATCTAAGGTCAGGATGTTTTTCAAGCATTCTGCCTGTGCTAGCCACAATATCCTCATGAGAAGGCATTTCAGGATGCTTGTACATATGGTACTCTGGATGCTTCTCAAAATAACTTCTGTCATTATTGGTCGTCATTTCTTCTAAAGGCAACCAACAATTTTTAGGTTCTCCGAGATGTCCCATTAAGGTTTTGTCTCTCATTTGAATATGATCGATAACTGGGTCAAATTTTTCATCGTCGATGGAAATTAAATTACCGGCGGTATCTCTCGATACCATGCCTATATTTTTCCAAACCTTCACTCCCACTGCTCCTTCATCAAAACAACTGTCTAACCAGGATATAACTTTTTCTTCCCAAGCAGGATCATCAAAATCCGAAACTGCGAATGCGGTTACCAGATCAACAGTTTCAGGGTTCTGCTCCTGTTGTCCCTTTCCATAATTGTACTTGATAAAAACATCATCCCAACCCTGGTTTATCTCCAAAGCAACATTAACCAAATGGAAATTATCAGCCTTGGCCTTTTCTACGAAATAAGGCCTGTCTGACATTATATGAATGTGTACATCTGTCTTTTTGACCTTACTATAATCTTCGAGGGAATAATAGGCATTGTCTTCAGAACAGGAGATTAAAAAGGCAAATACAAGAATAATATTTAAATATTTTTTCATGGAAAATAAAATAGAGATAAGAATGGTTGATTGGTTGGTGGTCAAACAGAAACAATGAATGCTTGATTGTTTATTTGCTATATTAATAAAATATAATTTAAATCATCAAATTATTCCTTTTAACGGACAATTGTTTTAGAATGATTGGATTTACAAATTCAATGTGGGATAGTTCATTTTAAGATAATCGGCGTATTTTTTTCATAATTTAAAGGAAATTATTACCAGTAAGAATAAAACGATAAAAAATTATTTTTTAATCTTCCAATATTTTAAAAAAATAGTATACTTTGTTGCTTTAAATTTAGTACCGTCTATTAGTTATTTATTAATAAAACCAAATTACCGTAACCTTTACACCATGCCTTTGCAGGTGTAGTAAATCAAATTTTGATGCATTCCTCAGTAAAATCTCTCTTTAGTCTAGGTATTTCTTTCGTTCTCCTATTTAGTTGCACCCAGGAAAAGTCTTATACAGATATCTCTCCAGTAGAGCGTCTGAACCCAAATAGAATGGAAACGCCCTATCCTCAAGTTCCTATTCCTGAATCAGCAGATCTGACTTCTCCACGGTGGAAAGGTATTGACCTTAGTCCCTTGCCCCCACTGGTACCCTTATCTGCCTCGGAAGAACAAAAATCCTTTGTTCTCAGACCGGGCTATTCAATCGCACCAATTCTCACTGAACCGCAGATTAAAGAACCTGCCGCCATACAGTTTGATGGTAATGGAAGAATGTACGTACTTGAGTTAAGAAGCTATATGCAAGACATTGATGCTGTAGGAGAATTATTGCCTACCAGCCGTATTTCAAGATGGGAAGACAAGGACAATGATGGTATCTATGAAGATGGCGTTATCTTTTTAGACAGCTTGGTTTTCCCAAGATTTGTAGTTCCATTTGGACCTGGCACTATTTTGTCCATGGAGTCTAACGAAGACGAAGTTTATAAGTACACAGATACCAACAATGATGGCAAAGCAGATAAAAAGGAATTGTTTGCTACTGGCTTGGGAAGATCAGGCAATGTAGAACACCAAACCAGTTTCCTGACTTGGGCCATGGATAACTGGATGTACAGCACCTATAATTCCAAAAGAATTCGATGGACTCCTGATGGTGTAATCCAAGAACCAACCGGAAATCCTTATGGACAATGGGGAGTAACGCAAGACAATTACGGGCAGGTATGGTTTCAGGATGGTGCTGGTGGAGTACCTCGAAACTTTAACTTCCCCATTGTTTATGGTAATTACGACATAGATGAACAATTTCAAGAAGATTTTAGACTTCCGTTCAGTTTGGTTAGGCTAGCGGATTTTGAACCTGGAATGAGAGAAACGAAACCCGACGGCTCACTGAATAATGTAACAGGTGCAGCTGGAAACGATGTCTTTAGAGGAAATAGATTGCCAAAAGAACTGGTTAACCAATATTTTTATGGGGAGCCGGTAGGTCGAATAGTGCGACAGGTATATTCTGATAAAAATGAAGGTATCACCTCCATTCAGAACCAATATTTAGACATAGAATCCGAGTTTATCCAATCTACCGACCCTTTTTTCAGGCCAACCGATATCGCTACAGCTCCTGACGGTACGCTGTATATAGTAGACATGTACCGGGGGATTATCCAAGAGGGAAACTGGACACAAGATGGAAGTTATTTGCGTACAAAAATCCTTCAGTACCAAATGGACGATGTTATAGAAAACGGAAGAATTTGGCGGGTAACGTATGAGGGCATGTCCAGGGACAAAAACAAGCCCAAAATGTTTGCCGAAAGTGCTGCTGAACTTGTCAAGCACCTCGAACACCCCAACGGATGGTGGAGAGACAAGGCACAACAACTCTTAATTCTTAGACAAGACCATTCTGTGGCTGCCGATTTAGAGAAAATGGCCAAAAATTCTACAAATGAATTGGCTAGAATCCATGCGCTATGGACCTTGGAAGGATTGGGTTTACTTAAAAAAGACCTTGTGCTGGAATTTTTAAAGGATAAAAGCGCAACTATCAGGATTCAAGGCCTTAGAGCTAGCGAAACTTTGTACAAATATGGAGAGAAAAGCCTTGAAAAATCCTACCAAGAAATGACGCTAGATACTGAAGCTTCAGTAGTAATTCAGGCCCTACAAAGTGCCTATGTATTAAAAATTACTGGTTTTGAAGAAATGCTTAAAAAAGCCAATAAGTCAAATCAAACTAAAGGCGTTCAATTGGTCACTACTCAGCTATTGGAAAATATAGCAGAAGCAAAAAAACTGGCAGAAACACAGTATTCCCCAGCTGAATTTGTGCTATATAATCAAGGCAAAACAATTTTTGACAGTTACTGTGCAACCTGTCATGGAGTAAAAGGGCTTGGAACGCCTACTGGCGCTATTGGAGGTCAACTTATCGCTCCAGCATTCTCAGGATCTCCACGAGTTCAGGGTCACCCGGAATACGTAGTAAAAACGCTTCTCCATGGACTTACAGGGGCCATAGAGGGCAAGGAATATGAAGGGGTAATGATTGCCATGGATAGCAATGATGACCAGTACATCGCTGCAATAGCCTCTTATATAAGAAATGAATTTGGTAATTCAGGAAGCTTTATTTCTTCAGACTACGTAGAAAAGGTCCGTAAAAACACAGCACAAAAGGATGGGAATTATCAATACAATGTACTGGTAGCTGAGGTTCCAAAAGTTCTTGCCCCTCAGGATAACTGGAAGGTAACAGCGAGCAGTACTTCTTTACAAGGGGTAGGTTCCACTAGAGACCCATCATATGTTTTTGGATTTAAAGGTTGGAAAACTGATGGAAGCCTAAAAAATGGCAGTTGGTTTCAGATAGAATTGCCAAAGGCTGCTACCCTTACCGAAATGGCTTTTGGATCTGGAGATGAGATGTATCTTGGGAAATACAAAGTTATGGTGTCCTTAAATGGTAATAAGTGGACAGAAGTAGCTCAGGGTAAAGGTAATAAAGGTGCCAATACCATCAGTTGGGACAACAATTCTGAAGCCAAATTTATAAAAATAGAAAGCTTGGAAGAAGGTGAAAAACCTTGGAACATGAGGAAATTAAACATATATGCCAGATAATAGGCTAATACAATCGCTTTAAATAACTTTCATTAAGTGCTGTTTCAATTTGTTCCGTTGAAAAATTCTCACTGTTGATATGATCTGCCAAAACCTTGGCAACTACTGGCAGTTCCTCTTTTTCTAGCCAGGTTTCCTGTTGCCACAATTTAGACCTTAAAAATGCCTTTGCACAATGAATATAGCACTCTTCTACTTCCACTATAATGCCTACCTCGGGACACTTTCCATTAATCTGTTGTTTTTCCGGTAATTCTTTGTCACGGGTAAGTAAGGCCTTGCCATTAATTTGCGAGGTTTCTTTGAGACCTGGAATGATGAAAATAATGCCTATTTGGGGATTAGAAAGGATGTTTACCAATGAATCACATCTCTTATTCCCAGGCCTTTCAGGAATTATCAAGTATCGCGCACTAAGGGTAGCTACAAAACCTGCAGAATCGCCTCTGGGTGACACATCACACTTTCCCTCTTTGTTGGAAGTGCTTAGTAAAAGCATTGAAGATTTGGCAATATAATCTTTGCAATGCTCGTCAATAAAATTAATCGCTTTTTTCTGCACCATCTCCCTTGGATAACCAAGGATTTCCCTCAATTCCTCGACAGTACTTAACTGATTTTTAAAGGCAACCTTCATGGATTATTTTTTTACCAGTGGTGCATGGGATCCTTTTTCTTTTGGAAGCGTCCATTTCAAGTCTCCTTTAAATTGCCCCTTAATCTAATTAATTCCTATTAGCCTGATTTCGACCCATTTTCATAACAAAATCGTCATTCAGAGACCTAACATTTTCGAAATGCAGAAATCCAGATGACAGTATCCAATGCAGCACCCAGGTGGGGTGCAATCTTGGTAGCCCTGGGTAAGCCGACGCAGGAGGTGCGACCCGGGGTGTAAATGAGTTGCCATTTGTAGGGCATTAGCCTCCAGTAAGCTCAACAGTGAAACCGGCTTTTCA
>Ga0105055_10005864_pt1 | contig 17107 bp, 18 predicted proteins | sample BON03_FD_78090 | JGI IMG/M metagenome (GOLD analysis project Ga0105055, IMG submission 78090) | Freshwater microbial communities from Lake Bonney liftoff mats and glacier meltwater in Antarctica - BON-03 | ecosystem: Environmental > Aquatic > Freshwater > Ice > Glacier meltwater | place: Lake...
CTTGCTTGAAACGCCCAGTTGATCTTTTATGAAAAGGCGGTGTCAAGGACGACGATGAGCAGCACTGTGGGTATAGAGGGGATAAGTTTTTACCTCAACTACCCTCAATGCCGCTATAACCAAGTCGCTGATTGTTCGGCCCGTTTCGCAAGTGCGATACGGAAACACTGCCACATAAAGGAACCAGACAAATATGGCAGCGCTAATGACCATCAATGGCTTCGGCCACGAATACAATGTCAGTAGGTCCACCATTTACCGTTTGCAGGAACGGGGTGCGATCAAGTTTGTCCATATCGGGCGGGCGGTACGAATTCGGCGCGAAGATGCCGAGCGGTGGTACCAATCGCTGCTAGACGATCAGGCAAATGATTGACGATCAATGGTGCAGAAGCAAAGAGCGCCGGAAAGGCTGGAACCCTAACCGACGCTCGAATCCAAAAGCTGAGTGGCCACTGGATAGATGCTTTCTAAACCGATGATCCTATCGCGGTCCATCACAAAATGTGATCCCGCACAAATTGACGGGGCGGTGCGCAGCAATGCAATCCGTCTCGTTTATTGTCGCGTACCGTTGTCGTTAGTTTGACAGCACCACGCCGATCATTCCATTCAACGGAAAAAGCGCCGTACCCCAAAAGCCTACCATGCGGGGCAACGCTTGGGCTTCCGCGCCTCTGCGAGCGAGAGGAAACTTGCACGGAAGCGAGATCATCAAACAAAGAGCATCAGGTCGAGATGCACTAAATTGGCGAAACTACTGCAATCACATCAATCTCGACCATTAATTCCGGCAACGCTAAGGTGTTTACTTCGATAATTGTATCGGCTGGGTAGGGCGCGGTTAAATACTTCTTTCGTGCTTCAACTATCTTTGGGAAGTCGCTCATGTCAGTCAGATAGATCGTGACCTTGACGATATTGCTCCGGTTGCTGCCTCCGGCTTTGAGCACCTGGTCAATATTTATGAACGTTTGTACAAGCTGCGCGTCGAAATCATTTACTCCGACAATAGCGCCCTGATCATCAATCGCGGCCTGTCCGGACAGGAACAACAAATCTCCTACCCGCCATCCAGGAGAGATTGCATATGGGGCGAGCGGGTCAGGTTCGATTTGAATGACTTGGCGACTTTGACTCAAAACCATCTCTCCAGTGTTAGAAATACATCAAGAGCTCCAGTGAATTAGCACGGAGCGCTTGAATATTCGTCACAGATCCTTCGTTGCGTCAACGCGTTCATGCTTGCCTAACTTCCTTTAAGGGATCGCTAGGCGTGAAGAAATTGAGCGACATAAACGTCCTTACCTCGCAACGCGCTCAGCACGTCTTCTTGAAAGGACGAAGTCGCGATAGCGGCGACAGAGGGATGCTTCAACAGTGTTTTCGACCATGCAGCGAGTTTTGGATGTTCGGTCAACAGATTTATCGGATGATAGTGATTGAGGAGTTCAACTCGCGAAAATAGAGGTGCCGCTGCGGCGTCTACCAGTGAAAAAGAGCTTCCGCTAAAGTAGGGGCCATCACTAGTAACCTCCTCTAGGCGAGCAAGCCTCTCTGAAACCGTTGCCAATCTTTCGTTCGCCGTTTCCTCGTCGGTTGCGTAATAATAGCCGCCAAAACTCATTATGATACTGGAAATAAATTCTATCCAGGCCCGATGTTCTGCTCGTTCAACCGCGTTGGAAGGATGCAAGGTCGTTCCTTCCACCTCGTCCAAAAATTCATTGATGGCCTGCGATTCAAACAAGTTGGTGCCATTTTCTAATCTGAGTAGAGGAACCTTTCCGAATGGCGATATCTTCATGAACCAGTTGGGTTTGTTTTTGAGATCGATCGTCTTGTGGGTATAGGACACTCCTTTTTCTTCTAGAACAATCAAAACGCGCTGGACGTAAGGACAGGTTTTTCCGCTGATAACATCATAAGCCATAATTATGTCTTTCCGCCCAAATAGCGAGAATTAAGGATAATTGAGCTGATATGCACACATTAGACTGCTGACAAATATCTCGATGGTCGTTGTAGCACCAACCCCTAGGCAGCACGCATCATTCCTTGTGCATCGGTTCCATAGCTACAACATCATTCGCCTTTGGCGCTTGTTCGTAAAAATTTCCGAGGCCAAGAGCCCGAAAGCTGTAGTGTCCACCGGCACAAGATATGTGGTGATAGCTGGGTATGCGTCGCATACCGCGCTATGCTCTCAATTTAGAAGACAACGGAAAGTTTTTAGCCGACGGTGCTTAGCTGCTGCTAATCAGATGATACCGCCTTGGGCAAGGTCATCAAGCTGTTGATCAGACAATCCGAGAAGATCTCCATAAACTTCAGCGTTGTGCTGGCCAACCTTTGATGGCGCCGGGGTGCGCACGCTGCTTGGCGTGGCGGAAAGGCGAGGCACAACATTTTGCATCCGGAGCATGCCAAACCGCTCGGTTTTCACCTCGATAATTGCTTCGCGTGCCTGAAAGTGCGGATCATCCAACATTTCAGGCGCGCGGTAGACTTTCCCCGCCGGCACCGAATGCTCGATCATCAATGCCTCAATCTCGGCCACGGTTTGAAGAGCGGACCATTGATTGATGCGCGTATCAAGCTCAATCTGATTTTCGCCCCTGGCCAAATGCGTTGCATAGCGAGGATCGCGCGCCAGCTCGGGCTGGCCCATCGCTTGAGCAAGGCGCGTGAAGATCGCGTCCTTATTGGCGCCAATCATGAAGTCGCCATCGCTGCACCGATAGACGTTCGACGGCGCGACCCCCGGCAGAAACGAGCCTGAACGTTCACGAATAATGCCAGAGTGGTCATATTCCGGAATGACGCTTTCCATCACCTGGAGTACTGCCTCATAGAGCGCCGTATCGACCACTTGGCCTTTCCCGGTCGCTTGCCGCGCATGAAGCGCGCCCAGAACGCCCATACATCCATATGTCGCCGTCAGGGTGTCACCGATCGAAATGCCCATCCTGCTTGGTGGCCGATCTGGTTCACCAACGATATAGCGCCAGCCACCCATGGCTTCTCCAATTCCGCCAAAACCGGCACGATCGGAGTAGGGGCCGGTCTGGCCATAGCCCGACATGCGCGCAATGATCAGACCAGGATTTATGGCATGCAACACGTCTGGGCCAAGCCCCCACTTTTCGAGCGTGCCGGGTTTGAAGTTCTCGATAAGAACGTCGGCTTTGACGATCAGCTTGCGGACAAGCTCTTGACCCTCTGGAAGGCGCAAATTGGCCGAGACCGACTTTTTGTTTCGGGCGATAACCTCCCAGTTGACCTTGTCATCGCCGAGCCCCCAAACGCGCATCGGATCGCCTGCGCCGGGTGGCTCGACCTTGATGACTTCGGCGCCCATATCGCCCAGCAACTGGCCGCAGAACGGACCCGCCAGAAGCTGGCCCAATTCGACGACCCGGATGTCTTTTAGAGCGCCCTGGTTCTCCATTACCTAATCCGCCGCTTGCATCGCTTGCCAAATCGGCTGAACTGGCGCTGGCAGTCCGGTCTCAGCTTCACAGTTCGCGCGCAGGGTTTCGATGTCGGGACCATAGTTGAACAATTCGAGCGGCGGACGTTCGCCGCGCATCGTGGCACGCAGCGCTTCTGTTGCCGCAATATCGACCGTGCCATTCTCATTAGCGACCACGCCATAAGCCTTGGCACCATCCACAGTCACGAGACCCTGCGAAATTTCCTTTCCGACTAGTGCAGGCGCGCGTTCAAGCGGATCGCCCCAGCCGCCGCCGCCCCAGGTGATGAAATGGAGCAAATCGTCCGCTTCGACTGGATAGGCATCAACCTTGTTGCCGATGATAATCTGTGTTCCGTCAGGCTTTTCCACGATCTTCCGCGCCCGGCGACCGGGCTCACCGCCATTAACACCCCAGGGCGGCACAAACCAACGGTCATCATGCGCAGAAATTGTTCCCTCCGCGAGGAAGCGATAGGTCATGTGAATGCCATTACCGCCGCGGTGGAGCCCGGCGCCCCCGCTATCGGGCACCGTTTCGTAGTTTTCGATCATTAGCGGGAAGTAGCGTTCCAGGAATTCGTTGGGTACATTAGTAAAACCCGGCCAAAGCGAATGTCCATCGGGTCCGTCACCCAAGGGGCGGCCAGGGATGCCGCCAAACCCGATTTGAAACAGCTGGAACCAGTCGCCGTTGTCGTCATTGCCTGAATAAAACAGGTGTGGGCTGGATGAGAATCCGGCAGCGTTAAGGAATTCCGGAGTTTTTTGGCCAAGCAGGCCGCCCAGAATGTCAAAGATGCGGCCCAGCGCGTGGGTGCGCCCGGAAAGTGCAGCTGGGAACACTGGCTTTAGCAACGACCCTTCAGGGATGCGAACATCAATCAAATCGTAGAACCCATCATTGAACAGGATCTGCGGATCGAAAACCATTATCATATAGATGCCAAAGAACATCCGGAACATGTTTTCATTCATCAGGAAATTGATCGAATACTGGCTTTGAGGATCGGTCCCGGCGAAGTCGAGCACGACGCGGTCGCCTTCGCGCCACATTGTGCATTTGATCTTGAACGGGCCTGCGCCCATGCCGTCGTCGCAAATGTAATCTTCAAAAGTGACGGGCGCTTCGCCTATGGCGTTGGCAATTAGGTGCTTCATTGCGCGGTGGTTGCGGGCAAGCAATTCTTCCGTCGCCGAGATATAAACATCATCGCCAAATCGGTCAGCCATTTCGATAACGCGGCGCGCTGCCACGCGGCATGAAGCGACCAGAGCATTGAGATCGGCCTGACACCAATCGGGCTTGCGTGTTTGATGCATCACAAGCTTCATAAGGTCTTCGTTGTATTCACCCTTTTTCCAGATCTTCACCGGCGGGATGCGCACCCCTTCTTCAAAGATCGAGCGCGAATCTACGGGCATCGAACCCACAACTTTTCCGCCGATATCGGCCTGGTGGCCGAACATGGCTGTATAGCCTAGGACGCGCCCATTCTTGAACACCGGCAGAAGCACCAGCCAGTCGTTTGAATGGCTGACAGCGCCGGCACAGCTATAAGGATCCGATAGAAGGATCATGTCGTCCTCTTCCACGGTGCCTTCGTAGCTATCGAGAAAACCGCCAATGAAGCTGCCGAACTGGCCCACGATCATCTTGCCCGCGTGATCAGCTATGAGTGGGAAAGCGTCACCTTGTTCACGAATGCCCGGTGACATCGCTGTGCGGCTCAGGGTTGCATCCATCTCATTGCGAGCATTTCGCAGCGCATTTTCGATGATGTCGAGAGTTACGGGGTCAATCGCCATTTTTTGAAACGGCACGGTATTGGTCTGGATGATCTGTGCTGACATTGTCTTGCCTCCTCAAGCCGGGTTGATCAGGATGTTTCCAACGCGGTCAACGACCGCGATACAATCTGTTTCGATCAGAGTTGTTGAATCCATTTCGATAACGATAGCGGGCCCTGGGATAATATCTCCCTGCCGCAGTTTTGAACGGTCATAGATCACCGCTGCCTGTTCATTTCCGTCCATCCATAATGTATGATCGCGCATCTTTGCACCCGAAGGATCACCATCGCCCGAGGGCAACTCCGCAGCAGGAAGATCAAGCGCTTGCCCCAGTGCAACCGCGCGCAGATTCACGATTTCGTGCGGCGTATCCATGTTGAACGTAAACAGGCGCAAATGCTCCTCGTTGAAACGCTGTAAGATCCCGGCAATGCCATCGCTTTCCAGTGCCTCGACGGTTATCGTCAGCGGCACTTCGAAGGCCTGCCCGGCATAGCGTACGTCGACCTCGAACTCGCTTTCGATACCGCTTTCGGCCAGTCCGTCAGAGCGCAATTCGGCGCGCGTCTGGTCGGCCATTTCCTTCAGGATCGCGATGAGCTCCGCCGCGTCTGCACTCGTAGCCAGCCGCGAAAACGACCGCGCCGTCTCAGTCCGCATCTGTGTTGTCGCATCGCCCAGCGCACACAGCACGCCCGGTGAGACCGGCGAAACTGCGGGCCAGCTGCCCATCAACCGGGCCACCGCATTGATATGTAAAGGGCCTGCGCCGCCAAAGCCCATTAGGGCGAAGTGGCGTGGATCATAGCCTTGCTGCACCGAGATCATGCGCAGCGCGCCAAACATGTTCTCATTGACGATATCGATAATGCCCCGCGCTGCGGCCATCAGATCGATGCCGAGAGCATCGGCGATTGTCTGTACCGATCTTTTAGCGCCCTCGCGGTCAAGCTTAAAGGTTCCGCCTAGCAGGTTTTCGGGAAGGTAGCCGAGCACCACATTGGCGTCGGTCACCGTCGGCAAAGTACCACCCTTACCATAAGCAACTGGTCCCGGCACGGCACCGGCAGATTGCGGCCCAACCCGCAAAGCCTTGGTAAGTTCTGGGACATAGGCAATCGAGCCCCCGCCAGCACCCACGGTTTTCACATCGAGCGAGGAGGCGCGGACCGATAGATGGCCGACGTCAGTTGTCCGGACGCGGCGGGGTTCAAGGTTTTCAATCAGCGCCACGTCAGTTGAAGTGCCGCCGACATCCAAGGTCAGAATATTTTTTAGGCCCGAATTCTTGCCTACCCAAAGGGCTCCAGTAACTCCTCCGGCCGGGCCCGACATCAAGATGTTTACTGGATGTTCCTCGGCTTTTTGAGCCGACATCAGGCCCCCGTCTGACCGCAACAGTGATAATTTTCCATTCATCCCGGACTTGGCCAGCTTTTCGCGCAAGCTCGACACATAACGGCCCACTACCGGACGAACAGCGGCGTTGGCGACCGTCGTTAGGGTGCGCTCATATTCCTGCATCTCGGGTAGTACTTCGTGGCTCAGCGACACAGGAATATCTGGCATTAGTTCGCGCGCCAAAGCTCCAATGCGCGTTTCATGAGCACCGTTGACGTAGGCATTCATCAGCGAAACCGTGATGGCTTCCACACCCTGATCTTTGAGCTTGGTCAGGGCTGCCTCCACGCTGACTTCATCTAAAGGACGGACCTCCTTGCCCGCCGCATTAATGCGGCCGCCCACTGTGACGGTGTCTTCCAGCGCTGCAAGCGGAGTCGGCTTGGGCCAAATAATCCAAGCCGCCAAGCCGCCAGGAACGTAGGACCTGGCAATTTGAAGGATATGGCGATAGCCCTCGGTCGTGATGAGGCCGACGCGGGCGCCTTTCCCTTCGAGCATGGCATTGGTGGCGACAGTTGTGCCGTGAAGAAAATATTCAATTTCCTTCGGATCTACTTTCGCCTCGCTGCAAATTGCTTCGACCCCGGTCAAAATACCTTCGGAACTGTCCTGAGGAGTTGACGGCGTCTTGTGACGCCAGAAAGCTCCGGTCGCTTCATCGAACAGCAACAAATCGGTGAACGTACCCCCGACATCGACACCCAAGCGGTAACCCATCTACGTTTCCTTTACTAATGAAACCGGCGGAAAGAGTGGCGCCTGCGCCACCATTCCCGGCAATTTTCTTCCAAATATTCCAGAAAGCCACGTGCTTGCGGCGATCAACTTCTCAAGGTCCATCCCAGTGGTGATTCCTGCCCGCTCGAGCATGTAGACAACATCTTCGCTAGGAACATTGCCTGCCGCGCCGGGAGCAAAAGGGCAGCCGCCAAGTCCGCCAAGCGCCGCATCGACCACGCTCGCGCCGGCCGCAATCGCGGCCCAGACATTGGCAAGTCCGGTGTTGCGGGTATTATGAAAATGGACGCGTACCGGCAGTGGATGGATCGCTTGCGCAACTCGCGCGACAAGGCGCCCAACCTGAGCTGGATCTGCTACGCCGATCGTATCGGCCAGTGCGATTTCGACAGGACCGGCCTGCGCCAACCGTTTCGCCATGGCCTCGACACGGTCTGCGCTGACCTCGCCTTCGAAAGGACACCCGAACGCAGCGCCAATGGTTGCCTGTCCGGTAAGCCCGGCGGCCTTTGCCATCGTTATGATGTCTCTTGCCGATTCAACCGATTCTTCGCTGGTCTGGCCTTGGTTTGCCATCGCAAACTTGTCCGTGGCAACCGCGACGGCGCCTAGCTGGTCCAGTCGGCCCGTACCGACTGCGCGCTCGGCCCCTCTGCCATTCAAGACGAGCCCAATAAAGGTCACGTCTGGCCGGTCCGGCAATGCTGCACAGACGGCTTCGGCATCGGCCATTTGCGGCACGCGCTTCGGGCTCACGAAGCTGGTGACCTCGATGCGCCGCGCCCCAGCTTCTATAGCAAGATTGATCAAAGCCGTCTTGTCAGCCGTGGCAAAGATGCGTTGCTCGTTCTGCAGGCCGTCGCGCGGCCCAACTTCGACAAATTCGATTCTTGGGCATGTCATTTGATAGGCCATGGCATATTTGAATACAAAATCAAGAGCTCATCACTCAGCCGCTAATACGACTTCGGCATCCCGCTGATCCATGTGGGCGTTTGCATAAGTGTGAAATGCCCTCCTGATGTGGGAGGTAATGACAGCCTCGGCCCAGGCTGGGTCATGCCGCTCGAAGGCAGCCAGCAACTCCTCATGCTCACGAAACGACTGCTGTAAGTCTTCGGAGGTAAAATTCTGAACGGTTCGCCAGATAACCGGTTGTTCGATGAGCCTGGAGAGGACGTTGGTCAGGCGTTGAGATGCCGACGCTTCGAGAATGATGCTGTGAAAATGCTGGTTGTGATCGAGGAAAAGCTGCGTGTCTGGAATGTCGCTTGTGACAGCTTTTCTCAGGGCCTGGTTGTGCATTCTCATGCGCCCAATCTGCTCATCGTTTATGCGCGATGCAGCTCGGCGTGTGGCGCGACCCTCCAGCATTGCCCGCAACTCGAACGACTCCTCGACATCGTCCAGCGACCAGTCGGCCACGAAACTGCGTTGTGTTTCGTTCCGGCGGATAAGAAATTCCGCTTCGAGACGGCCCAGTGCTTCGCGAACCGGCGTGCGCGAAACACCGCACTGCTCAGCAAGAGACTCCTCGCCGACCTTTTCCCCCGATCGAAGTTCGCCAGAAAGAATTTTATCCCTTATCATCGAGTATGCTCGGTCGGATGCCCGCGACATTATTTTTCCTTTTTGGCCTTGACTGCTGATTTTTGTATACATAGGTAGAAGGAATTGCAATATGTTAAAGGTAGGTCAGCGGTGGACGAAAAGCGCATCAAGGTAATTGTTCCAATCCCGATGGACGCTGCGGGCGTTGCAAATCGCGCCAGTCAGCTGCCCGTAAATTTGATTTCCCCGGGCTTTAAGCCAGAATTTGTTGCGGTGGAGTGGGGTGCGGCTTTAGGCGACTCATATCACGACATGATGCTAATGGACTGGACAGTTTTCCAGGCGGGCATTGATGCTGAGAACGAGGGCTACTCTGCGGTCGTAATCGATACGGTCAGTGATTCGGGGTTGCGCGCCTTGCGATCCCGTCTGTCGATTCCGGTGGTCGGCCCTGGTGAGTGCGCATTCCAGACGGCAATGATGCTGGGTAAAAAGTTTTGCGTCCTAACAATGTGGGATGAATGGTTCCCACTCTACGAAAAGACTTTAACCGAATACGGTTTTTGGTCTCGATGCGCTTCGCTTAGGTCGATCAAGACGCGGCCCGATGTTGCCGAGCTACTCGCTGGCAAAGAGGATATTATATTCTCAAAGCTGAAGGCTGAGGCAGAGGCGGCAATGGCCCAAGACGGTGCCGACGTGATTGTGCTTGGTTCGACGACAATGCACCAATCGGCAAGCTGGTTGGCGGAGAATCTACCGATCCCCGTTATTAATCCTGGAGTAATGGCATATAAGCAGGCCGAACTGTTGGTGCAGCTTGGTCTATCTCATAGCAAAAAAGCCTTCCCCTTTCCTGAGGTTGGCAATGACGCGGGTATCCGCAAAGGGAGTGTTTAATGTCGAGTTGGACAGAAGCCGGGGCAGAGCAGGTGGCGCTCCCATATCCCTACTACATTGATATAGTCACCAAGCGCTACTTTGATGGTGTCGACAATAAGAACATGGAGCAGGTGTCCGTCGTCAGATAATTTGAGACTGTTGGCAGTTTAAAACAGGTGAGTGTTTGGGCTCATCCGGTTGGTTGATATTATGCGGCGATCTTGCGGCGAGCAGCACCTTCGCTGCCTAATGGGCTGGTCTGATATTGAACCTGATGAAAAATCTAATGGGCCATTATTCTCTAGGTTGGCGGGTCATTCCGCAATTGTGAGCCCTACACCAAGCAAAACGGTTCCTATAACAATCGCTAATTGGAAACCGATTGCAGCCAATGTCGGCTTGGCGAATATCTTAGAAATGTAGTAGTTTAGTGGCAGCCAAGCCAGAAGGATTGCGGCGATCCACCAAAATCCAAAAAAGAAAAAACCAGCTATAACGGAAATAATTGATAAGGTTGAGCCTATGTAGAATGCTGGAACCTGAGTGACATGATAATAGAGCGGGCTTCCATCAATGACTTGTCGGCCCGTAGATACTCCTGCCATTAGAAATCCCAAACCAATAGTGGCTATGATAAAATCCATTAAAGTGCTCCGCTCCAAGGCTACCGACCTCTGCAAATGTAGATATCACCACAGCTATGGGATGTCGACGACCTGCGTCCTCGCTTCACTATCCCCCTCAATATAACGCTGTGTTGTTTGGAGTGAGGAATGTCCTGCGAGCATTTGCACATCACGGAGTGAGCCGCCTACCGCCCTCTACAAGTGAAGATATCGCAATAGTCGTAGTCTTTCCCTTCTTCACCACCACCACTGCCAATCGGTTTATTCGCAATAAAGTACCCCAGCAAAAATAAACCGATGAATATGCCAAGTGCATATTTGATCAATTGAAAGTCAAATCTAAATTTGCCGTCGCTGCCTCTCCATATACAATATATGAAGTACCCTGTGACGATCGAAGCCACTGCGACGCTGACTAACGTTCCGGTCGACATGATAAATTCCTAAAACTGTCCGCTTCTAGATCATATCGACAATGCGCTTTCTAGCCTCAGAATTCGTCTGAGTGGTCTGAAGCGAGGAATGCCCTGCAAGGTCTTCTACATCTCGCAGCGAACTTCCAACGGTGGATAGGCACACGAAGGCGCCGAGGTATGCCCCTCTCGATCACATCGAATGGATGTTGAGGCAGGACGACATCGACCCGTATTTGAGGAAGGCGTTAGAGAAGCGCATCGAATAGACTGATAGTGCACTAGACACACGTTTTTCATCAATTTACACTTCCTGGCAAATGCAACATCTCACCAAAACAAGGCCCGCTTTCCATGTCTGATGATTGGGTTGTACTGCTATTTATCTATTTCCCAGTCGTTTTCATCCTCGCAACGTTTGGCTTTCGGATCGAAAAAAAAAGCCAGAGCATTGGGAAAGGGCTTCCCTTGGTGGACGGGGTGTCTGGGAGTAGTTTTGGCGCTCATCACGATCAAATCGGCAGGATTGCTTGGTTTAGCAGTTATGATCTCGGCAATTTGGTTGGCCTATATTTCCGAGAAAACTGACTTTTTGAAATTTCTTTCTGGGCAGGCTGATTTTCTGAGATCCAAATTGAACGCAACAAAGACAATTCATCCCGGACAACATACTCCTGCGTATAAAAGTCAAAACCTTCCTGAAGGGACTAAGGCCGATCTATCAAATGACGCCTACAAGCTCTGGTTAGCTTCAAAATATGATATCGTCTGGAATGATACGTTTAGGCAGTATGTTTGCCGGCAAAGGCTGTTTGACGAGTTAGACGCAGCGTTGGAACACGCTCACAGGCACCATCATGGTGAAACGGCTCTTCGCAGACCTGGAATAGAGGAAGAGGGTTTTGAAGAAACTGCACCTCCACCTGCGACACAGCAAGGCTATACTCATCGTGTTTCTCAAGTGGTGGATGAGCCGGTGGACGAACTGGCAGAGGTAAGAGCCGACGAACAGACCTCTGAAACTAAGTCTCTTTTTATGTCGCTGGCGTTGGCTGCCGCCATCGTATTCTTAATATGGTGGCTGCTGTCGTATGACACTCTGAGTACGTCGGATAAACCAACCCTTGCATCCAAACAGGCCACTTCTGCATCGTCTGACCAGCCATCTGATAAAAGCAACCGGTCAGTTCCTACCGAACAGGAAGAACTTTCCGCCGCATTTCAAGTTGTAACGGGTGAAACCAGTGTGTTCACCACACAGGATCAGTCAGGGGAAAAAATAATCATCAAGCCCCTCCGGTTGCTAAAAATGCCCTTCGGGCCAGTGCTGCTTGCCTCGAGAGAAATACCTGACGCCTGCCATGCCTGTATGGGCGCAATCGATATTTACTATCTGGATCAATCCGGTTCCTCATTTAGCGTCAAGAGGCGCTGGCCGAATGCCATTGAAGGTAGGGGGTGGGGCGACCTACCCGATTGGTCCATATCTAAGAAATTCACCACTTATCCTGCTATCTTTAGCGAGGCCGGGTATAGCAACATGGGCTCAACTAGTGGCTGGGCGAATTTGACTGAACTGCATCCGGATGGACCGGTCTCCTCTGACACGATCGAATTGAACGGAGAAGAATACTCTGGAACATCTTTCGACGGAAAAATTGCCAACATTTCAAAAGGGAAATCTTTCGAAGTTCACTTTACCGGCACAAAGCAATCGGTAGATCGGTATGTCTTTGATGGAACCAAGTTTGTGAAGGCCAACAAAGCGGACTAGCCTGCGGGCTAATACGTTCTATATTCCCACCTCCTTGGCATAGGGTACTGACAGAAATTGGTATTGAGGCCCTAGAACAAATGACAGAAGGCTGTTCCAAGGATGGGCGAAAGGATAATGGGGGACGACGCGACCCCCCCGGCGGTAGGCCGCGCTGGAAACCAAGCTCTGACGTCAGAGAGCTAGTTAAGCGCCTAGCTAGTTTCGGAATTGTTCAGAGCGATATTGCGAAGGTAGTTGGCATTAGCGAAGCGACGCTACAGCGACGTTGCCGCGATGAATTGCGGGTCGGAACCCTGAAAGCCAATGCTCAAGTTGCCATAATCGCATTCGAAATGGCGGTTTCCGGCGAATATCCAATGATGACAAAATTTTGGCTGGAGCGTCGTCTCGGATGGAGTGAAAAAGATTAGTCGAGTAGGGCCCAAACCCAACCGTCTGATGGCCATCTGATGGCCAAGAGCCATTCAACAACCTAACCGCATATAATAATGACGGCTAAGTTGTTGAAAAATTGGTGGGCGCTGACGGGCTCGAACCGCCGACCCTCTCGGTGTAAACGAGATGCTCTACCAACTGAGCTAAGCGCCCGAACTGTTCGTTCGGCCCGAACTTTCCGTTCGGAACGCCGCTAATAGCGCCGAAAGTTTTAAAATCAATTGCCAATGGTGAATTGTTATCCCGAAGGCTAAGGGCCGCGCATGACAGATCGGCATATTAAAGTATTCGCGACCGGCGGAACGATCGCTGGAAAGGCGGGATCACCGACTCGCCGGGATTATACTCCGGGGCAGATCGGGGTGGATCAGCTGCTTGCCGAAGTCGCTCGGCTGGACCTGCCTGCGAAGCTGGTTGGAACGCAATTTGCCAGCATCGGGTCGGAAGATATCGGTCCGGCATTATGGCGTAAATTGCACGATGCTGCTGTGGCGGCGATGGCGGACGATGCCTGTCAGGGGATCATTATCACCCACGGCACCGATACAGCGGAAGAAACTGCCTTTTTGCTCGATCAGACTTTGCCGACTACCAAGCCGGTGGTGCTGGTCGGGGCTATGCGGGCAGCCGATGCAGTGGGCAGCGACGGGATGCGGAATTTCGCCAATGCGGTGCGCGTTGCCGGCGATGCGGAGGCGGCGGGGCGCGGCGTGCTGTTGGTGATGAGCGACCATATCTTTGCCGCCCGCGATGCCCGCAAGGCGCGGACTGATGGGGTCGATGCATTTCGCGGGTTCCCCCGCGGGCCGGTTGGCCATGTCACGCCCACTTCGCTCGAATGGTTCGGCCCCCCGTGGCGGACCGGCGAATCGGCGCGGATGGAATTTCACGAAGAAATGCCGAAAGTCAGTATTCTTTATGCTTACGCCGGAATGTCAGGCGATGATGTGAGGGAGGCTGTGCGCGGCGGCGCTAGGGGGCTGGTGCTGGCGGGATTTGGGCATGGCAATGCGCCCGCTGTCGTTCGCACCGCCTTGGCAGAAGCTGTGCGGGGCGGAGTGCCAATTGTCCGGGCCTCCAAAGTCGATCAGGGGCTGGTCGACCGCGAGCCAGAAGACGACACCAGCGGCTTCATCGCCGCCCGCGCGCTCGGGCCGTCAAAATCGCGAATTTTGCTGCAAATGCTGCTCGCGAACGGGATCAGTGACCCCGTCCGCGCACAGGCAGTATTTGACCGGCGTTAAGGCGTAACGAGATATTTCTCGCCGGTGCGCATGGCGCGGTAATCGATCGCCGCGTCTTTCTCCAGCATCTGCTCCAGAGTGACCTTTGCCTTATAATGGCTGGCAAAAGTGGTGGTCATATTGTCCAGCACGCGCTTGCGCATCCGGACCACAGTTTCCATCCCGGCTTTTTGCAAGAACGGGAACAGCAGCCAGCCCGACAGGGTGAAGCCGAAGCCGTAAGATGGCGTCAGGATCGTCGCGCCAAGGTCAAGGCGGCCATAAATATACATCTTCTTGGCCTGATCTGAACCATAACGGCTGAATTCGGTCATCTTGCCAACTGCGACTTGCTCCATCGCCTTGAACACGGAGTCCGAATTCATTCCGCCGCCAATCGGATCAAAGCCGAGATAGGCCCCGGTTTCGTCGATTGCAGAGCGAAGCTGCGCCATGAAATCATCGTCCGATGAATTCACCACATGTTTCGCGCCCAAGCCCTTGAGCAGATCGACCTGTTCCTGCTTGCGCACGATGTTGACCAGATCCATCCCGTCTTCGAGGCATATCCGGTTGAGCATCTGGCCCAGATTGGACGCCGCGGCCAAATGGACGATGGCCTTGTGGCCTTCCATTTTCGCGGTTTCAACAAAGCCCAGCGCAGTCATCGGATTGACGAAAGCGGATGCGCCGTCTTCGCACGAGATGTCGCCCAAAGGCAGGCACATAGCGGCTTCGGCGATGGCGTATTCGGAGAAGGCACCACCCGGCACACAGGCAACCCGCTGGCCGACCAGTGCCTGCGCTGCAGGATTGTCACCCGCTGCGACAACAGTACCGGCGCCTTCATTGCCCACAGGCATGCGCTGGCCGTGACGGCCCTTGGAACCGCTAAGGAAAGGCTCGGGCATTTGCGCGACGATTTTACCGGGCGAATATTCCGCATTTTCCAGATCAGCGGCGCTGAACAGCAAGGCGAGATCGGACGGATTGATCGGCGCGGCTTCCATCTTGACCAAAACTTGCGCACCCTTGGGCTCAGGGAATGTGCTTTCCGCGACTTCTACCGTCAGTGTGCCATTTGCTTCCAGCGTGGTGAAAATCTGTTTGCCAGTTGTACTCATGAATTTCTCTCCTGATTAATGTTGTTGTCTTCGGGATATTTGGCCGCCACAAAATACAGACCTTGTGGCGGTGCGTTCAAGCCGAGTTCGTGCCGGTCTGCGGCAGCGAGGGCTTGTCCGATTTGCGATTCTGTCCACCGACCCATGCCGACGAGTGCAAGGCACCCTACCATAGACCTGACCTGATGATGCAAAAAACTGCGCGCAGCGGTGTCGATAATGACCCAGTCATCTTCACGGCGTACATCCAGCCGGTCCAGGGTCTTAATCGCGCTTTCAGATTGGCAATGCGCGGAACGAAATGTGGTAAAATCATGATGACCGACAAGTGTTTGCGCGGCGCGGTGCATCGCTTGATGATCCAGATCAGGGCGAACATGCCAGGCGCGATTTATGTCCACGGTCAACGGCGCGCGGCGATTGCGGATCCGATATTGATAGGAGCGCCCGATACTTGAAAACCGTGAATGCCAATCGCCGGGCTTTATCTCGCAATCGATGACCGCAATCGGATCGGGGCGAAGTACTGCATTTAATGCCTCCATCAGCCGAAAAGGCGTGATGTCCTTGGCAATATCGACATGGCTACGCATCGCGAGCGCGTGGACGCCCGAATCGGTTCGACCGGCAGAATGAAGTGTGACCTTCTCGCCCAGAATCGCAAACAGCGCTGCTTCCACGGCCCCTTGCACGCTGGGTTCGTTTTTTTGACGCTGCAATCCAAAGAATGGGGTGCCATCAAATTCCAGGGTCAGCGCGAAACGGGTCACGCCAGTTTCGTTCCCGCCGGAACCGCTTTGCCGCGCAGGAAATCTGCCGCGTCCATCACCGGTTTACCGGCGCGCTGAACTCGCCGCAGGCGCACAGCGCCGGACCCGCAGGCGATGGTCAGCGCTTCGTCCAATGTTGTGCCAGCGGTACCGTTCCCATCCACCATCTCAGCCTTAAGCACCTTGACCCGCTCTCCATCGAATTCGAACCATGCACCGGGGAAGGGGGCAAAGGCACGTATTCGGCGCTCGATAGCCTCGGCAGATTGCGAGAAATCGATCTTCGCTTCCGCCTTATCGATCTTGGGCGCGTAGCTGGCTTCGCTATCGTCCTGCAAAACCGGACGCAGCATCGGCAAATCAACCAGCGTGCCGACCATCAATTGCGCGCCGATCTCCGCCAGTTCCTCAGTCAATTCGCCTGCTGTCTTGTCCTCCACCGGGGTCCGCGCGGTCGCCAACATGGGGCCGGTATCCAGACCAGCCTCCATCTGCATGATCGTGATTCCGGTTACCTCGTCGCCCGCCAGTATCGACCGTTGGATTGGCGCTGCACCGCGCCAATGCGGCAACAGTGATGCATGGACATTCAAACACCCGTCTTTCGGGGCATCAAGGATCGCTTGCGGCAAGATCAGCCCATAGGCCGCAACAACCGCAATATCCGCGCCCAGCGCAGCAAACTCGGCCTGTGCCCCGGGATTCTTCAGCGATACCGGGCTACGGACTTCTATCCCGCGCTCCTCCGCCGCCATCTGAACTGGCGAGGGCTGCAGTTTCTTGCCCCGGCCCGCCGGGCGTGGCGGCTGGGTGTAAACGGCGACTAGGGTGTGGCCCGCCTCGGTCAACGCGGCCAATGTTGGCACGGCGAAGTCGGGCGTTCCCATGAAAATGA
>Ga0105055_10005866_pt1 | contig 17105 bp, 21 predicted proteins | sample BON03_FD_78090 | JGI IMG/M metagenome (GOLD analysis project Ga0105055, IMG submission 78090) | Freshwater microbial communities from Lake Bonney liftoff mats and glacier meltwater in Antarctica - BON-03 | ecosystem: Environmental > Aquatic > Freshwater > Ice > Glacier meltwater | place: Lake...
TTAAATATCTGTACCGGATATGGAACATAACCAATATTAACTCCATCTAAATCGGTAAAACTTATGATACCATCCTTTCCTTCATAAAAACGACTTAAAAGTCTCGATTCTCCATTAACAAACAATCTGATATACGAGTGTGGATCACTTAAAATTGTATATCCCAAATCAAAGTATTCTCTAAAAAAATCGGCGCTTTTATCTACAAATAAGTATGGATCATCGATTAGATAGTTATAGTTAAGATCGAAACTGACCATTTGCATTGGAGGGTTTCCACTATAGGCATGTGAATAACATACATCTGGAAGGACAAATGAATCTGGAATATCTTCACTCGTATTCAATATTTGAACCTGATTATTATTATTGATATCGTTACAGTAAAACATCTTTTTACCGTTATCTGTAATGTAATATGGAAATAATAATACTGCCCCACTACTAGTTGAAACGCCCCTTCCATATGTCAGAGTAGAATCACTTCCGCACATATATATACAACCGTTTATTCCTTGATTAGAAGATGCCTTACATTCATATTTCTTAACCTTATATCCTTGATAACGATCTTTGTTTGGAATACAACTTTTGAGTTTGTAATTCATTTCCCCGAGATCAAACTCTCCAATGAAAGTATCACTCATATCAAATCCTGTAATATTATCTACCAAATTATGAGTTCCTACTGCGGTTACAACATTAGTACCGTCGGATAATCTGTTTACACTCACGTTATCATCTAAAACAATATCCTTCGAAAAACATTGTTGTTTACATGGCTCTTCGTCAATAATCATATTATATGTAAATAAACCAGTATTACCATCAATACAACCGGTACTATTATTTAAGTTAGGAATGCATTTTCTATAAACAAATCTGGAACTGGCAGTTTGACAATTTCCGGTCTGTGAAAAACATTGACCGTTCATAGGGTCACTATAATATCCGAAACCCTTATTTTTAGCGTCTTGGCGTCCTGTGGCCGTTTTCCCAGTGAGCGCTACTCTTATAGGGGTATAAAAGGTAGCCAAACAAATAAAAATAATCAAAATTAATTCAATAATGCCAAAAGCGATCATACCCTTTTGACCATTTGTAAGAGGCGGAGCAAGAAGAGCCATCTTTTTGAGAGAAAAACTTATTTTCATATTATTATTGAAAATTTTAATGTATGAAAATGGAACTCGGTAAAGTGCTCGGGGAGGGTAGTTTTGGGAAGGTATATGAGATAAAAGGAACCGATAAGGTAGTCAAATATATACATCTAACTGAAGATGGTTTTACGAATTATTTAGAACCATATATACTACTAAATATGGACTATTATTCAATTGTAAATGCTTTTTCAATTTCATTAACCGAAAAAGGGTTACTTAAAATCGCCCAACAAAAAGGTTTCGATATCTCAAAATTAGATATACGTAAAATAAAAAAGGATAGAGATTTAATTTATGATAATGTAAAGGATGCTTTAACATATCTCCATTCTCTTGGTATATTACATGGAGACGTCAAACCTTCAAATGTAATATATTATGACAGACCTGGAAAGGGAATATACAAATTGAATGATTTTAGTTTTTCTATATTGATGGAATTTGAACCTCAATACATCTCAAAAATAATATATACCTCTTTTTATCGACCTCCAGAAGCTGAAAATATGTTAATTTCATTTAAATCTGATGTATATGCATTTGGAAAAATGATGCTTCCTCTTTACAATGGTTTAAAAAATAAACGTGATTTAGATAAGATGATCAATGTAGATATGGAAGATCGTCCATATTTTACAAAAAAAATAACAACACATTCTGACGATGAAATAAAAGAGAGTAACATTAATATAGATCTAGCTAAATATCCTCAATTTTTAAAGAAAATTAGAAATACAGATAAAGTTTTACCTTCAACCGGCGAAACGGTATTGGAATATGAAATGGAATGGTGTAATAGATTAAAATGTAAATTAAAATTATAGTATCTTATAAAATATGGAATTTATTCCATTGACAGTCAAACTAATATTTAAAAGATATTACAATAACGATATGTTCGATCCGATATATTATTTATCAACAGATGAAGATTATCCTTCACACAAAATAGAAGATATATTTATTCCGACAGGAGAACTCCTCGAAATAGATATAGTTAATGGAAAACAGACGGTACATCATAATTGGCTCCAAAATTATAAAAGTGGACCATATAAATCACTTAAAAAAGATATATATTATTATTTGGTTGGTTTTGTAAAACATTCATATGATGAAGAATTTAAATATAATTATATCCAAATATGTTCGAGACCATTGAATAGGTTATCCGAAAATTGTATTAATTGGAGTTGCTGGGTTGAAAAAAATCCTCAAAATAAAGACAACATTGCCAAAAAAAGTCTTAAAAATGCGTTTATGGATTATAATTTGATTAAAAAATATAAAAGTAAAATTAATTTTACAAGATTAACATTAGATTTAGCTTTAAGTTATCAAGGGAAAATAATCCATGCATATAGGAAAGATATTATAGGAATAGACCCGACATCTGATTTTGGGCCGGATGTTGAACCGAAACATCTTAATAATCGAAAAAAAATTTTTGATAATAGAGTGAAAATATTTAATAAAATTGTTGAACAAAAACACGGTGTAAAAAAATATATAGAATGGAAAGGAAAAAAACAAACCAAAAATATATGGTATTACATTGAAGGTGAACTATTTGATGATCCGGATGCGATACATTATGATCCCGTCAAGAAAATGTATATAGGAGAAAAGTCTTGGAGGAAGTTTTATTTTCCTATTTTCTATATTGATAGGGAGTTTTATGTTTATAATTTTTGGGTATCCAAAAACGAAACTTTAAAGAAAGATTCAAATTAAAAAGACATGGATCGTATGATAGGAAAAGAAAAGGCTATTGCCAATGAAAAGCCACTTGACTTAAGAGATTATATTCTTAATCCGGAAATCGATCCGCTTTCCTGGAATTTCTATAAATATCAAGAAAGTAATCAGTGGTCGGCCGAAGAATTTGGTGATAAATTTGTTAATGATCATCAGGATTATATGAGAAGCAATAAAGCTGTTCAAAATTTATTGGATGGTTTCATCGTCTTTTTTATTTTTGGCGATGGGTTGATAGCCTGTGAATTAGTTGAACAAATCGTTGAAGTTATCGAAACTAAAAATTGGCCCGAATTTTTTTACCTCGTCGAAAAACTGAAGATTGAGAACACGCATGCAGAGACCTATTCACAGGCATTTCAAATGATTATTCCAAAGGAGAAACACTCCGACCTAATCAAGATGGTAAACACCGTTCCTTGTGTGAGAAGAAAAGGAGAATGGATGGCAAAAATCATCAAATATAACGAAAATAAGGCATTGAAAAAGGTATGTGAAGCGATTTGTGAGGGAATTTTTTTCACCACTCAGTTTTCAATGATCTTCTTTCTCCGTAAAATTGGAACGTTTAACAACTTCATCGAGAGTAATGGACAAATCAACAAAGATGAAACCCTTCACCGAGACGAGGCATGTGCCAAAGCAAATCTTCTCCTTAATCGGGAAAATAAAGAGGAATTAGAAATCGCTACCGAACTAATTAAAGAGGGGGTTGAAATTGAAAAAGAATTCACTGATTATTTGATGCAATTCCCGATCATTAGCGTTCAAGGAGATGTGGACGCTGGTTTGACCAGGGAAAATGTTTACGGTTATATTGAAAAATTGGCCAACGACATTTGTAACATGATCGACATCAAACCAATCTTCAAGGTTGAATGTGCAGTCCTTCCTTGGATGGAGGATATTAATGTTTCTCAGAAAGATAACTTCTATGAACGCGCTACAGTAACTAATTATCGGATGTTTAATCCCGCCGATGCTATCGAGAGATGGAAGCGGATTATGGATGTTCAGGTAGACGAAGAGGAAAAAGAAGATACATTCGATAATGTATATGGGGTCGAATTTTAAAAAGATTCCAATCTTTTGTGAAAATTATTTTTCGAAAAATGATTTTCCAATCTTTTATAACAAAAAGAAAACATTGATCATGGGTGATATTAAAAATGACGGTCTCGTTATTTTCTCCAAAGAGAAAAAGATCATTTTCAACTCGGTCGGTGAGATCGACCTAACTCCTGGAAAAATTAGAAAACATACAAAAAGCAGAGCGGTTGTTTATCCGATATTTGATGAGCTGAGAGAATATAATGATAGCTCTTACTGGGATGATTTGTTAACTAAATTTTCAAGAGGAATTTTTCATAAAAACTTTAAATATTACAACGATACATTTCATTATAAATCAAAGAAGAAGAATAGTAAACGTGATTTTCACGTTGATAATATAAATTTGAAGGAGACCCTCCGAGGATTGAAAGAATTTCTTGAGGACAAAGGTTTTATATCTACTATAGAACGCGGAGAAAAACTGCTATCAAAATACGCTGAAAATGAAGATAATGTTTTTAAGAAATGGAAGGACTTTGGAAACAATCAACTATTTCTAATCGAAGAATATATCGAGAAACTATCTGTTCAATATAAGTTAAGTGAAAAGGAAAAGATAGAATTAGAATCAATTATCAGACTTGGAATGACCTCTGATATTTTTAGTAATGATTCAATCAAAATTAGTAACAATAAAATCAAAAATATTAAGTATCTTGAATGGGATGAAGATAAACGTAAGTTTTATATTGATCATGTATCGGCTAAGTTGAAGTTTACAAGTGCAAAAAAGGCAATTTCAAATGGAGGAAAATACAGTTCACATACCTTTTCAGATGACACATTCCTAATCAAAACAATAGAAAATAATGCTAATGTGAGTCGGAAATGGAAACTTTTTCTTAGCGATCATTATAAATAAATATTAATTCTCTTTTACACACAAAAAAGAGAAAATGACTAAACGAGAGTTTATTATCTTAGCAAAAAATGGCTGTCCTCATTGCAAACGTCTCCTTGATTTTATGGAAAAAAATAAGACTAAATATGCATCAAAAATTTTTGTATCAAATATCGATTTCCAAGATAAAGAATTTAAGAATAAATTTGGAGAGAAATCTACATATCCTAGAGTTTATGAGGTTAAAAAGAATGGTAAACTGGAATTAATTGGTGGAGCAAATGACACAATTGAAAAACTTAAATAAATATGTGTATGAATAAAACAACTTGAAGATTAGATATTCATCTAGAGTTTTCTCCGGTCATTAAATTTATACCTGGGTTAGAAGAAGTTCTTGTTCTGACTGGAGATATTGGAAATTTCAATGATTTCTTTTCATGGGCTTCCTCTAATTTCAAAAAGGTTTTTTATGTAATGGGAAACCATGAATACTATAAAGCTCACGTGTCCATGGAGGTGTAAAATCCTATAGGTTATCCTGGAGAAAATAGTTTAGAAGATTTTAATAAATCTGTAAAGATAGAGTATTCACCTCATTGAAAAAATCCTTATATTTATCCTTGAGATTAATATCCGCATTCATAAATAATTTATAAAAATGAATTATCCTGCCGTGGTCAATTCCAGGAATGGCTTTATATACTCCAACCTCATTAATTATTTTAAGAATTAAAGTCCATAGTTCAGTATCTGTATGTTCAAGAAGATAAGGTATATCTTCACTAGCTATAGATGTTTTTGGAGGCGGTTCACTGCCACCTGGCATTTCAGTTGGCCATACCCACCAAGCCCAATGCCCTATTTTCTTTTGGTTTATTAAAAGTTCATCTAAAATGCCGCCGAACTTCTCTTTTTGTTTATCGATAAGTGTAAGAGTATCCCTTTTGACGCTGGAATGTGAATGCCTTGTAATTAATTCTCTTGTCAGCGCCTCTTGTAATTCTGGAATGGTATTTCCATGAGCAAAAACGATAGATTCTGATAATTTATTTCCCTTCTTCCATCTATCTCCTCGAATAAAATCTCCCATGTTCTTTTTAAGGGGGTGAGGAATAAAAAATTTACGATCACTATTTATCTTTTATGATATACCTAAAATGACCGTAACACCTGATAATATTGTTGATGGTATCTTTCTTTTTATTTTGGTAGGATTTAGCAACTATATCTATAGAATCATACCAAATCAATTAGAAGATCTTATATTTTCCTATGTATTCACACAACATATATTGATGTTACTTTTGATTAATTTTTCGGTAGAACTTGTTGATAATCTTAATCAATCACCCTTGGATAATTTTTATAATTCTTTTATTATCTATCTATTTTATATTATTTTTGCTAAATGCGGAACGTGGGTTTCAGTCATTCTTCTACTTATCTTGACAACATTATTCTTTATGACCAATGAAAGATCTTATAGAGGGTATCCTGAAAAATATTTAGAAAAAGAAATTGAAATTATCAGCTACATTGCATGTGGACTGCTAGGATTATCTAGTATATGGACTCTTATACAGGGTTATCGTACAAATCCAAAATTTAATCCAATCTATTTTTATTTTAATATCACAGATAATAATGATGATTATAAGAATATAAAATATTCCAAGACCAAAATTATAAAGGAATTAGATGGTTAATTTATATATATATATATATATATGTATATAAAAATGAATAAATCAGTTAATATATGTCCTTCTATTTCATACCTATAATAACCGCTATTTCTGATAACGGTTTCTATCAAGGGAAGATCTACAATATCATTTAAAAATTCCTTTGACAATCCGGCGATATCGACAGTATTTTCCTCTTCGTCTAAATATTTATCGGCCCGCTCACGAAAGTTATGTATACTGGATAACTCTGGATATCCCAAACTGAATTCGTCTTCATCAAGTATAACATATCTATCCCAAACAATCGAAAAAATTTGTTTTTCTGTGATCAATTCTCGGTAGATAATTTGTTTTGCCTTTTCCATATTCTGAGAAACTCCTACTATTTGAGGTTGTGAAGATCCTTCATGAGCATACTGATACGAATACAGTTTAGAGACATAGATCTTCATGTTTTTTGTTATTTAAAATATTTTGAATATCAATTTTCATTTCACTATTTGGTAATAGTATTCATATAATATATGAAAATTCAATTTACAGAAATATCATTCAGAGTACTTCGTTGATACCCCATTCTAACTCCAGGAGGTAAAGGAACTTCACTTGTCGGGAAGAATACGGGGGCTAAATTTGAGATAAAAGTATCAAGGTTTCGAGATGAAAACACTTTCGAGTAAACGGATTCATATAAACTCGTATCCTTTCCCATCTTTTTCCATAATATTTCCCAACCTTTCTCGCAAAAGATGTCCCAATATCTCTCTCCATCTCCATAATGATGAAACCAATAACTTTTTAAAGATAGTTGAGCATCGGCCTCAGTCTTCCAAATTCCGAGTACCTTAAAAATGGAAGACTTACTTCCTTCGTCATGTATGATGTAGGTTACAAAGAGCGACATTTAATTTATAATATAATTACTTTTATAGATCAATTTTGGTTTGGTAGAACCCATTGTCGTACAACAACAACTTTCACATCTTTTCCGTCGATGTCCTCTCCCTTGAAATCAAGTGTAGATTCGCCATCTTTGTTATCCTCCTCTCCAAAAAAGACATTACAAATATCCTTGAAAGACTCTGGGCATTTGTACCCAGCGTTCTTAATCTGCATATCCACCTCTTCGATGGTATTAACTGCACCACCGATTTGAAGAGGTTCATCTTCCTCGTATTCGACGATGATTGCGTAGAGTGCCGTCGCCATCTTTCTAGAGAGAGAAACTTTCATTTGAAATTCATTTTCAGTCGTCTTCGCAAAGACATTCACCGTGATTATTATACCACATCCTTATGATTGTTAGGGTCAACCCTTGATCTGCACATTCATATTCTAGCCATGTTTGATTGTGCTTATTCTCCTGTCCTCTACCAAACATAACATTCCATTTAATATGGAACATGTTAGGTAACGTATAACCAGAATCTACAATTATCTGTTTAGCCTGATCGATATTTAGAATTGCAGATGAATTAATACGACAAGGGATCAATCCTTCCCTCTCGACAACCACATCATATGTAGGGTAGTCGGTCATTTTTTTTACAATACAAAGTTATAAAAAATTCAATTTCTCCCTTTATCTATTATATATAGGGATAGGGGTAATTAAATGTATCTAATATATTCCTCCGAAAATTCAAGAATATCAGCTACTTCACCCTTCTTTTTACTTGCCTCTCCGATGGTCATATATTTAATCATGTTATAAAATTCTTTAAATTTCTGGATTAAACCATAACAGAGTTCTTTATTTTCACAAAGATCAGAAAATTTATCACGAAACTCGTCAAATTTTTCCTTTCGAGAAAGATAACATCTTTTATGTGTAGAACAAAAAATCCCATATCTATCTTTAATACCCTTATTTCTACATTGTTTAGCATCTAAACCGGTTCCCATGCAATTGGTAATGTTATATGCTTGACATCTCATACCACCATGTAATTCTTCGATCTTCATTCTTTTCTTCTCAAGAGTATCAAGAAGTTTTTGTTGGGAATGTACAAAATACGGATACCAATCACTCTTCACATCGTCGGCCAAATCAAAATAGCGTTGAATATCTTCTGGCGGAGGACTCTTTTTCCGAACCAATTCATCATATAAACCGTCCAATTCTTGAAGATTTTCATGAAGCTCATTTAGACATTTATCACATATAATACCTTTCTTTTTCAACTCTTTACAATCCTCTTTTTCACATAGTAATTCTCTTCTCTTTAAAAAACCGATCAATTTTGGGTCAAGACGACAACTGTTCGGTGAAAGTATCCTACTCTTAACCTTACAACCCAATTTCTTTGCTAGCTCGCTTTTACATGTTGTATCTGGATCAAGATTCTCACATATCTTATTTCGGGCTTTTAGTTCGTAGTCAAGATTGTCTGTATTGATCTTAGTAAATTCCTGAAAACCTTCTTCAAAAATAAATTTCTCGAGATCGTAATCCTCATTTGGAACACATTTATTATTAAATCCCATTTTGCCATATTTTATCTTACATTTACACACTCCTGTTTTTGGATTTTTAGTTTTCCAGTTTTCACATGCCGAAGGCGAAAGCCGATCACAATCTCTTGGAAACTCGAGTTGTTCCCCTCGTTTCTTTTTTTCTTTTTTTATAGAAGGAGTATTCATATTTTAATATATATATGAATAAAATTAATCAAGAAACTCATCCTCGTCAAATTCTGGCATATCTACAATGTCTTCGATATTGGATATATCGATTCGGTCGCCTCGGAAAATAGTTCCCTCTCTCGTTGAGCGTCTAGAAACTGATTCTGGTGCTCTCATTCTAGGAGGGGAGGGGATTTTTTCCTTCAAACAAACGATAGGTTTCTTATTTACCTGAGAAAGAAGTGGTGGATCGTCATCATTTGACGCATCCAAATCTTCTTTTGTATTGACGTAGTTTCCAGAATTAGTACATATCCCAATAATATCATCATTCTCCATGGTGGATTTAATGTTAACAATTTCATTATCTATATATCTATTATCTTCATTAGAGGTATACATTTGATCATATGACACGTTCATTGAACCAGTACCGTTTTTACAGGGAATACCGGTCACAATCCGACTAGTTACACTGGTGATATCATCTTGTTCACCAAAAGCGGCCGCGTCTTTAAATACGCCACTCTGGTGTTCAAATGATGCGGCCGCTAATACACTGTCTCCTTCCTTATAAATCTTTGTAGACCGAAGAGGAACTAAACTTGCAAATGACGTTTGAAGATCCATCAATAAAAAAATATTAGTTGGGTTTAATTTTGCAATAAAAGGGATACTAAGATACTTCTTTGCTAGATAGAATCTGACACTTTCAATTCCATAAAGTTTCAATATAGTTCGAGTATTTTCTGGAAACAGATATCGTTTATCAATAATTCTGGATGACAAAAGTTCTTTTTCAATATTTTTACCCTCGACAGTTGCACTGTTATATGAAAGAAGACGATATAGTTCGCTAAATTGAGGAAGAGTCTTTCTGAAATCCGACGACGGGTCACTCTCTGTGTCGATAATCGATCTAGAGAGAAAATTTCGTTCAAAATCTCGAATATTGTTAATTAGCTTCTTTGGGCCATATGAATTACCCTCGACAACGTCATCTGTTCTTACATCATAATATTTTTCATTTCTCATTTCATAAATATATTCTACTTTTCCATCTTCAGTGTAGTATTTCTCAACCCTCTTTTTTGGAAGAAGAATTGTCGCCGAATTATTTTCTTCCAAGTTATCGATAATTATCTTTAAATCACAAGCAATAAACATTTTCCTAATCTTATCCACCGGAATTCCCTCAAAATAAATAGCTGTCTTTTTAATTTTTACATTCCACAACCTATTGATTTCATCATATTTGAGAGAATATGGAGGATTTGATAACATATCAATTTCTCGATCCGTACAAACTTTTCCCTGAGTATAGGTATCGTTCATGTTAACGGTTTCATTTCCATAAACATCAACAATTCCTTTGATACCTTTTATCATCATGTCTGCTAGACAATCATTTAGAATAACTTTCAAAAATGTTCCGGTCATATCATCAATTTCTAATGAGGTAGTATCTTTTAACATTTCATCTTTATCTCCAGGTTTAATGTCCTTACAATTACCAATCTTTTTTCCAAAATTAGAAAACTTAGCGACCGAATATTCAATATAATCTGGTTCGCCATGTATATCGATAAACCCAACCGAAAGTGGACTACCAACACAGACTATTGTCGAATCAAAATCATCATCCTCAGTATTCTTCATGATCACTTCGATAATTTCTTCTGGAAGAGTTTTATAGAGAATACATTTATTGATATCTAAATAAAGACGAAGAAACTGATATCTGACTTTTATTTTTTTAGAGTAAACTATTTGATAGTTTCGGTACCATCTCTCGTCTTCCTTAGGTACTTCATGAAGAATTTCGGTCTTAATTGTCAAATCCTTAACATTTATTCCTCGAAGCATATCACCCAAAATAGAAATTTCCTCATAGACTAGATTCTTGTCCTTAAAATGTACAGTATAATCAAGAATTTCACTCGGTTTTTTCAAATCAATCAATGATTTAATTAAATTATAACTAGCCTCCTTACTACTCTTTCCCCCTGAAGTATGAATCGCATCGAGCATTGCTTGGGTAATTTTTTCAGCAACACTCATACCTCCAGTACTTCCAACGCTACTTCCGGCTTCTAAAACAGATCTTAGAAACGTCTCATATATAATCTTTTTCATATGCTCAATTGTGCCTGGTTTAACCAGAAATTTTAGTCTGGAAAGTTGCCACCTTAACTTGTTTTTGATCTGTTTATTATTTTCAATACTGATCATTTTAATTGGACATGGGAGAGGAGGAATCACTTCTACGATATCGTCGATTTCTTCCTCGGTCAATTTTCGAGGAAGATCTCCATCAAGAAAAGAATTGACTTTCCCTTTAATACGAACAAGATCATCTTGATTGAATTTCTCGGGGATTTTGAAAAGATCAAGCACTCTTTCAATCTCATTTGAAAGTCCCCTATCCTTTGGGAGAATATATTTTTTCTCCTCTTTGGTAAGACTCCTTAACATTTTTATTCTAAATACGCTTTTAATTAAAAAATCAAATTCAGATTATGAACGGACAAATTAAAATAACTAATGATTATTTTCTTGATATATCATCAGACTTAATCAGTATTATATCTCAGGAAAATATTATAGAAAAACTCAAGGAAATAATTGAATATTATCATGGGTCGCAACCAGATGCAATTATATTACATTCTATTGAATCAAAACGTGGTCGATTATTAAATGATCGAATTGGACAGTTTGTATTATATGATGGAGGAGAACATTACAAAATAAAAGCGGCTCTAATCAAAAATGGAATTACGTTAGATGATTTAAAAGAATATAATCGTTTAACAGTTTATTCTCTCTACCCTAGATTGTATTTCGATCCAACAACAGACCCGACCGCGATCGGTAAAAGTGAAAGTATTAAGACTAAGCTGTCCATGGTTTGGTTTATCATTAACTTGGTATTTTCCATGATAGTTATCTATGTAATAGCCACAAATTTTCCAAGAAACAGATATTATCACATTGAGAATAAACAAGCTATAATTAAACCACATTACAACTTCTAAAATTGAATTCGTAAACAATTTTTTACGAATAAAACATGCCTTCGCCATCCCCAGATTTCATACCGCTGGATACTGAAGATGTTCTCTCTACCGGAGAAAAAATAGAGGCCGCCGAGAGACAAAAGGCTCAGATCGAAAGAGAGATCAGATCTCTTCGCCTCAGATATGAAGAGGAACAAGAGATTAAAAAACTTACTCTTGAACTGGAAAGAAAACAGAGTCGACTTGGTCGTCCATGCGGAGATATTCCATGTGGATGGAGGATTTCTAGAAGGCATTCTCCAGAACAAGGTGTTCGGGAACGATCACCTGTTCGTGAACGGGTGATCGTTCGGGAACGATCACCTCGTATCGAGGAACGTCTATCCGTTTCCTACTATTCGATTAAGGATATTATTAAAATTCTATGGGCACGGTTTGATGTCCCTGGAGTGAATAGAAAGAATGCCTGTATTTCTGTACCCATTCTAGGTAAGGTTAAGATGACCCGAGAAGGAATTTTTGTGGCCGTGAATGATCAGGGAGAAGTAATCGGTATCGCCTACAACCCCGAAGGAGCTCCAGCGAAAACAACACGTTTTTGGGGAAAAATTATCAGTTTTGATCGGGAATTATATTTCTGTCAGATCGATCATACGATTCCATTCAAGGGAAAGTTTTACAATCGAGCGATGATTTTCTCTGAAGTTAATGACGAACAAATTCAGCGTCTAATTTGGGGACATGTCGTTCATAAGAATTGGAGTCATGATATTAACGAGGCTCCATTTCGGGTATATAACCCGACAAAATGAGTCTTAAAAAAAGGATTTGTAATAACTAAGTTCCATCTTGTCAAGTTCTAGGTTATATTTTTTAGGGATTGTATCGTTGATCTGAGATAAAATATTTTCTAAAACTAAACATATATTAGTATATTCACAATTATTATCCAAATACATTTTTGATAATTTTCCTACAGTAGTATGTTCATCTTCATCATCACTAGAAATAGACACTTCTTGCGAAGCGTAATATGCAATATCGCTATCAAGTTTAGCTTTATCCTCTATTCGAAAACCGAGATTCGCATAAACACTTGTCTCTCCAGCAAGAAGTTTAATCGGATTGATGGTAAGAAGAATATCGTTAGCTGTACAGTGACAATTTTCTTCTAAATCATCATCTAAAAAAACATTTCTAATTCCAACACATCTAGCTATGAAAAGAAGTACAGAACCAATAACATCAAGACTGGTAATAAAGAGTTTATCTCTTAATTTAAGTGAGATATATTCAATATCCTGATCGGCTACTTTTAGATTTGGAATTTTAACCTTCATCTCTCCCTTTCCATCTTTTTGAATATTATAGATACCGACACTAAAATCATCTTCATAATTAGTTAATATAAGATTATACTTCTCATGTTCACTATGCTTCTCCAGGAGAAGTTTTTTAGTGTCCACTTCACTTGGAGAATTACTCAATAGAAGATCTACTTCGATTGCTCGATACATATTATCTTCGATAAAAAAGATATCCTGATTTTCTTCGGGTGTGCATTTTTGAAGTTTATTCCATATCTTAGTTAGATGAAGCGTATTCTTATCTGGCGTAAACATTTCCTTGAAAAAATCAAGATGAATCGGATAGCATTCCCATGCTATCCGTTCAATATAACCTGGTACAAGAATAGGGTGATCTGGAAGTGGACGTTTAATACCCTTAATGCGATCGATAATCCAATCCCAGTCATCGTCGGTATAGTTATCTGGATTCTCGTCGAGAAATCTTTTAAGGATATGACCTCTGCGATAACTTTCTACATTATTTGAATTATAATAAACATGCCATTCCCCGCCTGCAGCTTCAAGATGTTTAATACCTTCACTTTCGGCATAGGCCGCAAATTTTCTAAATCCTTTCTGTTTGTAGGTGTGTTTATTGAACATATGAAGCGGATAATAGTTATGAATTAGACAGAATAATCCAGCGCCTCTCGGAGGTCTCCATAAATATTTCTCATCTATCGGAAGCATATCTTTAGTACAAACCAACTCTTTATAGGAGAGAACTTTTGCGACTTCTTTTCCTTCAAAACGAAACACTTTCCTCCAACGCATAGCCATCTTATCTGCCTCTTCTTTCTTATATGGTCCCATAACTGATTCTTGAAAAACCCCTAATTTTTGAACAACTTTCTTTATCCAAAAACCGCCATTTTCATACTTTTTAAATGCCTCGATCACATTTTCAAAAGATGAAAGATGATTATTTGGATCAGAGATAAACATATTTTATCTATGTGGGGTGAAAAGATTTTAAGCGAATATATAAAAACATGACCGAAAAAGGTTTTGAAATAGATTATTCCAAGGAGGGACAAATCGTTCTCGATGACGAAGAAACATGCTTAGCATGTGATCGTTGTCACAATACGGTAATCATCCGCGGTGATTCGGTTGGAGATTTAGAACAATTTATCAAAAACTGCATACAAAAATGTATTCAATGTAGAGAAAAAAATAATATCGACATTGATGTAGATGGTAATTTAGAAGATTTACAACAAAAGAGTGTTGATATGCGAATATCTAAATCAAAAAGAAAAAAATTATCTAGGAAAACTGAACAGGGAACTCGTTATGAAGGTCTCTAAATATAATCACATTTATCAACGCTCTTACCATCAAATCGAAATGGTTTTCCGCAACCATAAATGAGACCTTCTTTTTCAAGACGATCACATTCATCTTTATTGAGATGAGGAGGAATTTGTTTTCCATCCATCTTCGTAATTCCATGTCGAAATATTCCACAGGCTATTCCATCTTCTGGAACCGAGGTTAAGAAATGACAATTTGGACATTCAAAATAATAAACTTTTTGTTCTTTGTCATATTCTATAGACATGTATAACTGTTTTTATACATCTAAAAAAAAGAATGGAGTACTTTTGAGTGGAGCGGTAATGATTCCTCTAGTATTTCTTAGGCCATAAAACTAAGTTTTCCAGATGGTAAAATATTTTCATCTTCAATGAATATATGTAATTCGTTCATTTGAATATCATAAGTTTGTTCGATTGGAAAAGTCTTGTATTTTGTTTCCGTGATAATATGAAGAGTTAATTTTATTCTACTATACATACATCCCATATCTTTTTACTATAGTTTTATATTTAACTTACATTTCTCCTGAACAAATCTTTTAAGGAGAGGATGCATGGGATAATCATATGAATCAAAAATATTTATGAGTAATTTCTCCATGTCTTTTTCAATGGAGACATATTCATTTAGTAATCTATCTTGTATTTCTCTCCATTTTTCTTCAAATACGTTGGTTGTATCGTTCACTTCTTTAAATTTATCAAGAGTAAAATTCTTTGCTAAGATATCATTGATTCTGATTTTATCCATATGCGATATCTCGTAATCATACGGTGCATCATACCATAATTTATATAAATTTGTGTATCTTTTTTCGATATCATCATCGTATTCAACATCAGATGGATATATTTCAGCGTGATCATATTTATCGGTACCTGGGTAACGTGGATTAAGTTTTCGAATGCTATCTTTAATCAAGTAATTGATATGTTCAATATATTGTTCTGTTTTCTGTATCTCTACATAATTTTGATATTCCTGATCATATTCTGAAATGATTTCCCCTTCGGTTCTCATATTTTTCATAAATATATGATGTTTAAATATTCAATTTTTGGTTAAAATTGAAAACTAAACATGTGTCCTTCCCAGTGAAAAGATGGGAAGTGTAAATACAACCCCCAAATCACAGGAAGTTTTCCTAGATGATAAAGGAAAAGTAATCAAATGTATAGATAGCTCTACCGGTACAACAACCTATTATGAAGGTCCTAATATAAGTCCCTATAGGAAAAACGATCTTCCGGCTATCGTTAGAAATGATGGCGGATCAGAATGGTACGATGTAGATGGAAAACTGCATCGTACCAATGGACCGGCTAATATTTATGGTTGTAAAAAGAAGCTTGAAATGATTTTTTCGCATGAAAGAAATACGATGGAAGCAATCACGCATTTCTACGATTGTGGTAATGAGTGGTGGGAACACGGAGTCTACCTTCCACCAAAATAAAAAATTGAAAATTAAATAACCTTCTCATTTAAATATAAAAATGGGAAATATATTCAGTACAAAGACACCTTTTACCAGACACGAGGGAATGGACAATGAAATAGAAGTTTTTTACGATGAGAATGGCAAAAAAATTAAGTGCATTGACAGTTATGACGGCACAACAATCTATTATGAAGGTCCTAATATAAGTCCCTATAGGAAAAACGGTCTTCCGGCTGTCGTTAAAAGTGATGGTAGTGCAAAATGGTACGATAGAGATGGATACCTGCATCGTACCAATAAACCGGCTAATATTTATGGTTGTAAAAAGAAGCTTGAAATGATTTTTTCGCATGAAAGAAATACGATGGAAACAATCACGCATTTCTACGATTGTACTAATGAGTGGTGGGAACACGGAGTCTACCTTCCACCAAAATAAAAAATTGAAAATCAAAAAAACTTCTCATTTAAATATAAAAAATGGGAAATACATCCAGTACAAAGACACCGTTTTCCATACGCGAAGGAGTGGACAATGAAATAGAAGTTTTCTATGATGAGAATGGCAAAAAAATTAAGTGCATTGAGAGTTATACAGGTACAACAACCTATTATGAAGGTCCTGATATAAATCCCTATAGGAAAAACGGTCTTCCGACTGTCGTTAAAAGTGATGGTAGTGCAAAATGGTACGATAAAAATGGAGAACTTCATCGTGCCAATGGACCGGCTAATATTTATGGTTGTAAAAAGAAGCTTGAAATGATTTTTTCGCATGAAA
>Ga0105055_10005869_pt1 | contig 17099 bp, 5 predicted proteins | sample BON03_FD_78090 | JGI IMG/M metagenome (GOLD analysis project Ga0105055, IMG submission 78090) | Freshwater microbial communities from Lake Bonney liftoff mats and glacier meltwater in Antarctica - BON-03 | ecosystem: Environmental > Aquatic > Freshwater > Ice > Glacier meltwater | place: Lake...
GCCCCCCCCCCTCTCTTCCGGCGCCCCCCCCGCGGCCCGCCCCCCCCCCCCCCCCCCCCCCGCCTCGGCGCGACCTCGCCGGGCCCCCAGTCGCGCGGCCGCCGCGCTCGCGGCCAGTGCCGCGTCGCGGGGGAGGCGACAAGGGCGGGCGGCTAGAAACGACGAGACGAGGGCGCCCCCCCCGCTCCTTTTCCCCTCTGCCTATTTTCCCCGCCTTTTTTCCCCTGCGCCCTCTGCGCCCTCTCTCTCGCGCTCGCGGTCTATTTCGGTTTTTAACACCGGGTGCGAAAAATTTCTTCCAAGCTGCGCCGCCCGAACCCCATCACCTGTACAAGAAGGCCACCGCGATCAGCACGTACGTCGACACCAGCTCCACGCCCAGCAGCCAGTGCGACGTGGCGCCCGCCGTAACCAGGTTTGCGTGCAGCACCGAGATGACTAGTGCGATCACGGAGAAGAGATCGAAATCCAGGGAGAAGGGCCGGCCCGTGGCCCAGCCGGCGAGCACCACAAAGGGCACGGCGAAGAGGGCGATCTGGATGGAGGAGCCGACGGCGACGCCGAGGCTGAGGTCCATCTTGTTCTTCATCGCGACGACGATGGCGGTCTGTTATGCGTTTTTTGGGGGGGGGGTTGGTCGGGGGAATTCGCCATGCAAAGGGGGATTCGACACGTTTTGTGGTGTGCGTGTGTTTTGTGTGCGTGTGCAGGGGTGAGATGGGTGAGGGGTGATGCGTGTGAGTGCAGGACAGCAAGGGCGGAGGGCGGCGGCGGCAAGCCGTCGGCATCAAAACAACAAGGGCAGCAGGCGGCAGGCGGCGAAACAACAAGGGCAGCAGGCGGCAGGCGGCGAAACAACAAGGGCAGCAGGCGGCGAAACAAACGCTCTCCCGACGGCAACGACAAAAGAACGGCCCCCCCCCCCCGCCCGCTCGCTCAGACAAAGCCCCCTCACCACGTGCTCCGCCGCGTTGCCCGCGATCGGCAGGATGATCATGCCCACGAACGCCTCCGACAGGTGCGACTCCTTAGAAAACGCCTCGATCGACCCCGTCAGGTACTCCGACGCGACGGCGACGGCGCCCGTGACCGCCGCCAGCGCCAGAAACGCGCCCGGCAGCGTGAGCACGGGCTCGCCGTCGTCCTCCGAGCCGCCAAACAGGTGCGCGTGCGTTCCAAGCTGGAAGGCCAGGTAAGCGACGTAGATGGCGAGCAGGATGACGGCCGTGCCGCGCGAGATCTGCAGCACGTCCGCGGGCGACATCCGCTTCTCGCCCGCGGGCGCCAGCCGGGCGGCGGCGGTCGGCAGCACGACGCCGATGCACGACAGAAACAGGAGCGAGGACGACGCCTGGTTGGCCACGGCGTTGAAGCTCTGCTGCTTGTAGTAGATGCCGCCAAAGATGAAGCAGCACCCGAGCACCAGCAGCAGATTGGACAGGATGCTGCCGAGCAGAGACATGGCGACAACCTGATAGAGCCCCTTTTGCAGCGCCGCCACCGACAGGATGATCTCGACGACGTTGCCAAACGTGGCGTTGATGAGGCCGCCGATGGTGTCGCCGAACCGGACCGCCAGGTCCTCCGTGATGTCGCCCAGGATCAGGGCGAGCGGGACCAGGGCGAAAAAGTTGAGCGCGAACGTGGCCGTGGCGCCCCAGCCGAGCGCGTCGGAGGCGATGCCCAGGGGGAGGCAAAAGATCAATAGGTTGAGCCACGAGCCAAAGACGATCTCCCGGAGGGCGAGGCAATCGGTCCGCAGGCCCAGCTGTCCGGAGGTAGCGGCGGCGGCCTTGCCGCCGCGGGTTGAGGCCGCCGCGCCGCCGTTGGCGGCGCCGTCGGCGTAGACGGCCGCCGGCGCGCCGGGCGCGTGGGCCGCCGCCGCCGCCGCCGCCGCCGACCCCGCCGCCGAGGCCGCCTCCTCCTCGTCGTGCGCGGCGAGGGCGCTCGTGGCCGCGGCCTCGGCGCCGCTCGCCGCGGCGGCGCCCGCGCGGATCGACAGGGTCTGGCGCAGGGCGCCGTGGCGGAAGCTGTTGCGCGACAGGAAGGCCGCGCCGGCAGAGTAGAGCGGCTGCTGCTGCTGCTGCTGCTGCTGCTGTTGCTGCTGCGGCAGCGCCTCCGCCGGCTGGCGGAGGGACGTGAACGACGGGCCCGCCTCGGCGCTCTCGGGCAATGGCCCTGTCGGGAGGAGGCCCTCGCTGAGGCTGCCTCCTTCTCCCCTGGAGGCTGTCGGTCGATTGTTGGGTGGTTGTTGTTGTTCGTGGGAGGGGGGGGGCATGACGGGCGAGTGAGAGCGTCGGCGTCGGCGTCGGCGTCGGCGTGGGCGTCGGCGGCGAGGGCGTCGGCGTCGGCGTCGGCGTCGGCGGAAGCGGCGGCGTCGCGCGCGCGCTCGACTCAAGTGCAAACAAAACGCACCGCCGGCCGAGTCGCGCATTTTCTTGCGCGAGTCCCGGCGCGCGTCCGACGACGCGCTCTTCAAGAACATGGCGTCGGGTCCCCTGCTTGGGCCGCTTTGTCGCGATGATGCCGCACAGGCGTCCAACAGAAGGGTTTTTTTTTGCTTGTTTGTCCACGGGCAGAGGATTGAGTGGGGGGTCGCGCCACTCGGATGATGGTGCTGGTCGGATCGAGGAGTGGCGAGCGGAATGCGGTTTCGGGCGGCGGGAGGACTGGTGCGCCAGAAGGAAAAGAGGAGGAGAGGCGGCGGGGCGAGGCGATGGCGAGGCGCAGTTGCCAGTCCCCGCCGTTTTTATACGAGCGCCGCCGCGGCATCTTTTTCACACAATCGTGGGATCGCGCAAGCCCTCCTCGCAACAACGTTGCAGCCTCTCGCGCACCGCGGCGTCCTCGCTGAGCACGAGAACCGACCGGACCGCCGGAGGCGACGTCGCAGCGAGCGCGAGCCGCACCTCGGCCGCCGCCGCCGCGATGGAAAGCACGACGGCCGCGCAGCGGCGGCCGCCGCCGCTGCCGCCGACGGCGCCGCCGATCCCCTCCTCGCCGCCGCCGCTCCCCTCCTCCTCCTCCTCCCATTGCTCCTCCTCCTCCACCTCCTCCACGCGCCTGCTCACTACCTCGAAACCGCCTCGCCGCAGCGCGTCGAGGACGGCCGCTTCGACGCCACCGCCACCGCCACCGATCCCGCCTTCGCCCGCTTCCTCCTCCTCCTCCCCCTCCTCTTCATCGACGCGCCACGCCCCGCCGCCGCACGTCTCGCGGCACAGGCGCACGCGCGGCAGCCGCGCCGCCGCGCGGGCGCCCGGGCGCCCCGGCGCGTGCGGGAGCGGCGTGAGCACGGCGCGCGCCGCCAGGAGGCCGCCGAGCCACGCCTCGTAGAGGGGGGCCGGCGAGGGCGGGCCCAGCGGCAGCGCGCACGCCCGCCCCGCGCCGCCCGCCCCCCCGCCGTAAACGACAACCACCCGCGAGGCGGCGGCGGCGGCGGCGGCGGCGGCGGCGGCGGCAGCGGCGGCGTCGTTGGCGTCGGCGGCGTTGGCGGCGTTGGCGTCGGCCGCCCCGCCCGGCCAGGCCAGCGCGCCTCGCAGTGCTCGTGCGTCCACTTCCGAGGCGACCGCCACCACCACTCCTCTCGGCGGCGCGGAAGGGTTGCAACCCGCAAGGAGCGCGGCGGCCAGCGCTGCGGGCGGGACGCCGCGCTCGCCCGGGAGCGGGACGCGCAACGGCAGCGGCGGCCGTGGCGTCCCCCCGGCGGCGGCGGCGGCGGCGGCAGCGCCGTCTGCAGCGGCGGCGCCGTCGGCGGCGGCCGCCCCGCCGTCGTCGGCGGCGGCCACCGTCCCCAGGAGGATCAGGCGGCCTTCCGTCGCGGAGGGCGCCAGGCCGGCCAGCACGCGCGCGGCGGGCACGATCAGGATGTCCCGCGGCGGCCGCGGCCCCGTCTCGCCGCCGCCGCCGGCCTCGACCCGCAGCTCTACCGCCGCTCTCGCCCGGCGGCCCCCGCCGCCGCCCCCGCCCCCGCCGTCGCCCTGGCCGTCGCCGCCGACGAGCATGCGTGCGTGCGCAAAGGGCGCCGCCGCGCGCCGCACGACCTTGTGCAGCCGCGCCGAGGACAGGCTCTCCGCGGCGCTCGTGCCGAGCGCCAGGCTGCCCTCGGCGGCGGGCCCGGCGTAGAGCACGCGCAGCGGCGGCGGCGGCGGGGCGGCGGCGGCGGCGGCGCCAGACGCGGGGTCCGGCCGCCGCCGCCGCTGCCGCAGCTGCCCCTCCTCTTCTTCCTCTTCGTCGTCCTCCATGTCGTTCTCCGATCCCCCGTCGCCGGCGACCCCTCCCTCGCCCCCGGACAAGATAGGATGGAGCCACTCGTGCTCGAGCGCCTCGAGAAAGTCAAAGGCGGCGCCGGTCGGGTCGAGCGCCACGGTCACCGCCGCCGCTGGCGTCGCCGCTGCCGCTTCCGCTGCCGCTCCCGCTCTCGCTCCCGCTGCCGCCGCCGGCGTCCCCGCCCATCCCCCGCTGGCCGGCGCCCCCCCAGCGGCGCGGACGGCGTCCAGCGCCGCGCGCGCGGCGCGGTGCACGGCGGCGGCGTGGCGCACGTCCGCGGGGTCCGCGGAGTCCGACCGCAGGCCCTGCTCGAGCAGCGGCGGCCGCGGGCGCCCGGCCGCAAACAGCATCGCCGCCGCCTCCGCCTCGTCCTCGCCGCCGCCGCCGCCGCCACCGGCCGCCGACGACGGCAGCCCCATTGGCCCGGCGACGGCCCCGGGCGCGAGCACGACCACGCGCGCACCCCCCGCGGCCCGGTCCAGCTCGGGCGCGCGCGCGTGCCCGCGCAGCGAGGACGCGCACGGGCCGATGTACGAAATCGATTCCGTGGCGCCGACGCGCAGCCGCCAGGCGCACACGCCGGCGCGCGCGCCAGAGGCCGGGAGCGCGCACGCGACGACGCGGCCCCCGCCCGGGAGCGGCAGGCGCTCGCCGAGGCGGACGGGGCGCACGCACGAGAGCGCGCGCCGGGCGTCGCGGGCCGAAAACAGCGGCGTTGTCATTGTCGTTGTGGTTTTTGGTGGTGGTGGTGCTGCTGCCGTCGCCATCGCTCTCTCGCCGCCGTCGCGGTCGTTGCTGCCGTTGGCGCCTTGCGCTGCTGCCGGCGGACCCGCGCGCCGCTCGGCGTCCAAGAGCTCCGCGATCCAGTGCTCAGCGACCTCGAGGCACACGTCGGTCGCGTAGGTGTGCAGCGGCAGCGGCGGCGGCGCGAGGTCGTCGTCTTGCTGCTGGTGCTGCTGCTGCTGCCGTTGCTGCTCGCTGGCGCCGCCCGTTTGCCGCCGCCGCTGACGCTGCCGCCGCCGCTGCTGCTCGTCGGCGGCCGCGCGGTAGAGCAGCGGCAAAGCGAGCAAGGCGGCCGGGCTCGTAATCAGCACGGCGTCGGCAAAGGGGCACGCGTCGTCCCGGCGCGACGGCGGGGCCGAAGCCACCAGTGCGCGCGCGTCGGGCGCGAGGAGCGCCAAGCCGCCGCGCCGGGGCGAGCCAGGGCGGCCGACGGGCGTGGCGCCGCAGTCGAGAACGATGCGCACGTCGAGGGCGTCGCTGTGCAGGAGGGTGCAGGGCGCGCCGGGGCCGCCAAAGGGGGTCTGTTGTTTATTTATGGTCGTGCGTGTTTGGCATTGGAAAGGGGTGAGCACAGGAGGAGGGGAGCGGAAAGTGAGCGAGAGCGAGAGAGAGAGCGTGGCAAGGCGGCGTCGCGGAGGGCGCGCATCGGAACGCCGTCGCCGCGCGCACGCATTGTTCGCTTTTTTTCGCCCATGCCGTGCGTCCCCCGATGAATGCAGGTTTCGGGAGGTACTCGGCCAGCATTCGTCGACGCCGGCGCGAGTCGTTCTGCGCCTCTGTGGATGAATCGCGCGCGCCTTGGTCTCGCGTGCAGGCAAGCGATCTCACCAGGGTGACGTCCATCCTTCCTCTCTCTCTTTCGCGCTCCTTCCTCCTCTTTCTCAATCGCTCATGCCGCAGAGGGCGGCCGTGTCGCGGCGCTGGTTGTTCGTTTGTGCGTTGAGGATGAGGAGAGGGAAGAGGGGTTCGAGGGCCCTCCGCGCGCGTCGTTTGCGCGCCTGCGTCGGCCCGACACGAAGCGCGCGCGCACACTCGGCCGTCGACACAATCAAATCTGTCGTCCTTACCCGCGATGGTCTAGTCCATCGGATCCTGAAATGGACCTCTCGCGACGGCCCTCATCATGGGCCCCGGGCTGCGGCGGCGCCCCGCGCCGCCGGCCCTACCCCGTGACAACAACGGTCTCCGAAAGGTCGCGGCGCGCCGGCCACCGCGCCCGCTTCATCGGCCCCGGCGCGCCGCACCACCGATGGGACGACGAGGCGCGGGCGCGGGAGGCGGATGAGGGCGCGTCGGACGCCTCGGTCGGATGGACGACTAAGGCGACGACGCTCGCCGCCCTCGGCGCGTCAGCCGCCTCGTCCGCGGCAAACCTGTTCGCCCACGCCGCCGGCCCGCGCGCCCAGCTCGCCGCCTCGGTCGTCTTCGTCGCCCTCTACGTCGCCTCGACCTACGCGCCGCCCGCCCCCCTCTCCTGGCGCGCCGCGCTCGACTTTGCGCTCTCGGCCCTGTTCGCGGTCGACCTGGCCCGGCGCGTCGGCGCGTCCCCGCTGCCGCCGCTGCGGGCGCTCCTGCTGCCGGCCAACCTGCTCGACCTGGCCTCGTCGGCGCCCGCGCTGCTCGAGCCCCTGATCGCGCTCGCCACGGGCGGCGCCGTCGCGCCCGCCGCCGCCGCCTCGGGCCTGCGCTGGCTGCGCGTGTTCCGCGCGCTGCGCCTGCTGCGCCTCGTCATGCTGTCGGCAAACCTCCCGCGCATGCGGACGTCCCGCGGCGCCTTGTTGTGGGGGGCCTACAACGTCCCTCTGCTGTCGCTGGCGGCGGGCGTCGGCGCGCTGGCCGCGACCGGCGCCGCGCTCGTCGCCGCCGTCGAGCGCTTACCCTTGCACGACGCCCTCTACTTTGTGCTCTCGTCCCTGACGACCATCGGATACGGCGACATCGTCGCGCGCACGGCCGCGGGGCGCGCTGTCGTGCTCATCCTGATGGTGGCCGCGATCGTGTTTGTGCCCGCCCGCGCGCAGCAGCTGGCGCAGCAGGTGGCCGGGCGGCCCGTGGCGGCGGGGCCCTTGCCGACGGGCAGGAGGCCGTTCGTGGTGCTGAGCGCGTCGCGCCTCTCGGACGTGAGAGGTTTTGAAGACCTCCTTGCGGGCCTGAGCGCGGTCGCCCGGCGCGAGGCGGCGCGCGCCGCCCGGCGGCAGCATCGCCGGCGGCGAGAGCAGCCCGCCGGGCCGGACGTCTTCGCCGGCCCCGACGCCGCCGGTCCTCCCCTCGTCATCGCCCCGGCCTCGGCCGCCCTCGCCGCCGAGCGCGACCCCCACGTCGTCGCGCTCACGGCCGGCAAGCCCGGCGCCGAGTTCCTCGCGCTCCAGGAGATTGCCGAGGCGCGCGGCCGCCGCCTGACGCTGCTCCAGGGCTCGGTGTTCTCCGCCGGCGACCTCCAGCGCGCGGCGCTCGAGCGGGCCGAGGCCGTGGTCATCGCGGCCGACCGCTTCGCGGCGCGCGGGGGCGGAGGCGGGGGCGGCGGCGGCGGCGGCGGCGGCCACGGGCACATGGGCGGCGCGCGGCCGTGGTCGGGCTTTCTCCACCAAGGAGGAGGGCAACAGCAGCAGCAGCCTGCCGCGTCTGCCGCCGCCTCGGCCCTGTCCGCCGCGTTCGGCGGCGCCGACGACGCCGACGACGAGGCCGAGGAGGACGTCGAGGTGCTCTTCCGCACGTGGGCCGTCAAGGCATACACCGAGACAACCCCGCTACGGGTGCAGGTGCTGCGCGAGGGCGCCGCCCGCCGGGTGGCGCCCTTCTTGGACCCGCGGCGCGACGTCGTCGTCAGCGTCGAGCAGACGCGCCACCGCCTTCTCGCGCTGGGCGCCTTTTCGCCGGGCGCGTCGACCCTGGTGGCCAACCTGCTGCGCCCGGCGACGCCCTTGGAGGACGGGCTGGCGGAGGGGAGGGGCGGGCGCGAGGACGAGGACGAGACGGACGAGGACGAGGACGAGGACGAGCAGCAGCAGCGCGAGGGGCGGGCGCGCGGCGGTGGTCGTGTCTTTGTCGCCGCGCGGTGGCGCTGGCCGTTTTCCGGCAAGCGGGCCGGCGGCAAGGCCGCGGGCCCCGCCGCCGAGCGGCGCGCCTTTGCCAGCCGCCGGTGGCTTCGAGAATACGCAGACGGCTGCCGCGCCGACGTCGTCCCGCTGCAAGCAGGCGCGCACCTCGCGGGCCGCACGTTCGCAGAGGCGGCCGAGGCGGTCGCGACGGCGACGGGCGGCGCCGTGATCTTGCTGGGCCTGGTGGACGGGCGGCGGCAGCGGGTGCGGCTCAACCCCTCACGCGCGGCGGGCGGCGGCGGCGGCAACAGCGGCGGCGGCGGCGGCAGCAACAGGCAGCACCCGCCGCCCGCCGCGCTGCGCGAGGGCGACGAGCTGCTGTGCGCCTGCCGCGGCGGCGACCGCCTGGCCGAGGACGTTGTCGAGGGCCCCCGCCCGTCGCGCCCGGCCACCCGCGCCGTCGCGCGCGCCTTGGGGCTGCGCCGGGAGCGCGCGGCGGCCGTCCTGGCGGCGTCCGGCGCCGGAGCGCCGGCGAGGCCCGCTTCTTTCGCGGCGAGCCCCGCGCGTGCGCCGCCGCCCGCGCCGCCGCCCTCGCCGCCGCCGCCGCCGCCCGCGTCCCCCACGTCACGCTCGGAGCAGGCGGCCGCTCTCGAGGACCTCGTGCGCCGGGGCCACCCGTGCTTGACGGGCTGGGCCGCCCCGGACGCGTCGGCCTCCTCGCCGCTGGCCTCCTCCGCGTCGATGGACGGGCCCGCTCTTGCGGCGCGCGCCGGCAGCAACGGGGCGGCGTCTCTGCGACGTCCGCTGCGCGGCGGCGGCGGCAGCAGCGGCGACGACACCGACGGCGGCGGCGGCGGACAGGAGGGCGACGAGCAGCAGCAACGCGAGGACCAGGCGGAGGCGTGCTCGGTCGAGTCGATGCAGGAGCTGGCGGAAGAGGTGCGGACGATCGTCGGGAGGCAGAGGCAGCAGCGGCAGCAGCAGCAGCAGCAGCAGCAGCTGCTGCAACCGGCGGCAGCGGCGGCGGCGGTCGCGGCGGCGGCGGCGGCAGCAGGCCCCTCGCCGCCCCCGCCCGCCCAGCTCGCCACCCGCCACGTCATCCTCTGCGGCCACGCCGACAGCTTCTTCCCCTTTGCGCGCCAGCTCGCGCGCACCATGCCGCGCCCCGGACCCTCCTCCGGCGCCGTCGCCGACGGCGGCGACGGCGACCGAGGCGGCGGCAGCCGCGGCAGCGGCCCGCCCGCTCGCCTTTCGCTCGTCCTGCTCCACCCGGACGCCACGCCCGAGCGCGCCGCCGCCCTCGAGCGGGCGCTCCAGGTGGCCGTGGCGGCGGACACGGCCGCCGCCGCCGCCGAGGCCGCGCGGCGGCAGCGGCGGCGCGCGCGCTGGGCGTCGCCCTCCCCCAGCAGCCGCAGCGACGACAACGACGAGCAGCAGGAGGCCGCGGCGGCCGCCGCCGCCGCCGCCGCCGCCGCTGTGGCCGCCGCCGCCTCCGCCGCCGCCTCGGCCGGCGGCGGCGGCGGCGCGGGGTCGTCGCGCCAGCCGCCCCCGCCCGGCGTCGGCGGCTTCCCCCGGCCGTGTCTGCCGGTGCGCGTCACCGTTCGCGCCGTCGCGGGCCGGCCCATGGAAAAGGCGGCTTTGGAGGCCGCCGGAGCTCGCCGCGAGGGGGGCGCCGCCCTCGTTTACGTGGGCCCGCGGGACCGCGGCGGCTCGGCGGGCGGCGGCGGCCCGCCCGTCCTCCCCTCGCCCTCGTCGTCGGGAGGGGGCGCCTCTGGCGACGAGGCCGCATACGGCTCGCTGTCGCGCGCCGCCGTGCAGGCCGACGCCGACGCGCTGCTTACCGCCTATGGGGTGGGGGAGCCGCGCAGCTCCGCAGGCCGCCGGCGCTGGGAGGGCATGCTGCTTTCCTGGCTGCCCGGCGCGGTCGCCGCAGCGGCCGCAGCGGCAGCGGCAACAGCGGCGGCGGCGGCGGCAGCATCAACCGCCGACGGCGGCGGCGCCCCTGCCTTTCCCACCGCCGAACCTCGCGTGCGCCCGCTGTCGCCGCCGGCCCCCTCGGAGCTCCCGCTGCCCGAGAGCCTGCACGCCGTCGTCGAGCTGTCGTTCACGTCGAGCGTCCGCCTGCTGCAGCCCGGCCTCTTGCTGCACGGGGGCCCCGGCGGCGGCAACAGCGGCGGCAACAGCAGCGGCGGCGCCCCTCGGCGCCCGCCGCCCCGCGATCCCCGCTCCGCTTCCCTGGCCGAAACGGCGGCCGCCCCCCCCGCCTCCTCGACGCGCCAGCCCCGCGCCTCGTGGCGCGACCGCCGCGCCGTCGAGGAGGACGCGCGCGCCGAAGGTCTCGCCGAGTGGCAGGTCGGCTCGTATTACGCGGCGGGCCGCGCCGCCCTCCCCGCCGCCGTCGACGGGATCGTCACCGTTCAGCCTCTCTACCTGGGCTATCGGCTGCCCGCGCTGCTGGAGGCGCTCGCGGGCGACGGCCCGGGCGGTCGCGGCACGCCGCTCGCGCAGGCGCCCGTGCCGCGCGCGTTCGTGGGCCGGACGTACGGCGAGATGGCGCAGGCGATGCTGCTGCTCGGGTCGGCGGCGGCGGCGGGCCTGGCGCCGGAGGGCGGGGGGGAGGCGGCGGCGTCGTGCCTGGTGCCGCTGGGCTTGCTGCGCACCAAGCAGGAGAGCCCCTCGTGGCGGCTTCCGTACGTGTCGGCGCTGCCGGACGCGGGCGCGGTGCTCGACGGCAGGGACGCCGTTTTCTTTCTGCGGCCCGAGGCTTGAGCGAGAGCCTGCGGCGCCCCCCGGCGCGGCGGCGCTGGCGGACCAGTCTGAGCAGGCGGTGCTGGTGCTGTTCGACTCGCAGGACCAGCAGCTCAAGGTGCGCGCTAGTAGTACGCTAGTAGTACGCGCTAATCGGTCGCCGGCAGAGCGGAAGGAATTTCTCGGGCGAGAGGCGCGGCGGCCGATCAAAGGCGCGCGCTCGCGCCCAAGTCTCCCACCAGCAGACCGTTTCATTTGTATTTTAGCACCGATGTCTCCACCAACTAGGACAAGCATCATGCCGCCCTTTGTACCATAGACGTCCCACCAACCCAGATACTGAGAGAGGCGACGCGCGCTCACAAAGGACGACGGACGCCTCCCACTTCTCCCTCCGCCGGGCAGCGATGGCGGACCAGTTTGAGCAGGCGGTGCTGGTCCTCTTCCACCCGCAGGACCAGCAGCTCAAGGTGCGCTCGAGTAGTACGCGCTGGCGCGATCGGTCGCTGGCAGAGCGGCGCGTGAGAGGGAGAGTGACGGGAGAAGACGCGGGGAGAGCTCCCCCCCGCCGAGAGCCTGCCTTTTGCCCGCGCCTTTTTTCCCGGCCTCTTGCCTGATCCGGCATCATGGGTCTAAATACAGCTCACGAGCAGTCGCAGTTCAGGTCGTGCGCGCGCGGACCATCGGCCGCCCTTCCTCCTAGGATTGGCGCGCAAAAGACGACGCCGCTCTTTGTCGCCGCCGCCCGTTGTCGCTCACACCCGCCGTCGCCGTCGTCTCTCTCCTCCTCCCACCCGCCGCCGGCACAAACCACAACAGGAGCAAGCCGAGGCGTACGTCGCCTCGGTCGCCGCGTCCCCGGACTGCTGGCGCCTCTGCATCGAGCGCTTCTCCGTGACGCCCCACCTGGAGACGCGCTTCTGGTGCCTGCAGCAGCTGCACGAGGTGAGAGAGTTTTTTTCTTGCGGCGGGACGAGGAGGACGACGAGGACGCGCCGCGCCGCCTCGCTGCCGCGACACGGCGCTACGCGACGGTGCCTCGCCCTCCCTGCCTCTCGCTCAACCTCTTTTCGAGACCACACCAAACCCAACCACAACCCGAAAACCAAAACCGGCGGGCAGATCGTCTCAAACTCGTACGCGTCGCTCGACGCCGCCGCGCGCGCGGCCGTGCGCGCCGCGCTGCTGTCCTGGGTCCAGGCGGAGGGCGGCAGCGGCGAGGGCGGCGGCGAGGGCGGTCCCGGCGGCGCCCCGGCCTCTCCCTGCCCCTCCTCCCCCCAGCAGCCGCGGCACCCCGGCGGTCCGCTTCAAGGCGCCGCCCGCTCCTCTGTCCCCGCCGCCGCCCCCTACCCGCCCTTCCTGCGCAACAAGCTCGCCCAGGCCCTGGCCGCCTTGGCCGTCCGCGACTACCTCTCCGGCGCCTGGCCCTCTTTTTTCCGCGACCTCGGGCGCGCGGCGGCCGCCTCTGCCCCGCGCGCGCCGCACCTGGCCGACATGCTCGCGCGCGTGTGCGCCTCGGTGGACGCCGACTTTGTCTCGCTCGACGTGCCGCGCACGCAGGAGGAGGCGCGCCTGTCCATGGGCCTGAAGGACGCGATGCGGGAGCGCGGCGACACGGCGGCGCTCGCCGAGGCTTGGTGCTCGTCGGCCTCCGCCTATCTGGACGCGGGGAGGCCCGACCTGTCGGCCGCGCTGCTGCAGGTGGCGGCGCGGTACGTGCACTGGATCGACATCGCGCTGGTGGCCAACGGGGCGTACGTGCCGCTGCTGGCGCGGATCATGCGGGGCGGGCCAGGCGCCGGCGGGGGGGCGGCCGGCGGCGGCGGCGATGGCGGCGCCGCCGCACGGACGCCGCCCGCGCTGCGCACGGCCGCCGCCCTGGTCGTGGCCGAGATGGTGCTCAAGCGCATGGATCCCGTGGCCAAGATCGAGCTCGTGCAGCGGCTGGACATCGTCCCGGCCGCGGCGGCGTGGGCTGCGGGGCTCGTGCACGCGGCGTCGGCGCGGATGCGGCGGCGGCAGCGGCGGGAGGAGGCGCGGCGCGGGCGGCGAGAGCGGCGGCGGCGGCAAGGTGGCGGGCAGTTGGGCGCAGCATCAGCAGCAGTAGGAGCAGCAGCAGGAGCAAGAGCAACGGCAGGAGACGTCCGGCAGAGCCCCGCCGCTGAAAACGCGGGCGGCTCGCAGCCGACGGCAGCGCAACGCGGCAAGGCGCCCGGCGGCGGCGCAGGCCGGGACGAGAACGAATTAACCGCCGCCGCCGTCGCCGCCAACGGCGGCTCGTGCGATCAGCAGCGGCGCATGAACGGCGACGACGCCGACGACGACCTCGTCAGCAGTCAAGACGACGACGATGACGATGACGACGACGAGGACGAGGACGACGACGACGAAAGCGGCCAAACCGGCGGCGCCGCCGGCGCCGCCTTTGCCGCCGGCGGCCGCGGCGATGAGCAGGACGAGGGCCGCCAGCTGGTTGCCGCGCACAGCCGCCTGCTGTCCGCGCTGGCGGGCGAGGTGATGGACGCTCTCAAGCGCGTGGAGAACAGCGTCATCGGCGTGCGCGCGCTGGGGCTGGAGGTCGGCGGCGACGCGCTGGACGAGGCCGGCGGCGCGTGCGCGGCGGCCGAGCGCCTGCTCGCGCAGCTGGCGCCGGCCGTGCTCGACGCCTTCCGCGCGGCGGGCGGCGGCGCCGGCGCCGGCGCCGGCGGCGGCGCCGAGGAGGAGGCGTCCGAGACGGTCGCGCTGCCGCTGGCGCCGTTTGTCGCCGCCTACCTGGCGCGCATGCGCGCCCTGGACAAGCGCGGGCGGCCCTTGCCGCCGGGCGCGCGCGAGCACCTGCGCGCGGTGCTCGAGGGGGTCGCGGCCAACGCGCGGTACCCGCGCGGCGGGGCCAACGAGGGCGCCCGGGGCGACGCCTACGGCCGGCTCCCCCCGGCGGCAAACGGCGGCGGCGGCGGCGCGGCGAGCGAGGTGGCCGTCCTCGCCGCGCGCGAGGAGCAGGCCGCCGTCGAGGAGCGCCGGCGCGACCTGTTCGTCCTGCTGCGCGCGGCCGCGAGGCTGTCGCTGCCGGACGCGGTCGCGTTCGTGGCGGGGCTGCTGCACAGGGCCGTGGCCGGGGAGGCGCTGGCGCGGGCGGCGGCAGAGGCGGCGGCGGCGGCGGCGGCGGCCGGCGGCGGCGGCGGCGGCGGCGGCGGCGGCGGCGGCGGCGCGCCCCCCGCGGCGCTCGATCATCACCCCCACCACCACCACCACATGCCAGTCCCGAGCTTTCAGGACGTCGAGGTGGCCGTCACGCTGCTGCACGAGCTGGGAGAGGGCGCGCCCGAGCACGCACTCCGGCCGTCGGGCGTCGCAGCGGCCGCCGCCGCCGCCGCAGCCGGCAACGACGCCTCGTCGTCCGCCGCCGCCCCGCTCGGCGCGCTCGTGCTGTCCTTGCTGACCCACCCCCACCCCCTGCCGCACGGCCGCCACCGCCTCGTCGCCCTGGCCGTCGCCGAGGCCACCGCCCGCTACTGCCGCGTGCTGGCCGCCGCCCCAGATCCGGCCGCCGCCGCGCTGCCCGCGCTGCGCGCGCTGCTCGGAGAGAGCGGCGTCGGCCACCCGTCTCCGGACGTCAGCCACCGGTGCGCCTACCTGCTCGCGCGCGTGGTCAAGCAGCTGCGCCCGGCCCTGCGGCCGCTGGTCCCGGGCCTGCTCGCGACGCTGCGGCCCGCGCTGGCGGTGGTCGCGACGTCGCCGCCCCCGTCGGCGGCGTCGGGGCCGGCCGGCGCGGCGGCGTCGCTCTCGCCCTCGGCGCCGCCGGCCGGCGCTGCAGGCGGCGGCACGACGACGACGACGCCAGAATATGCCGCCGCCGCCGCCGCCCTCGCCGCGCTGCCCTACCCTTACTGCGTGGCCGCCGGCGGGGGCGGCGCCGGCGGCCCCGCCGCCGCCGCCGCCGCCTCGGCCGCCGTGCTGGCCGCCGACGACCGCCTCTACCTGTACGACGCGGCGGGCCTGCTGATCTCGCCCGAGGAGGCGCTGCCGTCGGGCGAGGCGCAGGCGGCCGCGCTCTCCTCGCTGCTGGAGCCGCTGGTGCGGCAGATCGAGGCGCACGCCCCGCGTGTGCCGGCCGAGGCGGCGGCGGCGGCGGCGGCCGTGGCGGCGGCGGCGTCGGCGGCCGCGGCGGGCGCGGGCCCCGCGCAGCAGCAGGAGGCGGCCAGGAGGGCCGCGGCCGTGCACCTCTCGGCGGGCGTGGGGAGCGGCGGCGGAGGCGGCGGCGGCGGCGGCGGCGGCGGCGGCGGCAACGGCGGCGGCGGCGGCGGCGGCGGCGGCGGCGGCCCGCCGCCGCTGCTGCTGCAGTCGCCCTCGTCGCTGTGGCTCGTGGCTCAGGCGATGGAGGCAGTGTCGCGCCTGTCCAAGGCCTTCAAGAACAACCTCGTCACCCGCTCGCGCCCGGCCCTCGGCGCCATGTTTGCGCGCTGCCTCGAGGCGTCGGCCGCGCTCGTGCCAGACGCCGCCGGCGACGGCGCGCGCGGGGCGCACCGGGCGGCGCTCGAGGCGGCGGCGGCGGCGGCGGGCGCAAACGGGGCGGGCGGCGGCGGCGGCGGCCACGGGGCCCTGCTGGCGCCCGGCGCGATGTCGGGCGCGGCCGCCGCCGCCTGCGCCTGCGCCCACCTGCGCTCGCGCCTCATCGCGCTCGTGCATCGCATGGTGGAGCTGCTGCTGCAGGCGGCCGCGCCGAGCCTGCCCGGCGCGCTCGACGCGTTGCTGCGCGCGTCGGCGCCGGCGGCCTTCCCTCCCTGCCCTCCCGCTGCCGCCGCAGCAGGCGGCGGCGGCGGCGGCACCGGCAACGGCGGCGAGCCCTCCCCGCTCTCGAGCTCCGGCCCCTTGCGTGTTTCCGTCGGACCCTTCTCTCAAGAAGGAGGAGCCTTGGCGGCGCCCGGCCAGCAGGCCCAGCACCAGCAGGCCGCAGCCGCGGCGGCGGCGGCGGCGGCGGCGGCGGCGGCGGCGGCGGCGGCGGCGGCCGACCCCCGCGCCGCGGAGGAGGTCTGCGGCCTCGTCGCGCAGCTGGCCGCCCGCTTCGGCGCCGAGCTCGCGCCCCTGGCGCAGGCGGTGCTCCCTGCCGTGGTCGAGCGGGTGCACGGCGCGCTGGGCCCGCGGTGGGACTGGACGGGCGGGCGGGGCGGCGCGGGCCTGGGGCTCGCGTCGCCCTCGACGTCGGCGTCGGCGGCGCTGCTGGCGGCGGCGGCGGCGGCGGCCGCTGCGCCAGGCTCGGCCGCGGCCTCTGCCGCAATGGCTTCGTCGCCCATGGCCGCTGGCTCGCCCCTGTGCCGCGCCCTGGTCGCGGGGGGCACCTCGCCTCTGCGCCGCGCGGCCATGCTGCACCAGGCGTCCGCCGGCGGCGGCATTGGCGGCGCCCTCTCGTCGCGCGGCGGCGCAGCGCTCTCCGCGCCGCTGATGATGGCGTCGCTGTCGGCGGGCGGCGCCGCGGCCACCCCCGGCAGCGAGGACGACTGGCGCGAGCGCGCCTCCCTGCAGAAGGCCTACTTTGCGCTGCTGCACGCGTGCGCGGCGGGCGGGCTCGCCGGCGCGCTCGCGCGCCTGCCCGGGCCCGCGCTCGACGCGGCGGTCGGCGCGCTGGCGGCCGGCGCGGCGGGGCACGTGGACGCGGCAATGCGGCGCACCTGCTTGCAGGTAAGTGATCTGTGTGATCGGACGGACGTTTTTTTTCCATCTTGCGACGGCGTCATGCGCGTAAGCAGGGAGCAGGCGGGCTCCCGCGTCTCCTGCCCTTACTTCACGGGCAAGCAGAAGAGAGAACACACAAACAAAAAACCAAGCGCTGGCCCTTAAGATCACCTCCCGACAAGAAAAAGGCGCCGAAGTTTGGCTCTTCTCCCCCCCGGTCCCCCCTTTTTCCTCGTCTTCTCGTTACTGAGGGGCGGAAAGGGGGGCCGGGGGGCGAGGCCTCTCGGCGTTTTTTCACCACAACCTGTGGGAAGGGCATCGAGTCATTCCAGCGCGAGATCACCGGCGGGCCTTTGTGTGGTCATGTTCGCTTGTGCGGATTGAGGAGGGAGGGAGCGGGGGGGGGAAGGGGGGGGGCGCTGGGGCGTCCGCGCCCGGTGTCCCCCCCCCCCCCCCCCCCCCCCCCCCCCCCCTTTTTCCCCCCCCCGCCCCCCCGACACCCCAAACCCCCCCGCCCCGCCCCCCCCCGGGGTTTTTGCCCCGCCACCCCGGGGGCGGGGCGGCCCTTTTGCAGGTCCGCCCCCGGCCGCC
>Ga0105055_10005874_pt1 | contig 17082 bp, 13 predicted proteins | sample BON03_FD_78090 | JGI IMG/M metagenome (GOLD analysis project Ga0105055, IMG submission 78090) | Freshwater microbial communities from Lake Bonney liftoff mats and glacier meltwater in Antarctica - BON-03 | ecosystem: Environmental > Aquatic > Freshwater > Ice > Glacier meltwater | place: Lake...
AAGCCACCACCCGTAAATCAGCGCAGCGCTTCAGACTGATCCGGGCCGCCTCTCAAGCCACAGGCGCGAGGTTCTGCGCCGCGTCAACATGTAGGCCGACCGGACTAAAAGGGATAAGCCTTCTTCTTGCATTTATTCTTGCCAGCACCCCTCTTGGCGCGCAGGCCCTGACGGTCGGGCGTTGCTCTACATTGGTGGATGGGGCATATGTTCCCGTGCTTGTCGTCACCGCTGATGGCAAAACGACTGTGCATCAGATCGGTGACTCAGGCCTGACGCGGCAAACCGTGTTCAATGTCAAAGCGGCTGTAGCTTGGGCTGTAGAGACCTATGGGGTAGAGGCAAGTACGGTCGACTATTCAGAAGGGTGCCATTCCAGCGCTTCTGACGTGCCGACAGTCATCGCGGGGCCGCCGGCTGGTGGTGGTGATTGCGGCGGTGGTGATTGCGGTGGTGGTGATTGCGGCGGTGGTGATTGCGGCGGAAATGACCCTGTTTAACCTCCGCTAACCCGGGCTCGCCAGGATAAAACGTTGAATGAATGCGCCAACCAAAGTTCTTTTGGCCAACAGTTGCGGTGTTGGGCGCGGCCATGTGGTAAACTTGCGCGTTGCCGCACAGGCGTTGGGGCCGGGCTTTGTCTTTGACGCAGCCCTCGCGCGCAGGCGACATGAGGACGAACTGACTGGCCCTTTGGGCGCGCAGGTGATCAGCGCGCCCGTTCTTGCCTTTGGCCCCCATTCCCAATCAACCCCGGCGCGTGGATCTTCGGCAACCTGGGGTCAATACATGGCCGATATCGGGTTGTGCCTGCCTGATATGGTGCGCAGCCATCTGCGGTGGTGGCGCGACCGGATTGTCGACAGCAATGCCTCGGTGCTGATCGCTGATGTCGCACCCTTGGCTCTTTTGGCCGCGCGCGGGTTGCAGGCCGAAGGCTGGCAGATTGAGACGATCCTCGCCGGCACCGGCTATTCCGCACCGCCAGCCGATCTGCCCGCCTATCCGATATTGCTGCCCGATGTAGCGCTGCTGGGCCATGATGAGGCGCAGGTTCTGGCCCGGCTGAACGAGGTGCTGACGGGCGAAGGCATCGCCCCCCTGCCGACCTTTCCCGATATCCTGCGCTGCGATGTGCCCTTTCCGACGTCGCTTGCGCTCCTCGACCCATATGCAGACGCCCGCGGTATGTGGCCCACCCTGCCACCGTTGGATGATCTGCCACCGCGCGCCAGCGAAGCGGCGGATGAGGTATTTATCTATGTCTCGACCGACACCGGGCGCAACGGCGCGGTGCTGGCTTTGTTAGCGGATTTGCCGCTGCCGCGCCGGGGTTATATTCCGGGATTGACACCCGCAGAGGCGCAGGCCCTGACCGCGTCAGGGATGATCTTGCATGACAGACCCCTGCCGCTGGTCGATATTGCCGCAAGAACGCGGCTTTTCGTCAATCTTGGCCAGCATGGCACCTTGATTATGGGGGCATTGATGGGCCTGCCGCAGGTGGCGCTGACCCAGCATCTGGAGCATCTTTTCCACGCCCGCAGGCTAGAGGCCGAAGGTGTTTGCGTGATCCGCCGCCCGCATCAGATGGCGCATGAAGCCGCACGGGCGGCCATTCTGGCGGCCTATGCCGATGCCACGATGACAACAAAGGCACGCGATCTGGCAGGCCGGTTGCGCGCGGCGCATCCTGCCGATGTGGCCGCCGTGCGCGCGACCCGTCTGGCCCCGGCGGCGGAACGCGCCCGCAGTTACGGCTAAGGTCAGGCCTTCAAAAACGCAACCAGCGCCGCAGTCGAAGCGTCTTTGCCATCCGTGCTTGCCCTGCCTTCCAGCACGGGTTGCAAGGCCAGCGCCAGTTCCTTGCCCAGCTCAACCCCCCATTGGTCATAGGGGTTGATGCCCAATATCATGCCTTCGACGAAGACCCGATGTTCATACAAAGCGATGATCTGGCCCAGCACAAAGGGCGTCAGTTGATCATAGGCCAGCACGGTCGAAGGGCGGTTGCCGGGGAAAACGCGGTGGCGGGCTTGGCGGTCCAACTCTGCCCCGGTCAGGCCTTTGGCGGCCATGATGGCGCGGGCCTCATCAAGGGTGCGGCCCTTCATCAGGGCCTCGGCTTGGGCAAGGCAGTTCGAGACCAAAAGCAGATGTTGGGAAGCAAGGTCTGGTTCATGCCCGCGCTTTGCTACCAGAAATTCGCACGGCACGGTGCGAGTGCCTTGATGGATCAGTTGGTAAAAGGCGTGCTGGCCGTTTGTGCCCGGCTCTCCCCAAACAACAGGGCCGGAATTCATGGTCAGGTCAGAGCCGTCAAGGGCGACGCGCTTGCCGTTACTTTCCATCTCCAGTTGCTGCAGATAGGCGGGCAGACGCGACAGGCGCTGGTCATAGGGCAAGACGGCGCGGGTGGCGTGCCCGCAGATCTGGTTGTGCCAAAGGCCGACAAGGGCCAAGAGAACGGGCATATTTTCGGCCAAAGGCGCGGTCTGGAAATGGCTGTCCATCGCGCGGGCGCCTGCGAGGAACTGGTGGAAATTATCAGGGCCCACGGCGATCATCACGCCAAGACCAATCGGCCCCCACAGCGAATAACGGCCCCCCACCCAATCTTCAAACCCGAAAACCCGTTCGGGATCAATACCATAAGCGGCGGTCTTATCCCCCGCAGTTGAGACGGCGGCGAATTGGGCGGCGGGGTTCGCGACCTTTGCCGCCATCCATGCTTTCGCGGAATTGGCGTTTGTCATCGTCTCAATCGTGGTGAAGGTTTTGGAGGCGACGATGATCAGGGTGGTTTCCGGGTTCAGGCCAGACAGTGTGTCATGGATATGCGCGCCATCGACGTTCGAGACGTAATGCAGGCGCGGGCCATCGTGGTAAGGGGCCAGCGCAAGGGTGGCCATCGCGGGGCCAAGGTCTGACCCGCCAATGCCGATATTGACCACATCGGTGATCGGGCCGCCCTGCCCTTGATAGGCCCCCGAGCGCACGCCTTCGGCAAAGCCAGCGGCGCGGGCAAGGCCTGCGCGCACGCCCGGCATCACGTCTTGGCCATCAACTTTGATCACCGCATCCGCGCCCGCCCGCAAAGCGGTGTGCAACACGGCGCGGCCTTCGGTATCGTTGATCTTTGCGCCTGCGAACATCGCGGCCCGTTTGGTGGGGATATCGGCGGCGGTGGCCAGATTTAAGAGCAGGTCGCGGGCCTGCGGGTCGATGGTGGTTTTGGACCAATCAAACAGCAAGCCGTCGGTTTTCACCGAGAAATCTACCGCACGGGTTGGCGCGGCGGCAAAGAGCGATTGGATCGAAGCGGTGGCGGGGTGGGCGTGAAGGGCGGCCCAAGCGGTGGTCAGGGAGTTGGTCATCACTTACTTCGCCCAATGCACGACGGCGTCGTCCAGTACGGCGCGGATTGGGGCTTCTATGGGGGACAGGGTCATTGCGCGGTCTAAGGCGGCGCGTTTTTCAGCGCCAAGGATCAGGACGTGGATTTTGATCGCGGCACGCAGGACCGGCGCGGTGAGGGTAACGCGAGGTTCACCCGCCACATCAGCACGCATCGGCAGGATCAGGCGGTCTGTGTCCGACATGGCCTCTTCCAAACGGTCGGCACCCGGGAAAAGGCTGGCGGTGTGCATATCGGCCCCCATGCCAAGGAGGAGGACGGAAATCGGGAGATGCGGGCGAAAGCTGTCTTCCAGCGTGGGGATCGCCTCTTCGGGGGAATCGGCTCCGGGGGAGTAGAGGGGGAGGAGTTGGGCCTTGGCCGCCTGCCCCGTGAGCAGGCGTTTGCGCAGAAGGCGGGTGTTGGAGCGGGGGTTGCTTTCCGGCACCCAGCGTTCGTCATTCAAGATGACTTTGACCTGCGGCCAGTTCAGGTCGACGCCGGACAAGGTATCAAAAACCGGGCCGGGCGTGGTCCCGCCGGGGACGCTGAAGGTGGCCGTGCCGTCGCGGCGCAGGAATTCGCCGAGGTCGGCGGCGAGGACATTGGCGAGTTGCAAAAACAGCATCTCGCGGTCTGGGTAGGTTTCCAATTGCATCAGCGGATCTCCCTCCACCTGCGGCCATCGCGGTGCATCAACATCAAGGCATCTTCGGGGCCGGACGAACCCGCATCATAGGGTTGCGGGCGGGTAGTGCCGTCTTCCCATCCCGCGATGATCGGATCAGCCCAGGCCCAGGCGGCCTCGACCTCATCGCCGCGCATGAAAAGGGTCTGGTTGCCGCGGATGACATCCATGATCAGACGTTCATAGGCGTCGGGGATTTCGTCATGGTCAGCGCCCAGAGCCTCGGCAAAGGACATATCAAGGGGGACTTGCATCAGACGCATGCCGCCCGGCCCCGGCTCTTTGATCATCATCATCAGGTTCATGCCCTCATCCGGTTGCAAGCGAATAACAAGGACGTTTTCGCGCCAGCCGGTCGCGTCGTCAAAGATGGAATGGGGCGGTTCGCGGAAGGTGATGGCGATCTCGGACGCGCGGGCGCGCAGGCGTTTGCCGGTGCGCAGGTAAAAGGGCGTGCCCTTCCAGCGCCAGTTCGAGATATGGGCTTTGAGCGCGATATAGCTTTCGGTTTTGGAGGCGGGGTTTTCGCTATCGGTGATATAGCTGCCTTGGTCTTTGGTGCCAAGATACTGACCGCGCACGATATCTTCTGGTTTTACAGGATCAAGCGCGCGGATGACCTTCAGCTTTTCATCCCGGACGGCTTGGGGATCAAAGTGATAGGGCGGCTCCATCGCGATCAGGCACAACAGCTGCATGAGGTGGTTTTGCACCATATCGCGCATCGCGCCAGAGGTGTCGTAATAGGCACCACGGCCATCGACGCCGACGGTTTCGGCAACAGTGATCTGAACATGGTCGATGTATTCCGATTTCCACAGCGGCTCGAACAGGATGTTGGCAAAGCGGACGGCCATCAGGTTCTGGACGGTCTCTTTGCCCAGATAATGGTCGATGCGGTAGATCTGGGATTCATCGAAATGCTGCGCGAGGGTGGCGTTGAGGGCCTTGGCAGTGGAGAGGTCGCGGCCGAAGGGTTTTTCGACCACGATGCGGGCGGTAGGGTTGGCGATTTCGTGCTGGTGCAGACGCTCGGCCAGATCGCCGAACAGGCTGGGGGCGACGGAGAAGTAGAAGGCTTGGACGACATCGTGGCGGGCCATGGCTTTGAGGGCGGGCCAGCCGGAGGTGCCTTTGGCGTCGATGGCGATGTAATGCAGGGTCTGCAGGAAATCGGCGATCACGGCCTTGTCATGACGGTCGGCGGGCACGAATTCGGCAATGATAGCGGCGACGAGGGCGCGGAAATCATCCGTGGTCAGATCGCCACGGGCCGCACCGATGATGCGGCTGCCATCAGTCATCTGACCGGCCAGAAAGCGGCGATAAAGCCCGGGCAGGATCTTGCGGCGGGCCAGATCACCGGTGCCGCCAAAGATCACAAGGTCAAAGGGTTCGACCGGGATGACACGCGAAACCATGAGGTTTCTCCACCTTGATTGTTGGCTTTGGAATTGTTAGCGCTAACCTATGCCTTTACAGCCGTCTAACGACAATTCCATGACAAGTCTAGCACCCGGACGGCCCGGGCGAAACCATCGGGAGGCGTCAGCTTTCCTCAACCGGCTCCCACTGCACGCGCACAAGGCCGGGTTCGGCCGCCAGACGCTGCACGGCTTGTTCCAATGTGGCATCGGGCACGCCCACAGCGGTGATGGTGGCGATCAGGTCAATATCGGTGCCGGTCGTGGGCCGATGCAGGCTGATCTCGCTTAGGTGCAAGCCGATCACGCCCATGCTGCGCAGCATCAGGCTGCGGGTTTCGGCCTCAGCCTCGGGGGGGATGGTGACGGAGACGCGGAACGTCCGCTCAATCTGGTGCCCCGCCCGGGTCTTGCGCTTGAGAAATTTCACCAATGGCCGCAGGCCAAGGTTGATGAACCCCACCATCCCGGTCAGCAACAGCGCAAAATCCCAATGGCCGGAGCCAGCCAGCATACCCACGCCGGCCGAACACCACAGGGTTGCAGCAGTATTGACGCCGTGGATATTGAACCCATCGCGAAAGATGATCCCCGCCCCCAGAAAGCCGATGCCCGAGACGATCTGGGCGGCCACCCGGGTCGGGCTGACCTCATGCGGGTAAAGCGCTGAAAAGATTACGAAACTGGCCGCGCCAAGGGCCACCAGCGCATTTGTGCGCAGCCCGGCCATGCGCTGACGCATCTGGCGCTCGGATCCAATGATGGCCCCGCAGCCAAGCGCGACGAACATGTTAAGCGCAGCGGCATATAACGTGATGGACATAGACGATTCCCCGAAGAGGCCAGCGCGCATCCCACCACGGCGTGGCGGGATTTAAAAGGCATAAGGTAGGCCTGCGGCCTCAGGCGTCCAACTCTGCGTCCCAATAAAGGAAATCCATCCAGCTTTCATGCAGATGGTTGGGCGGAAAGCGGCGGCCGTGGCTTTGCATTTCCTCAGCCGAGGGCGCGCGCGGAGTGCGGCGCAGGGTCAGGCCCGATTGGCGCAAGGAACGGCTGCCCTTGCGCAGATTGCACGGGCTGCATGCGGCCACCACGTTTTGCCATGAGGTCACGCCGCCACGCGCGCGGGGCACAACATGGTCAAAGGTCAGATCGCCCTTGGCCCCGCAATACTGGCAACAAAACTGATCGCGCAGGAAAAGGTTGAACCGGGTGAAAGCCACGGTCTTCTGCGGCTTTACATAATCTTTCAGCACCACGACCGAAGGGATTTTGAAATCCTGCCGCTGGCTGTGGATGATCTGGTCATATTCGGCCACGACCTGAACGCGGTCCAGCACGGCGGCCTTGATCGCCTCTTGCCAAGGCCAAAGCGACAGCGGGTAATAGGACAGCGGGCGATAATCCGCATTCAGCACCAGCGCCGGGAAATGGCGCAAGGCTGCGGGGTCTCGCACGAAGTGGGTTCTGAAATCGCCGTCCATCAATTGGGGCCTTTCCGTCGTCCTGTTCGCCTGCGGCTTTAGGACGGGGAAACCCGTCCCGACAGGGGGACTATATATCGTGGCGTCTGACTGACAAGCCCCGAAGGGTGCTATTTTCGGCCTCCGCCGGTGCTTGCCCAAGACGCGCGCAACGCCTATTCTGGGCTTTGAGATTTGTGAAAGGTGCCCTGCCCAGTGGTTATTTCCCTAACCCGCCGAACAGCCTTGTTGATGCCGCTGGTGCTTGCGGCCTGTGGCGGCCGCACACGCCCTGCCCCTCCCCCCAAGTCCCGACCCGTGGGCGATCTGCACCCCGGCGAGACGCCCGAGATGCGGGCCCTGATCGTGAAATATGCGGCCGTGCATGGCATTCCTGAAAGCCTGCTGCACCGGGTTATTCAGCGCGAAAGCGATTACAATCCGTGGGCGCGCAATGGCCCCTACTATGGGTTGATGCAGATCTTGCCGCAGACTGCCGGGACAATGGGCTATCGCGGTTCGCCCGAGGGCTTGTTGGATGCCGAGACCAATCTGATCTACGCCGGGCGCTATTTGAGCGGGGCGTGGATGGTGTCTGGTGGGAGTGAGACCAAGGCCGTGATGTGGTATGCCAAGGGCTACTATTATGAGGCCAAGCGGTTGGGCGTGTTGAAAGAAACCGGGCTACGTTCGTAGCCCGGTTTCTTTTGCGATCCTAATACCAAGCGTCTGCGTCGCTGGCCTTTTTGCGGTTCACATAGTCATGCAACTCATCGCGCTTGGCTTCGTCCAACGCCGGGGCTTCAAATTCCGCCAGCCGCTTTTTCCACAGCAGGTTGGCACGGGTGGCCGCATCGGTGGAGCCTGCGGCCTCCCATTTCTCAAAGGGTTCATTATCGGCCAGATCTGAATCCCAAAACGCGGTTTCATAATGTTGCATAGTGTGGCTGCAACCAAAAAAATGGTTGCCGGGGCCGACTTCGGCAAAGGCTTCGACGGCCAGTTGGTCATCGTCGATCTTGACGCCATCAAGATAGCTGTGGAGCGCGCCACACAGATCGGCGTCGAGCATGAATTTCTCGTAGGACATCGACAGGAGACCGTCAAGGAAACCCGCCGAATGCAGGATGAAATTGGCGCCGCAATGGACGGCGGCAAGCATACTCATGGTGCCTTCGGTCATGGCTTGGGCGTCGGGGAGTTTGGAGGTGGTGAAGTTGCCCGAACAGCGCAGCGGCAAGCCCAATCGGCGGGCGAGTTGGCCGATGACCATGGAGCCGATGGCGGGTTCTGGCGTGCCGAAGGTGGGGGAGCCGGAGCGGAGCGACATGGAGGACAGGAAGTTGCCGAAAATCACCGGCGCGCCTTTGCGTTCCAACTGAGTCAGCGCGCATCCGGCCATTGTTTCGGCCAAAGATTGCACGATGCCGCCAGCGCTGGTGACCGGGCCCATGGCGCCGCCAAGGATAAAGGGCACGACTACAGCCGCCTGATTGGCGCGGGCATAGGCCCTGAGGCTGCCGGTCATGGTGCCATCCCAAACCAGCGGAGAGTTCACGTTGACGTTGCCAAGGATGACACAGTTTTGGTCGACGAAATCGGCGCCGAACAGGATCCGGGACATCTCGATGCTGTCTTCAGAGCGTTCGGTCGCGGTGACAGAGCCCATGTAGCAACGATCTGACAGCTCCATATGGGCCAGAACCATGTCGAGATGGCGCTTGTTTACGGGGATGTCGGTGGGCTCGCAGATGGTGCCGCCGGAGTGGTGAAAGTTGGGGCTGGATTGTGCCAGCATGATGAAATTGCGGAAATCTTCCAGCGTGCCAAAGCGGCGGCCCTTGTCCAGATCCATCACAAAGGGGCTGCCATAGGCGGGGGCAAAGACCACCGACTTGCCGCCGATCTCAACCGAGTTGGCGGGGTTGCGGGCGTGTTGGGTAAAGGTGCTGGGGGCAGATTTCAAGATCTCGCGCAGCATCCCGGGCTCGAACTTGACCAAAAGGCCGTCGACCTTGGCGCCGGCCTTTTTCCAATGATCCAAAGCCACCGCATCATCGCGAAACTCGATCCCGGTTTCGGCCAGAACACGGTCTGCCGCCGCCTCGATCCGCAGCAGGTTTTCTTCGGACAGCACATCATAGGTGGGGATGTTGCGGATGATATAGGGCCGGCCCATGCCGCCACCTTTTTTCGCCCGCTCTACCTGCCGGGCCTGACGGCCACTTCTGCGCTGTTCGTTCATCACGGATCCCCCAAGGTTTTCCCGATCAAACCCCCGAATTCCAGCCTTGTCCGATCCGTAAGCGACTTTTAAAGGTCTGAATCCTCAGCCCACGGCGACGGCCCCCCTAGGTCACCACATCTGGCGTGTCGCGCGCCGTGTGGGTGGCAATCGCGGCAATCTCATGCGCGGCGACAATCACCGGGGCCAGCGCCATTTGCGGGTCTTCGCTGAGGCCCGCAGGCCCCGGCGCGTAGCGTTCCAGATAAAGCCGTAAGGTCGCGCCTTCAGTGCCGGTGCCCGACAGGCGAAACACCGAGCGTGTGCCGCCCGCAAAAAACACCCGCACCCCCTGCGCGGTTGAGACAGAGCCATCGACCGGGTCGGTATAGGCAAAATCATCGGCGGCTTCGATGGTCAGGCCGTGGACCTGTGTGCCCGGCAGATCGGGCAGACGAGCGCGCAGGGCGGCCATCATTGCATCGGCCTGTGGCGTCGCGATGCCTTCAAAATCATGGCGGCTATAATAGTTGCGGCCAAAGCGCCGCCAATGTGCGGCAAGGATCGCAGCCACGGATTCACCCCGCACGGCCAAGATATTCAGCCACAAAAGCACCGCCCAAAGCCCGTCCTTTTCGCGGATATGGTCAGATCCAGTTCCAAAAGATTCCTCGCCGCATAGGGTGGCGCGGCCTGCGTCCATCAGATTGCCAAAGAATTTCCAACCTGTCGGGGTCTCATAACTCTCAATGCCCAAGGCGACGGCCACCCGATCCGCAGCGGCAGAGGTGGGCATGGACCGCGCAATCCCGGCCAGCCCTTTGGCATAGGCGGGGGCCAGATGGGCGTTCGCCGCCAGCACGGCAAGGCTGTCAGACGGGCTGACATAGATGCCCCGGCCCACCACCATATTGCGGTCGCCGTCGCCATCAGAAGCCGCGCCGAAATCGGGGGCATTCGGCCCCATCATCTCTGCCATCAGGGTAGCGGCCCATGTGGGGTTCGGGTCGGGATGCATGCCGCCGAAATCAGGCAAGGGGGTGGCGTTGACCACGGTGCCTTTGGCGGCACCTAGACGGTTTTCCAAGATTTCAACGGCGTAGGGGCCGGTGACAGCGCACATAGAGTCCATCCGCATGGTGAAGCCTGCGCTGAACATTGCGGCGATGGCCGGGAAATCGAACAGGGTTTCCATCAGGGCGGCATAGTCGGCCACCGGGTCGACCACATCAACGATCATGCCTGCCAGATCGTGCCGGCCGATCTGGGCCAGATCTACGTCTTGGGCCTCGGTCATATGATATTCGGTCAGGGTGGTAGTGCGTTGAAAGATCGCCTCTGTCACGCTTTCGGGGGCGGGGCCGCCGTTGGGCATGTTGAATTTAATGCCGAAATCCTCATCCGGCCCGCCGGGGTTATGGCTGGCCGAAAGGATGATGCCGCCATCGGTTTTATTCAGCCTAATCAGATGGCTGGCAGCAGGAGTTGATAAAACGGCGCCCTGCCCCACGATCACCCGGGCCGCGCCATTGGCCGCCGCCATCCGCAAGATCACCTGTGCAGCCCGATCGTTGAAATAGCGGCCATCACCGCCAAGGACAAAGGTTTTGCCCGAAGCGCCGACCACATCCAAGGTCGCTTGGACAAAATTCTCAAGGTAATGCGTGGCCATAAAAACCTTGGTTTTCTTGCGCAGACCGCTGGTTCCGGGCTTTTGTCCGGCAATGGGTTGGGTGGATACAAGGGTCATCACAGCTCTCCGGCAGGGGCGGTTTGGGGCGCGCACAGCAGCAAGACCGCCCCGGCGGGGACGGTATCGGATTGGGGATCATCGGTCACATCGGGACGGCTGCTGTCAAGGATCAGCCGCCAGCCTTGGGCGGTTTCCGGCAGGGTCAGAGGGGTGGCGGGGCCGGAATTGAAGACGGCAAAGACAGCCGGATAGCCGGGATCTTCGGCCTCAGCGGCCATGCGCAACTCAACACAAAGGCAGCGAAAGGCCGGGTCGTGCCAGTCTTGTGGGCTGGGTTCATGGCCGTCTGGGCGGCGCCAGATCACGTCGCGCAACCCATCGGTGGGCCGCGCGCGGGCGTGCAGAAAGCGGCTTTGGCGCAAGACCGGCAGGCTGTGGCGCAGGGCGATCAGGCGGGCGGTGAAGGCGGTAAGGTCTTGATCGGCCTCTGCCCAATCCAGCCAGCTGGTGTCGTTGTCTTGGGCATAGGCGTTGTTATTGCCGCCTTGGGTCTGGCCGATTTCATCGCCCGCCAGCAGCATCGGCGTGCCTTGGGACAGCATCAGGGTGGCGAGGAGGCTGCGTTTGCGAAGGGCGCGGGCGGCGGTGAGTGTGGGGGCATCGCTGGGGCCTTCTACCCCCAGATTGTCGCTGTGGTTTTCCGAATGGCCATCGCGGTTATCTTCCCCATTGGCCCAGTTGCGTTTGACGCTGTAGCTGACCAGGTCTTGCAGGGTAAAGCCATCATGGCTGGTCAGGAAGTTGATCGAAGAGGTGGCTGCGCGGTTGGCGTGGTCGAACTGTTCGGCACTACCCAAAAGGCGGGCGGCAAGGTCGCGGCTCATGCCCGCGTCACCCTTCCAATAGCGGCGGGTGTCATCGCGGAATTTGTCGTTCCATTCGGCAAAGGGGTGCGGATAGGCGCCCAGTTGATAGCCGCCGGGGCCGATATCCCACGGCTCTGCGATCAGTTTGACTTGGGACAGGATGGGATCTTGGCGGATCGCGTCGAAAAAGCCCGAGTTGGGGTCAAAGCCGTGGGCTTCGCGGCCTAGAACGGTGGCCAGATCAAAGCGAAAGCCGTCTATGTGGACGTGTTGGACCCAATAGCGCAAGGAATCCATGACCATCCGCAAGACCATCGGGTGGGTCAGATCAAGGGTATTGCCGGTGCCAGTATCGTTGACATAGTGCCGCCCGCCGTTGGTGAGGCGGTAATAGCTGGCGTTATCCAGACCGCGCAACGACAGGGTCGGGCCAAACTCATCGCCCTCGGCGGTGTGGTTGTAGACCACATCCAGAATGACCTCGATGCCCGCGCTATGCAGGCGGCGGACCATGGTTTGCACTTCGGTCAGGGCGGATTTGGCGCTGTAGCGGGGCTCTGCGGCGAAAAAGCCAAGGGTGTTGTAGCCCCAATGGTTGCGCAGGCCTTTGGTGGTGACAAAGCGTTCATCAATGAAGGCGTGGATGGGCAGAAGTTCTACGGCGGTGATGCCAAGGGTTTGCAGATGGGCCAGCATCGCGTCGCTGGAAAGGCCGGCATAGGTGCCACGCTGGGCTGGCGACACGCCGGGGTGGCGCATGGTCAGGCCGCGCAGATGGGCCTCATAAATCACGGTTTGGGCGGCGGGGGTGCGCGGCGGCGCATCATCGCCCCAGTCAAAACCGGGGTCGATCACCACCGACTTCGGCACGGCAAAGGCGCTGTCGCGGGCATCAAAGCTAAGGTCCGCGCGCGGGCTGCCAACGCGGTAGCCCATGACGGCGTCTGACCATTTCAGCGTGCCCTGCAGGGCGCGGGCATAGGGGTCGAGCAGCAGTTTGTGGGGGTTGAAGCGGTGGCCCTCTTCGGGCGCATAGGGGCCGTGGGCGCGGTAGCCGTAGACGCAACCTGTGCGCAGGCCGTTGACGTGGATATGCCAGACATCGCCGTCGCGCTGGGTCAGGGGGATGCGGTTGGTCTCGCGGCGGCCATCAGGGGTGAAAAGGCACAGCTCCAGCTTGTCAGCATGGGCCGAGAAGATGGCGAAATTGACGCCTTGGGGCGTCAGGGTGGCGCCCATGGGATAGGGCTGGCCGGGGCTGATCATCCGGTAAGGCCTGCGTAAAGGGCGGCATAGGTGGCGGCGCTGGCGTCCCAGCCGAGGGGCTGGGCCATGGCCGCCTTTTGCGCGCGGGCCCAGGCCTTTTTGTCGGCGTGAAGGGCAAGGAGTTGACGCAGCGCGCGGGCGAATTCCAGCGCGTCGGTGGGGTGGAAGACAACGCCCGTCGCCACGCCTGCGGCCAAGGTGGCGGGCGTGGCGCCGATAACGGTATCGGCAAGGCCACCGGTCGCTGCGACCACAGGCAAAGTGCCGTAACGCAAACCATACATCTGGGTCAGACCACACGGCTCAAACCGGCTGGGGACCAGCACGGCATCGGCACCTTGGAAGAGGCGGTGGCTAAGGGATTCATCATAGCCGATGCGGGTGGCAACCCGGCCCGGATGCTGGGCGGCAAGGGCGGTCATTGCGGCCTCAAGCGCGGGATCACCGGAGCCAAGGACGATCAGCCCGCCGCCTGCGGCAATGAAATCGGGGATCACTTGGGGCAGCAGGTCGATGCCCTTTTGGTCGGTCAATCGGCTGACGACGATGGCCAGCGGGCCCGGCACCTTCAGGCCAAATTCGGCACAAAGGGCGGCGCGGGCTTTGGCTTTGCCGGACATATTCTTGGCGGTGTAGGAGTGCGCAACCTCGGTTTCCGGCGACCACAGGGCCAGATCCACCCCGTTCAGAATGCCGCTGACCACATCGGCGCGGGCGGCGATAACGCCTTCCAGACCCATGCCGAACTCTGGCCGCATCAACTCGGCCGCGTAGCGGGGCGAGACGGTGGTGATGCGGTCTGCGGTGATCAGCCCGGCTTTCAGACTGGAGAGACCGCCGTAATACTCCAGTGCGCCCGGGTGAAAAGCCGCTTCTGGCAAGCGCAGATCGGCCAGCATTTCGGCCTTGGCCCAGCCCTGAAAGGCGATGTTATGCACCGTCAGAACCGACTTGCAGCCTTTGGCGCCGTGATAGTGCAGATAGGCGGGGGCCAACCCGGCCTGCCAATCATGGGCGTGGAGGATGTCGGGCTTCCAGCCGTCGATCCCATCGCGCGCGATTGCGGCGGCGACCCAGCTGAGCGCGGCAAAACGCTGCGGGTTATCGGCCCAATCGCCCTTGGGGCCGCCGTAAGGCCCGCCGTCACGGTCATAAAGATGCGGCGCGTCTAGGAGAAGAACGGACAGGTCGCCCACCTGCCCCGCCAGAACCCGACCCGTGCCGCCCCAAAGATCGGCGTCTTGCCAGACCACGGGCCAGCCCTTGGCTTGCGCGCGCAAGGCGCGGTAGGCGGGCAGCAAAACGCGCATGTCCCAGCCCTGCCCGGCCAGCGCTGCGGGCAAAGCCCCCACCACATCGGCCAGCCCCCCGGTCTTGACCAAAGGCACGCATTCCGACGCAACCGACAGCACCCGCCCGTTCATCCGCCTGTTCCTTTCTGGGCCAAAACCCCGTTAGCCCAACACCTTCGCCCGCGCGTTCAGCATATCCTGCGTGATCAGGGTGATGCCAGTGTCGGTGCGGCGGAACCATCTGGCGTCTTCAACGGGGTCTTGGCCGACCACCAACCCTTCGGGGATGATCACGCCGCTATCCAACACGCAATTTGACAGCTCTGCCTTGCGGTTGACGGTGACGCGCGGCAGGGCGACGACATATTCCAGTTTGGAAAACGAATGCGTGCGCCCGCCGGTGAATATCAGCGAATTGCTGACCTCAGAGCCCGAGATAATGCAATCGCCCGCGATCAACGACGAGATAGCAGAGCCGCGACGACCCTCTTCGTTATGGATGAATTTGGCGGGTGGGGCGATTTCGGAATAGGTCCAGATCGGCCAGCTTTGGTCGTAGATATCCAGTTTTGGGACAAAATCGGTCAGGTCGATATTGGCCTGCCAAAAGGCGTCGATGGTGCCGACATCGCGCCAATAGGGCTCCTCTTCCAACCCCGAGGTCACGCAGCTATCGGCGAACCGATGCGCCATGGCCTTGCCGTTTTTCACGATGGCCGGGATCAGGTCATTGCCGAAATCATGGCTGGAATTGGGGTCAACCATATCGCGCAACAGCAGGTCGCGCAGAAAGGCCCAGTTGAAAACATAGATCCCCATCGAGGCCAAAGCGTTGTTGGGATCGCCGGGGATTGCGGGCGGATTTTCGGGTTTTTCCAGAAAATCGGTGATCTGCATTTTGGCATCGACATGCATGACGCCAAAGGCTGATGCCTCAAGGCGCGGCACGGTCAGGCAGCCAATGGTGACATCGGCCCCGGTCTCGACATGCTGTTGCAGCATGACCTCGTAATCCATTTTGTAGATATGGTCACCGGCGAGGATGACGACATAGTTGATGCGGTAGCTGTCAATGATATCAATGTTTTGCGCCACAGCATCGGCGGTGCCGCGATACCAGTTCACCTCATCCACCCGCTGGCTGGCGGGCAGAATATCAAGGTATTCGTTACGCTCGGCGCGCAGAAAGCCCCAGCCGCGCTGCATGTGGCGAATCAGAGAATGCGCCTTGTATTGGGTGGCGATGGCCATTTTGCGGATGCCGGAATTCAGCGCGTTTGACAGGGCAAAGTCGATGATCCGGGTCTTGCCACCGAAATAAACGGCGGGTTTGGCGCGCCGGTCGGTAAGTTCTTTGAGGCGGCTGCCGCGCCCCCCGGCAAGCACGAAGGCCATGGCTTGCGCGGAAAGTCTTTGGTTCAGTTTGGCTTTCATCGTCGTCCCCCGGAAAATGGCGTTTACGATTGCTTCAGAAAGATCGCGGAAAGTGGTGGCAGGATCAGCAGGGCCGATTGTGGCTGGCCGTGGTGGGGGTGCGGATTGGTCTGCACACCGCCCAGATTGCCACGGTTGCCGCCGCCATAAATTGCGGCGTCAGAGTTCAGGACTTCTTCCCAGCGGCCTGTTGCAGGCAGGCCAAAGCGGTAGCTGCGTTCCACCGGGGTCATGTTAACAACGACCACAACTTGTGGGTCTGTGCTGTCGCCCTTGCGGATCCAACCGAAAACCCCGGCTTCGGCATCGGTGGAGGTGAGCCATTCAAAGCCTTCCGCGCGGCAATCATTGCGGTGCAGCGCGGGGGTGTTGCGGTAGGTGTGGTTCAGATCGCGGACCCAGGATTGCATCCCCTTATGCGCGGGGTCGTCCAACTGATGCCAATCCAGGCTTTGGTCATGGTTCCATTCGGCGGATTGGGCGAATTCCTGCCCCATGAACAGCAGTTTCTTGCCCGGATGCCCCCACATAAAGCCGTAATAGGCGCGCAAGTTGGCGAACTTTTCCACCGCATTGCCCGGCATCTTGCCCAACATCGAGGCTTTGCCATGCACCACCTCATCATGGCTGATCGGCAGCAAATAATTTTCCGACCATGCATAATGCAGGCCAAACGTCATCTGATCATGGTGATACTTGCGGTGGATGGGGTCTTTTTGCATGTAACTTAAGGTGTCGTTCATCCACCCCATGTTCCACTTGAACCCAAAGCCCAAGCCGCCGTGATCAACGGGGCGCGAGACACCCGGAAAGGCGGTGCTTTCTTCGGCAATGGTCATCACGCCGGGGCATGTCCCGTAGGCGGCAATATTCATCGCGCGCAGCATGGCGATGGCCTCGTAATTCTCGCGGCCGCCGTCTTGGTTGGGAATCCACTCGCCGTCTTTGCGGCTGTAGTCACGGTAAAGCATGCTGGCCACGGCATCAACGCGTAGACCGTCGATGTGGTATTCCTCCAGCCAATACAAAGCGTTGGAGGTAAGATAGTTTTGCACCTCGGCCCGGCCATAGTTGTAGATCAGGGTGTTCCAATCGTGGTGAAACCCTTCGCGCGGGTCTGCGTGTTCGTAAAGGGCGGTGCCATCAAACTGGGCCAATCCATGCGCATCCGAAGGGAAATGGCCGGGCACCCAATCAAGGATGACGCCAAGGCTGTAAGCGGCGGTGCAAAAGTCGGCCACGGGAGCGGCCGGATGATCCTGCTGCGGGCGGCGTAAAAGTCGGCCACTTTGCTCTTCTTGCGACAGCATGGAGGGCTTGGAGATTTATACC
>Ga0105055_10005879_pt1 | contig 17077 bp, 13 predicted proteins | sample BON03_FD_78090 | JGI IMG/M metagenome (GOLD analysis project Ga0105055, IMG submission 78090) | Freshwater microbial communities from Lake Bonney liftoff mats and glacier meltwater in Antarctica - BON-03 | ecosystem: Environmental > Aquatic > Freshwater > Ice > Glacier meltwater | place: Lake...
CATGGGACAATACGACTTGCCTAAAATATCCTGCAATCATCGAAAACGGAGAGCTCTTAAAGTTGGGTTTTGAAATATGAGTCAACGTTAAACGTGATTGACAGTCTATTGCAATAGAACAGTCGTGAGACCAAAGAAGGCTTTCAAACACACTAGATTCATAGAAATCAGTTGCTAAAGTCTGTTTGTTTGAGCCAAATACTGATAACGTCTACGATTAACGCCTGTGGAATGATTTCTCTACCTTCAAAATGGACAGTATGGGAGACCACGATCAGACGTGTAACCTCACCTAACCGTCAGATTTTTTTGTTTCAAAATCAGCAGAAATATAATGTGAATTCAGTGATTCCACATGATGTTCTTGCTTCTGATTACCTCACGGATTGCCATCAGCCTCTTTTCTTTCAACAAGATACTCTTGTTTATTGAGAAATTAGCATTTGATGGCTTTTATCCACTACTAGTAGTTTTAAAAAAAAATCGATTTTTGTTGTTGTTTAAATAAAAAATAAAAAAAACGAAACGCAGTTCCGGAATTGATCCGTTTCCAACTGAGAGAGACATGAACGACAAAGGAAATAAAACATATACTTTTCATAAACCGCATGTCAAACTTAATCAATCTGACTCGCCCAGGCTTCAGAAAATAAAACCCGTGCAACAACTTAAAATTGTGGAGGTTGCTACCAAAACTAGAATCAAAGAGCTAACAACAGAGCAATGGTTGAATAACATGTTGCGAAAAACGAAAAACTTTGATAAAGAAACTCCATTAGAAAGTTGTGGAATTGAAAGAAAAGAATTTTTAAAAACGGGGATGTCCAACAATGAAGTAGATAGAATATATCGCGCAATATACGTATACTCGGTAGGGTTTCATGATTGTATTCGAGAAATAATGACCCAAAGCAATCAAAGTGAACTAGTAGCTAATGTCTGGAACGCGTATTCTAGTATATTAGAAAATAGCAAAATAAACAACGAAGCCTCAGGACGTGTGTTGTTGGAAAAACAACATCAAGTGGACCTGCAGAAAATCGAAACAACACATAACACCGCGTTGACAAGACTTCACATAGAAATCTCAAATCTAGGAATGGTTATATTAGAAAAGGATGCAGAAATTCAAAATTTAAACGGGTTTGTTTGGAAGAAAGACGAGCAACTCTCGCATGCCCAAAATGAAATTGAAAAACAGAAACGTGGAGTGTCACAAGTTCAATTTGAGAGCAAAAAATTATCGGATTCTATAGCAGTACAAAAAACTTTGATAAAAGAACTGTCATTAGAAATTCAAGAAAACCGGGTGGAAGCAGCGAAACTGAACCAGAACTTTTTAGTGGCACAACAAGTGATTGCTGATGGTCACGCAGTATTGGATAAAATGACCCAAGAACTATGTACTGCGAAAGACTATGCTCAAAGAATGAAAGAAGAGACGGAAAAATGTAAGAATCTTTTACAAGAGGAGGTTATTAAGTGCCAAAAAGCTGAGGACATGTTGTCGAAACAGGAGCGTACCATTGCAACTTTAGGCGAGGAACACAAGAAATCAGAAAAGTCAAATGCTGAGAATCTCATAAAGATAAACAATGATGCCAAGCGCTTTAAAAAGATCTTGCTGGATAGAGCACGATGTTTTCGAATAATAGCCGACTTGGAATCGAAACTTAAATGCGCCGAGTTAGAGTTTGACACGGAGACAAAGGGACACAAAAAGGATAAAAAATCACTTTCAAACCTCCAAGCGATGACAATTAAGTTACAAGAAGAATCAAAGGAAATGAAAACTCAGCAAATCAAATACCGTGAGAAAATCGCCTTACTTGAAAGTCTTCGGGTGAAAGATGCATCAATGAAAGAAGCCCTCAAACAAGATGTTGGGTCATCAGACTCAGCAATATTCCAATTGGAATCCCAATTAGACAATGTTATCAAAGACTACACCCAAGAATGCGCGATTAGAGAAAAGATTACTGGAAATCTTGCAGAAAGTTTAATGAAAGTGACTCAGCTAGAGGTGACAATCAAAGAGCTACAATTCCAATGCGAGAAGAAAACAGCACAATTAGATCAATACCGACAGGAGAAGACTCAACAGGAATCTAAAATAAAAACGAAACACATTATGCATGAAGAAAAGGAAGACACGTCGAGAAAAGTGATAGTTGATTTGGAGTCGAAAGTCAAACAACTGGGTCGAGACACTCGCGACCTGAAACGAGAGAGAGATATTCTAGAAGCAAGAGCGATACGAGCTGAAAAGGAACTGGAGTTGAATAATGTTCGAATGGAAGAAGTGAGACACGTTATGGAAGCCTCACGTGAGTTAGCTACAAAGCTGAAGGCAGAATTATGTGAGTTGAATGCACAAGTTGAGCATTCGAACATGGAAACATCAAAAGTTCAAAGTCTTGTTGACCAAGCACTTGAAAGTATGCTTAAAGTTACTCAAAAGGTTTTCTCTGAAGTTGGTCTTTCTGACGCGAACAGCAATTATCCAGAAGATGCGTCCGAAATTGTTTCGAATCAATTACTTCATTCTGGTGCTCGGCGTGAGCGACGAAAGTCCAGCGTGGAATTATTGGGTGCTTCCCAAGCCGTTCGTCTTCAGCTTTCCATGATTTCTGGCGTTCAAAAAGATATTTTGAAACTTCATGAGGTACTGATTAAGGAACGCGCTGCTTGTTTTCTTCTTGAACGTAGCTTAAGAGCAGAAGTCAAGAAAAACGAGGAGCACATGTATAGAGTGGAGGTTGAAAAAGAAGAAAATTCGCGAATGACTCAAGGGCAAAAAACTGTTGTTCAAAATATGGAAAAAACGATTCGTGTGCAGGATATTAATCTCGAGCAGTTGAAAAGAATGGACGAAGAGCAGTTGATTGTAATTGAAAAACTGAAATCTCGCAATCAAATTATTACCAAAGAACTTCAAGACGTCCGTCATGAAATGGATGAGAAAACAGGGATGGCAGATGAAGAAGTTTACATTACTCGACATGAATGGTATTGTTGCAAGTCAAAATTGGAAGTTTGTATGGAAAAGCTGGGTTCTTTTGATTTAGAGTGGAGTAGAGCTGCTATCAGTTATGATGAATTGGTGGAATCGATGCAATCTGAAATAGAACAGGTAGTAAGTTTGAAAAAGGAGTGTGCTGAATTGGAGACTCAGCTAAAGTTGGAAAGGAAGGAATCTGGTAAGCGTCAGGATGGAGTAGTTGCAATTTCAAAAGAGGGAGAAAATGAATTTGTAAAAGATGATGCAAGTGAATTAATAAAAGATGATGAAAGTGAATCAAAAGATGAAAGTGGAGCAAAAGAGGAAGATGAAAGTGAATTTGAAAAGGATGAAACACAAGCAACCAGTCTTTCGCATCCTGTATCACATCGGAATTTAAACCAACTTCGTTCGATGGTTTCAAAAAGATTTGAGAATACCGAATAGATAATTATATAAATTATAACTGAGCAACTTTGTCTAAACCAAAAATCTTTAATGCGCCATCAATGACCACAATGGCATCATTTCCATCCACACCAGAAAGAATTCCGGTAAGTCCTGCAAGTGGACCTCGAGTGATTCTGACTTCCGAGTCCACCTTCAACCCATGACTGGTGCTTCCATCACCGATATCCGTATCATCTCCAAGCAACGCAGCGCCTGGAGTGACTGGAACAGCTGGGGTGGATGGAGTCATTAGCATTGAGCTGGATCCCATACCGGGTACAGCAGGTGTTGGCGGCGGTCGGTAATTGGTGGTTGACGAAGAAGAGACTGCCCATGGATCGTCAGTGAGTGATTCTCCTACATCAGGATTCCATGCATCATTATCAGTGAAACTATCAGTGGCAGGTGGAGTACCTGGAGCACCAACATCTCGCATTGGCGTGGCACCAATCAAGGAAGCGGCAGAAAAAGGTGGAGGGAAACTAGACTGACGATCCATTGGGATCTCTCCGCCTCTAACAGCACCATGCTCATCACCCACAACTGCAACTTTATCACGTTCAATCTCAATATGCTTTTTAACAGAGTGAAGTTCTACTTTCACTTTGTCATCTGTGGCGCCTACGGCAATACCAAGATATCCTTTGAACCTCCCTTTTTTCAATTTGACTGTCTTGCCTATCAATGCATCATCTCGACGTCGGGCGTCAGGCTTTGAAGAGGTTTTGGCACCATCTGTTTGCTTCCGAATTTTAATTCCTGACAAAGCGACGTTACGAGCTCGCTCGACAAAGACACCAGAGTTGTTAATTCGCATCTTGGAATGAAGAAAAACATAGGAGCGATAAATATGCTTGATCGTGGCTTCAGTATTTGCGTATTCTCCCGCGACAACCTTCACGATATCATTTTGAGATAAACTGTTTCGGTTTTTATCCATCGCAGTTGCACTCTTACTCCTCCCATTCAATTTAGCTCTGATTTCTTGTAACGTGATATTACGTACAATTCCAGTGGGAAGAATGACGTCCAATGTTTCGTTTCGTACTTTGACAACCACGCCTACTTGGGCTCCAAGTGAAATCATATCAAACAGAGATACACCCTTGAGCGACGCTGTAGCCGAAGCTATCTCAGCAGAAAGTTGAAGATCATCCACAAATGCGATAATTTCTTTGGAGGAAGAATCAGTAAAAATTATAGCTTTCATTCTAGAAGAATCCTCAATGATCTTAACCACACTTCCTGTTTCTCCAGCATATCTTCCATTCATCACCTTGACATGATCTCCCATTTGAAATATCTTTTTCACGTTAGCAACCCCGATTCCTGGAAGCAATCGAAAGCCTTCAAACTCAATTTCAAGTGGTTTCAAATCAACTGTGTTATTTGGATTCACTGCTACAACCATACCAGTGAGTCCTGCCAATTCAGAATCAATAATTTGAACAATATCTCCCTTTTTGAAACTGGAAGAGGTAGTTGCAGATGAGTCTGTTGGGCCAAGGGCCTCCATTCCAAGCTGCTCTAGCATTCTACCGTCTTCCAAACCTTCATCGCCTTGATCTTCGTCTTGAGCATTTTCATCGACCAACTTGCCTTGTCGAAATTGTTGCAACTCGCCTAGACTTGGATTAATGTCTTTGGTTTGAATCAATCGAGTGTTAAACTCTTTAATGAGATAACCTCCCAAGAATTCGTCATTATTCACTGCGTTCACTTCAGTGCCCTCAAACAACATACTCATACGTATATCCACCATACCCCCAGCATCTTTCACTTCTTCAGAGTTAAAAAACCTCATAGGAGGACTAATTTTCTTCGATTTGCGGTACTGCTCTATCTGTTCTGGCGTCATGGCGAACGTACTGTAGTCTAATCGAGGCACGAATTTCACCACAACTTTTCCGCGACCGTCATCTACTTGCACCACTTGGGCCAAATCTCCTCGGTATGGTTGACGTCTAAGACGAACGAATCCATTCGCCTTCAGAGGCTGTTTCTTGGTTTTTGATCTAACCACATCGGTCATTTGGTTGAGTGGAACGAAAGAAACTTTATATCGGAAAACACCACGTATTCCCAGCAATGCATCAGAAACATTTTGCTGGTTTTTTGCTTCTATATAAACTACACCTTTAGTCCCAGGAGCGACAACGGAGAATATCTGCAAATTCCCTTGACTGCGATACTTGTTCAATATTTGAACACAAAGATTGCGTTCTTCCCCGGGTTTACATTTGACACAGTATAGCTTTGGATCTGTTGCTTCAGGTGCAAGAGCATCTTTGTTTTGAATGGTAGTAGCTCCGTGAACCTCTTCAGTGAACCGGTGGACACGGTTACGTTCTTGAATTGCCTTGGTAATTTCCTCCGCTGACATTTTGTTAAAGGACTCTTCTTCTCTTCGACGTTTCTCTAGCCGCTTGATATGCTCCCTATCTTCATCTTTGTCAAAGGCATCCGCTTGCTCGTACTCCACCTCTTCTTCGTCTTCCTCGTCGTCATCAAGTGCCTCATCTTCAAAGAAGTTAGACCTTCCGGCATCTCTCTTTCTCTTCTTAGCGTTCCTTGACTGCTCCTCTTCCTCCTCTTCCTCTTCTTCTTCTTCTTCTTCTGAGTCCCGGTTGGATGAAGAATTTTCGGAATCACTCATCGCTACGTGGATCCAACGAGAATTATCCAAAAAAAAAATTAGATCCGTTTTCTCAAACATTCAAGCATGAACCAATTGGATGATTTCGAACGCTTCATCAAAGAGACTAATTATTTCACATCATTGGGAGACGATGATGAAGAATCATTACCGAGTTATTTAATTCCGAATTACTCTTCGGTGGTTGGACGTGGCAGCAATGGAGAACAAGACACGATTAGGGAGGCGTATTGTAGCGGGAACTATACGAGCATCCGCGAATTACCCGATCATCTGAAACCTGGTGAAGTAAATTTCAAAAAGCATTTGAAGCAAATATCTGCTCATCGTAGTACCGTAAACCCAGAAGACGTGCTTAGGATGAGGCGAGCGAGTGTGAAACGAAATGGTTTGTTTCGAGATTTTGAATACATACCGTCTCGATATACATTACAGAAAGAACAGGAGTCAAAAGCGCGACTAGATTCTAAAGCTAAAGCAATTCAATTGGGCGGTGGACGTGAATTTGTATGTCCAGGAGGCTCGAGAAAGTTGAAACATGAAGACGGTTTCGTGGGCAGCTCTTTTCAATACGCTTATAAAAGTGACCCATTCGAGGCACAGCACGATCAGGAGATGGAAGAAAAATGGAATCATCGGTCCAAAATACTTTTTGGCGCATTTGTTCCAAGTGGAAAGGTCGGAATGGAGTCAAACAATACAACGGTGATGATGCAAGACGAGATTGTGACTCGAATTCAAGAAATACTTTTGAAAGATTGGGATGGTTGTCCGTTTTTGGTCTCTGTTGGGGAAGATGGCAATATAGCTGTCCAATTTGAACTTATTCCTTTAGAAGGCCAAGAACATGGATTGAAAGCCTACATGAACACCCTGCAGAGTTCCAATTATGATATCTCGAAATTCGGTCTGCGTCGAGTTAGTCAAGTGTGGCATAAGATACCAGGGGATGGATTTATATACTATTTATTCAGACCTCCGTGGGTCAAAACAACAGTAACTCTAGAATAAAAATTTCGAAAACATTGTTTTTTATGCCGTTGGTAGTTTGACTTCCTTTGGTTCCAAAATTTCGACATGGTCAGCTAAAGGATTCTTCGGTCCCATGACTCCGGTCTTATCGTGAGGAAGCATGATCTTAACTTTAACTCCTAGAACTCCTTGTCTCATCAAAACATGGCGAACGGCCTTGTCTACATATTCCAAAGATGGTTGTCCGGACTTAATCATGTACCCTTCCTTGAACTTCATGCTCTTTGCACGTTGCGCTCTTAATTTTCCAGATACAATAACTTCACAGCCCTTGGCTCCGTTTTCCATGACATATCGAAGAACACTGTAACATGCGCGTCTAACAGCAAGACCCTCAAGAAGTTTGTACTTGAGTGACTCAGCTTGTGTTTGTGCACACAATCCTCGTTGATGAACTTTCTCAGCGTAAAGTTCAACCGAGTTCTCAGGAAAGTTGAATCGCTTTTGAACTACAGCAGTCAGTTCACGAATGCGTTGGCCCTTTTCTCCAAGAACATCTTGAGTTCGTGTGGCTCGGATAACTATCTCCATTCGAAGAGGAGTCGGGCGAACTTCAACACCAGAGTATCCAGCTTCCGCAAGCTCCCGGGTCAAAAGCTGTCAAACGAATTAGAACCAAAAGCCTCTCTTATCATTCAGAGTATGAATAGCACTTACCTCGTTGATTTCTGCGTAGAAAACTCCGTCACTGACGTTAGCTCTTTTCTTGTTCATCAATCCTCGGTGCGCCATTTTGCTGATCTTCTAATTCAATAATTAGCCTTTTCTACTCTCTTTTACCAACACCACCAATTTCAGAGGCAAGGAGGATATTTTAACATCGTAGCGAATTGTTTGTGTGGAGGACATAATCATGGTCTACTATGTGTGCGTTTTGTTTACACCATTCTTAGACTAAATTTGTGTTCGAACTGAACTCAAACATGTTTGCCAACAGCAGAACAATGGCTTTGGGACACGTACGATTATTGAGTTCCTCCGGACAAGCAGTACGTATAGTGTAGTTTAAACTAATGGTATTCTTACTGTTACAAAAGATCAAAACTGCATTGTATGATTCCCATGTGGCACTTGGAGGGAAGATGGTGGAATTTGCTGGTTACTGGTTGCCGGTACAATATCCTGCTGGTGTTAAATCCGAGCATCTACATACTAGAGAGGCTGCGTCCTTATTTGATGTTTCTCATATGGGTCAAGTTCGTGTTCACGGACCTGATCGAATTCCATTTCTTGAATCTTTGCTAGTTGCAGATTTGGCCTCGTTACCTGAAGTAAGTTCTTTGTAAAAAGTCGAGATTGTGGTTTAATTTTAATAAAGGGAAACACTCAATTAAGCCTTTTAACGAATTCCAAGGGTGGTATCATAGATGATACTATTGTTGCCAAGGAGACGAATGCAATGTAAGTGTGTGTGAGAAAATTGTAGTTATTTTTCAAGTTACTGATACAATGCATATAGCGGAATGGTTCTTAATGGTGCTTGTAAGGTGAAGGATCTAGCGCATATGCACCATCATCTAGAAAATTCTAAATTCGATGCGAAAATTGAACACCTGGAGCACCTGGCTCTCATGGCATTGCAAGGTCCTACGGCTTCTACAGCTCTTCAGAAATTGACAGATATAGATTTATCAGCCCTCTATTTCACCATGCAAACCACTGGGAAAGTGGCCGGTATTGATTGCACGATCACTCGCTGCGGATACACAGGTGAAGATGGTTTTGAAATATCGGTCGCCAATGATAATGCCCCAGAATTAATGCAATCCATTTTGGATCAAAGCAGTGTGAACCCGTGTGGTCTAGGTGCTCGAGATAGTCTGCGATTAGAAGCAGGGCTGTGTTTGTATGGCAATGATATCGATGAAACGACAACACCCGTGTCTGCCACTTTGCTTTGGACAATCTCTAAACGCCGAAGAGCAGAAGGTGGATTTTTGGGCTCTGATGTGATTCTAGGAGAAATTAAAAGCAAACCTGCAAAGAAACGTGTAGGAATGGTCATTGATGGTCCTCCTGCTCGTTCTCATGTTGAGATTTTCGCTGACGACAAAGGGGAACAATTAATTGGTGAGATCACCAGTGGCACGTTCAGTCCTTGTCTAGGAAAACCAATCGCAATGGGGTATATCAACCAAGAGTTTGCTAAAAACGGGACCCCAATCTTCGCAAAGATTAGAAATAAATTTGCACAAGGAAGTGTGGCGAAAATGCCATTTGTTCCTCAAAACTATTATCGACCAAACTAATAATAAAATTACAGTTCTCGAACTAAGGAATTCAAAAAGTCATAAGCCCAAAACTGAATCGCAGCTCCAGGTAAAGCTCGAACACTATTAGCACCCCACCCATTGAACATTGCAATCGTGCCTTCTCTTTTAATGATTTTCTGGCAACAATCGAGCATACCAGTATAAATTCTTGGGATGCCATTAACACCGTCCATTTGCATTCTTCTACGCACAGTATCACCAGGATACGTGAGGGTTTGAGCAATAAGCCCAGCAGCAGCCCCGCTAGAAAGTTTCTCTAATTGGATCCATATCGTGTGGGCCATGGATGTCGGTTTGTCCTCGCGAAGTTTCAAATTCCTCGAAAATATTTCGTAAAAGGTCATTTGTAACCCAACATACGGAGAACCAGACAGAAATGTGGGAACAATACCTTTATACAGTCCGGCAACACCTTCGTTTCGAAGAGTCTTTCTAGCGACATCCACAATACCTGTATAATGCATCCCCATGGATGGTCCCATAGTAAGGCGTGTACGAATGGTCTCCAGCGGATACGTCATACAAGTTTGAAATAACCCAGCCAATGTACCAGATAATATAAGTTGGGTGAAATTTAATGGTTTTCCCGGCACCCGAACCATGTCCTTAAACGTGTCATTGAAGGTGAATTTTAGAGCATAAACTGGAACCACACGAATAACATTGGCTCCGTTCCCACGATACAAACTAAGTAGACCTTCCTCCTTTACAACAGTCTGAAATGTTCCAAAAATACCTTTATATTTCTTTTCACCCATCTGAGATTTCATTCCTTGAACTTGCAAGAGTATCTTGATTCTTTCTAATGGAGCAACAGAAGTTTTTGTTATTGCACCAGCCCCTCCTCCAGCAAATAGCTGCTTAAACACTGCTTTTACTTGATTATCCTGAGATATTATTTTCACCACGTGAGTTTCACTATCTTTGACTTGATAGGTTCCATCGTGCGAACGTTTTCCAGTTTCAGGAAGTTTAGAGACAATCGATTCTGCAACAAGAGAAGCCTCCTGTTTCTGAATCTCAGCAAACTGCATATCCTGCTGTTTTTTTAGAGAAGCTAATCTTGAATCTCTCCTATGAAGGTTCTCCGACATTGTGTCTGTCGTCATAATAGATGGATGAAAAGATGAAAGTGGGGGACTACCCTTCTAGGAAAGGCATAAAAGATCATGGACGTGACGTGTAGCACAACGAGATATGGATTTATAGGAGTTGTAAGTGTGCTCACATTATTCTAGTACTTCAAACTTACGTGAGTAGGGAACTATTTCAAATGCAGTTATTCGTGGTATGGTGAAAGCCGGTATTTCGAACAACCCAGTGTTCTTGTCTCCAAGAGGGTCCAGTCGTGTGAATGCCATTGTGGAAGAACTTGGAAGCGCGGTTACAAAGTGTAGTTCTAACCAGGAAGTGGTAGATAATTCTGATTGGGTATTTGTTGGTGTGTTACCTGCTCAGACGAGTGCAGCGCTTCGAGACCTTACCTTCAAGAAGGAACATATAGTGGTCAGTCTGGTCTCTTCAGCGTCCCATGAAGAACTCATTGAGTCCTGCAAGGTAGTGCCTCAAGAGAATATCATCCGTAAGTTTAATATTTGAAATGGTCAAATAAATAATATCTTATTTGTACTAGGCGTGATTCCTCTGCCAGCCGTTGAGCACTTGTCTGGAACGTCGGTGATATTTCCACCTCATCCTCAAGTTAAATATATATTTGATAAACTTGGGAATGGAGTTGAAGTAGGGAACTTGGCTCAGTTTCAAAGAATGATTTCGATCTCATGCACAATGGGAGATCTCTATGAACGTCTGAATACGATGGAACGATGGTTGATAGCTGGTACTGACGATGGAGAAGGCAAGGTACCGGAAGAGGTTGCAGGAAGATTCGTTACTAGTGTGTTCAAGACTTATATCACTGATGCTGTGAATCGGTGCGTGTCTGTCCCCAATGGACTTGAGGAGCTTGTCAAGGAACAAACTCCAGGTGGTATGAACGAGTCAGTGATTAGGTTTCACAAAGAAAGAAAGGCATACGATATTACCACAGATGCACTTAACCACGTTCATAAACGGTTGACAGGAGCCCTATAGGGATTATTTTGTTAACTAAACAATTTCTAGCGGGAAAACAGTATATAAGAAAAAAGAAGTTAATCAGTTTCCATAGCACCTTGCGAGGCAGCGAGTTTATCTAAATAAGGTTTCAAAGCATCACCATCGATAATGCGGAAACTCTGATTCTTTCCTAGAATAGCAATTGCAGAGTTCTGGATATCCACCTCCTTGTCGTTGGCTGGTCCTTGCAGTGCTTTGAGGGCGTGCATAATAAGGGTTTCCAAATCAGCTTGAGCAAAACTTGCTAGATGTTTTTCCAGATAAGTTTTAGCTGCCTGTGCTCGAGCACCGATCGCCATTGCGTGATACTCGTATAGATTTCCAGATGGACAAGTTTGATACAAGTGCGGGCCATCTCGGTCATATCCTGCAACCAGCAGACCAACACCATAGGGACGCTTCCATGAGGCCTGTGTTCGTGCTTGATGTTTATCAGCCACGTCAGAAGCCAGTCGTCCAGAAACCACAGGAGAGTTATACTGAAATTTGTGGTTTAGACATTCAGTTCGCATGTAGGTGGCAAGAGATCTAGCGTCTGCGATCAGACCAGCAATACCAATACCTAGGTGGTCATCGATTTTGAAGAGCTTTTTTTGATAAGACGCAAGATCACCGGATGATCGCTTCAGAGCTGCAAGGACTACAAAATCCTCACTTCTTAAACCTAGACTACAACTGCCTTGCTTAACTGAGTCCATCGCATACTCCACTTGATGGAGCTTTCCTTGAGGGCTCCAAGTAGTAACATCGGTATCCTGATATATAATGTCAGAGGACATCTAACATATCCACTCGGTTTTACTTACGTATTGTTGACGGAACATGATTGATATCTTTGTCACTTTCGATGAATACAACAACTGTTCCTTGGTTGTAGACCATGAATGGTGTAAATATTCACTGCAAAATATAACGTTTTATTTACCGTTTTTGAAGTGATGGGGAAGACCAAAGGTAAGGGGAAAAAGAAGAAGACGAAGGAGGAGTTGGAAGCCGGTAAGTGGTTGATTTTAATTGCAATATGTGGTTTAAACGTCGTAGATCGACTGGAAGCGGAAGAGGAGGAACGAATACTATTGGAAACTGAAGCAGAGAGACATCAAGAAGAAGAAGCTCTTCGAAAGGCCCAAGAAGAGGAAGAGAGACTCGAAAGAAAGAAATTACGACGGGAGGAACTTGACCGGCTCAACGAAGAGGCCACCCAATCGCGAGCTTTCATCGAGAGAACGAATCGATATGTGCAGCACTACATGGAAAATAAATCCAAGCATGAACAATGGCATAAGTTTGTTTCTTGCAATCCCCTACCAGATGTCCATGGAGAGCATGCTGAGCTTAATACATATCTGGATTCCATTGAGGGTGACAAAAAGACCGAGGTTGACAAAGTCTTCAAGTTATGCGAGGAACTGGATCAAGTATTATGGAATTTTGAAAATTTGGCCATTGAAAATCGCTCCACTTGCGGTTCAAATACATCTACGGATTCTATACGTGGAAAAATTCTTCAGATATTTGATACTCAAGTTGGAAAAATAGACCAAATGACCGCTTACATTCTGGCCAACCCAGAATCCTTCTTAACTCCCAAATTAGAGGTTCTTGAAACTCATTCATCGGACCATTTTAAATTTGGATTATGGGTTAACATGGCATCTAAAGGTTTTCGTATGAAAATTATTGATTTTCCTGGTCTCGACATTGTAGCCGAAATTCCCAAAACGTTGGCATCTCAAAGTGTCGCACTCCGAGTTTTACATACAGCGTCAAATCCTCTCGTAGGTAAATTGTTTTCTAGTCTTGGTGGGATTCTTTTTCTAGAAGCTCTTCGGTTGCCTCCTCCTTGTACAGTGGCCAAAGGTTGGACGATGCAACCGTCAAATCCTTGTTTGAATAATCAAGTTCAGAGGTTAGATTTCAATGCTGTATCCGTTTTTGAAGATTCTAATGTTGTATCCGTTGCAGTTAAAGTTCATGTCCCGGAAACCATTATTGTGAGAGATGTCAATGGTAATTATTGTCCAGTTCACGAAAAAACCGATTTTGAAGAGTCGCAGGAAGAAACCAAGATTATCGAGAAGTCAATATCTGCGACTGAAGATGTGCTTGTAGGTGCGTGGAACCCATCTATACAACAATGGACTACAGAAGGAATTACTGATTCTGTATTCGACCCGATTCAACGAATTCTTAGTTTCACTACGACAAGAATGAGTGCTATCTCTCTTTTACAGCATAACTGTGCTGATGCTCCATTTCTTTTCTGGGCAATTACCCCTGATACCCAAGATCAAACACTTCAAAAAGTTATGCTGACTTTGCGCTGTGAGAAGTGGAGATTCCAAATTGAAATCCATGCAAACGGTTTTTGTGTTTTACAGGCACCGCTGCTCTCTGAGCTGAAACACATTCTTTACAAACCTGTTTCGCCATTTGAATTGTTTGCCCAACTAAGTCAATGTGGTATTCAATTAGTTCAAACAGGTAGTCAATCGAAAGATCATGAATTAGAGTATTTTGCCTATCAAGAAATAAGCACAGCGGTTACATCCTCATTCGGTATTTTTTCAAGTAAATGGAATCAAACTGCTGGAGAATCTAGATGCGTTGCCATGATTTATGAAGTCGTAGATTCAGTGCCAGATTTCGACCCTTACACAAAACTTGAGATAGAACAAAAGGCAGAGGAGCAACTAGCTAAAGAAATCATTGAAAAAGAGATCATTGATATCGAAATCGTTGGTAAGGAAATCATTGAGGAATCACCAACAACAGAGAAAGAATTTGTAGAGGAACAAGAAGTTAAAAAGGAAACCAAAAAGGGAAAGAAGAAGAAAGGTAAAAAGGCAGAAAATACTCCTAAAACCGAAGTCGATCAAGTAATAGTAGTAGAAGAAGAAGAAATTATAGAGGTACTTGAAAAAGATACTAACGTTACTCCACGAGCTATACTATTTGAAGTGGATCAAGAGATCAGGTCTGGTCTAAAATGTTCTCTAATTCTTGCGAAAGAACAACACGATGATTTTAATAGCTCATCCAACCAAGTGACTCATCTTTATTTAGAAGGAGCACTCGGTGGTGCTGATTTGTATTCTCTTGATAATCTTCACACTATGCAGGATTCCTCGGATTTGACCCCTCTTCGCCAAACAATTACTTCCGTTCTCCAGATTCTTAAACCCCTTAGCTTTTCAAAGTAATCTTTTAAATTCAAAACGTTTCAATAGAGCTCACTCTGCATTTTCAAAATGAGATTTTTGAAATACGAGAGAATTCGTAATTGCCCGTTGCAGTAGCAAGTTATATTTTCATACAATGGAGTATCTTTGCATTTCATTAATTCGTGCATTCTATCGCATTGGTCCATCAAGATGTTTTCAAGATGCTTCAACGTTTCTGCCTCGTTATGTCTATCAATAACCGCCCCTATGTTACTGAAATCAATATCCAATTCTTGAAAAGTAAGAAGTTTCTCCCGCCAATCCATTCCATCGCTTTTCAACTTATACACGGGAGAGGTATTTTCTTGTGATGTAGGCATCAACAGGCGAACCGAGTCGAGCAGTTGCGGGGGAAATATACCATCATAAAATAGAATGTGATGTACATTATCTGGAGTGACCACATGAACGGTATCGGCAGGATTATTGGGAAAGGTAAAACCAAAATAAGCCAGTAAATCACCGTTGCTTCGAGCTCCGTAATTTAAATAAAGTACCGAATTTTCTTCTATACTAGTTTGGTAGCTCAAAGTGATACAATCATCCTGTATGTTGAAACGAGATAGAGTACCTGGGGAGTGATTGAGAAGATCAATGAGTGGTACCATAGCCTCGCATGATTGCGCTAGTTCATTCAGACCGTCGCGAGAAGGGACTACTAGGGCACGAGACCAAAAACAAGCTATAGCCCACGAAAGATCCTTTTCAGAAAAGTGAATAGGCCCATCAGAAAACATGTGACAGAATTCATTCGCCATTTCAAATACAAGAGCTGTGTGTGATTTCTGTTTTTCATACAATGTCTGCAAATGAGTTCCCATCAATAACCTTTTGGCTATATCTTCGTCCAAACAATTTAAGACATTTTGTTTAAATTCTTTCCATTCCGGAAGCAACCGCAGATAGTGCACCCAATAGGAATTCTCTCCTAGGTTACGCTGCAACACTAAGAAACAATAAACAGAAAATCTGTTTAAGAACAACTTATCCATTCCAGAATCTACCTTTGACTTGCAGAAATTGAAAAGCTTTGAACCAATGACTTCATCCTGGAATGCGTTAAACGACGAGAAAAGAATATTTTGAGGCACCTGAATAATGAAATCGTCCGCATTCCTTTTCGTAGCGAGTTTCGCGCCAAATCCCATGCCATCATGAGATTCCAACGTCACATCGGGATATTTGGCGTTGCAGCCATCCATCCACTCCTGAAATTTTTCCATTCTAGGACACTGACCCTATTAAAAATCTCCAAAAACTACATTCCGGTGTATTATCTATCGTCAACTTCAATACAATTTCACATAGAATAATCCTGGAGATATACCGAGGCCCATAGCGCTATAGGCCCAAGACGTTTACTTGTTGTATTTGGGATTAAATTCACTTTTGATATGAATACAGGCAGCTGCGTTAGAATCTCTATCCATCTTACTACCACACTTACCACAATTGAATATCTTTTCACTTCCTATCGTGTTATGAATCCACCCACATTTGCAACATGTTTTCGTAGCAAACGGCTCGTTAACAACTACTATGGTTCTCGTAGTCGCATGTTCAAGAAGTCTCTGACGAAACTCGTATGTTGAGAGGAACGATTGTTGAAATTTTGTTCCTTTATTCATCATCTTGTTTTGCATGATGAACTTGGCGCCCATATCACCTATTCGAATCTCTCTGAAATTATCCACGATAAAACGAATGATTTTACCATGCATCTCCTTATTTCTGATTTTAGCCCATACCAAGTCCGTCCAAGACAACATAGCTTCTACGGGTGGTTCAATTTCCAAATACTCCAATGTTTCTTGAGGGAGAGCACCTGATCCATCACGGGCTTCGATCCTTGTTGCAGATGATCGTATGGGATATTTTTCATCAGCATGACAACCTTGCGGAATCTTTCCAAGTATGAATCAATCGTAACATCGCCTTGAAATTATTTCTAATAAGAACCCAGCGGTTCTAGGCTACCATCCGGCTCGTTCATCAAATCCAGAACTAGATCCATCATCTTGTGTGTCATAAAGCGTTTACCCTTTTTGGTGATATTGCGAATATAATCATTGTCTAGTAAAGCTGCAAAGGTTCGCCAATGTTGGAGAGTCCAATTGGAAAACAAGTACCCTTGCTTCGCCATATGATTCGATGGTTTCAATTCAGACACCTTGAGTAGGGTCCCAACGATATACTCGTGTTCTACTTTGGCCTGCAAGATCAAATTAACTGTGGCTCCAAGTATGATTAAGTCAGAATCAATCGCGACTATGAAAGCTTTGCTTCCTTTTTCCGGATTGTCATCTAATCGTTTTTGAATGAG
>Ga0105055_10005884_pt1 | contig 17070 bp, 4 predicted proteins | sample BON03_FD_78090 | JGI IMG/M metagenome (GOLD analysis project Ga0105055, IMG submission 78090) | Freshwater microbial communities from Lake Bonney liftoff mats and glacier meltwater in Antarctica - BON-03 | ecosystem: Environmental > Aquatic > Freshwater > Ice > Glacier meltwater | place: Lake...
CACCGTCAACCCCAACAACGAGGAAGAGCCCGCCGAGGTGCGCCAAGCCGCTGCCGCTCGGCTAAAGGAACTCACCGGCGAGCAAGTCATTCCTCTCCCGCAACGCATCGCCGAGGTCGCCACGAAATACCTGCCTAAGTTCCAGAGCGAGATCCAAGGCATCCCCATCCAAGTCCAGCCACTGGGTGTGGATACCGAGCGTCTCTCCCGCCTCCAGCGCAGCCTCAACGAGGCACTCATGGGCGATGGCGCAGGTGCCACTCTCCTCTTTGGTGCGGAAGAAAGCGAAATCTACGAGGATCTCGTTTGGGCGCGTGCCCTTAAAGAATCCCTCAAGCTTGGCGCACTCGATGTCTTGACCGAACTTGCCGATCTCAACCGCCAGGTCACCGGCCTGAGCCAACTCTCGCTCTTGCCAGAACTTCAGGAAATCTGGAGCCAGCAATCCAGCGACGCCCTCAAAAAGGTAAAACAAGGCTCCTTCGTCAGCGACGTTCCCGGCCTCGCGCAGAAACTCGATGACCTCAAGCTCATCGTAAACGAGCACTGCGGACGCTACTGCTCCGAGCAGAAATCCCAGACAAAAGATCAGATCGATAACCTCCTAGCATCCCCGGATTTCAAATCCCTAGACCCAGCATCCCAGGAAACCTTCCAAGCAAAGGCCGAGAGCGCCATGCCGTACCTGGATTCCACCATCACAGGCATCCAGAGCGCCCCGCAAGTCATGCTGGGCACCCTGAACAAGCTCCAACAAATCCGCAGCCAAATCCAAGCCGCCGCCACTCCCAAGCCAGCACCCACTCCACCACCGGAGCCGACACCCACACCTCCAGCCACTCCACCACCGGGCACAAAAACCGCATCCATACCTTCCACGCTCAAGACCACCCAGGATCTCGACCAACTCATCGCCCAACTAGAAGCCCTCCGCGAGCAACTAGCCAACGGCACCTCCATCACCCTGTCACCCGGCATCTAGAGAATTGCGGTGGAAGCAATATGTAGAAGGGGTTTGGAACCCCTTTCACCTGCCCAGCTCTTTCCTCATCCACCGCAAAGGGGTTCCAAACCCCTTCTCCATATTTTGCCCTCAGCCCCGCGCTCTGACCTTCTTCCACTGATCACTGATCACTCGGCACTAGCCACTCAAAAAATGTCCTTCGATACCGCCACCCGCAACCGCCTCGCCACCTTCGTCGGGAAATGCCGCGCCCTCCTCTGTGGCGACTTCAAATCCCCGGGCGGCGAAATGGCACGCCAGCTTGCCCACTACGGGATTCAGGACACCGGGAAAAGTTTCGAGGTCGATTCCCTAAGTCATCTGGATGAGCCAGGCCGCGAGACTGCCCGCACCCTGCGCTCCGTCCTAGCCCACAAGCAAGCCAACGCCCCCGCCGCCAAAGTCTGGAAAAAATTCGATGCCGCTGTTTACGATCTCATCCAGGAGCAAGGTTTTACCGTCCTCAACCGCCTCTGCGCCCTGCGCATGGCAGAGGAGCGGAAAATCCTCCAGTTCCCCTGCATCTCCAAAGGTCTCCAGTCAGACGGTTTCGAGCTTTACGAATACCACAGCGGCAAGGCCAATGCTGCCATCTCCAAGGAAGACCGCTTCCAGCACTTCGTCTTCTCCCTCTTCGATGAACTCTCCCTCGATCTCGGCTCCCTCTTCGACCGCTTTAGCCCGCAAGGACTCCTCTTCCCGGCTCCCAAAGCTCTAGCAGAACTGCTCGATCTCATCAACGATTCCGCACTTGCCCACCTCTGGGCAGAGGACGAGACCGTAGGCTGGATCTACCAATACTGGAACAGCAAGGAAGAGCGCAAAGCCATGCGCGATGCCTCCGCCGCCCCGCGCAACTCCCGCGAACTTGCCGTCCGCAACCAGTTCTTCACCCCGCGCTACGTCGTCCAGTTCCTCACCGACAACACCCTAGGCCGCATCTGGTATGAAATGTGTCAGGGGCGGACTGGGTTGGTCGATCAATGTCAGTATTTGGTGCGGAGACCCAATGAGATTTTCTTAGCTGAAGGCGAAGCCGCCCCAGAAGTGACTAGTGATCAGTCATCAGTGATCAGTGAAGAAGCGCTGACGCAGGAAGAGCTGCTCAAACAACCCGTTTACATTCCTCACCGCCCGCTCAAAGACCCACGCGAAATCCGCCTCCTCGACCCCGCCTGCGGCTCCATGCACTTCGGCCTCTACGCCTTCGACCTCTACGAAAAAATCTACTCCGAATTCTGGGATCTAACCTCTTCATCTACCTCTTCCACTTCTTCATCTTCCACTGATCACTCGGCACTGATCACTAGCCACTCAAGTGGATCGTTGCACGACCTCTACCCGTCCAAAGAGGCCTACATGCTAGAAGTGCCAAAAATGATCATCGAGCACAACATCCACGGAATCGACATCGATCCCCGCGCCGCCCAGATCGCCGGGCTCGCCCTCTGGCTGCGTGCCCAGCGCTCATGGCAAGCTGCCGGGCTGCTCGCCACCCAGCGCCCCAAGGTCGAACGCTCGAACATTGTCTGCGCAGAGCCCATGCCGGGCGATAAAGAACAGCTTCAGGAATTCACCAAAGAGCTCCACCCCGCCATCGCACAGATGGTGGAAACCATCTTCGATAAAATGGAGCTCGCTGGCGAAGCCGGTTCCCTGCTCAAGATCGAGGAGGAAATCACCACCTTGGTCGAGGGAGCCAAAGCCGCCTGGAAACAAATCGGCAAACACGAGGGCGAAATGTTCTCCGCCGCCGAGCTGGTCAAAAATGACCTCCGCTCCGGCACCCAGACCCAACTCGATATCGGCTCCTGGAATCTCGAAACCCTTTCCGCCATCTCCGATAGCGACTTCTTCGCGCAAGCCGAGCAAACCATCTACAAAGCCCTCTCCCACTACGCCGAATCCGCCGGCGAAGGCTCTTACAAACGCAAACTCTTCGCCCAAGACGCCGCCCAAGGTTTTGCTTTCATCGACCTTTGCCGGAAACGCTACGACGCGGTGGTTATGAATCCTCCGTTCGGAGGGACATCTGCAATTGTCACACGCTACCTTAAAGATATCCATGGGTTTGGCAGACCCGACGCCTATATGTGCTTTGTCTTTCGATGTGCTGACCTTGCGGATGAGAGCGGGCGTGTGGGTGCAATCACATCACGCACATTTCTCACACTCCAGTTTTTTGAATATCAACGAACTCTCCTTTTATCTGGAAAGTTACTTTTAGACACTATGCTAGATCTCGGACCAGGTGTTCTCGATGGAGCTACAGTGGAAACGTGTGCCTACGTCACGGAAAATTCAAAAAACAAGAAGCCGGCATTATTCTTCGACTTGATCAATAAAACCAGAATCAAGGACTTAATTGAATATATCAATGATTCCACTAACGGTAAAACTTCCGACCATCTATATGTAAAGAAACATTCCGAGTTGAATTCCATTCCAGGAAGAGTATTTGCCTATCGGATGGCACCAGGCGTGCTACGCAGTTTCGCTAATAATCAACCAATCGATCCAAAGTATGCGATGGAGCAGGCTGGACGTGAAACTCAAGATTCAGGAGATGTTTGCGTTCGCCAAGGGTTGATTCCGGGTGATCAGTTCAGGTTTTGCCGCCTCTGGGGAGAGATTCCCCAACACGCCTCACATTGGCTGTGGGCAGCGAAAGGGGGCGACTACAGTCGATTCATCAGTAAAGAGGATGTCCTCATTAATTGGGATAACGTTGGCGACGAGATGAAATGCTTCGCCGAGATCAACTACGGGGGCGCATCTCGGACGATCAAGAACGAGTCACACTTCTTCAAAGCTGGAATCGCCTTTCCACGAGTGAGCAGCGTTGGACTCAATGCGAGAGTTCTGAACAAATCCTCGATTTTTACTGATACAGGCATGGCGGTGATTCCGGCTAATTCAGACCAACTTTTAGGATTACTGGGCTACCTAAACTCTCGTTTTGCCGACTATTGCTGCAACTCGCTACATCCTGGGCGCAAATTTGAAATAGCTCATATTGCTTCGCTGCCGATCAAACCTGAGATCTTCTCCAACACCGAAATATCTAAGATCGTATTGCGTAGTTGGCAGCTCGTTAATGAGAGATTTTCGGAAGAAGAAGACAAGATTGAGTTCTTAATGCCCAAAGTTGTAACTGATCAAACGTTAGGCGTCGCTAGTTCCTCCGTTCATGAAAATCGCTTCACCTCAACGGAGGTGGAACTTGCCGGACTGCAAGGGCGTTTGAACAATGTAATATTTGAGATTTTTGGCATTTCCGAAGATGAACGATCTGCGATCTTTCTTGACCTCACTGAAGGGCAGTCAGCGCAGAAATTTGGCGATGATCTCAGTTCGAACCTCAAGCCGTTTCTTGCTCCGGAGGCTGTCGCGAATATTGGAAAAGTTATAGGACCAGAGAAGGAAGAATGGTCGGATGGAATAGCTTACCTGTTTGGCGCTAATTTGGGCCGCTGGGACATCCGCTACACCACCGGCGAGCGCCAAGCCCCCGAGTTGCCCGATCCCTTCGACCCGCTCCCCGTCTGCCCGCCGGGGATGCTCCAGAACGACAGCGGCTCACCGCTTTCGAATGTTGAGTTGGGAGAGTTGAATGCTGAAGGGAACTATCCGCTGCGCATCACCATCGAAGGGATTTTAGTCGATGACCCGGACCACCCAGAAGACATCGTCCGCCGGGTGCGCGACAGCCTCAAAGTCATCTGGACCGACCGCGCCGATGCCATAGCCCAAGAAGCCTGCGACATCCTCGCCGTGAAAGAACTGCGCGACTACTTCGCCGAGAAGAGATCCGGCGGCAAGTTTTTCAAAGACCACCTCAAGCGCTACAGCAAGAGCCGCCGCCAAGCTCCGATCTACTGGCCGCTCTCCACCGAGTCCGGCACCTATACCCTCTGGATTTACTACCACCGTCTGACGGCAGACACCCTCTACACCGCCGTGCAGAAGTTCATCGAGCCAAAGCAAGAAGAAGCCGCCAAAACCTTCGCCAATCTCAACGCCAAAACAGACCGCAGCAAAGCCGAGGACAAAGAACTCGAAACCGCGCAACTCCTCGTCGCCGAGCTAGCCACCTTCCGCGACAGCCTGCTAGAGATCGCCAAATTCTGGAAACCCAACCTCAACGACGGAGTCCAGATCACCGCCGCCCCCCTCTGGAAACACTTCCGCCTCCCCGCCTGGCAAAAGAAACTCAAAGCCACCTGGACGAGCCTACAGAAAGGCGAATACGACTGGGCACACCTAGCTCACTCCATCTGGCCAGATCGCGTTATCCCAAAATGCACCACCGACCGCTCCCTAGCCATCGCCCACGGCCACGAATCCGCCCTCTGGGAAGAAGTAGAAAACGCCAAAGGAAAAACGGTCTGGCAACCCAAGAAAGACGCCGTAGCAATCGCTGAAGAGCTGATCAAGCAACACGTAAAATAACCCACCAGATCATGGACATCGCAGAAGCCAATGAGCTGATCACCAGCTACCTCAACGACTCCCCCTATCCAACGATTCTCGGGCTACTACCCTTGTCTGCGGAGGAAGAAAAGAAAGTCACGCAGAGCGCTCTAGCTGAACTAGCTAAATGGGATGGGGTAGATGATGTTACGGCTCTAAACTACCAGCTTCTCTACGGTGCACCAGCCGCCACAGCCTACACATTGATCAACGCTGCCTCTAAAGCGATCCAGCCGGGCACACACAATCTCTTCTGGGAGCCATTCGAGAATCTTCTGTCCATTCAAATTCCGTCCATTGATCGGAGCAAGATCGCCAAAATTTTCACCAAATGTTGTGATAATCTAGATGTCCTGCGTCCCGACGCCAGCAACATCCACGATGTCTATGTTGCCCCATTCATTGCTCAGTCAGGCATCATCCACTCACATGTGGAACCGCTGGCTAAAGCGATCGAAGCCGGCGTGAGGAAATACCTCCTCCCAGATCTGGCGGACATGAGCGATGTCCGCCGTTTTAGCGCCGAGCTTTCTGAGATCATTTATCATCACCCGCTTCTCAAGAAACTCATCCTATCAGAATCCGGGCCTATTCTCGTGCACAAGCTGCTTGTCAGCCATGCTGAAGATAATTTCGACCAACTGCCCCACCACCTCCGCGCCCCGTTCAAAAATGCGTTTAGCCAGGCCGGTAGCGGCGTCAGTCTTCGCACGCCACACCTCACCTATTCGCACGCTCATGGTCTAGTTCTAAGGCTCCCCGCACAGGCAGGTAAATTGCTTGATGGCACCAGCCATTGGAATCTAGCTGGCATTCAGATGTCTGCTCATGAAACAGTGGATCTACCCATCGCTCAGATTCCAGCAGGGCTTGAAAAGATCGAACTCAGAAAGCTCAAGGACTTTGGCACACGTTCGTTTTCTTGGAGCACCCCGGAAGAAAACGGAGTCTACCTTTTCAACGAAAAGTCCGGGCGTCAGGTTTCTTTTAAAGAGGATGAAATCACCTCAGTGCAGCCAGCTAGATACTGTGTGGCGATGCCAAACGAAGCAGTAAGCAATGACGAGACCTACGAGGAAAAATGTGGCGATTGGAAATTACTACCAGGAGTAGAAATACGCCCGGGTGGAGACCCGCTCACGATCAATTTTCAGAATAAGAACTGGGAGCTACATCCCGAACTCAGAGGCTCAATCCACCGGCTCGATGACTGCGCGGATTTCCTTATCCTGCACGATGACGAGCGCATACTCCATTATGGTAAAAAAACGGGATTGGTAGCATGTCTTCCAAAATCCGATACGCCCCAGCCTGAAGAAAACAAACCCGCATCCTGCTCTATCGTAATTCATTATGGAGCTGGCCAGACAAAAGAAGTGGAAGCCGTGCTGGATCACCACTCAACCAAGGAATTCGATTTTATCGATAACCTGGAGTCATCACTGCAGGAAGTCATCTCCAGCTTGTCTCCTGGCCTTCATGAACTGGAAGTCATCGTGCGCTCAAGCAAGCAGTCGGTGAAACGGGGTTTCTGGTTCTGGCAAGGTCTGAACCATTTTTCAAAATCCCTAGGATTCAAATGTGATAGTTTCCCCAAAAATATCGCGACTAAAGACCTCGCGAACCATGGTCTGATGGCAAATGGAAACAACCTTGATTTTGTCCCAGGCTTCAATGAGCCAACCATCAGGCTCCCCTTGAGTGATCACCGGCAACTCACACTGAGAAGGCCGGGGATAGAAATGTTTCTACTGCACGAGGGAAGCGCACAGCTTGAGCGTTTCCCAATGGGAGGCAGCCTCAGCCTCGCAGCGGATGATACTAGGCAGCTAGTGGTTCGCTCAGGCGGCTACGAGCAGTGGGAGATTTTAACAAAAGGTGAGTGCATACGGACTCTAACTCCAACGCGCCCGAACTTTCAGGTGTCCCTTAGCCGCTTGGCAGCACAGTTTGGCGATTCCAGCCATTTCATCGTCAGACCGGACACAGGATCGCAGGTGTCCTTGTTCACCTATTCGTCGGAGCTTGTCACTACTCCTCTCCAGATGCAGGAAACGGCTACAGAACAGACCTGGAGCACCCAGATTTCCTCGGCACGCATCGGGGCGCTACGTCTGAAGTCCTATGATTACACCGACTGCCTCAGCCCCGATCCGCAGATAACGGATCTCTGGCAGGCAGGCTCTGCCGAATCAAACGTCAGAGTAGAACTCCGGGAAGGGATCAGTAGCGCAGTAGCGCTTTCCGAAGAAATGTTGCAGCTGGATTCCTGCTTTGTAGGTGAGATGCTCTCTGGTAAGTTTTTACGTATCGCATTCGAATTCCAAGAGGCAGGAACTGACATCTGGGCTCCTCTTGAATGCGCCGAAACCAGTGGAAAATCTTCGTTCACTCTGGTCTATGACCATCCTGGGAAAGATTCAGCCTGGGCTATCCTTCGGAAATATTCCGGACAGAAACTGGGGGACAAGCTTTCAGATGAGCATCGCCTGTGGTTGGAGGAAAATCTTAGTGAACTCCTGCTGACTTGCTCAAAGCTATCATCGATCAAATATCCCGGTCTGGTATTCGCCAAACAAGCGAAGCACCTAGCATCACTCCCATACCGGCTAGGAACTTGTCTGCAGCAGAACAAGACGCTCCTCAGCACCTGGTATCAGCAAGGTGTCTCCGAATTGGATAGGCTCAGTAAGAATTCCGATCAAGTCATTGTCAGAAGATTCCTTTTCTCATCCCTCCCTCACTCCCTCACCAGTGAGGTAAATGGCATCGAGATAGATCCAGAAGATACCAGCCATGTTGCTCGCAGCATGCTCTGGGCTAGCCATGTCGCTTCACAAGGAGGCCGGGTAGCCCTTGCGAAACAGGCATTCGCCACGAGTGAAAAATTCTGGAAAGAACTCACCCCAGCTTTCGGCTCATTCGAAAATTTCGGTGCTGTGATTGGCGGACGGGAACAGACTTTTTCTCACTTCAATGCATCAAAATTTTTCACAGACATTCAAGCGGAGATCAAACGACTGGAGCCGCAAGATCCAGAACTGGAAGATGCCCCTATCCTCTCTCCCCGCCACTATATGTTGGCCACCAGGCAGCTAAAGCGCGGCGATAGGTTACTTCATCAATCTAGCCTAGCGGGAGCCGAACACATCCTTGACAGAAGCTTCCTACCACTCACCGCCTCGCACCGCGCCACAGAGACGATGATGCGCGGGCTCAATGAAAAGGTCGGCTATCGGCCATCGTCAGATCAGATTTCACTCTGTCCTAGTATCGGCCTCGAAGACTGCTGCCAAAGGAGCGCACAGTTAGCCGACCTCGCGTGGACATGGGCGCTGACAGTTCGCCTCACCGCCCACAATCAAATCTCACAGACTACCTACGAGAGTCTCGTTAGTGCGCTCATCCCCCCGGATGCCGGAGCCTACAATTCACTCAGTCTCGTGCTCAACTACTCTAGCGAGCTCTTCGCCTTCTACGTAGCCCTGATCGACTTCGCACATTTCAAAAACACCCATTAATCCCATGAATCCTTTCCCAACAGAAATCGACCCAGTTGCCCTTCAGAATGATCTTCAGGATCGCTTACAGCGCTATCTGAAGACTGCTCTGCCGATTCATGGCAAATTTCCGAACCTAAAGAAACAGGCTGAAAAGGAGCTGTTTAAATCAGGGCGATTGATCAAAGGCCCATACCTTGAGGCTCTGCCGGATTTCCCAAAATCCAGCTCGCTCGAAGACTTAGTGATTGAAGACGTATTGCATGAGGGGTTCTGCAAGCTCGATCCAAAAGTGGTCGCGCGTCCGCTACACGCCCACCAAGAGGAAGCCATCCGTTGTATCGTGGAAGAGAAGCTGAATACAGTGATTGCCACAGGCACGGGTTCAGGAAAAACAGAATGCTTCGTCTACCCCATGATAGACGAACTCCTGAAAGCCAATATCAATGGGGCTCCGGGCATCAGAGCGATTCTCGTATACCCCATGAACGCCCTAGCCAATGACCAGCTCTTCGGTCGGCTCGTGCCTGATTTGGTGCATCACCTCAGGGATTACGGCATCACGATCGGACGATACACCGGCGACACCGCGTCCAACAAATCTCGCAGTGACTTGTCAACTGATATTCTGGGAAGTGAAGGTAGTACAATGCGCGAACTTTTCGGCAACTCGATCCCGGATAACTGGTTATTGAGCCGCGCGGAGATGCTCGATAGACCACCCAATGTGCTGGTAACAAACTACGCAATGCTCGAGCACCTTCTACTGCTCCCCCACAATTCCCGCCTATTCGATCATGCCGATCTGCGTTTCATGATTCTTGACGAGCTGCACATATACTCCGGAGCCCAAGCTACGGAAGTAGCGCTTCTCCTCCGTAAACTCAAAAACCGTTACGCTGCTAACCGTGATGTCCGCTGCATCGGCACCAGTGCCAGCTTAGGTAGTTCTGAGAAGGACAAGGAAGATGTGCTCAAGTTCGCATCGCGCTTATTCGGGGCACCATTTACCAAAGTAATCAGTGCCAAACGCGAAGATCATCACCTCCTGTTAAACAGTAAGGAATCACGTGCTTTCACAGCGGAGCAATGGATCACCTTGCATGATTGCCTACAGAAGGTCCGCCGCCTGGACAAAGAAACCCAATGGAAAGAATGGCAGAGTGATGCATCGATCAAGTCACTCAACCTACCTTCCTACGACACGTCCTCCGATCTCCCCCACTATCTCTGCCATCTCTTAGCAACGGAAAAGTCTATTCTTCAATTAGTAGAACGCCTCAGCACAGGGGAACGTGAAACTCTACAAACGATCGCCAATGACCTCTTCCCGGAATCCCATCCAGGCCAGAGATCTAAAGCTCTAAAATCAGCGGTCTCCTTGGCAGCCTTCGCTCGCCTAACGCCTGAGGCTTTCCCACTACTACCTGCCAGATACCACCTTTTCACCAGGGCTATCGAGGAAGCAACTGTCGCCATTGACCCGATAAAATTCCCCGGTGAAAACATCGGAGACCTGATCTTCGAACGCTCCTTTCGTGATCCCGAATCTGGAAGACCTCGTTACAGGTTACTCACATGCCGCAAGTGCGGAGAGCTCTATTTTGAAGGCTTCCAGTGCGGCCAAGCGATCACCCCTCAACTCAATGGAGCCAGTTCGGTTCGCCAGATGTTTCGCTGCATGCCCAGCACCAATGTTATTCTGGATGAAGACTCTGACGTTCAAGTTAACAACCAGCGTGTCTTCATTCATCTCGAAACAGGTCAACTGGCATACGATCTAGAAAGTGGCGAATCGCCTAGTGACTGGTTTCAGACGGAAATCGCCCCGATGAACACCATCCTCCAAGACAATGATCCAAACGAACCACCCATCAGAAGGGTCACAAGATGCTACTCATGCGGTTCGGTTGATCAGGATGAAATCGTAACCCCTTTCCATCCGGGCGATCAGGCACTCTCCTCAATCATAAGTGAGGTACTTTACGCACACCTACCTACGACCCAGCATCCAGAGCTTCAAAGGAAACTCCCCGGAGCTGGCCGTAACCTTCTTGTCTTTAGTGATAGCAGGCAAGAGGCAGCCCGTTTCGCACCCAACTTCCAGCGCACCCATGAATTAGGGTTCCTCAAACGTAGCATCCTGGATGTATTGGCCGGCGAGGATGAATTCGTTCCGTTGACAGCGATCGGTGAAGAATTATCCTGCCGTGAATCATTAGCCCTAGGCCTAACTACCGAAACCAGAGGCAGTCACACTGTCGATTCAGACGATTTAAGAAAACATTGTTTATCCTCACTCTTGGTAGAATTTTGCACCCCTGGAGGAGCACGCCAATCCTTGGAGGATCTCGGTCTTGTTGAGATCGACTACAATATAAAATACGAAGCGATTGCCGAAAAAATCGGTGAAGACTTGGAAACTACGAGAGCGATGGTTCGCATGCTCTTGGACATAATGCGATCCAACAGGGCAATCAGCATGCCCACAGGAACCAGTAAAATAGATGACTCCATCTGGGGGCATTATGCGCAAAGCTTCCGAGCCTATACACTCACCACCTGGAGCGACAAATTACAGGCGAAATTCTCCTGGATCAGCGAAAGTGAAGGCCGGGAATATCGGAACCGCTTCAGCTACTTCTTCGGCGAAAGGCTGGGTGATGCAAACTGGAAGAATCTATTGACTAAAATTTGGACCATTCTGTCCGCAGAAGGGAACGTTCTGGTTGATGCGAACAAGGAGGGAGGCACACCAAAGGTGCTCAACCACAGAATCATTCGTATCAAGAAACGCGAGAAGGATCAAAGCATCTACTGCTGCAACCAATGCAGCAAAACCCACTACTACAGCATCCTTGAACTCTGCACTCAATGGAACTGCAAGGGCAGTCTGGAGGAGCTTTCCGGGTCTGACTGGCAGGAGCGAATGAAGGACAACCACTATCACTACCTTTATTCAGAACTACCCGTTTTCCCTTCGGCAATCGCCCGAGAACACACCGCTGCTTTGACCTCAGGAAATCGGGAGTCGATTGAACGAAAATTTAAAGCTCATCAAATCAACATTCTATCATCTTCCACCACCATGGAGGTGGGGATAGACTTGGGTGATCTCGAAGGGGTATTTCTCAGAAACACACCACCAGACATCTCGAATTACCAGCAAAGGGCAGGTCGCGCCGGACGCCGTGCTCAGGCGGCTCCGGTAAGTATTACCTACGCCAGAAACAGACGCTACGACCAAGATATCTTCTCTCGGGCAAGTGAGTTCCTCAATCAGACACCGAGAACTCCTTACGTGCATCTTGCCAACCCGAGCATTTTTCGAAGGCATCAGTTTTCTATCCTACTTAGTGGCTTTATGAGCCATCAACAACTGGGAGGACAAGGCCTTCAAATCGGCCAGCTTTTTGGATTACCTAAATTTACTCAATCTGGTTCCGACCTGATGCCCGAAAATCAGGCATCCACCGACCTACGCGAAACCGAAGAATGCAGGATATTCAAAGAATCGATTTGGTCTTGGCTAGAGTCTGCTGAGTCAGCGCCATTTATCACTCAGGCGAGAACCCTCTTGGAATGCCTGTCCGAACAACTCACCGCAGACGAACTCCAGACTCTGTCCAGCATCAGCAACGAACTTGAGTCGGCATTCTCAAAATGTATGGAGGATTTAATCGACGTCTTCCAGATACGTTACAATCATTACCTTACCCTTTCCGCCCGACAATACGCCGAAGGGCGAGTTGGACCGGCGGCAGGAAGCACCCGTTACGCCAGACAATGGGCGGCGAGTCCCATCGTGACGTATTTGTCCAAATATGGAGCGATACCCTCGTATGCGTTCCCTATCGATAACATCGAACTCATCATCTCCGGACACTCCCGGTTTCCAAACAGCAGGTCTAACAATGCATCTGGGATTGAGCTGACTCGGGATGCAAAAATGGGTATTCGCGAGTATGCACCCGGAGCCACTGTGGTTTCCGACGGCAGACTCTGGCGCTCAACAGGTATCGCCACTCAGCCCCGCGATTTCATGCCACTATTCAGCTACAAGCAATGTGTCGCATGTTCACACATTGAAAGTGAAATTGATCGCTCTCTGATTCCGGAAAATTGCTCGTCTTGTGACACTCCTCTCCCGGGTGAGGTTCGCAGACATCAAGAACCAAGGGCATTTCTCACCAACGCCAGATTCCTGGATGGAGAAAACCCTGGTGTGGATAATGGAGAGGCATCAAGAACCACAGAAAGCCAGCTAATCGGCAATGCTCCGGAGAGATCCTTCCGGTCGTCCGACTTGGAATGGGTCACGTCTGCCTACCAACCTCCAAGCAACGGCAGGATGATTGTTCTAAATCGGGGTAAACGAAACTTGGGCTACCGGAAATGCAGATGCGGTTACGCGTTCCCCGCTACTAGGAGTTCATTTGGAAGACCAATCGAACACGACAATCCTTACACCGGGCAGTCGTGTGACAATCAAATCGACAATTTCTGCTTTGATCTATCTCACACGTTCCACACCGATGTTCTTCAAATTCGAATCGATCACCCTGTAGCTATTCCCCAGCTTCCGCCGTCAGCAACGCAAGCAGAACTCGCTACCGCCCGGGAAGGTGTTGCCCGTTCAATCACAGAAGCAATCCGTCTAGCTGCAGCGAGCCTCCATAACCTGCCTGAGCGAGAACTCAGTGCTACTTTCAGATGGAAAAATTCCGGCCTGGAGGTGGTGATTTTTGACAACATCTCAGGCGGGGCTGGTTACGTATCAAAAATCAACCGCGATACGAAACTATCCAAAATTTTCTCGAAAGCGGCCAAAATGTTGGACTGCTCAGCAGAATGCGATCGTAGCTGTTCAAAGTGCCTACGGAGCTACTCCAACCAAGCATACTGGGATGACTTCCGGCGTGAAGAAGCTCGTCAGTGGCTACAAACGGTTACAGCACACAAACTCGACCACGATCTTCTCAAGTATGGAGCAAAACAGGTAGACGTGACCGAACTTGAGAAAATTGTAGCCTCTTGCGATGAGATCGTCTTCATTCGCCGCTCCTTAGGAAACCTCGAAGGTAGCCTTCCCGATTCTGAGAAGGAAGGTCGTCAGCTCACGCTAGGAGAAACTTTCGTCACCTGGGACAAAATCCAGCAGTGGCTATCTGTTGGGAAGAATATTCATCTACATGTCACCAAGATCCCGAACTTTAAGGATACTGCAAACATCGTAGCCATGAATCTAGCTGAGGCCATGATCACCCATGTGAAAGAAAGCCGGCTAAAAATCAGCAAAGGATTCAAAGCTACGGCAAATCGACACCTCACCACGGTTCTAGTAGATAGAGCAAATGGGATAGCTCATTACGTGTATTCACTCGATCCACCGTCCACTGCACTCGACGACATTTTCCCTACGACTCCTTACGTTGTTGAGATTCCGCTCACACAGTTTGAAGAGCTCGTTGAGGTGAAAGAAGTAGTGAATCCAAGCGACCTCGCAAAACCAGATGGAGTCAATCGTCGTTACTACGCAATAGGTGAAGCCAGAAATGTGATCGAAGACTTCAATTTCGTAAACGACCATGACCTAGTTAAAATAGAAATTAAAGACCGCTACGCCTTTGCCGATAACCATAATTGCGAGGCTATCGTTGAATTCCTCAATATTCTCGCGGGAAGTTGGCAGGCGAAACCAGACAGGATCGTGATCAACTACGGACCACCTGCACCCCAGACGGATCGCACCTGGCATGAGAATGCTCAGAACACGATTAGCCACCTGAAGAAATTACCAGCTTTCGAGCAGATCGATTTCATTCTGAATATGCAATCTGGATTCTCATCTAGGGGAACTACCCACGACCGAAAAATAACCATCACCACACGGAAAATTGCGGCGTCCGCTACCCCCGCAAAAAAAATAGGACGAAGACGTCGCCCTACTGGTGGTGCGAACGAAACAGCAGCGAACCCTCCAGTATTCTTCGCCGAACTCACTGGCGGCCTCTCCCACCTCATGGACAAATCTCAAGAAACTCGCATCTTCACGTGGACTCAACAGGACTCCTAACATTCAGAATTCTCTACTCCCCTTTGTATTCATCGACGACGAACAAGCTCTCTGGGAAGAAGTCAAGAACACAAAATGTAGACTCACCTAGCAGGTAAAAAACGCAGAAGAAATCGCCCAATAAATCATCAACAAACACCAAAAAAAATCACATGGCTAGAATTCAAGGACACGAAGTCAGCATCGGAAAAGTATTCGGCGACGATTACGCATTCACAATTCCTCCATATCAGCGCCCCTACTCTTGGGATACCAGCAACGCGGAAGACCTTGCAGACGACCTCATCGATGCGATGAGAAACAGCGAGAACGGGGAGGTTAATCCCTATTTCCTCGGTAGTATCGTGCTCATCAAAGACGACGATAGCAGCGCCAGCGAGCTGGTGGACGGGCAGCAGCGCATCACCACCATCAGCTTACTCTTGCGGGCGCTCCAGGAGAATCTCAGTGGAGAGGATGCCGACCATGTGAAAACGATGATCTACGAAAAAGGAAACAGGATCAAAGGGACTCAGGATCGTTTTCGACTTACGGTTCGTGAAAGAGACAGAGATTTTTTCCAAGACGAATTGATCAGGACCAAACAACTATCGGGGATCGAATCCATCAAAAGAAAGCTGCCCGATGCCCAGCAAAACATGTTGGATAACCTCATCGCGCTCAACCACAAGGTCAGTGAACTTTCGTCTGAGGAGAGAGCCGATCTTGCGACCTATCTTGTCCAAAATACATTCCTGATCGTCGTCTGGACACCCGACCTTTCATCGGCATTCCGCATCTTTTCCATCCTGAACGACCGGGGCATGGATCTCAGCGCGGCGGATATCCTCAAGGCGGAAATCATCGGCAAGATTCCAGAAAGAGAGATCGAGATCTATACCAAGCTATGGGAAGACACCGAGGAGCAACTCGGAAAGAACGAGTTCACCGGGCTATTCTCCCACATCCGGATGATTCACCTGAAGAAGAAGCTGAAAGGAACCGTCCTTGCCGAGATACGCGAACACGTCAAACCCGCCCAGCGGGCTACGCAATTCATCAAGGATGAGTTGATTCCCTATGCAAACGCATATGAGGAAATCTTACATCAACGCTTCGAGAGCACTACGGGAGCGGAAGACATCAACCGCTACTTTCGATACATCAAACGGGTGGCGGAAACGGACTGGCAAGCTCCAGCAATCCTGTTCCTATCGAAACACAGGGAAGAAATCAGCAAGTTGAAGGATTTTTTCCAAGGTCTCGAAAGACTCGCTATGGGGATGTGGCTCTGTCGCTTCAACGTGAATGACCGCCTGAAACGCTACAGCAATCTTCTCCAGCAGATCGAGAATGGCACCAGCCCCGACGCATTGGTTTTGAGTCAAGAAGAGATCAAGACCTGCAAAAGCGTCCTCTCAGGCGATATTTTCAATCTGAGTCCGAAGCCGAAAAGGTCAGCGATCCTTCTTCGCTTGGACGAAAGTTTCTCCTCGGGTGAAGCTACTTATAATTTACCTACCATAACGATTGAACACATCCTGCCACAGACACCTCCAAAGGACAGCAAGTGGCTTGAGTGGTGGCCGGATGCCGAAAGCAGGAAGCTTCGCACCCACCAGATCGGAAACCTGGCTTTGCTCAATCGCCGGCAGAATTCAGGGGCAAAAAATTACGCATTCGATAAGAAGAAGAGTTCATACTTTTTAGGGAAGTCTGGAACCAGCCCTTTCACTCTGACCACACGGGTCTGCCAGGAGACAGAGTGGACGCCGGTAATTTGGGAGCGACATCAGGATGAGCGGGTGAGCAAGTTGCTCAAAATCTGGTCACTCGAATAGCTCTTATGTCGCCGATCGATGACATCCCCATGAAAGTCACCGAACGACCACATCTTTATGCTTGTCGTCGTTCGGCAACATCCTTATAAGTTCCTCAATGAACATCGTCAGCGTAAAAGATCTTACCGTCTGCATCAAGCAAGCGAGAAAGAACCGTGGCTGGACTCAGGCTCAGTTAGCAGAGCAAGCAGGAGTGAG
>Ga0105055_10005888_pt1 | contig 17065 bp, 13 predicted proteins | sample BON03_FD_78090 | JGI IMG/M metagenome (GOLD analysis project Ga0105055, IMG submission 78090) | Freshwater microbial communities from Lake Bonney liftoff mats and glacier meltwater in Antarctica - BON-03 | ecosystem: Environmental > Aquatic > Freshwater > Ice > Glacier meltwater | place: Lake...
GGTGTTGGTTTCAGGGGCGCGTGAGCGTGTCGGCGGCTCCGGCGCGTGTTTTTGGCGGGCACGCGCGCTCCGGCGTGTTTTTGGCGGCGTGTTATTGGCGGCGTGTTTTTTTGGCGGCGTGTTTTTGGCGGGCACAACGCGCGCTCCTCTCTCTCTCCCCCTCCCTCTTGAGAAACTCTCTCCCCTCACCCCCCCCCCCAACCTCTCTCTCTCTCCCCCTCTCACCGTGCAGCAGCACCACGCTCCCCTCGGGCGCCGCCTCCAGGTCCGCCGCCATCCCTCGCCAGTCCAGGCCGACGCTCTCTGCGTCGAAGTAGCGGTAGCTCCGCCACTCGACGCCCTCGTCGCCGAAGATGTTGCGGTGGTTGCCCCAGGTGGGGTCGCTCAGGTAGACCGCCGTGCCTTTGGGTAAGAAGCGTGCGATGAAGGCGGCGCCCACGCGCAGCGAGCCCGTGCCGGACAGGGCCTGGAGCGTGGCGACCCGTCCCTCGGCGACCGCCGGGTGCCCCTCGCCTAGCAGTAATTTTACGGTGGCGGCGCGGAAGGCCGGGAGGCCCTCGATCGGGAGGTACTCCTTGTTGCCGCCCTCGGCGCCGAGGATGAGGGCCTCGGCTGTGCAGTGATGCGGTTGGGTTGTTGTTGGGGTCGCGAAGTTTGTTTTTGTGGGTTGCAAAGGGCGGGAGGTGGGGGCGTCGTGAGCGTTTTTTGTTCCCCGTTTCCCGTTTGGCTAAAAACTCGGAACAAGGGAACAAAAAAGAAAAAAATGCTCTGCTCACCCTTCTTGACTACGTCGAGCACGTAGGGCTGCAGCTCCTCCGTGCGGTAGGCTCCCACGCCCAGGTTGAGCTTGTTCGGGTCGGTCGAGCGCTTGAACGCCTCGCTCACGCCGAGGATGGGGTCGCTGTTTGGTCTTTATCGGGGGGGGGGGAGGGGGGCGGGGTGGAGGTCCGTGGGGGGTGGGGGGGGGGGGGCTGGCGGGGGGGGGCGGGGAACGGGGGGGAGGGGCGGGGGCGAGAGAGATAGGGGGAGAGGGGGGCGGGCGTTGTCGGCGGCGGCGGTGAAATGGCGAGCAAGGGGGGGACGAAACGCACGACCCCGGGGTGCTATGGACCTCGCGCACACCATGCGCCTCGGGTGCGTGAGGGGAAGGGGCGGGCGCGGCGGCAAAAGCACCCCTCTCGGCGCAAAACCCGCGCCCACGCGGGCGCGCGCTCGCGCCCGAGGAACCGACGCCCGAAAAACAAAAAAACGACTCACGGCGGCGCCATCTCGACGTTGGCCAGGCGGCTCTGCTTGGCCGTCATGCCCGCCTTGACCGTCACGCCCGCTGCCCGGCGCGGCGGCGAGAACTGCTTGTGGGTTTGTCGTCGAGGGGCAAGGGGGATTCGCGGCGGGACGGGTTAGGAGGACGTGTGTGACAAGGAGGGGTGATCACGGGGCGGGGGGAAGGGGTCGTTTTTTGCGGCGCGCGCGGCGCGCAAACGCCGGCCCGCCGACCCTCCGGTCAATCGATGCCTGGCCAATGCGGCGACGCCGCTCTGCTCGCCAGTATGCAACGTACCGCCGAGCCCACGGCCGAGCCGAGGGCCTGCATGCTGCTGTTTTTCGGGGCGGGTGGTGGGGTTTGGGGCGGGGCGCTGCTGCTGCTGTCGCTGCTCTCGCTCCTGGGCGCGTCCGCGGCGGGATGGACAAAGGAACGAGTGATCGTAGGGTTGGGTTTCAAAGGTGAAGGAGCTGGCCGCAGCAGAGTGGAGAGGACGGATCGCCACGCCATTCTTCGAGAGAGAGGAGAGAGGGAGAAGGAGGAGAGAGGAGGAGAGGGCAGAGGGAGAGGGGAAGTTTCAGGTTCAAAACGCCGTGCAAGGTGCCGGGAACCGTGCCCTTTTGGCGCTCAATTCGGCAGCTATGAGTAATGACGTCAAGTGTCGCGCGCGCGCCGCATTGATCGCTTGGTTCTCTTGCGTGTGAGCGGAGACATTGTGGCGGCGCAAGAAGGGGAGTCAGGAGGAAAAAGAGGCGGCGGCGCGCTCTCTCTCTCGTCGGCCGTCGGCCCGCCGGCGGCGCCGCGCCGGGCCGCGCGCTTCTTCCCCGCGCCTCGTCTCCGTCCATCGGAAGCACTTTCCCCTAGTCACACGACGACATTCATGCAGCGACAACAGCAACCGTCGCCGATGCAGGTGCCGGGCCTGCAGGTGGCTTACGCGGCGGGCGGCGGCATCAGCGCGCGCGCACGAGAAGAGGCCTCGCGGGCGGAGCTGTTTCCCCCGTCGACGTCCGCGCCTGCGCCCGCTGCTGGCCTGCGCCCGCTGGCCGACTACGACGCCATGGACAACCGGCAGCTGGCGGACCACGCCGTGGCCCAGCATAAGGACACGACGGCGTCGGCCAAGCGGTCGCTGGCGGTGAGATGTTCTCTTGGTTTTTTTGCGCGCGCCGGCGCCTCGCTCGCGCGCGCGCGCTCGTCAGCGGCGACGGCGCCGCCCGCCCCGTTCTTGGCGTCGAGACCGACGCCTCGAACCGACGCAGCTCACCAACACGAACACAACAAAACGACCAACGCCAACAACGACAACGACAACAAACGACAACGAACAAAACAAACCTCGAACGAAACCAACACCCCAAAAAAAACAAAAACAGGTCGTCGAGCAGACGCGCGAGATCCAGGCCACCACGCTGGCGGCGCTCCGCGACCAAGGGGCGCAGATGCAGGCTGTGAGCGCGGGGATGGACCGGCTGGGGTCGGACCTGTCGTACAGCGAGCGCATGCTCAAGTTCATGCGGCGGTGCTGCTGCGTGGGCCTCCTGTGCGCGTGCTGCTTCGAGCCGACGGGCAAGACCGACGACGACAGGGGGTGGCGGGCGGGGGGCGCGGGCGGCGGCGGCGGCGGCAGCGGCGGCAGCGAGGACGGGGACGGCGGCGGCACCGCCCTTCCGACCACGTACAAGATCGCCCCGCCGCCGCCCGCCGTCGTCGCCCTGCAGCAGCGCGAGGCGCGCGAGCGCGCGGAGCAGGCCAAGGCGGCGAAGAAGCGCGGCGGGGCAGGGGCGGCGGCAGCGGCGGCGGCGGCAGGAGGCGGGCCGGGCGGCGCGGCGGCGGCGGCGCCCTACCGCGGCCCCTCGGGCTCGGGCCTCGCGGCCGCGGGCCTCGGCGCGCAGGCGGGGCAGGTGGCCGACGAGACCGCGCGCCAGAACGACTACCTCGACCAGATCGCCGAGGGCCTGGACCACCTCAAGAGAGGGGCGGTGGCGATGAACGGGGAGCTCAGGCGGCAGGGGGCGCACGCGGCGGAGATGGGCGACGACGCGGGGGCGCTGAACGCGCGGCTGCGGGCGGTGAACCGGCAGGGGTTCCGGGGGATTTAGGAGATAGGGATGGGGGATTGCGTGTATGGAGAGGGCATGAGGCGGGTGGGGGGGCGGAGACGGGGCGGCGACGACGGCGCGGGCGCGCGGCCCTGGCGGGCAGGGGGCGGGGGCGCTGTCCATTGGGGGTTGCTTTGTTCTAATGCGTCCATTTCCGCCCTCTTTTTTTGCGGGTATGTCTGCTCGTGAATGTGCAAGCCAATCGCCGGCTCCCCCGCCCTCTTGGTGTTTTGTCCTGGTGCTCGTCGGCAGAGCACAACCAAGGCGCCTCGCGATTTTTTCGAAAAGCGGCCGCCGTGGCCGCGGCCACGAAAGCCCTCGTTTCGATTTCGTTGGAAGGGTGGCTGCTGCCCCTGCCTGTCTCCCCACAATCCGAACAACCGACACACCCCTACATCACGGTCAATCGAACACATACACGCAACACACTCATACAGACCGAAGCACCCCCTCGTCTTTGCGCCACAGCTTCTCCACCCTACGTTTCCCTCCAGCGCCACACAAAAGAGCTGACAAGCCCCTCACTTGCGCGCCGCACAGCGAACAGCGACCCCCTCCCGTGTCCCGTGTCGACCGGCTCCGGTCCAGCCCGCCCCCTGGCCCACTCCCGGACCGACGCACGTCGCCCCTGCCATTCGCCCGCGCCCTGCACACCTCGCGCACCGTTTCAGTACCACACACACGAAAACAAGCGCCGAAAACAAAAAAAGCAGCGCAACATCATGGGGCCGCTGTCTTCCTCGACCTCCCAGCGCTGCGCGCGCGGGGCGTCCGGCGCAACAACGACGCGCGTCGTCTCCGCCAGCGCCGCCCGGCCGGTGGTGCGCGCCGCCGCCGCCACCACCTCGGGCCGGCCAGCGGCAATGGCGCCGCCGCCCACCAGCGCTGGCGGCGAGCAGCAGCAGGCTAACCGGCCCGGCGGCGCGCGCGTGCTGCCGCTGCTGGCGAGCGCTGTCGAGGCCAACGCGGCCGTGCTCGGGTTCGAGCGCGCCGCCGGCCGCTCGGCCATGATCGGCATTTCCACCGGCGTCCTCATCGAGACGGCGCGCGGCGGCGCGCCCCTGCTCCAGGGCGGCATCGAGGGGCAGGCGTTGGCCGCCGTCGCCCTGGCCACGCTCGGCGCCGCCGCCGTCGCCGTCGCCACCACCGCGCGCGCGCCCGCGGCCCTGGGCGCGCGCTGGCGCGAGCCCGTGGTCGCGTCGCTGACCTCCGTGCGCCGGAGCAACAGCGGCGTGACCCCCTCGGGCAAGCTGCGCGGCCTCGACCGCGCCGTCGACGACGTTTTACGTGGCCTCAGCCTGAGCTTGGTCGGAGGAGGTGGCGCGGCGGGCGCGCCTGCGGCGGCGTCGCGGCTTGGGGCGCTAGTGGCGGCGTCTGCGGCGTCGCCCGAGGAGGAAGAGGCCGAGGAGGCGGCGGGCGCGGGCGAGGCGGCGCGGCGGGCAGCGCAACAGGCTTGAGGCGCGGGGGCGCGCCCTGTTTCTGGCGGCGTTTGACCTCGTTGTCCGCCCTTGCCGCCGCAGCCAGAGCGCGCGCCGGGGGGGCATTTTGTGGCCGCGCCGGCCTCCCCTCAAAAGAGCGGGGGCTGCCGCCCGCCCGCCCGCCGCCGTCGCGCTCTCGTTTTTGTCTCCTCTTGGCGCGCGGACGCGCGCGCCCATCTCTGTGTCCCCCCCCTCTCTCGTCTTCTTCCCCCAGTGAGCACAAGACCCCTCCCCTCCGCCCCCTCTCCCCCATTCCGCCTCGCCCCTCTCTCTGTACATCTTTACACTCGAAACGTCACTCGGACGGCGGCGCCGACGCCCTCGCCTCCTGAAGGGCCAGCTCAGCATTCTTTCCGTGGAGTTTTCCTTCCGGTTTTTTCCCTCGCCGCCGCCCGCCGCCAAGAGGGGCGGAGCGCGCGACGCGACTTTTTTGTTCCAACGACAAAAAGCTCCCTCAACGCCAACACATGCTCCACACAAGTTTGTAAATCCTCAGTTCTTTGACATCGACCATGGCTCGATCAATGCCCACGCAGGCGCAGCTCGAGGCGTGGACCTCGGAGTGCCGCGGGCAAGAGGGGCGCGATCTGTTGTTGTCGGAGGGGACGGTCGCTGACGCGGCGCGCGCACTCGAGCCCGCGGCGGACGCGTGGCGCGCGAGCGGTGGGACGGATCCGTCGTCATCTTGCTCGGGCGACGAAGAACCGGACAGGCCAGAGGCGCGCCGCCTGCTCCTGCTCCTGCGGCTGCTGCGCAATGCGTGCGCGGGCGGCGCGCCGGTGGCAGAGGCGCTGCTCTTGCCGCCGCCGCCGCCGCCGCTGCACGGGAGCGGCGGCGGCGGCCAAGAGACGCCGCCGGGAGAGCGACCGATCAACTTTGCGCGCGTCGCGCTGGATCTGGCGGGCGAGATGGCGTCGCGCTACGCGGTGCACTACCAGAGGTCGGAGGGGCGGCAGCAGCAGCAGCAGCAGCAGCAGCAGCAGCAAGCAAGGGAGGGGGGGGCGCCAGAGGACGGGGGCCGCCAGCTAGCGCCGCCGCTCCCACCCCCTTCCCCTCCCCCTCCTCCTCCTCCGCCGTTGCTGCTGCTGGCCGCCGTCCAGCTGGTCGCCAACCTGTCGGTGGCGGCCGCCGCGGCGGCAGGCGCGGGGGAAGACGCCGACGAGTCCATTGCGGGCGAAGCGGCACGAGAGGGAGGAGCGGGCGGCGCTGGCGGAATCAACGGAGGCGGCGGCGGCGGCGGGCCGGCGGACGTGTTGTGGCCGGAGCTGCTGCCCGGGCGGCTGCGGCAGCTGACGGCGGTGCCCGAGGGTGAGTGCGAATAGGCGTTGAGAGAAGGGCGGTCGAGGGGCAGGAGACCGTGCTCATCAGCGGTTTATTTCTTCCGGGCATTGGCGGAGGGCGCGTCGGCGCGCTCGTTTGATTTTCCGTCCGCCCGCGCACCCCCCCCCCGCCCGCCAAAGACGCACGCGCGCGCCGACCGCTGACGCCCACCCCCCTCCCCTGCACCCCCACACACGCCATCCTCCTCGACGCCACAAAAACCAACACACCACCCGACAGCACGCGTGCACGCGCCGGCCACGCTCGCCGCGCTGCAGATGGCGCGCTGCCGGGAGGCCGCCGCGCGCGCCCTGTGCGGCGCGGGCGACGGCAACGGCGGCGGCGGCGGCGGCGGCGGCGGCGGCGGCGGCGCGGCGGCGGCGGCGGCGGCGGCGTGCTGGCGGCAGCTCCTGGGCGCGGCGCTCGGAGGGGCGGACGGGGAGCAAGGGGCCGGCGCCGGCGAGCGGCCCCACCACGCGGGGCCGCCGCCCCTGTTCCCCCTGCCCCCGCCCCCGCCCCCCGCGCCCCCCGTCAACGACTGCCTGCCGCTGCTCGTGCGGCAGGTGGCCCTGAGGCGTGGGCTGCTCGCCGCGCTGCTGCGGTGCCTGGACGAGCGGCGGGGGGGGGCGGGAGGCGGCGGCGGGGCCGAGGGCAGCGGCGGCGGGGCGGCGGGGAGCCAGTGGGGCTTTTGCCACGTGGCTCTGCTGCACATGCTCGCGCACGAGGTGGAGAGCGCGGTGCCGCAGGCGGACGGGGCCGTCGCCGCCCCAAACGCCGCGCCGCCGAGCGCCGCGCCGCCGCCGCAAGCGCCGCAGCCGCCGACGGCGCGACGGCCCCTGCCGGGCGCCGTCGCGGCGGTCGAGGCGCTTCTGGACACGCTCGAGACCGCGGCCGCCGACGTGGCGCTCCAGATGGCCGACGACGACGCCTTCCCGGAATCGCCGTCGCCGCCGGCCGAGGAGGAGGAAGGAGCCGCCGCCGCCGCCGCCGCTGCCGCCGCCCGACCCCTCCCCCCCCAGTCCCACCCGCTCATCGCGGCGCCGGCCGCCGTCGAGCCCCCGCCCGCGACGGCCGCCGTGCGCGCGCTCGAGGGGGCGCTCGGCGCGCTCAAGGCCGTGGCCGCGCGCCAGGACCAGGGACTGGGCCTGCTGCTGCTCAGCGCGCCTTCCCCTGGGTCGCCCGGACCAACCCTGCTCGGCGGCGGCGGCGAAGACATCCTCAACTATCCGTGCGCGCCGTCGCCCTTAGCGGCGGCGGCCGCCGCCGCCGCTCCGTCTCCCTCCCCCTCGGCCGGGGCGGCGGCGACGGCGGCGGCGACAACCCCAACGACGCTTGGCGCGCGCCTGGCCCAGGCGCTCGTCGCGATTTTGGTGGCTTTGGGTCCCCCGGTTCACCCTCGGCGTCCGCCTGGGGCCAGCAGCGGCGAAGCAAGGGAAGAAGGGGAGCACCAGCAAGGGGCGGCTGCCGCGGCGTCGGCTTCGGCGCCGCCATTGCGCAGCGAGCAGCAGCAGCAGCAAGAGCAGCGGCAGCAGGCGCAAGAGCAGAGGCGCCCGCCGCGCAACGCCGCCGAGTCCGCCGTGCTCGCCCTCTCCCGCCGCTTCCCCCCGTCGTCAACCCGCCGCATGGCCGCCGAGGCCGACGCCGCCGTCGCCCTGGCCGCCGAGCGCGCCGCCGCCGCCGCCGCCGCCCGGCCCTCTGGCGCCGCCGCCGCCGCCGCCGGCCGCGCGCCGCCGGTCCCCGCGCGCCCGGCCATGCCGGGCCCCTATAGCGGCTACCGCGCCGACGCGTGCGCCTGCCTCGCCAACGCCCTGCACCGCAGGCCGGGGCTGTGCGCCTCGCTTCTCGACGCGGGCGGGCTCGACCCCCTGCTGCAGTCGTGCGCGCTCGACGCCTCGAGCCCCTTGGCTCGGGAGTGGGCGATGTGGGGCTTGCGCAACGCGTGCGAGCGCTCGCCGGCGGCGCGGGCGCACGTGGCGGGCCTCGAGGCGTCCGGGGTGGTGTCGAGCCCGGAGCTGGCGCGCGCGGGCCTGGCGGTGGAGCTGGACCGGCGCACGGGCAAGGCGCGGGTGGTGCCGGCCGCGGCGGGGGGGGCGGCGGGAGGAGCAGGGAGGCCAAGGGGCGGGGGCGGGGGCGCGAGCGGCGCGAGCGGCGCGAGCGGCAGCGGCGCTTGATGCGTCGTCGTCGCTTTGTTGTTTTGGTTTTTGGTCGGCATTTTTCCGGTGATCCGGCGGCCTCTAGAAACACAGACCGTCCATCAAATAAATAAAATCTCCCCCTCAGTTGAAGCCCTCGCACGTCGAGTAGACCTGCTCCACGTCGTCCAGCGCGAGCAGCCGCTCCGCCAGCGCCTCGCACTGCTCGCGCGCCGCGTCGTCGACGGCCACCTCGGCCTGCGGCCTGTAAACCAGTCCGCTCGCCGCCTCGTCCACCTCCAGGCCGCTGGCCTTCAGGGCCAGCACGGCCGCCGCGTACCCCGTCACGGGCGTGTACACCAGGAAGCGATGCGCGTCGCCCTCGTCCCCGCCTTCGTCCGCCACCACGTCCTCCGCGCCCGCGTTCATCGCCGCCTCGAAGACCGCATCCTCCATTCCCGGCGGCGCCAGAACGGCGGCCAGGCCTTGGCGCGAAAAGTTGAACGCGACGCTGCCGGGCTCGGCCACCTTGCCGCCGCCCTTCGCGATGGCGGCGCGCACGTCCGAGGCGGAGCGGTTGACGTTGTCGGTGAGGACCTCGACGACGAAGCCCGTGCCGCCCGGGCCGTAGCTGTTGTGTTTGTTTTTTATTCTATTTTGGCGGAAAGGTCAGTCGCCGTCGGCGTCACACCCTCTCCCGCAAACGATACGCGGCCGCGACAAAGGAAGACGGGCCGACCCGACACAGAAGAAACACAATAAGAACAACAACTCAACGCCTCGTACACCAGCTCGGCGTAGTCGGCCTGCTTGGCGTCGGAGGCGCGCCTGAGGTTGCGCTCGATTAAATCTTTGGGCGCGCCGACTTCTTTCGCGCGTTTCAGCACCTCGGCCAGCCTGGAGTTGCCCGCGGGGTCCGCCCCCCCGCCGGCCTTGACGGCCTGGACGATGGTCTTGCCGATGCGGCCGTACAGCTTGGCCTTCACGGCGTCGGCCTTGCCCTTGCGGTTGGCGATCTTGGCGGCGCGGCGGCCCATCTCCACGGGCTGCGTGCCGCGGAAGGGGCGATGCGGGCCGGCGGCTTGCTGCGGGCGCGGCGCGGCCGGCGGCAGGAGCGGCGCGCGGCCGCCGGCGCCGGCCAGGCGGGGCAGGATCGGCGCGGCCGCGAGGGCGGCGCCGCAGCGCAGGAGCTGCAGGCGATGCATTGCGATCGGTTGGGCTGGCTGGCTGTGATGTGTGGGGGGACGCGTCGCGCTTGAGTATCGTCTCTCCTCTGCCTGGTGTTGCGTTTCCCGGCGTCCGCACACAGAGAGAGCAAGAGCGCGGGATTCAATGGGAGCGATGCGGAGTGTGTTGGATGGTTGAGAGTACCAGAGGTCGCTGATAAGTTACCAGAGGTGAATGGCCACGGCGTTTTCTTGGGAGGCGATTGGCGATTGGCGACACTCACCGGCACTCACCGGCACTCACGGCGCGAGAGCGAGAGCGAGCGAGAGCGCCGGCGGCGCCAACGCCGCGTCGCGCCCTCGGGTCTCCCCGGCGGCGCCACCGCCGCCCTCCCCTCTCTCCCGATGCGATCACGAAGCGCGCAGCTCAGAAACCAACGTCGATCCGACGCACCCATGCCGTCGGCGCTCCTGCTCGCCCTGCGCGCGCGAGGAGCAGGAGGAGGAGCAGGGGGCAACCAACAACGACAGCCCTTGTCTCGCCTTTTCCTCCTCTATCGCCAGGAGCAGGCGCACGCGCGCGCGGGTCCCGCGGTCGTGTCTGGCGTCCATTCGGACCATCGCCGTCGATCGCCGCACGACCAGCACGACCAACAACAGCGTCGCGCACTGTTCTCGGTCCTTGGCAAGCGCGCCGGCGACGCCGCCGGCAACGCCGCTGGGAGCGGGGCGACTGAGGGCGCGGCCGCCGACGCCGCTTCCGCCGCCGCCGCCGCCGCCGGGGAATCCTCGGGCCTGGACGCCGCCTTTGCGCTGCTCCCGCGCGTCTTCCGCCCGGGGGCCGCCCTGGAGCAGGCCGTGCACGACCTCGGCGGCATACCCGCCGCGCTCGAGCTCGGCGCCGGCGCGGCCACCGCGGCCACCGCGGCGGGCGCCGCTGCCGCCGCCGCCGCCCTGCCGTGGGCGGCGTCGCTGCCGCTCGCCACGCTCGCCCTGAAACTGGCGCTGACGCCGCTGAGCCTGCGCGCGGCGGCGGTGGTGCGGTCCAACGTGCGGCTGTGGACCGAGGCCGCGGGGCTGGCGGAGCAGCGCGCGGCCAAGGCGGCGCACCGGCAGCGGCAGGAGGAGGGGGAGGCGGCGGCGGCTGCCGACAAGGCAGAAGGAGGAGGAGGAGGAGGAGGCGGAGCGACGGGAGCGGCGGCGGCGGCGGCGGCGGCGGCGGAAGCAGGAGCGACGGCGACGACAACGGCGACAGAGACAACGGCCCCGGCGGCGAGCCGCCTCGAGCTCGCGTCCGCCCGCATGGCCGTGTACGGCGAGCTGCGGCGCCAGTGCGGCGTGCCCAGCCCCCTGTGGGCGCTGGCCAACGTGGCCGTGCAGGTGCCGACGTTCTTCTACGTGGCGTCGAGCATCCGCGCAATGGCGGGCGCGCCGGGCGCGGGCGCTGGCGCGGGCGCCATCCTCAGCGAGGACGGAGAGGGCGGCGGCGACGACGGAGGCCTCGCGCCGCCGCCGCCGCCGCCCTGGCCCGGTTTCCAGACCGAGGGCGCCTTGTGGTTCCCCGACCTGGCCGCGCCCGCGACCGTCCCCCTGGACGCCGCGTCCGCCGCGGCCCTCGAGGCCGCCGCCGCCGCCTCGTCGCCGCTGCTCGCCCCCCTGCTGGCGTCGGCCGGGCTCCAGCTCGCGCCCGCCGCCGCCGCCGCCGCCGCCTCGGCCGCCGCCGTCTCGCCTGCCGCCGCCGCCCTGGCCCTGCCCCTCCTCACCACCCTGCTCTCCGTGCTGGCCATCCGCCGCGGCATCGCCGCCTCGGGCGGCGCCCGCGCCCTGGCCGCCCTGCCCGGCGCCCGCGACTCGCCCCTGCTGCGCCTGGCGCTCAAGAACGCGCCGCGCCTCGCCTACGCCGCCGCCGTCGGCGCGCTCTATTTCAAGCTGCAGGCGGCGCCCGCCGTGCTGCTGCACTGGCTCGCGAGCCTGTCGTACACGCTGGCGCTGCAGCAGGCGGTCGCGCGCTCGGCGGCCGTGCGGAGGGCGATGGGGCTGCCGCCGCCGCCCAGGGGCGCGGCGCGCGTCGCGCTCGAGGCGCTGGCGTCGGCCGCGGGCGCGAGGGCGGCGGCAGTCGCTGCGGGGGCGGGCGCGCGCGGGGCGGGCGCTGCCGCCGCCGCGCCTGCTCTTTCCTCCTCCTCCTCCTCCTCTGCGCCCCGCTCGCCCCCCACCCAGACGCTCCGGCTCGAGCCCGCCGGCGGCCCCGTCCCCGACGGCGCCGAGGTCCTCACCCCGCAGCAGTTCCTCGCGCGCGTGAAAGCCGACCAGGCAGAGCACGAGCCGGACGTCCTAGTCATCATGGCCGCCCGCCACTCTTCGCAAGGCGACGCTTTATCGGCGCTCTACTGCCTAGGGCTGGCGCTGGCGGCCGACCCCTCGCACGCGCGCGCGCGGTACGCGCGCGGGCAAGCGCGGTCGATGGCGCGGGACTGGGACGGGGCGGAGCGGGACTACTGCGCGGCGGCGGACGCGCTGCTGCTGCCGCCGCGGGAGCGGAGGCGGCGGAGGAGAGAGGGGGAGGGGGGCGAGCCGGCGGCGGGCGGAGGGGACGCGGGCGGGCCGGCGGCCAACGACGACGGCCTCGACCGCGGCGACGACGACGACGACGACGCGGGCGCGCGCCGCCTGCTGCGCGGCCAGGCGCTGTACGCGGCGGGCGGCGCGGCCGCGGGCGCGGGCCGCCACGCGCGCGCGCTGCAGCTCTACGACCAGGCCGCCCGCTGGTGGACCGTCGGCGGCGGCGGCGGCGGCAGCGGCCGCGGCGGCGCGCGGGCGGCCGCCGCCGCCGCCGCCGCCGCCTCGAGCTCGGCCGCCGCCGCCTACGGCTCGGCCCGGCACGCGCCCGCGCTGCTGGCCCTCGCGCGCGCGCGCTCGCTGGCCGCGCTCGGGCGGCGCCGCGAGGCGGCCGACGCGCTCGAGCGCGCGCTCAGCGCGGGCCAGCGCGCCAGCGTGACCGAGGGGCTGCGTGCGATGCTGCTGGACGCGAGGCGGCGGGTGCTGTCGAGCGATTGGGAGGAGGCGCTCGGCGCGCACGGCGGCAGTGGCGGCAGTGGCGGCAGTGGCGGCGGGCGGCGCTGATCAATGGAGGCTCTGTGGTCGGCGGCGCCTTGTAAAAAGATTATTGTGACGCCTTCTTTTTCAAAAAACTCGCGCGTCTAATGTGTTCGTTCTGGATGAGCGGCGGCGGCGGCGGCGCAACTGTGTCTTTTGATCGCTCGATCCTCCTCCTCCTCCTGCCGCCAAGCGCGTGCGCGCCCTCTTGCTCTCTCACAACACACCCTCCCCCCCCCGGCTCCGACGTCCCCTCCTCTCTCTCCCTTCTCACTACATCTCCCGCTTGGGCATGGCGATCGTCGCGCCCTTCTGGATCTGCCCCCACCCGATCAGCCGCCAGTGCTTGTCCACGCGGCGCGACAGGGCCACCTTTTCGCCCTCCTTGGTGCAAACAGGGGACGTCAGCTGCAGTTTTGCGAGGTCGCCTTTCACGGCCAGCACGCGCGCGCCCGTGCACATGGACCCGATGTTGAGCATGAGCACCTCGCTCTTGGCCAGCTTGCCGACTTTCCCGGCCTTTTCGCCCTCCTTGCTGCGCACGCCCAGCAGGCGGCGCAGCAAGAAGAAATTCACCTCCAGCTCCGAGTAGACGTCCGGCAGCTCGCCGACCGCCCCGAGCACCTGCCCGACCAGGCGGTCGGCGCGCGTGAGCGTCGGGTCGACCGTAAGCCCCACGCCGATGAGGCCGCCCGGGACCGCGTACTGCAGGGCGTTTGACTCGGCGAACAAAGAGACGATGCGCGTGAAGATGGGCGCGCACGCGATCCGCCCCCCGGCGTCCTTGGAGACGATTCCGGGCCGGACCTCGACCTCCTGGCCCAGGCGCAGCACGCCCTGAAGGATGGAGCCGCCGGCCACGCCGCCGCGCAGCTCGCCGACCTCGGAGCCGGGCTTGTTGACGTCGAAGGAGCTGTTTGGGCGGGCAAAGTGTTTGGTTTTGGTTTGGGCGGGTGTGTTTTTTGGGGGGTGCGTTGGTCGGGGCGTGCGAGGGGGGAAAAGGGTGGGCGGGCGCGTGAGACTGAGGGAGGGCGCTCGTTCCGTGCCGTGGTCTCGGCCGTGACGCTCGCCCTGCTCGCCCGAGCAAAACGAGCCAAAAACGATCCCGCACACCACCAACAACATCGAACAACAAAGACAAAAACACGAGCCCGAATGAAAACCCCGTGTCGCTAAAATCAAAATATTCAAATCTCTCTCACCGGATCACGATCATCTGAGGCGGCGACACAAAGTCGCGCTTGGGCACGGGGATGCGACGCTCCACGTACTCGCACACCACGTCGATGTTGTACCGCAGCTGCGCGCTCACGGGCACGATGGGCGCCCCGTCCGCCACGGTCCCCTGGACGAAGCGGCGGATGCTCTCGGCCTGGTTCTGCGCGGCCGGCTCGCTCACCAGGTCGACCTTGTTTTGCAAAATCAGGATGTCGCGCAGGCGCATGATCTCGACCGCGGCCAGGTGCTCGGAGGTCTGCGGCTGCGGGCACGGCTCGTTGGCCGCCACCAGCAGCAGCGCGCCGTCCATCACGGCCGCGCCGTTGAGCATCGTGGCCATGAGGATGTCGTGGCCCGGGCAGTCGACGAAGGACACGTGCCGCACCAGGGCCATGCCGCCGCCGCAGTGCTCGCACGGCGGGCTGTCTTCCTTGCTCGAGCCGTAGGCGCGGTAGCAGCCCGGGCGCTCGCACTTGGGGCACTTGTAGATCTTGGCGTTGGCGTAGCCGAGCTTGATGGTGATGTTGCGCTCGAGCTCGTTCTTGAAGCGGACGGTCTGCACGCCGCTGATCGCCTTGACCACGGTCGACTTGCCGTGCGCCACGTGGCCGATGGTGCCTGTATGCATTTGGTTATTCCGTTTAGTAGGTTGTTTTTGTGTTCGTTTTTGTGTATTTGTGCTTTGGGTGTGATCGTGAGTGAGGTTGGTGGTTTGGATGTCGGGCGGTGTGGGAACGGGGCCAAGGGGGCGGCGGCCACGGCAGAGACAGAGGAGGACGAGAGAGAGGGGACGGCGGCAACGGGCGACGGCGACGGCGCCGAGCGATCGGACGCGGAGAGCGAGAGGAAAAAACGCACCGATGTTGATGGTGGCCTGGCGGCTGATGACCTCGGGAGAGAGCGGCGTGAGCGTGGTCACGTCGAGGGTGGCAAGGTCCTGCTCGCGCAGGCCCTTGCCCTTGGAAGCCATGGTTGCTGGCTTCTAGCGCGTGGGGACAAGAGCTGCTAGAGCCGCCTCTATCTCTCTGTCCCTTTCTGTGCTGTCGCGGCGCGTGCGCGAGAGAGAGAAAGGGGGACGGCGCGTGCTGCGGGAGTGGCGCAGCTAGCTCGATCGCCGCGTGTGTGTGTGGGCGGGCGGGGCGTGTCTCGACGTGGTTGATCGGGCGATCGGTGGAGAGACAGGTTGGAAGAGGATGGCTGGTTTTTGGTGAGGGAGGCTGTGCGTCTAGCTTTCGGGGTGATAGCTTGATGGAGGCAAACGGAGACCTGATGTGTGTGTGTTGAGTGTTCTCTCGCGCGCGCGTTATCAAGAGAGGCAGAGAGAGCGCGCGCGCGCGCCGACCGCAGGCGACGGCGACGGCGGCGGCGAGGTTGCCGCCCAAAAAGAGCGGTTGACTCCGCGTGGAGGCACATGCGTGTCGGGCAGTTTCGGTACTGCAAAGCACTTGCTTCCCTTTGCGACCAAGCACAAGCTCAGAGACCGAAGCAAAAGCCTGCAGTTGCCTCCTCACGGGCAGGCTCGGACAATCACTCCAAAAATACCGCTGCTTCCCTCACTGCCCCGCAGTGATGCTCCGCGGCGCGGCGCGCGCTGGGTCGCGACCGAGCGGCCCAGCGGCCGCGCCACACCGCCCCCTCGTCCCCTCTGTGCACGCGGGAGGACGCGCGGCCGAGAGGCATGGCGGCGGCGTCGCGGCGGCATCGGAGGCCCCCCAGCGGCGACGGCGGCGTGCGCTCGCGCGAGAGGCTGCTGCTCCCTCTGCTTCGGCTTCTGCCCCCTCGCCCATGCTGCTCGAGCGCGGCTGGCACGAACCGGACGACGACGACGACGACGACGACGACGGCGGCGTCGTGACGCTGTGCGTCGAGGGGAACATCGGCTCCGGCAAGAGCACGTTCCTCGAGTACGTCGCGACGCGCCAAGAGGACGACGACGAACAGGCGGCCGGCAGCGGCGACGAGAGCGACAGCGGCGGCGGCGGCCGCCGCACAGCCGCAACAGCCCCCCGGCCCCGCCTGCTCGTCGCCGGCGTGCTCGAGCCCGTGCACATGTGGCAGGCCGTGCCGCGCGGCGGCGGCCGCGACGACGGCGAGGCGCCGCTCAACCTGCTCGACGCGTTCTACCGCGATCCCAAGCGACACGCGTACGCGTTCCAGTCGTACGTGTTTTTGACACGCGTGCTGCAGGAGCGCGACTCGCGCGGGCTGCCGGCCCTGCCGCCGCCGCCGCCGACGCCTTTGGCTGCCAACGCAACCGCCGCCGCCGCCCCCCTCCCTCCCCCCCCCTCCTTCCACCGCGTGCGCCTGCTCGAGCGCAGCGTCTTCTCCGACCGCCTGGTGTTCGTGCGCGCCGTGCGCGCCGAGGGCTGGCTGGGCGAGGCAGAGGTCGCCGTGTACGACGCCTACGCGGCGGCGGCGCTGGGGCTGGGGCTGGGGCTGGGGCGGATCGGCACAGGCGGCGGCGGCGGCGGCGGGAGCGCGGCGGCGGAGGTGGCGGCCGCGCAGGAGGCCGCGGGGGGCGGCGCCGGCGTCGTCGCGTCGTCCCCCCCACCCCCGCCTCCCCTCCCGCCCTCCCCGCCCCCGCCGCCCCCGCCGCCCCCGTCACTTTTGCCGTCCCCGTCCCCGCCCCCGCTGCTGCCCGTGGACGGGTTTGTCTACCTGCGCGCGCGCCCGTCCGTGTGCGCGGGGCGGCTGGCGCGGCGCGCGCGGCCGGAGGAGGCGCAGGAGGGAGGGGGCGTGAGCCTGTCCTACTTGGAGGGCCTGCACGCGCTGCACGAGGACTGGCTGGGCGCGGGGGTGGGGGCGGAGGAGGCGGGGGCTGAGGCGCGGGTGACAGGGCTTGCTTGGCCGTCGCCGGCGGCGGCGGTGGGAGGAGGGGCAGGCGAGGCGGCGGCGGCGGCGGCGGCGGGAACGACAGGAGGAGCAGGAGCGGGCGGCGCGCCGACGCCCTCCGCCCCACCCGGCCTCCCGCCCGTCCCCGACAGCATCCGCGCCGAGCTGCACTTCCTGCGCCCGGGCTCTGCGGGCGGCGAGATGCACCCCGCGCTCGGGGGCTTGCCGGCGCTCGTGCTCGACGCCGACGCCAACCTCGGCGCGTCGGCGGGGGGCGGCCTGGCGCGGCGGCGGCGGCGGCAGGTGGCCGACTTTGCGGCGTACTTGAGGGCGTGCCGGCGGGCGAGGCGGCGGGCCGCGGGAGCGGCGGCGGCGGGCGGGCCTGGGTGCGCCGAGCCTCCCAACTTGTAAGAACAAAAACGCAGGGGACCGTCGAAAGAGGGAGGGGAAACGCGCAACC
>Ga0105055_10005890_pt1 | contig 17064 bp, 12 predicted proteins | sample BON03_FD_78090 | JGI IMG/M metagenome (GOLD analysis project Ga0105055, IMG submission 78090) | Freshwater microbial communities from Lake Bonney liftoff mats and glacier meltwater in Antarctica - BON-03 | ecosystem: Environmental > Aquatic > Freshwater > Ice > Glacier meltwater | place: Lake...
ATTCCTTGACGCCACGCATTCCCGGCGGTTCCTCCTCCGGCGCCGGCGTCGCCGTGGCGCGCGGCATGGGGCCCATCGGCATCGGCAGCGACACCGGCGGCTCGGTGCGCATCCCCGCATCGGTCAACGGCATCGTCGGCCTGAAGACGACCATCGGCGCGCTGACGACGGAAGGCGTGCTGCCGCTTTCGCCCCTGCTCGATACCATCGGCCCGCTCACCGCCGACGTCGCCGACGCGGCGGCCATGTGGTCGGTGCTTTCGGCGACAGCCATTCCCGACCTGACCGGCGCCGATCTGAAGGGCCGCCTCTTCGTCGCCGTCGATGCCCCCCTGTGGCGCGATGTCGATGCCGGCATCGACCGTGCCTGCCGCGCTGCCGTGGAAAAACTCGAGGCCGCCGGCGCCCGTGTCGTCTGGCAGGACGTGCCGGAACTCTCCGAAGCCATGGAGGCCATGATCACCATGGGCGGTCTCGTCACCGCCGACGCCTGGGCCTGCTGGGGCGAACTGGTCGAGGCCAACCCCGACGCGATCTACAAGTACATGCTGCCGCGTTTCCGTTCGGGCACGAAACAGAGCGGCCATGGCCTGCTGCGCCTGATGCGCCGCCTGGACGAAATCTCCCTCAGCCTGCACAGGAAACTCGCCGGCTGCGACGCCATGATCAGCCCGACCGTGCCGATCAGCCCGCCCGCCATCGCCGACCTGCTCGACGACGAAGCCGCCTACACCAGGGCCAACATGATGAGCCTGCGCAACACCACGCCCGGCAATCTGACCAAGGTCTGCGCGCTCACCCTGCCCTGCGGCGCCGACGACAACGGCCTGCCCGCCGGCCTCATGCTGATGCAGCGCGCCCACCAGGAAGGCGCCCTGCTGCGCCTGGGCAAAGCGGTCGAGACGGCGCTGGCGGAGTGACCTTTACCGGCATCTTCCCGTCCGGCGGACAGATCACCGGCACAGGGCATCAGGAACGTCTGCCCATCGGCCCGGAGGGCGCGCGGCGGCTGCGCGGCATTCACTGTCTGGTGCTGGCCTGCCTGCTGATGCTGGTGCCGGGACTGATGCTGCCGCTCCTCCATGCCGAGGTGACCTTTCCGGTCTTCACGTTCTGCTTTGCCGTCGGCGTGTCGGTTGCCGGCCTGTGCGCGGGAGGCTGGAAGCCGCCGGTGTGTCGCCTTTCCGGCCGCTGTCTTGCCTTGCTGATCGCCCGGTCCTGCGCACTGCTGGCCGCCGCTGCCGTGTTCCTTTTCGCATTTACCGAAGTGGGCATCGGCCGCCCCCTCTTCCCCGTGGCCAATCCGCAATCATTCGCCGACTGGTGCATCTGGATGCTGGATCTGACACCGCTCTGTCTGATCATGCTGGCCGCCGCGGTGTGCCGCGAAACCATTCCTCTGCGCCGCTGGCTGGCTGCGGTCGCGGTCGTGATGTCTTTCGCACTGACGCTCCATCTTCTGGTGCTCCCGACCCCCTTCATGCCGCTGCACAACCTCACGAGTCTTGGCTCCAATCCGCTGCCGGCTGTCCTCTTGGCCGGGGCGGCACTCTATCTCGTGCTCTCACGCATGCTCACCAGCCAGGCCAGCGTGCGTTGTCTGCTGCTGTGGGACGGCCTTACCCTGCTGGGATGGTTCGCCTGCCTTGCTGCGCGGGGGGTCCTGAGCCGTGGGCGTGAATGGCACTTCGCTGAATTGGCGATCTTCGGAGGCCCGGTGTGGTTCTGGCCCGACTTCTGGGTCATGGGTCTGCTTGCGGCAAGCGGCGGGCTTGCCCAGTTTCTGCTTCTTTCCGCGCTGCGCTGCGCACCGCTGAGCGTCCTTGCACCCTTCCTGGCGCTGAAATCGGTGTTTTATGTCCTGCTGGCGGCAATCAGCGGGATCCAAGTGTTCAGGTACTCGGGCCACCTGATAAAACGCACATTGGACGATTATTCGATATTGGTCTTTCCAAGTCTGGATCCTGATGCCGTGGTCGCGGCCATGGAAAACCTCTTGAATCCCGTATTGCGGGGCTACGGCAGCGGCATCAGCGTCGTCTCCACCGTATATCCCGCCGCGATTGTTCTGGTCGTTCTTCTCCTCCTCTACTGGCGTGAGCGCGTGGCCGCGCGCGGAGATGTCGGCGCCGATCCCTTGCCTGACCCCGAGATCACAGAGGTCTTTTCGTGACCTCCCCCCACGACAGCACCCCCGCTGATCCGCGCGTCGAGGCGGCGCGGGAATACGCCAGGCCGGAGCCGAGCGGGCGTCATCCGCATCTGACCGGCATCCTGCTGATGTGCCTGGGGCTGGTGCTGATCAACACCTCGGACGCCATCGGCAAGCTGATGACCGAGGAACTGCCGATCTTCGAGATCGTGCTGTTCCAGTCCGTCGGCCTGATCCTGCTGGCCATGGTGGTGGCGCGCCAGCCCAACCCGATACGCCTGATGGTCACGCCCGACCCCTGGCAGCAGGGCCTGCGCGCGCTGTTCCAGACCGCCAGCGGCCTGTGTTTCTTTGCCGGGCTCAAGGTGCTGGCCTTTGCCGACCTGGTGGCGATCCTGTTCATCGGGCCGCTTGTGGTTTCGGCCATGGCCCATGTCGTGCTGGGTGAACATGTCGGGCCGCGCCGCTGGGCGGCCTGCGTTGTCGGCCTTGTCGGGGCGCTGGTGATCGTGCGCCCGGGGCTGGACGGACTGGGCTGGGCGGCGATCTGGCCGGTCGGCGCGGTCGTTTTCTGGTCGGCCTACATCATCCTGACGCGGCGCATCTCGGCGCGAAACACGACGCCTTCGCTGATGATCTGGGCGGCGCTGGCCTCCTTTGTCATCATGGCCTGCGCCAGCCCCTGGTACTGGGAGACGCCGCAGGGCTGGCAGTGGGTCGCGCTGATCACCATCGCGCTGCTGTCGGCGGCCAGCAACGGCATCACCATCCGCGCCTTTTCCATCGCGCCGGCCTCGCTGCTCGCCCCCTTCTCCTATCTGGAGATCGTCGGCGCGACGGCGTTCGGCTATTTCATCTGGCACCATTTCCCCGACGGCTGGACCTGGGCCGGCACGGCGATCATCGTCGCCTCGGGGCTTTACGTGTACCGCCGCGAAGCCATGGCGGCGCGCCCATGACCGTTGCCGTGCTGCCCGTGCGCACGCCGCTGGCCGGCATTGTGCTCTACCTGATCGCGGTGACGCTGGTGGTCGCCGCCAACACCGTGGGCAAGCTCACCATGTTCGGGCTGCCGGTGGCCCAGGTCGTGCTGGCCCAGGTCTCGGGCCTGTTTTTTGCCTCGATGCTGGCCGGGCGCACCCTGCGCGTCGACCGCCTGCTGACGACGCGCAAGCCGGGCCTGCAGATCCTGCGGACCTGCTGCCAGATGGGCGCGGCGCTGTGTTTCTACATGGGCCTGCGCGCCATGCCGCTGGCCGACATCACCGGCATCACCCTGCTGCTGCCGCTGGCGATCACCGCGCTGGCCGCACTGACCCTGGGCGAACACGTCGGCTGGCGGCGCTGGTGCGCCTGTGCCGCGGGCCTGCTCGGCGCCCTGCTGATCGCCCGACCGGGCTTCGAGGGTGCCCAGCCCGCCGCACTCTGGCCGCTGGCCACCGTGGTCCTGTTTGCCGGCTACACCGTGCTGACGCGGCGGCTGTCGTCGGAGGATTCCACCCCGACGCTGATGATCTGGGCGTCGCTGGCCACCGTCACCCTGCTCGGCCTGGCCAGCCCCTTCTTCTGGGTCTGGCCGTCGCCGGAAGGCTGGGCCGGTCTGGCTGGGGTCTGCCTGTTTTCGGGCGTGGCCAACAGTGCGCGGATCAAGGCGCTGGGCCTGGCGCCGGCTTCCCTGCTGGCGCCGTTCGGCTATACCCAGATCGCCACCGCCACGGTGGTCGGCCTGGTCGTCTTCGGCGACCTGCCCGACGCGCTGAGCTGGGCCGGTATCGGCGTGGTTGTCGGCAGCGGCCTCTACGTCTGGCATCGCGAACGCAGGAAAGAACAAAGAGCATGAGCGCACGACCGGGAATTCCGCCCGAGGCAGAGAACAAGCCGACCGATGCGGCCGCCACCGTGGCCAACCCGCATCTGGCGGGCATCCTGCTGTTCCTGGCCGCGATCGTGCTGATCAACCTCAGCGACACCTCGGCCAAGCTGACCATCGACACAGTCTCGATCTTCCAGGTCGCCCTGGTCCAGGTGCTGGGCCTGATGGGACTGGGTCTGGTCGCGGCGCGCAGCGTCAACCTGCCGCGTGTCATGAAGACCCCCAACTGGCGCATGCTGATCCTGCGTTCGGCCTGCCAGTTCGGCGCCGGTCTCTGTTACTACAAGGGCCTGCAGCTTCTGCCGCTGGCCGATGTCATCGCCATCATCCTGCTGGGCCCGCTGGCAACCACGGCGCTGGCCGCGCTGGTGCTCAAGGAACAGGTCGGGCCGCGCCGCTGGGCGGCCTGTGTCGCCGGCCTGGTCGGGGCCATGCTGATCATCCGCCCGGGCATGGGCGGCATCGGCTGGGCCGCGATCTGGCCCATGGGCTGCGTCACGCTCTATTCGATCTACGTCGTCATGACCCGGCGCCTGTCGGCGACCAACAAGACCAGCACGCTGATGGTCTGGGGTGCCAGCGTCGGCACCGTCGTGCTGCTGGCAACCTCGCCGCTCTACTGGGTCTGGCCGGAGTGGCAGATCTGGGTAGGACTGGGCGCGGTCGCCGTGCTGTCGGGCGCCAGCAACGGCCTGCGCATCCGCGCCCTGGGGTTCGCCCCGGCCTCGCTGCTGGCACCTTTCGGTTATGCCGAGATCGTCGGCGGCACCCTGCTGGGCCTGATCGTCTTCGGCACCTTCCCCGATAGCTGGTCCTGGGCCGGCATCGCCGTCATCGTCGGCGCCGGCCTCTACGTCTGGCACCGGGAGCGGCAGAAGGCGCGCGCCTGAGGCTGGCGAAGTCCTGAGTACACGGAGACGCTGAGAATGCGGGGAACAACATTCAAACCGTCATCCCGGGGCGGCGCGTAGCGTGGAACCCGGGACCCATGCCGGAACGCCGACACAAGCTCCGGCGCTCATATGGGTGTTCCGGCATGGGTCCCGGATCTGCGGCGCGGTGCGCCTTGTCCGGGATGACAGTCATAAGGCGGGTTCTCCGCATCCTCCGCGTCTCCCCGTGCTCACTCCTCTTTCTGCCCCCCTGCACGAGTCCTGTGCACCGCACTGCACAACGAAACGGCAGTGATGCTGTCCTGCCGCGTTCCATGAAACCTAACTATTTGAAAAGACGCCTGATTCTTTCCTTCCCTATCTGGCACGACGCTTGAAAAGGCATCTCTCGTAAACCGCGCATGCTGCGCGGCACAAACGGGGAGAACGTGTCCGCGCCCTCCGGCGCGACGCAACGGGGAGATGACAACATGCGCAAGTTCCTGCCACCCGGGCTGATTGCCCTTGCCGCACTGCTGGTGCTGCCCTCCATGGCGCACGCCGAGGTCGATGCGGAAACCGCCTATGTGCTCAATACCTTTTCGTTCCTGGTCAACGGCGCGCTGGTCATGTGGATGGCCGCCGGATTCACCATGCTGGAAGCCGGCATGGTGCGGACCAAGTCCGTGGCGACGATCTGCCTCAAGAACGTCGTCCTGTTCGCGATCGCCGGCATCGCCTTTTACCTGGTCGGCTACAACCTGATGTACGACGGCGTCGATGGGGGTTTCATCGGCTCCATTGCACTCTGGGGGGCCAGTGACGAAGGCGCGGCAGAAGGCATCTTTGAAGGCTACGCCGCGTCTTCGGACTGGTTTTTCCAGATGGTCTTTGTCGCCACCGCGGCCTCGATCGTTTCGGGTGCCGTGGCCGAGCGGATCAAGCTGTGGCCCTTCCTGGGCTTCATCCTGGTGCTGACGGCGATCATCTATCCCATCGAGGGCGCCTGGCAGTGGGGCGGCGGCTGGCTCGCCGAAATGGGTTGTGCCGAGTTCGCCGGCTCGACCATCGTGCATTCCTGCGGCGGCTGGGCGGCGCTCACCGGCTGCCTGATCCTGGGTTCGCGCAACGGCAAGTACGGCGAGAAGGGCGAAATCCGCCTGATGGCGCCATCCTCCCTGCCGCTGGCCACGCTGGGCACCTTCATCCTGTGGCTGGGCTGGTTCGGCTTCAACGGCGGCTCGCAGCTCGCGCTGGGTTCAGGGCTCGATGCCATCGCCATGGCCAACATCTATGCCAACACCTGCGTTGCCGCCATGGGCGGTGTCGTTGTCGCGGCGGTGGCGACCCAGCTGATCTACGGCAAGGTCGACCTGACCATGGTGCTCAACGGCGCGCTTGCCGGGCTGGTCGCGATCACGGCCGGACCCGACACGCCGGGCCTGGGCGGCTCGATCCTGATCGGCGGGGTCGGTGCGGCCATCGTCATGATCGGCGTGCCCCTGCTCGACAAGCTGAAGATCGACGACGTGGTGGGCGCCATTCCCGTCCATCTCTTCGCCGGCATCTGGGGCACCATGGCGGTTCCCCTGACCAACCCCGACACCTCGTTCGTCACGCAGTTGATCGGCGTGGCGGCCATCGGCGCCTTTGTTGCGGTGGCAAGTTCGATTGTCTGGCTGCTGCTGAAGGTCACTGTCGGCCTTCGGGTCTCTGCCGAAGACGAGGAGGCCGGTCTCGACCGGGTCGAACTCGGCATAGCGGCCTATCCGGAGTTCAGCCGCGACAGCGTCGCGGTCTGACCCTGCGGCATTCTCCTGGCCGCAGATCACCTGGGCCCGCCTCCGCCATCCCCGGGGGGCGGGCCCTTTTTTGATTGATCTAATACCGTCAGGTTAGCGCTTTCACGTCTGCATAGAGCTTACGAAGTTGGCCTTCGCCCATGTCAATGATCGGCTCGTACATAAAGGCATTCACATGGATATTTTCAGGCGTCATTAGTTCAACGCGATCAAGAACGCGCAGCACTGCTTCCTCATTCGCAAATTTCTCGCGAAAGTGCTCAATGAGCTTGCGTGTTTGATTTTTGGTGATGTCTGCGACAAAAGCGTCGTCGTCAATTTTATCTATGACGAATCTTTCGGCAGCGAGCCTGATTCCGATTGCCAAGACCACCTTGACTTCGAGGCTCGCAGCGCCGGCAGCCGCGAGGGCGTTGTCGGCCTCAGCCAGAATTAGGTCAACCACCTTGCGGTCAGGGTCTTGCGACCGCCCCTGAGGCTCGCACAGAGAATTGAATATTTCGTCCAAATCTCCGAGCGTCAGATTTTCGGTAGTGTCTTTTAGATGCAACATGGACGTCAAAGCGAGGAATCGCGGGTCTCTCTTCCCTACGGTCATTTCGACAATGTTGCGCAGGAAAGGGATAGAGGCGATTTGCTTTCTAGAATCTCGGAAAAAGTTGTTTTTCCAATCGCCGGTCACGTTTCGTATCCCGGTTGCGGGCAAAAGAACGATGCCGTTCCCGTTTCTTGTAGCCATAAGGCAATTTGAGTAATCGACAAATCGGCTTTCAACAGTACGAAAGAAATCAAAATTATGAGTCATAATTATAATCTTCATTCTGCGATCTTTTGTTATATCCTGAAGATACTGGATGATCGCGTATTTATTATTATAATCAAATGAGTCTGCAATGTCATCGACGACAACAAGGGTTTCTACCTCGTCTTTCATTCGACGACGAACTTCAAAGATGACGTTAATCAAATAGAGAGCGCGGCGCTCGCCCATGCTAAGCACCTTAAGTAAAGCATTTTCCGAAATTTCGGCCTCGCCAGTTTCATCGTGATATTTAAATGATAAAATGGGTTTATCTTCCTGTCCCAACATAACAGGATATTTGTTTTTGGCGATTAAATTGAAAGGAACGTGAAATCTTTCATTGAATTCCGTAAGAACTTTATCCCACTCTGTTGTTTGCCGACGAGCTTCCTTAATAATTTCTTTTCTCCTTTGATCTACCTCTCCAATAGTTTTGACTAATTCATTAAACAACTCTTCGTTTACTTTTATATATGACCGAATAACATCTTGTCGAAATGCTTCGATATTATCCATTTTAGACAAAACTGCTACGTTAGCCTGCAAATAATGGTAGAATTCCCTAAGATCGTTGTTCCCCTCAAGTTTTTTCTGAACGTTGTCGAATTTTTTTTGCAGTTCTGGGTCAGTGAGTATCGCACTTTTTTCGTCTTCAATGATCTTCATCAATTGATTTTGATCTTTGACTTCAACAGCTACCCCGCTCGCATATAAATTTACCGTATGTTCAGCATTAAAAAAACCTTGAGCCGCCAACGTCTTGGCGATCTGACCGGCGTTATAATAGTCAAATGTTCCTTTACGGAAGTAATTGGAAGCAGACAGAAGATCGTTGTAAAGAACAATAAAATCTTTAATTGAAGCCATTAAATCAGCATCTTCGAGAGCTTTAACGACTTTATCATGAAATACGATGTCGTATTTTACATCGGCATATGGGGCATCTGCTTGTCTATCAACTAACGGTTGGAGGCCGAGTACAGCGTCTTCAAATTGGTTTCCACGACGTGTGACAGCCATAGAAATTTCTTGACCGAAATCTCTCTTTGATTCGGCTTGTGCACGAATGGCCTTTAGAAAGACGTCTCGAGCGCCTTCGACGCGAACTTCGAGCTGCTCACTTTCTTTGCGTAACTCAGCGCTAACAAGCAGCGTGCAGTGCTTTTCCGTAAGGCCGTACTCCGCATCATACGAACGAACCACGAGCACTCGTTCACCTTCTATTTCCACGCCGGCTTCATCTTTTATGCTTCGCAATGCTGCTCTATCGGGGAAGATGCGGTCTTTGGAGGCTTGTCCAGCAGAGGCGTCGTAGAACGTCTCAGCCAAGGAGGACTTCATCACTCCGTTCGGTGCGTAGAGCGCAAAGGCAGCCTTTTCGCTGAAATCGAATTCGTGTTTGAGAGATTTGATTCCGTAACAATTTTGCAGATCGACCGTGACGCGGTCCATGGCGAATCCCCTCTGGAAAACTGGCCATTTAGCTAACATAGCTGGCTACCCCGCTATAACAATTGTAGTTGGGATGAGAAACGTCCCGCTGTCGCATTAGGCTCCAGTGGGCTCCTGAGCGGCTGCGGCGCTGCGCAGGGTTGTCGTCATACGATCTCCAGCGCAACGAGCAGCGCCGCGTCGATGCCGTGGCCGGGCAGGCCGCGTTCGGCACGGAACCGCGCGATGGCGGCATGGGTGCGCGGCCCGGCCAGACCGTCGGCGGCGCCGCATTCGGGGTAACCGGCATCCTGCAGGGCGCGTTGCAGCGCAACGATGACGGCGGTTTCGGGAATAACCGCATCGCCCTGGCCCAGCACGCGGCGCACCTTGTCGAGCCAGGCGCGCCGGTCGGCCAGACCGTGGCTGCCGCCGTTGATGCGCCGCGTCAGCGCCACCAGATCGTCGCGGTCGCAAAAACCGTTGAGTCCGCGCCAGGACCAGAAGCCGCAGGCCACCGACAGGGCGTATTCCTGTGAGGCGGCAAGGTCGGGAGAAGACTCGAGATCGAACCCGGCACGCCGCCCGATTGCCCGATAGGCCGTACGCCCGGTGATCTGGATGTAACCCCGCCCGCGAAAGCGCCAGCCGTCGCCCGTGGCTTCCCCGCCGTTGCCCATTCGCCCGCCGTAAACCCGGTTGGCGAGGGCCTGGGGATTACCCGCATAGGGCGCGCCGGCTTCGGCATCCCTGAATCGGGCGGGCCAGACCGCAACGAGACGCGCGGCGCTGTAGTGGAGGTTCTCCTCCAGGACCGTCAGACCGGCCGACTCATGACCGATCTGGGCCAGCAGATGGTGCAGGCGCGGTGCCTCGGTAACGCTGTGGCGTGCAAGGATGGCCTCGCCGTGCTCCGTGATGGCTGCGAGATGCCCCTCAAGGGCCTTCGGGTAGAGGTCACAAAGTCGATCCTGCCAGGCCATGTGCTGTTCTCCGCGGACGTGCTGCCCCGTGGCATCGGGGAGAACAAACTAGCAACATGCGTCCGTCAGACGCAAAACCTTGCGTTTTCCCGGCCGGCGGCCGGGAAAGCGCAAAGACCGGAGCTTGTGCACCGGCTGGGGCATCGGCTCGGGTTGTGACCGGGCGGCGCAGGCACGATTGCGCCCCCCGGCCTTGGCCCGGTAGAGCGCGCTGTCGGCTTCAACAAGCAGGCCGTTAACGGTGCTGGCCAAGGTCGCGGCTGCGACGCCGATGCTGACCGTGAACGCAGCCGAGTCCGGTGCCTGATCTCCGGCCAGAGCCAGGCGAAGCTTCTGGGCAACCGCAAGTGCTGCCTCTGCATCGACATCGCAGAGCAGGACGGCAAACTCCTCGCCGCCGATACGCGCGGCCAGGTCGTCGGCGCGCAAGGTTTGCCGCGCCACGGCTGCGAAACGGCACAGCGCGGCATCACCGGCGTCATGGCCATGGCGGTCGTTGATCTTCTTGAAGTGATCGATATCGACCATCAGGACCGCGCACGTGGCATGGCCGCGCCGCATCCGGGCCAGTTCGCGCTCCGCCTCGGCATGGAAGGCGCGTCGGTTGGCCAGGCCAGTGAGGGGGTCGCTCAATGCCAGACGCTCGAGCGCGGCAACGTGGCGACGGGTGCGCCGCACGGTCGGCAGAACGATGAGGAAAAACACGCCAATCAGAACCGCCAGAAGGGCCAGCAACGACACCTTCTGGACACCCCGGGCCGCGTCCAGATTGCGGGCGGCGCTGCTGGCAAAACCGAGCTCGGCCCGGCTCAGCGCAGGCGCGAGCTGGTTTTCCTGCACAAAACCGAGGGCCGCGACAGCCGTAAGGCGTGTTTGCGGCGCCGGCGCCAGAACGGCCAGTCTGGCTGTTTCAAACAGGCGGGTGAGAGCCTTGTCGATGCCGCTTTCACCATCCAGGTAAACCGCCCGGAAGCCGCCCGGAAGCGGAGTGACTCCGCTCGCAGCGTCGCCGTGCAGCAGCCGCCCGTGGAGCCCCGCCAGGTCGTTCAGGTTGTCTGCCAGGGCTTCTGTAGCGTGGGGATTGCCCTGCGCTGCAAATTCCGCCAGATCGACCACGCCTGATGCCAGCAGGGTCATGCGTTCGATCAGCACCGTGCGGGCTGTGCCGTCATGGCTGCGCGCCATCAGGTCCGAGACGACGAGATAGGCCCCAAGAAGGGTTGCGGCGATCAGAACGATGGCGAGCAGATAGCCATGCGTCAATCTGCGTCCGAGCCCGCCAGCGCTCGGTAGGTCTGGGGTTGCCGCGCTGTCCCCGGAAATCTCGTTCTGATCGGTCATGCGCCTGTCCCGGGGAAACCACGTGGCCCTCTCATGGGTAACAACACCACAGGAGCCCCTTTCGGCACGGATTGCGGAAATAAACCTCGTTTTTGCACGTCACAGAGGAAAATGCGGGTCATCATGCACGAAAAGGCGCGTGACGGTCCGCGAATGCCATACATACGGGAGCTACTCCAACCTGACGCGGCTCGGTTCAACGCGCCCGGAGTACGGGAACCTCGGGTCGAAGGAGGCTTCAAGCACACCGCCAAGAGTCAAGGCTAATCACCGGACTCGAAACGATCATTTTGCCTTCCCACATTCGGGCATGGTAGGGTTGCACCCCAAGCGCAGGGACGTTTCACGATGATCAGCGACCGGCTCGACCTGCTGACCGACTACCCGTTTCCCCGGCTCGACGCCCTGCTCGAGGGGTTGCCGCTGCCCGACGGCGTGACCCAGGCCAACGCGATGTGGATCGGCGAGCCCAAACACGCCGTGCCCGAACTGGTGAAGGCGCCGCTCGCTTCCCGTTTTGCCGACTACAACCGTTATCCCCCGATCGAGGGCACGCCCGGCCTGCGCGAGGCGATCGCGGCCTGGCTGACGCGCCGCTACGCCCTGCCCGAGGGTTTCATCGAACCCCACGCCAACATGGTGATGCCGGTGGCCGGCTCACGCGAGGGCCTGTTCCTGATTGCCCATGCCGCGGTCTCCGACAGCAAGGGCGGCGGCCGTCCCGTGGCCATCGTGCCCAATCCGTTCTACCAGCCCTACAAGGGCGGTGCGGTGACGGCGGGGGCCGAGATCTTCTATCCCCCCTGCACCCGCGAGACCGATTTCCTGCCCGATCTCGACGCCATTCCGGCCGATATCCTGGAGCGCGCGGCGATCTTCTATCTCTGCTCGCCGGCCAATCCCCAGGGCACGGTGGCCAGCAAGGACTACCTGCGCCGCGCCGTCGCCCTGGCGCGCAAGCACGACTTCCTGCTGGTTTCCGACGAGTGTTACGCCGAGATCTACGACAAGACGCCGCCCACCGGCGCCCTGGAGATCTGCGCCGAGACCGGCAGCCTGGCCAATGTCGTGGTCTCCCACTCGCTCTCCAAACGTTCGAGTTGCGCCGGCCTGCGCAGCGGCTTCATGGCCGGCGACCCGGCCTTCCTGAAGGCCTTCATCCGTCTGCGCAAATACGCCGCGGCCTCCTCCTCCTTTGCCACCTACGAGGCGGCCGAGGCGCTGTGGCGCGACGAGGCCCATGTCACCGCCAACCGCGACCTCTACCGCGCCAAGATCGACGTGGCCGAACGTATCCTGGGCAACCGTTTCGGTTTCTACCGGCCGCCCGGCGGCTTTTTCCTGTGGCTCGACGTCGGCGACGGCGAGGCCGCGGCCCGCACGCTGTGGACGACGGCCGGCGTCAGGGTGCTGCCCGGCGCCTATCTGGCCGCGACCCGGCCGGGCCAGCCCAACGACGCCGCGCCCTATATCCGCGTCGCCCTGGTCAACGACATCGAGACGACCCGCGCCGGCCTTGCCGCCATCGCACAGACCCTGTGAGGAGCCCGACCTTGGCCACCCGCACCGCACCCTCGCCCCGTTTGCGCCTGCTGCCCGATCCGGCGCTGGAATGGCTGAAGAAACGCACCACCGAGATTGTCGGCGGCCTGTGCGCTGCCGCCGCACTCTGGCTGCTGCTCGCCCTGGTCTCCTGGGAGCCCGGCGACCCCTCGTTCAACCGCGCCGCCAGCGGCGCCGTGCTCAACCTTGCCGGCCGCGCCGGCGCCTATGGCGGCGAGGCGATGCTGGCCTGGTTCGGCCTGGCCGCGGGCGTGCCCGTGCTGGTGCTGGCGGCCTGGGCGCGTCGCCTGCTGGTGCGCCACCGCCTGCCCCGCCCTGTGCTTTCGGCCCTGCTGATGCCGCTCGCCATGATCCTGATCGGCCTTGGTCTGGCGCTGCTCGGATGGCCCCGCCCCGATGGCCTGCCCGCCGGCGCCTCGGGCCTGATCGGCGGCCTTGCCGCGATCAACCTTGTTCAACTCCCCTGGCTGGCGACCGTGTCGCCGGTACTGCCCGGCGTGATTGCCCTGGCGACCGGCCTGGTCGCGCTGGCCTTCGCCATGGCCCTGCCCTGGCGCGATGTCACCGCCGCCGGGCGCGCCGCCCACAGCGGCAGCCGCCTGCTCGCCGACCGGATCTCGGCCTTTGCGCCGATCGCCGGCCACGCGGCGCGCGACAGCCTGGACTGGCTCAAGGCGCGCCGCCTGGGCCAGCTCGACGAACGGGACGAGGTTTCCGATAGCCCTCCTCCCGACGAGGATGAGGAGTGGGAAGAGGACGACGAGGACGAGGACGTGGAGACCGTCGCCGAGCAGGCGCCCGCCGCCACCCGCAAACGCACCGAGCCGCGCCTGACCGGGCGCACCAGCGCGCCCGAGAAATCCAGCCGGGTCGCGCCGCGCCGGGACGCCCAGAAGCCGAAGAAGAAGAAGCCGGTCCAGACCACCTTCGTCTTCGAACCCGGCGAAGGCTTCGTGCTGCCGCCCCTGGACCTGCTGTCCGAAGTCGACCAGAGCCAGAGGAAGAAGGTCGACGAGGAAGGCCTGGAGCAAAACGCCCGCATGCTTGAGAGCGTGCTTAACGATTTCGGCATTCGCGGCGAGATCGTCGACGTGCGCCCCGGCCCGGTGGTCACGCTCTACGAACTCGAACCCGAAGCCGGCATCCGCGCCAGCCGCGTCATCGGCCTGGCCGACGACATCGCGCGCAACATGTCGGCGGTCAGCGCCCGTGTCGCGGTGGTACCCGGGCGCACGGTGCTGGGCATCGAACTGCCCAACGTCCACCGCGAGACCGTGGCCCTGCGCGAACTGCTCGAGGACGCCAGCTACAAGAAGGCCGGCCCCAAGCTGCCCATCGCCCTGGGCAAGGAGATTTCCGGCGTCCCGGTTGTCGAGGACCTGGCGCTGATGCCGCATCTGCTGGTTGCGGGCACCACCGGTTCGGGCAAGTCCGTGGCGGTCAACGCCATGATCCTGTCGCTGCTCTACAAGCTCACGCCCGACGAGTGCCGCCTGATCCTGATCGATCCGAAGATGCTGGAGCTTTCGGTCTACGACGACATCCCCCACCTGCTCGCCCCGGTCGTCACCGAGCCGGGCAAGGCGGTGATGGCGCTGAAATGGACCGTGCGCGAGATGGAGAACCGTTACCGCTCCATGCAGAAGGTCGGCGTGCGCAACATCGACGGTTTCAACAAGCGCATCGCCGAAGCCGAGGCCAAGGGCCTGGCGCTGACCCGCACGGTGCAGACCGGCTTCAACGCCGAATCTGGCGAGCCGGTCTTCGAGGAAGAGCTCATCGCCGACAAGAAGCTGCCCTACATCGTCGTCGTGGTCGACGAGATGGCCGACCTGATGCTGGTCGCCGGGCGCGACATCGAGACCGCGATCCAGCGTCTGGCCCAGATGGCGCGCGCCGCCGGCATCCACATCGTGATGGCGACGCAGCGCCCCTCGGTCGACGTCATCACCGGCACGATCAAGGCCAACTTCCCCAGCCGCGTCAGCTTCCACGTCACCAGCAAAATCGACAGCCGCACGATCCTGGGCGACCAGGGCGCCGAGCAGCTTCTGGGCAAGGGCGACATGCTGTTCATGCGTGGCGGCGGGCGCGTCACCCGCATCCACGGACCCTTCGTGGGCGACGACGAGGTCCAGCAGGTCACCGCCTATCTGCGCAGCCAGGGCAAACCCGACTACATCGACTCGATCACCGAGGAGACCTTCGAGAACACGATGGAGATCGGAAATTTCGACAGCGGCAGCGACGGCAAGGAGCAGCAGCTCTACGACCAGGCCGTGTTCCTGGTGACCCGCGAGCAGAAGGCCTCGACCAGCTTCATCCAGCGCCACCTCAAGATCGGCTACAACCGCGCCGCCAGCATCATCGAACAGATGGAACGCGAGGGCGTCGTCGGTTCGGCCAACCACGTCGGCAAACGCGAAGTCATCGCCGCGGCCCCGCCGGAGCGGTGAACCGGCTATGGCAGACGGCGGCGTTTGCCACCGTCTTCTTCGTCTCGGGTATCCGTGGACTGGCCGTGATCTTGGCCAAGCCGCCCCTCATCGGGTCATCCTCCGGCTTGACCGGAGGAACCATGCTGTATCTGCAAAATGGGCGACACGGTGCATCGTGGCAGTACCCGGAAGGTTACAGCATGGATGGTCCGGTCGAGCCGGATGATGACATCAAGGAAGAAGGTTGAAGGAGGAGGCGGAAAGAGCGATGCGCTCTCACCCTGCGACAATCGTCACTCCAGCGCCGGAATCCGCGGAATATTCCGGCAAATCGGCCCGCACCCCCTTGCTGTTCCCCGTTCACGGGAGCAGAACGGATTGAGGGGCGATTCACCGGGCGTTTGACGCGATGTTCCAGATTTACCTGCCGATTGCGGAGATGTCGGTCGACATCTTCCTGCTGCTCGGCATGGGTGGAGCGATCGGTTTCCTTTCAGGTCTGTTCGGCGTCGGCGGCGGTTTCCTCATCACGCCCTTGCTGATCTTCATCGGCGTGCCCCCGCCCGTGGCGGTGGGCTCCTCTGTCAACCAGGTCGTCGCGGCCTCGGTCTCGGGCGCCATCGCCCATTGGCGGCGCGGCAACATCGACTTCAAGATGGGCACCGTGCTGCTGGTCGGCGGCGTTGCCGGATCACTCGCCGGTATCCTGCTCTTCAACATCCTCGAGGCGCTGGGCCAGATCGATCTGGTGATTCAGCTTTCCTATGTCGTCATGCTGGGCGGGGTGGGTGCGCTGATGCTGGTGGAATCGGGCCGCGCCATCATCATGCGCCGGCGCGGCGGCGGCCGGCGCAAGAAGAAACACGTCCACACCTGGATCCACGGCCTGCCGCTGAAGATGCGCTTCCGCACCTCCAGGCTCTACATCTCGGCGCTGCTGCCGTTGGGCATCGGCTTTGCGGTCGGCATCCTGGCCGCCCTCATGGGTGTCGGCGGCGGCTTTTTCCTGGTGCCGGCAATGATCTACCTGCTGGGCATGCCGGTCTCCATCGTCATCGGCACCTCGCTCTACCAGATCACCGTGGTCGCGGGCGCCACCACCTTCCTGCACGCCGTTTCCGGCCAGACCGTCGACGTCGTGCTGGCCGGGCTGCTGACGATCGGCGCCGTGGTCGGCGCCCAGCTTGGCACCCGGTTTGGCGCCGGGATCAAGGGCGAGGAGCTGCGCGGCCTGCTGGCCATGATGGTGCTGATCGTCTGTGCCGCGCTGTTCTGGGAGCTGGTCGCCACGCCCCAGGAGACCTTCAACCTTTCCAGTCTCATGGTCGCGCCGTGAGGGCGCTGCGCAGCCTGCTGGCGGCAGCCCTGCTGCTGGGCCTGTGCACGGCCCGGCAGGAAGCCGGCGCACAGGAACTGGTCGCCGACCTTTCGGATCATCTCATTGCCATCGATTCCGAATTCACCGGCGCCGACCTGCTGGTGTTCGGCGCCATCGAAGGCGACGGCGATGTCGTCGTCATCGTCCGTGGGCCGCGCACGCCGGTGGTCGTGCGCGAGAAGGCGCGCATCTTCGGCATCTGGCTCAACGCCGCTTCGGTCACCTTCAACGACGTGCCGGCCTTTTATGCTCTGGCGACCTCGCGCCCGCCCGAGGAAATCCTCGACGGCGACATGCGCCGGCTCAACGAGATCGGCCTGGACCAGCTTCGCCTGGAGGCCGAACCCGACACCGACATCGAGGACGTCGCGGCCTACCGCGAAGCTCTGATCCACCTGCGCCAGCGCAGCGGCCTGTTCATTTCCGAGC
>Ga0105055_10005892_pt1 | contig 17054 bp, 6 predicted proteins | sample BON03_FD_78090 | JGI IMG/M metagenome (GOLD analysis project Ga0105055, IMG submission 78090) | Freshwater microbial communities from Lake Bonney liftoff mats and glacier meltwater in Antarctica - BON-03 | ecosystem: Environmental > Aquatic > Freshwater > Ice > Glacier meltwater | place: Lake...
GGAAATGCAGTTCCTGAGCGATGTGTATCTGCGCTGCCCAGACTGCGATGGAAAACGCTACCGCCCCGAGGTGCTGGAGGTTCGCATCGCACGCCAGAAAGAAGTGGGGTCAGATCCCGATTCGGGAAGCTGCGCATCCGGCGCGCGGGGCACACCGACGACATCGGGCTCTGACCCCAGTTCTGCTGCCGGCCAACGAAAACAATTGGAATCTGACCCCCATTGTTTTTTGAACGTCGCCGACGTGCTCGACCTCACTGTCAGCGAAGCCGCCCACCTGTTTCGACACGACCGCGAGGTCATCCGTGCTCTTCAACCCATCGTCGATGTCGGCCTGGAATACGTGAAGCTCGGCCAGCCGGTGCCCACGCTTTCTGGTGGTGAAGCTCAGCGTTTGAAGCTTGCGGGCTTCCTGGCCGAAGCGGCCAAAAGCGCCAGCGCCAGCAGGCAGAGCCTGGCCAAGAAGGGCACGCTGTTCATGTTCGACGAGCCCACCACCGGCCTGCACTTTGACGACATTGCCAAGCTCATGCGCAGCCTGCGCCGACTGTTGGAGGCCGGCCATTCGCTGGTGGTGATCGAGCACAACCTCGACGTGATCCGCAGCGCCGACTGGCTGATCGACCTCGGCCCCGAGGGCGGCGAGGGCGGTGGCCTGCTGGTGGCCGAGGGCCCCCCCGAAGAGGTGAGAAAACACCCCAGCAGCCACACCGCAAAATCGCTGCGCGACTACGCGCTGTCCATGGGCGAGGTGTTTGAGGCGGGCGAGGGCCGCAGGGCCGACTACCTGGCGCCGATGCCCAAGGCCAGCGCCCGCCCCAGGTCGACCGCGCCCAACGCGATCCGCATTATCAACGCCAAAGAGCACAACCTGAAAAACCTGAGCGTGGACATTCCGCGTGGGCAGTTCAACGTGATCTCGGGCGTGAGCGGATCGGGCAAGTCCACGCTGGCGTCTGACATTTTGTTCAACGAAGGCCAGCGCCGGTATCTCGAATCGCTCAACGCCTACGCCCGCAGCATCGTGCAGCCGGCGGGCCGGCCCGAGGTGGATGCGGTTTACGGCATTCCGCCCACGGTGGCGATCGAACAGCGGCTCTCGCGCGGGGGCCGCAAAAGCACGGTCGGCACCACCACCGAGGTCTGGCATTTCCTGCGCCTGCTGTATGTGAAGCTGGGCACGCAACACTGCGTGCACGATGGTGCAGCGGTCAAACCCCAAAGCCCCGACAGCATGGCCGCGGCGATCCTGCAGCGCTACAAAGGCCAACACATCGGTCTGCTCGCGCCGCTGGTGGTCAACCGCAAGGGCGTCTACACCGAGCTGGCCGATTGGGCGCGCCCGCGCGGCTACACGCACCTGCGGGTAGACGGCGAGTTCCTGCCCACCACCGGCTTCCCGCGCATCGACCGCTTCAAGGAACACACGATCGAGCTGCCGGTGGCCGATCTGGTGGTGAGCGCGGCCAACGAAGCCACGCTGCGCTTGCACCTCACCAAAGCGCTGGAGGTCGGTAAGGGCCAGCTGCATGTGCTGAGCGCCCTGCAGGGCCTGGCCGAGGCGATGGCAGCTGGCGAATCGACGCGGGCCCTTGGCCAGCTTGAGGTGTTCTCGACCCAGCGCGCCTGCCCGATCTGCGCCACCAGCTACCCCGAACTCGATCCGCGCCTGTTCTCCTACAACAGCAAACACGGCTGGTGCCCCGACTGCGTGGGCACCGGCATCGCGCTCTCGCGAGAGCAGCGCAAGGTGCTGGACGATTCGGTGCGCGACCCCAGCGAAAAAGGCCGTGAGCAAAGCTTTGCTGAGCCCGAGGTGGAAGACCTGGCCGACCACGTCTGCCCGAGCTGCGAAGGCACCCGGCTAAATGCCCAGGCAAGGGCGGTGAAGTTCGCGGGCATCGGCATCACCGAGGTGGCGCGGATGGCGGTAAACGAAGTACGTCAGTGGGCGGCGAGCCTGCGCCCCCACGCTGCCCCGCTGTCTTCTGAAGGGGCTGTTTTGCCTCGGGGTGGGTCCACAGCGAAACCCGGTGTCGCCAAACAATTGAAATCTGACCCCAATTATTTGCTGTCGCAGCGCGAAGCCGAGATCGCCCGCGACCTGCTGCCTGAAATCGAAGGTCGGCTCGCGTTTCTCGAAGAGGTGGGCCTGAACTACCTCACCCTCGACCGTGGCGCACCCACGCTCAGCGGCGGTGAATCCCAGCGCATCCGGCTGGCCGCGCAACTGGGCAGCAACCTTCAGGGCGTGTGCTACGTGCTCGACGAGCCGACCATCGGGCTGCACGCGCGCGACAACGCCATTCTGCTCAACGCTCTGCACAAGCTGGGTGCCATGGGCAACACGCTGGTGGTGGTCGAGCACGACGAAGACACCATCCGCCGCGCCGATCACATCATCGATATCGGCCCCAGCGCCGGCAAACGCGGCGGCCGCGTGGTGGCGCAGGGAACGGTCGCTGATCTCTCAGCCAACCCCGAGTCCGTCACCGGCCGCTACCTGCTGCACGCCATGAAGCACCCGCTGCAGCCGCGCAGATCGGTGGTGAACGACGCAACAGCAGCTGAAACGAAAGCGGAAACGAAAGCAGAAACGGGGTCAGATTCCGATTCAGGACAAAAGCCCCAACGGAGCGCGAAACGCAAACCGAAATCGGGCTCTGACACCATTTCTGCGGAGCCAGCGCCTACGCAAAAGCCAGAACTCAACTGGATCGAAGTCAAAAACGCCCAGCTCCACAACCTACAACACCTCAACGCCAACGTTCCCTTGCAACGCCTGGTCGTCGTCACCGGCGTCAGCGGCTCGGGCAAGTCCACCTTTGCCCGCGACGTGTTGCTCACCAACGTCGCCGAAGCTGTCAAGCAGCGCAGCACCTACGCTGGCCGCCAGGCCTGGGACAACCTGGGCGAGCGCCCCAGCTGGACCGGCTGCGACAAGGTGCTGGGCACCGAGCCGATCGACCGCGTGTTCGAAGTCGATCAGACCCCCATCGGCAAAACCCCGCGCAGCTGCCCCGCCACCTACATCGGTTTCTGGGACACGGTGCGCAAGCTGTTCGCCGACACGCTGGAGGCCAAGGCGCGCGGCTACGGCCCAGGCCGCTTCAGCTTCAACACCGGCGAGGGCCGCTGCCCCGGCTGCGAAGGCCAGGGCATGCGCACGATTGAGATGAGCTTTCTGCCCGATGTGAAAGTGCCGTGCGAGGTGTGCCACGGCGCGCGCTTCAACCCTGAAACCCAGGCTGTCACCTGGAAGGGCAAAAACATCGGCGACGTGCTGCAGATGGAGGTGGACGAAGCGGTGGGCTTCTTCGCGGCCATGCCCAACATCGCCCACCCGCTGCAGCTGTTGAAAGACGTCGGCCTGGGCTACCTCACGCTGGGCCAGCCCAGCCCCACCCTCAGCGGCGGCGAGGCGCAGCGCATCAAGCTGGTCACCGAACTCAGCAAGGTGCGCGACGACGTGACCCGGCGCGGCCAGAAGCCGCCACACACGCTGTATGTGCTCGACGAGCCCACGGTCGGTCTGCACATGGCCGACGTGGAAAAACTCATCCGCGTGCTGCACCGGCTGGTCGATGGTGGCCACAGTGTGATCGTGATCGAGCACGACCTGGATGTGATGGCCGAAGCCGACTGGATCATCGACCTCGGCCCCGAAGGCGGCAACGGTGGCGGCCAGATCGTGGCGGCCGCGCCGCCGGAAGCCGTGGTGCGCCTGGGCACGCACACCGGCAAGGTGCTGGGACCGGTGTTGGCGAGGATCTGAAACCTCCGTTCGGGCTGAGCGTTTCGAAGCCCTCGCCTGATCTTCCCTGAAGAAGGATGCGCCCGCTTCCTTCTTCAGTGGTCAGTCATTCACGGGCGGCTGGTGCGTTGGCCGCTTGTAGGCCTGCAAACTGTGGTTGGGTGATTCCGGGTACAAAAACACCAAGGCACCCGACTGGATCAGGGCAGACAAGTGCTGGTTACGCAGGTACTTCAGGTCTTTGTTCAACAAAGTGGCAAGCTCTTCGCCGCGTAGCGGTTGCCACCCGCACAGATCGCCAATCAGGGCGCGCAGTGCTGTGGTGGACATGCGCTTTCCCTTTTGGGGCAGACGATGGGCCAGTACCTCGGGCAAAGGTGGCAAGTCCCGCTTACCACTTTCAGGGGGCTGCTTACCACCTTCGGGCACTTGCTTGCCATCTTCCAGGGGCAGCTTGCCCTGTTCGGGGTGTGGGTCAGGCCGCTCCTCGGGATGGCTCAGTGTGTAGTGCGTCCGGTTGCCTGCACCTTGTTTCTCCAGCAAACCCCGGTCACGCAAGCGGCGAAGCACGTTGCTGGCCTGCAGTGTGTCCAGGCCTGAGAAGTCCCGGCAAGCGGTGTTGTCCACCGCGCCGGTTTCGCGGGCGTAGATCAAAGTCTTGGCTTCTTCTGCCGTCACGTTGTCGCCCGCCAAACCTTTGAGCCAGGCGTGGTCTTCTTCAGTCAGCAGGTGGTGCAAAAACAGCGTCACCTTGAACTCGTTTTTCTGCCGGTCTGACGCAAATTCCGGCAACGGCAAACCCGCATCGCCCGCCAGGCGCCGCATCGTGCGCACGCCGCTGCCCTTCGTTTCCGCCCAATTGATCTCGTGCAACACAGCGGCAATCGCCGGGTTGCGCAGGCGTGAGCCCGGTGTGCCCAGGCTGGCCATGTCCTTCAAAGAAAAGCCCGGGTTCAAAATCTCAATGCGGTTGCTGTAGCGCACGATCTGCACCGGGCTGTGGTCTTGGTAGCTGCGGTGCATCACCGCATTGGCCAGCGCCTCGCGAATCACCTTGCGCGGCAACAGGGGCTCTTGCTGGCTTTGCAACTCACCCTCTGGCAGGCGAAAACCCTTGGGCAAATCGTCCACCACGCTGGCCTCGGCCTTGGGCAGCGCCAGCATCAGAGGTTGCCGAATGTCCACCGACTGAAAGCGCTGCTCCGGGTCGTCCACCCACTGCGTGCCCACCACCCGCACATAGTCCACCCGCAGGGCGGGCAACAGGCGGCGCAACGCCATGGCCTTGCCAAATAACACCACACCCGCCAGCGTGGGCTTCAGCTCAGCGCCCACGCGCCGCACGGCAGACAGCGCTTCCAGCATCTCTTCATTGCCATAGCTCAGCTCTTCCGCCTGCGGGTTGGCCTGCGCGCGCAAGCGCCGGTACTCGGCAATGGCGGCTGGCTCCAGGTCGTCCATGCGCGCATCGAGCAGGGGCGCCATGTCTGGCCCGAACGCGGGTTGGCTGGCGCCACGCAGCACCCACAAGTCTTCGTCCACACAGCGCTGGTCGGTCGAGCCCACGCGGCGAAACGCGCCCTTGGGCAAACCCGTGGCCTGCAGGTACACCGGCTTCTGGCTAACGTCGGCCTCGGGCACAAACACCACGATCAGCGTTTTGCCGTCCACCCGCTCCACCGCCATCTCGGGGCGCAGCACCGTGCTGAGCATGCTGGCGCATTGCGTGGCCAAGTCGCGTTGTAGCTTGTCCGGGTTGGGCACGCCTTCGGCGAAGTAGCGCGTGTCACCTTTGTCGTTGACGGCCCAGTTCACCCCCAGCAACAGGTGCCCACCGCCCAAGCCCGGCTCGTTGGCAAAGGCAATCACCGTCTCCATGATTGACTTGCCCAACTCGCGGGCGCGCTTGGCTTCAATACGCGGCGACTCGTCGCTGGCGTTGAGTTCGGTGAGCAGGTCTTGGGCGCTACGCATAAATTTTCTTGGACCCCACTACATCGTGAATAAATTTCCAACACAAAACTGAAGGCCTTGCTGCGCTTCGTTATTTTTGGAATGACATGAATTTGCCGATTTAAGCGATCAAATCTTGACGAGACCAAATCCGCAATTCAGCATTTCCAACGCGCACGTCATCGACACCCAGCAAAGCCTGTTTTTTACTGATCTCCAGCCCTTGTACCCACGTACCTTGTGTGCTGTGCAAGTCATGCAGCCACACCTCGTGACTCATATTGACAATGACCGCATGCCGCCGACTGACCGTACGCGAATTGATGGTCAGATCATTCGCATTGAGTTGCCCAATCGAAATTAGATTTTGACTGAATGACTGCCTTTTTCCTTGAAATTCAACTACCACCGTGTTGGTTGCTTTGATGGCCGAAGGCAACCCAAAACGATAGTCCTGGAATATCAGCTTTTCTAGCATACGATCCCATCCACCCAACGATAGCGGATCATTCAAGGCAACTTTCATGTTATAAACTGAAAATGGACTGCCAAATCCGTCTGCTATGGCGTTTTGCAGCCAATCCGCATCCAGTTCACGCAAAGCCAATCTCGCCATCAAGCTGGCATTTTCAATTGCCTTGTTGTCACATTTTTCAGTTCTCAAAACTTCAGCCAAGCGCTTCATTTCATCAAACCGTTTGACTTTCCAATAGCACTCTAAGAGCAAAACCAGAGCCTCAATGTTGAGCGGATTGCGAGTGACTTCATCACTCAATGTGGATAGTGCTCTGGGCAAGTCTCCGCGTTGAAGATGCAGCCAGCCCAGTTCCACTCCCATCAAATGGCTGTTGGGGCCTCGTGCCACGTCTTTTAAAATAGCGTAAGCCTTTTCGGGTTGCTGTAGCAGCAGCTTGATTCGGCCAGCCAACAAAACAGCGCTTGGCAAGTTGGGGCTCAGGTGTTGGGCCGCAACAGCCGCTTTTTCAGCTTTTAGCCAATGGCCACGTTTGAGCGCGAGATCGCCGGCCAGCACGGCGCGGTGTGCCTTCAGCGCATTGCGATCAACATACACCGGTACGTTGCGCGCACGCATTGCGCTTGCCATGTCGGCTGCGGTTTGAAATCGAAGCACCTCGTCGGGATGGATGGCCTTGAGTGCTATTTCAAGCAGCCAAGAAGGCGCATCCAAGTCGTCCGGGAGTATCCGTTGCCGTTTGGCAGCTACGAGTTCATTGCCCTTTAGCCTGCGCCACGGGTGGCCATGGTTCAGCAGTTCAAGCAGCGTAACCCCCAAGGCATACACGTCTTCTCGCCCGTCGTCAGGCTCCACCAGTCCCAAACCTTTGTTGGGCGAACTGTAAATGACGGTGCCGCCGCCGGTGTTCACAATCCCAAAGTCTGCCAACACGGCCGAGCCATTGCGCAGCAAAATGTTGGGTGGCTTGATATCGTGATGAACCAACCCCCGGGAATGTACTGCAGTCAGCGTGTCGCAGAGTTGGAGCAGCCATTGCACCACCTGATGGGTCCACGCGACGGTATCTTTGGACTGATCGTTTCCCAGTTTCTGCGCCAAGCTGCCGCCAGTGCAATGCTCCATGACCAGCGCTAATTGATCGCCATGCATAAAGTGGTGATGAAAAGTGACGATGCCGGGCAGGTGCAGCGCGGCCAAGGTTCGCATTTCCGTCAAAAACGCATCGTTTTCGTCAGGACTGGAGCTGGTCAAAAACTTGATGGCGACGTGGTGATCGCCCAGCACCGTGTCTTGCGCCAGCCACACCTGACCAAATCCACCCCGTCCCAATGTGCGCAACAACAAATATTTATTGTCAAGACGCTGACCGGCGGCAAGGCTCATCGCGTCATGTCCTTGCATATCTGCAATGCAAAACATGGCAGGCCCAAGTTCGGCCCGCTGGCAAAGGCAATCATTGTTTCTATCCTCGAATTGCCCAGCTTGCGAATGTCCTTGGCCTCAATGCGTGGCGACTCGCCGCTGGCGTTGAGTTCGGCGGAGAGGTCTTGGGTGGTGCGCATGTGTGGCATTGCCTTTTATTTCTTGAGCAGTGCCAAAAAATATTCAACGGCATCAATGGCTTGCTGAATCTCCTGTTTGGGGATGTTGGGCGCGCTGGAGTGCGAGTAAGGGTTCATAACCACGTTTTTCATGGTGACGAGTTTTTTAACGGCTTCATCCCAAACGGCCTGTTTCTGCTGATCTGAAGCCTCCCACTGCCTCAGTTTGTCCAAGAACGCCTGTGATTCGAGCGGTCTTTTATGACCTTTTGGATAAACCCGATAGGGCATATCGATGTTCTTTGTTTCGCAGGCGCCTCGAATAGCCAATTCAAACGCTTGCCGCGTGTAGTTGGCTGCCGCCTCCAAATAGGGGGTTGCAAGCAATTCCTTTGCCTTTGCCAGCATGTTTTTAGCAGGCATATTCTCAGCCTTGCGCACGACAGGGCATGGCACTTTGGCTTGGGTATCGCCCTCGTAAACTTCAACGCAACGCCATGCCTTCTCATCCACATGTGCTTGCGTGAGCTCAAACCAAGTGCGGTCATGGGTCAGCAAGACCACCTGCCAGTCGGAAAAGAGAGAAGACAGCACATCTAGCACTGGCAAACGGTTGGAGTGGTCCAAACCGACCAGCACATCGTCGAGCACCAACAGCTTCAGCGCCTGCGATTCGCCCGCTGGCACGCAGGCCAAGCGACCGCCCAGGTACAAAGCCAATGCCAGCCCAGACAGGCGCGCTTCGTTCAAGAACAGTTGCGGGCGATCAAGCGGCTTGCCACGAAAGCTGATGTCGGGTTGGAGCCGAAGACCTTCCAGTTTGCGAGCGCTGCGGAAGTGGTCCGTCTGGTAAGTGACGCCAGGGCTGCTCAGTCCCGTCAATACAACGTTGCTCCAGCCCAAAGCTTGCAGAATTTCGTTGGCCTTGGGCAGCAAGCGGTCTAGGGCCGATCGAAACGCTGAGTTGAAGGCCACACAAACGTCCCGAACTTTTTGCTCTTTTTTCTCGGTGCGCGTTTTCTCAAGCGCTGCCTGCTGCGCCACCTTGATGGCTTGCCACAGCTCGCCGATGGTCGATTCAGTGCCACCTGAAATCGTGACGCGAAAGTCAGCCAGAAGACCAGAAACTGCCAGATCAAACAGGTTGACCGCTTCGGCGCCGTGCTTGTAGTTGGTGTCGAGCAGCGATTTGTAGTCGAGGAAGGCGGAGCGGCGTGCGGCATCGCGCGCCATTTGGTTCACAGTCTTTTGCAGGCCGGTGGACCTTCCGTCTTTCGACAAAAGTCGGGTGCTGGTCGCTGGGTGTTGCCTGTAAAACCATCGCGCTACGTCCGTGAAAAATGGAAGTTCTTCGTCTTCCACGCCTGCGATGGTCACCTCTACAGAGCAGGCGCTCGCATCTGCATCAGAAAACAGGTTCTTTTGTGCAGCCAGCCTTTGGGCCATGCTGCCGGGCGAATCCATTGCGAAAAAGTCGCGCAGCGCAAGAAACAACGAAGACTTGCCGGCGCCGTTTTCGCCGTAGACCAGCAGGTTTTTGCCACCCAGTTCAAAAACGGCGGGCGCCGGGCCGGGAAAGGCTCGGAAATCGGTCAGCGAAATGGTGTGAATGCGCAAGGGCTGTGGTGCTGCAGCAGTGGCAGAAGTTGCCGCTGCTGCTGACTGCTCGGCAGCCCCGTCGCTCACGCGGTGCCTTCAATTGTGCGCACCACGTCCAGCGACTGCAAGTCGAACAACATGGCATAGATGGGGTGATCGTTTTTGAAGATGATTGATGCGACCGCCTGAGCTTCCATACCTTGGCGCACGCCTGCCGCAGCGCAGGCATCGAACAAGTGGATGTCTCTGGCGTGCAGGTCTTCAGGGAAGAAGAGCTCGTAGACCAGGCCGTTTAGCAGACGCTCGAATTCCGGCAAAGATTTTTCGAATGTGATGGCTGTAACTACACACTCAATTACCTCACGTTGAACGAGAGTGCTTGAAGGAACTGGAATTTGGCTTGAGTAGCGTGGCTCTAGATCAAAAAACCCTCCCTGCTTTGTCGCGAAAGTCTGTTTAGCAATCCAGGCGGCGACAGGTGAATTTACGCTTGCAGCAGCTAGAGCAATGTTTGGAGGAAGAAAAATAGTAGACTTATTGTTGCTAAAAAACCCCTCTTCATCAGCTGCAGCAATTGGAGTTTCAGTAATGGCGGGAATAATGATTTTTGGCTGGAGAAAATCCTCCCAATAGGCTATATTGTCCTGAATGTGAAACCACAAATATGCGCCGCCTTTACGGCCCGGCCATGCCCCATTCAAACTCGTGTTCCAGTTATTCGGCCTAGGTTCAAGTTGCTTCTTGAATGCGAACAAATGCCGCTTGATCGCAGGAAGCTTATCAATGTCGACACCACGTCGCGTAAAGATGAGCCATAGGTCTTGAGAATTAATATTCCAGCGCTTCACGTCACGTCCGCGAAGGAAAGGTTTGATGACTTCCACTGATGCGGGATCTTCTACAATCAACGCATCGCGCTGTTCGCGCGTCAGAACAAACGCTTCATTCAACCCGGTTTTTATTCCGTAATAGAACCTTCCGGCGCAGTAGTCCCCCAGCGGTTGGCTAGCTTTACGAATCCGCTCCAACAACCTGCGCTCAGTGGGTGGTTCCAGTTGCCATCCACTAGGCTTCAGCGCTGTTTGCGGCACCGAAAAGCCCTCCCGTGCAAACACCTCAGGTAAGTCGCTCACTTGGTGGTCTTCGTTGCCGCTATCCCAGTTGAGTACCCGCACGTCGTTGACTGCTTTGTCGGCTGCCACCGGCTTGGCGCGCAGGGTGGCGATGACGATGGTGGGGTAGGCCAGCGCGTCGAACACGTCTTCGTCGCCAAAGTCGATGATCTGGCGCATCTCTGTGTGGGTGGCCATGTACTGGCGCAGGTCTTGCCCGTAGCGGGCGCGGAACCATTTGTTGCTGGTGATGAAGCTCAGGCAGCCACCGGGTTTGAGTAGCTGGAATGAGCGCTCGTAGAAATAAACATATAGGTCTGCGGTGCCGCTGTAGCTGTGCGGGTAGTGGGGCTTGAGTTTGGGCTTTTGTTCTTTGATCGCTTCCTGGCGCACATACGGCGGGTTGCCTATGACGATGTCAAAGCCTTGCTGAAAGCCATACATCCATTCAGGGTCGAAGAAGTTGGCGTTGATGTTTTGGTCAAACGGATCCCAGGCGGTCATGCGCTCGGCATCGCCGGGTGCCAACATGGTTTCAGCCTTGAGAAGCTCGGCCAGCTCGTTGCGCAGTTTCAAGATACGTGCTTTGCGGCGGCGCTTGTCGCCAAAACGTTTGGCGGCGAAGTGGCTGGCATTGGCTTCGCGCAGCTCGGCTTCTTTTTCAGCTACCTTGGGGTTGGTGAGTAGGCTTTGCTGTGCGCCGCTGCGGGGAATGGGCAGCAGGGTGTTTGCCGCCACGATCTTGGTTTCCAGGTTGGGCAGGGGTGTCAAGCGCTGGTGGTCGGTGCCCAGCTTCTGCTCCACCACCAAGCTGATGAAAAAGCGCAGCTTGGCGATCTGCACCGCAATGGGTTGAATATCCACGCCGTAGAGGCATTTCTCGATCAGGTAGAGCTTGCGGGCGTAGTCGGCATATTCGGGATCGGCAAAGTCGGCGTCGAATTTGTCCAAGGCTGCTTGGGCGGCGGTGCTTTCATCGTCGCGCAGGGTGGGGTCTTTGAGCTTCTTGGCGCTGGCCCGGTGTTCTTCCAGCGGTGCGCGGTTCTGTGTTCTCCAGAGCGTGTTGTTTGGGTCGAGCTTGCGCAACACGTGCACCAGCTTTTGCAGCATGCCCATGGGGAAGGCGCCGGAGCCGCAGGCCGGGTCGAGCACGCGCATGCGCTCGATGGCGGCGATCAAAGTCAGGGTTTCATCGCGAGAAAAGTCGTGGCTGGTTTGGCGAAAACTCAGCAACCTTCTCAAGCGCTGCGGCAACACGCCGTTGCTGGTGGCGCTTTCGGCCCCGTTATCGCTGGCCATCAACGGCAAGTCACCGGGGCCGTGGTTCAGGTCCAGCAGGCCGTGGGTGTTGCTGGTCGTGGTCTGTTGGGGGCCGAAGGCTGGCTCCAGGTAGCAAACCAAGGCTTCGTCCACCATGCAGTCCACCACCTCGCGCGGTGTGTAGAACGAGCCACTCTTCTTGCGGGCGGTGGTCTTGGTGTCGGGGTTGTAGCTGGCGAGCAGATTTTCAAACACCTTGCCCAGCAACTCTGGGTCGAGCGCCACCTCTTCTTCCACCGGGGTGTTTTCTTCGATGGTGAATTTGTAGCTGTCAAAAATTTTGAGCAGGCCGCGCGGTTTGTACTTTTTGTTTTTGGTACCGAAGACGCCATTGAGGTCGATCTCTTCGTCACCTTCGCCAAAGAACAGCTCGTTGGGAATGTGGAGCGGGTTTTCGGTGCGCTCAGAAAAACCGTCTACCCGCAGCACGTGTTGCTTGCCCTCGGGAACGATGCGAGCGGCCAGGCTCGGGTCGCGCGACATGTCTTCGGCGGTGATGTGCTTGTCCAGGCACTCGAACAGACCGCCGTTCAGGAACGGCACTTGTTGAAACAAAGCCAAGGCAGCGGCTGGGTCTTTGAAGTCCTTCTGGTAACGGTAGACGTTGTGAATGAGGTACTGCGTGAGCCGCTTGGGGCCGCCGTCTTCTTTCCACACGCGTTGTTTGTTGCCGTCTTCGTCTTGCTCGGCCATCTCGGTGTTGAGGGTGGCGAAGAACAGGTTTTGAAGAATCGCCTTGTAGTAGTTGCTTTCACCCGGCGCGCGGCTGGGTGCTTTCTTCAACAGCGAGGCCAGGGCCTTTTCCTCGAACAGCTGTTCGGGAATAAGCTTCTTTTCCTTGAGGAACCAAACAAAGATCAGGCGGGTGAGCAGCCGGATGACGGCCACGGTGGGCCGCTGGTTGGTGGCGGGGTCGACCGACACTTCCAGCGGCTGGCCCTTGGGGAACTGCACGCCGGTCTCACTGCGAATGGCCCAGTAGTACCACTCGGCCAGATTTTTGTAAAAGCGGTCGTTCAGCGCTTTAACGTCCAGCACCTTGAGCCAGGCTTTGTAAAGCGCTTCGAAGTTTGATGGCACAAACTTGCTGTCCACCGCTGCCAGCGCCATGCTTTCCAAGATGCGCAGGTGGGCCGCGTTGGGTTGCTGCAAGTCGATGTCTTTGACGATCGAGACCTTGCCCTCGATCACGTCCTTGGATGCGTCCACCTTGTTGGTTCGGCGGTGGATCACGGCGATCGACAACAGCGGTGAGCCGGCATCGTTCGGGTATCTGAACAGCACCACGGCTGGCATGGGAAACAGCTTGTTCAGCTCGCGGCTGATGCCCGCCAAGCGGGTACGCGACCAGTTGCCGGGCTTCAAGTCCAGCGCCAAAAACACAAAGCTTTCGACTTGATGGGATTGCACGCCGCCGCTCTCGGGCAACAAGCCCATTTGCCCGGCTGCCAAGGTGGGCAGCTCGTCGTTGGTCAGCTGAAACAGGAACGCGGCCGAGCGCCACTCACCGAGGCAGGCTGTTGCTGCAGTGAGTGCCTGGCGGGTTCCTGTCAGCGCTGCAAGCTCGGTGGCAAAGGCGCGCGGTTCGGTAGGCAAGGCAATGGTTTTACCGCTGGCGTAGCCCAGCGCCGCCAATAGCTGGGTGGCGCCACTTTGCAAGTGGGCTTGGCCCAGCCCGGTGAGCGCGGCCAGCAGCTGGTTGCGCGATAGGAGTGAAGTCATGCGGTGTTGCTTGCGTTTGGCTGAATGACCAGCCAGGTGATGAGCTCGAAATCGGTGTGGTGGTTGACAGCTTTGTGGGTATCGACGAGCTTGGCGCCCCGGCCTGAAAACAAGCTTGCCGCACTCTTCTTGGCGAACTGCGCCACGATGGCCGCCACGGCTTTGTTGAGCAAGGCGCTGTAGTTGCTCATGTCTTGCCCGTGTTGGGTTTGCTGGTCAAACAGCTTGCACAGCGCCTCAATGGGCGCCACCTTGCCTTGGCACAGCGCGCGGAAGATTTCCAGCACCTGCTTGGGTGCGGTGAAGTTGTAGCGCACCGCGCCATTGCTCTGGATGTAGACCAGAAAGAACGGGCTCAGCGGGTTCACGCTGTCTTGCCCCGCTTGCGCGGGTTTCGTTTGGCGCAGGCAATAAATGACGCCGGGTTGGGCGCTTCCTTGGTCGGTCTCGGCGGGCACCACGGCGTACAGGCCAAACGGTGCGTCTTGCAGCTGAGCGCGGTTGCCCGCCACGTAGTTGGCCAAGTCCATGCGGAAGTCGTCCAGCGTGAACTCGTTAAGGGCCACGCTTTCGTTGAAATCTTCTAGGTCCAGCACCTCGTCTTTCAGCCGCATGAGCTGCTTGTCGCGGTATTTCAGGTCTTGCTGAATCAGCTCTTCCAGCTCGGTGTTGCTGAGGATGTTGTCTTCGTTGGTGGCGGCAATGTCCACCAAGGCCATGCGCGCCTCAACCCGGTTTTTGAGGTTGATGTATTTGTTGAGGTCGGGCGTGGGCCAGAAGTTGACCAGCTGAATCTGCGTGTTGAGGCTGCCGATGCGGTCGATCCGGCCAAAGCGCTGGATGATGCGCACCGGGTTCCAGTGGATGTCGTAGTTAATAAGCAGGTCGCAGTCTTGCAAGTTTTGGCCTTCGCTGATGCAGTCGGTGGCGATCAAGATGTCAATCTCGCCGTCTTGCGGCATCGAATTCATCTTGTGGCGCTGTTTGGCGCGGGGGGCAAAGTTGGTGAGTATTTGGTTGAACTCGGGTGCGCCAAAGGTGCTGCGGTTGGGCTTGGTGCCGCCCGAGACCAACGCGATGTGGCTGCCTAAAGTGGCGCTGGCCCAGGGCTGCAGTTGTTCGTACAGGTAGGCGGCGGTGTCTGCAAAGGCGCAGAAGACGATGACTTTGCGGTTGGCCTCGCCCCGGTTGTTTTGCGTGGGCTGGGTCACTTTGTCGCGCAAGAGCTGTTGGAGCTTTTCCAACTTGGCATCGCGGGTGGGGTCAACGCCACCGGCGCTTTCGGCCAGCATGGCGAGTTGGCGTTTGTCGGCCGCCAGATCGTTCAGCCAGCGGTCCACGTCCATGTGTTCCAGCCGATATTTCAGGGTGCCGATCTCGAAAGCTTCGCGCAGCTCTTCGTCTTCCTCGGCTTCCAGCAGGAAGAGGCTGGCTTGCAGGTCGGCGGCTTGGTTGTCGCGTAGCTTGGTGTAGGCCGTCAGCCGCTCTTCCAGTGCTTCGATTTTGGTGAGCGTGCGCTCCATGGTGATGGCAAAGGAGCGCACCGAGCTTTCCAGCCGCTTGAGAAAGTTGACCTTCATCATGCCGATGAGGAAGCGCTCCCGGTTCTCCTGGTTGAAGTTGCGCACGCCGCTTTCGTTTTTGTACTGCTCGTGAAACCCAGGCTTCACGTAGGCGGACGGTTTGAAGATGGCGAGCTGGTATTTCTCAATCTCTTCGTTCAGCCGGTCGTAGCTGGGGAATCGGCCTTTTTTGTCGATGTCGGAATAAACCGAAATGGGCTTTGCGCGCTTTGGGAACTGCCCAATTTGCGCCATGGAAGAGCGGTAGTACTTCTGAATGTGCCTGCGCGATCTGGCGATGGTGAGTTCGTCAAGCAGGGTGAAGAACCCGGAAGGCAGGCGATCCATCAGGTCTTTGGCGTTGCGCTCGCCCGCGCGCTTCGCCCATTCGCCAAAGGTCTTTTGCGCTGTGTCCAGTGTCTGGCGAATGCTGGGAATGCCGGTTGACTGAAATAGCGCCTGGTCGCGCCCTTCTGACAACAAATAGAACTGGTTGCGCAGATCTTTCAAGTCGTTGTTGACCGGGGTGGCGGACAGCAGCATCACCTTGGTTTTGACGCCGGCCTGGATGATGTCTTGCAGCAAGCGCTCGTAGCGGCTTTTCTTGACGACATTGCCTTCTTCGTCGCGCTTGCCTTTGACGTTGTTGCGGAAGTTGTGAGATTCATCAATCACCACCAAGTCGAAGTTGCCCCAGTTGATGCCTTGCAGATCAATGTCACCGGCGTAGCCGCTGTCGCGCGAAAGATCGGTGTGGGAAAGCACGGTGTAGGCGAACCGGTCTTTCAAGAACGGGTTGAGCTGGCTGGCGTTTTGCGCCAAATACACCGTCCAGTTGTCGCGCAGTTTTTTGGGGCAGAGCACGAGCACGCGGTGGTTGCGCAGCTCAAAGTATTTGATGACACCCAACGCAGAGTAGGTTTTGCCCAGACCCACACTGTCGGCAAGGATGCAGCCATTGTGGGTGTTGATTTTTTGAATGGCGCCTTTGACGCCGTCTTTTTGGAAGTCGAACAGGGCCTTCCAAATGTCGGTGTCGGTGATGGCGGTGTTGTCGAAGAACTGCGCTTCTTCGGCCTGCCCGGCCAGGAAGCGCTCGAAGACGTGGAACAGCGTTTTGAAGTAGATGAACTCAGGTGCGTGGTCTACGTAGAGCTGGTCCAGATACGCCAGCACTTTGGCTTTGACATCTTCAACCAGGGTTTCGTTGGTCCACAGCTCGTCAAACCATGCCTTGAGATCGGCACGATCTCGGTCGCTGTCAACGACCATGTTCAGTTCGATATTTGAGGTCTCTGCGATACCCAGACCACGCTGCGTGAAGTTGGAGCTGCCCATGATGGCGTGCTCACGCTTGCCGTCGTACACGTGGTAAAGCTTGCCGTGCAGCAGGTTGGACTCTCGGATCGACCGTATTTCCACCTTGTCTTTGATCCAGGCTGCGCAGCGGCGGGCGACGTCTTTTTGCTGAAGACGGTTGTCCAGCGTGAGGCCTTCGTCTTCGATCTTGAAGGATTTTTTATCGGTCTTTTCGGGGTCGAGCGATTGAACAAATCGGGGTTCGCCGAAGAGGAAGCGAAGGGAGTCGATGGCGTCCAAGTTCTGGCTCAGCGCTTCGTAGGCGTAGATGGTGAAGTAGGCCGAGACCACCGAGAGCTGGCTTCCAGCCGAAATGCGGTCAGCCAGAAAGTCTGCGACTTTGCCTCGTTGATGGTTGTCCCTGATCCCGCTGTGTTTGTGCATGAGAAGGCCTGTGTTTTTGAGGGCGCGCGCAAATTATGCGTGGCTGTGGTGAGGTAACCTGAATCGTGCGAAAGCAAATCATCCACATCCACCCCGAAGCACCACCCAAGCCCGCGCTGGGTGCGCCGTGCAATGGCTGCGGTGTCTGTTTGACCTTGCCCCCGGAAAACGTCCCCCTTGCTGAGTGTTTCAATGCAAGTAAGGAGAGCGGAAATGACGAAGACAGTGCGGGCGCGCTACACGCTGGAGTTCAAGCAGGAGGCGGTCAGA
>Ga0105055_10005895_pt1 | contig 17051 bp, 17 predicted proteins | sample BON03_FD_78090 | JGI IMG/M metagenome (GOLD analysis project Ga0105055, IMG submission 78090) | Freshwater microbial communities from Lake Bonney liftoff mats and glacier meltwater in Antarctica - BON-03 | ecosystem: Environmental > Aquatic > Freshwater > Ice > Glacier meltwater | place: Lake...
AATCCAGGAAAGTACAAATATACCAGACACGGTGTAGAAGGTATCTACCAGACTCGGTGTATTGAACCAACAAAAAGTAGCTTCAATTAATCATTTTATTGATTTAAAACACCTGAACATACCTAGAAAAAGAAACGCTGCATGCTTGCAGTAAAATTTTGAATATCGTATCGAAAAGCACTTACTAAATAGCTTGACAGTCTTAAACTTGCCCATTGAAAGCTCCGCTCTCTGCTCAAGTTTCTCCTTTTGAGGCTTCATGTCCCCACGAGCAAGCAAATCTTCATTTTAAAAACTCCAGCAAGTCAATCATGTCCCGACGACCAAATTAATACCAGAAAACCGAAAAGAACTGCTCCTCCGCTACTAGATATTTGAATCGCTTGCAGTTGAGCCGGCATGCATTCCGCGCTCTGCTTTAGAATGAGATCATTAATTGGATTTACTGGACATTTCATGAGTAAACTTGAAGAACTCTCATTGACTCCTATTTAATTAAAAACTATTTTTGAGAAGAAGTTCCAGGGAATGTTTGGTAAGAATTTGGCTGTGGGCTTGAAGGCGGATTCATGGATTGTGAAAAGTGGTTGACTGCGTGAACGATGTGCTTTCATGAGATTCTGAACATGTAATGGAATCCATTCATATTTAAATATCCTGCCGGCGAGCCTGTGACAAGGTGGACGAATAGACGAATAGCTTGAATATATCACTCCGCTGTTCGAGAAGTATTCATTTATTAAGTCACTCAGCACGGCGGGCAACATTCCTCCTGCCATGTATTGTGCAAGTTCATGCCTTTCAGCTCGCGATGCAGATTTACTGTTGGCTCTTTTGTACGGGCAAACTGTTGTGATTTTGGGCGGTAAATGCTCCTGATTCATCACAGTATACGCTTCACCCATCGGCTTGTCAAGTTCTATAGGGTTCCCCTTTAAGTCAAGCATGCTCAAATATGTAAGCGATTCAAACGCTCCTTTACCAGGAAGACCAAAAATAGCGTTGTCGGACAATATCAGATACGTGGCATTGAAGTTAAATCCAAAATCGCGGAGTTTCAAACCTCCGATGTACTCCAGAGATGACAGAGAATTGTTTGACAAATCAACTGTTACACCACGAATCATGTGATCCACGTATTCCAAAGCTGGATTCATTCTTTTGAAGATGCTGTGCCCCATTCTTGCATCAGGTGTCGAATCGAGAAAATTGCCACGCATGTTTAAAAAATTCAAATTTTGGAATGAGGCTTCCAAATCTTAGAATTTTGATTCCGCGTTTTCTTGATTGTCCTCAAGATCTTGCTCTGTAAGTTTAAACGGCATGGCTTGTAGTTGATTATTGGATAAGTCCAAATTTTCAAGCGTGTCCCAGCAATGTAGGAGCCAATCCGTGATTTTGGGTGTTTGTGTCCATCCTTTGTTAGAGCAGTTGAGGTATGTAGTGCCTTTTGGACATAGACACGATGCGGGATCAGGACGAACACTTGCATCGAACTTGCTTTCCATCATACCTTCGGTGAAAGATAGTAGTAAAATGAATACGGGCTTCATGTTAGGTTACACTTCCTTGTGTCGTGGCTTATTATTAATCAGTACCTGCTTTCTCGACTTACTACTCGTAATGTCTTGTATTATTCAGTAAATTATTTGTAGGGGACACAGCCTGTGAACTTGATTTGATTGAGTTCAGCCTCCAAATTGGAGAATTCAAAATTTAGCCGAAAATTTATGTTTGGTGGAAGAAGTGTCGATAAAATAAAACTGGCGATGGCCGAGCAACTTATTTTTCGCAGTTCCCGTGAGTTTGTCATTTCACAATCTTGGTCATGTCAGTGTCTACATATATAAAAGAGCGGACTGATGCAAGTGGACGTTGCTGGGACTAGGTTGGAAGTTCACCAGCTGTTATGCGGAAGAGATATTGCGAAAGATATTCGGGGCAACTTGATTCACCAATATGCCTACCAGATGGCCAATTACGTTTACTTAGTTGTTGATCCAGACTCTAAAGATGCGTTTGTGGTGGACCCTGCTTGGGATGTTGATGGGATATTTGAATACTGCGCTGATGAAGGAGTCAAATGCACCAAGGCATTTTTCACTCATCGCCACTTTGATCACACTGGAGGTTATGTTCCAAAAGAAATGGTTCATAGCTCGGATCCAATCGTGCTTCCTGGTCTTTTAGATTTTCGTAAACACCAAGTTCCAGTTTATGTCGGAGCACGAGATGTATCTGCGGTGGCGCATCAATGCCGTATTGATGTCTCGGAAATAAATGCGCTTGAAAATGGAGAGAGTTTCAAAATCGGGCCAACTGAAAAGTTGATTGTTTTGAACACACCAGGGCACACACCTGGATCGGTATGTTTTGCATTGGCTGCTGGAGACACCACCCAGTCTTGCACGCTTTTATTTAGTAAGTAACAGGTGATTCATATGAGTTTTACTGAGAGTAGATAGCTGGTGATACTCTGTTCATAGGCAGTTGCGGACGATGTGATCTCCCTGAAAGTAATGTGAAAGATATGATGGAGTCTCTAGAAAAGGTATCTAAACTGCCTGATCATATCATCGTGCTGCCTGGGCATAACTACTCGATGCCCGCGCACTCAACTGTTGGTCAGGAGAAGGAAACAAATAGTATGATGATGCAGGCGATGGCTCGTGGTTTGACTCCTCAGTCTACATGTGCCACAATACCGCTTCCCGACTATCTGGGTGTGTGTCGTAAGATATTTGATATTTATTCTGATCCGAATAAAATTTTAAAATGCAATGCTGCCGCTTTTGAATCACATTTTTAATTAAATCCACCTAAATCAATTGAATGAAAAAAGGAAATCAACCCATTTCAAAATCTGTATCCGAGATTTTGATCACCCTCTTGAATCCATTGTATAACCGTACACGCCACAGCATTTGAATTAGTGGTACAATTGTATCATATTCGAAAAATCCGAGAAACCAACCTGATTTAATTAAAATGATAACCGATGATGGAACTATCCTCCTATTCTCTTGGTAATCATGGGGGTTCTTTTCTCTACAAACCCCGTTTAGTTGTACTGGAATATGTACACATTTTAAACCCATTCCCATTTTCCAAAAATCGTCTCTTGGATTCAAGTTAGTAGCCCCCATCGTATTCTCAGAATAAAGACGATCTGTTCTTTCGCTAGTTGAGCACAATCAGTTCCTCCTCTATCGATAAGGCAGATTCCCAATCAGATGTGGGAACATGGGAATGTTTTCGCTGGTATCATCTGTTTGTTAACCCTCTCTCTCTTTCTTCACAATCTGATGTTTAATTCTTATTCGGCGGTGGAAACCACAACGACTGTAGTATACTCGACAGAAGACATGAACTCGTATTACACCGACGAGATGTTGAATAAATGTGGTCATATGGTAACTCGTATGGTCAAATGGCACAATGCTATTCAGGAGAACCCTACTGCCAACCCTGTTGTAATGTTAGTTAATGATCATGGTTTAGGTGATCGCTTAGGAGGAATAGCGACTCAAGTGTTATACTCGATGGATCACGGTAGGTCGCTGCAGTTATATTGGGGTGGACTAGGTGGCGTTTTTAAGTTCCCTGATTTTCTTCCAAAAGATCAGTTTTATATTCGAAATGATCCCCCGAGTTCGAAGTGCCACGTAAGGAGAGGAGTTCCAGCTGGAGCCAAATGCAAAGATTTTATGGGTGGGCAGAAGCCCAAGTGCTGGGAGTCAGAAGAATTAACTGTCAGTGGACAACGAATGTGCGCAAATCGACATTTATGTGAAGAAGCATTGGAGCACAATCGCTTGACTTTCAAAAACGTAACGGCTGTTTCCCCTGTACAAACCATAGGATGCGCTTTGAGGTCTTTTCTGCAGCCTAGGGAATCTTTTTTGAACCAGAAATTTGACTGGTTCGTGAGAGGAGACACAGTGAGTTGGTCCGTTTTGGAGTTGCAAGAGTTTCTTAAAGACTTCACGACTGTAGCCCTTCATGTCCGCGCAGGAGATCCAACTTTTGGTTCCAACCACTCTAGCAATAGACTCATCCGATTAGTGAGCAAGACGGTTCAATGTGGAGATACAATATATGCAAAGGATTCATCAGGGAAGCCCAAATTGTTACTCTTTGCATCAGATAGCGAAGTTCAAAGAAGACGCATCCGGAATGAAAGGGCATCAGAGGTTGTGATGTTGATGGCAAAACCGAAACATCTGTATTTGAATTCCATCACCCAAGAAAGCGATGCTGAACAAAACAATGAGAGAGTCCAGAAAGCCCTGGAGGAAGAGAATCGATTAGGATTTGCTGAGTGGTTGCTGCTGGGTAAGTGCGATCACGTGGTGGTTGGAACTTTGTTCGAGTCGTCCAGAGTGAGCTGGTTCCCTTATACATCGCTACTTTACAATTTAAAACCATATGCTTACAATAGCGATTCGTGCGTGAAGCGCAATATCAGAAGAATTTCAAAACCTGACGCAAGTAAAGAACAGTATCATAAAGTATGCCACGCTGAAACACGTGACACAGAGATGTTTGAAAGATTAGACCATCCTCTTATTTAATTTTAAAATAGAATCTAATGCCTTAATTGTTCAACTCTCCTATTTCTATCTGATCGTAATGATCTTCAGCATCAGATACTTCTATCTCGGTGGATTCCATACAAGTACTTGCCAGCAATTGAAATATGAAAATCCAGGTCCCATATAAAAACCAGGCACAGGGAGATGAGAACCATCCTTGCTTGCTCAATATAATATATTTTGAGAGATACAGTACCGGTACAATGAGCATGTAGGGAGGCAACAACAACCTAACAACATTTTTAAAAGTATTTTTCTTACTTTCTTTGTCAACAACATCAACGTGTTCTAATTTAAGAAAGGATACCAAGGAACGAAACGAAGGCTTCTTAGTCGCGTAACCGAATTCTTGTCGGTGTAGAACCACAAACAACAAAAAGGGGAACACAACAACGATTTGTAAGATGTACCAAAATACAGTTGCCATTAAATCATGCATCAATCCTTTATCAGGAAGAACCACTCCATAGGCAAAAGCAAATCCAGATTTCGTGTCTACGTGAACCACCTTATCGATAGAGTAAGGTCCAACTAACAAGCAAACAAAAAAAAGAAACATGAACACACTCAATGCTCGCGACCATTTGAATGCTGGAGTGAATTTTCTAGACTCATAGCCCTTAATGTAGTGAATGGTAGGTCCTACATCGAAATCAAGAATCCACCAACGGTGTTTGTAGAAGAACAAGCAGTTAAAAAGTCCAACGAATATTGCTAGCAGTTGATGGATTAACGGTGCACCTTTGCCTAGTAACTGACTAGCTTGTACAACAGAAAGCCCAATAGTAGGGGATAGTCCTTCGAGACTGAACTCCTGATCTAATTGCCTGACTCTCCCTTTGGTATCCGTGACAGTCACATAGATACTATGCATACCCTTCTTGAAATAGATTTCAGGCTTCCACAACATAGTATAGAGATTCAATCCGGACACGTTGGCAAAACCTGAAGCCGGGTGTGCTTTTTGATCGAAGTCAACGTGAACACTGATAATCTCAACGTCAGAGAACACCAATAGTCTCACATGGGTTGCATTGGTGCCGAAGGAAGGTTCAAATTCGCTGAGATATCGAGCGTCTTTCGGATGTGTGACGATAATAGAAGGGAAAGGATCGTCAAGAACTTGATCCGTAAACGAAAACACTCCATGGTCCCAAGCCATGATACGGAAATTGCGATGCTTCTTCATATCTCCTACCTCTAGTTCGATTCGTGAGCCGGATCGCTGCTTCATATGCGGACTGTGTATATGCCCGCACAAGTAGTATGGTACTTGTATATCGGATGACAGGCCACCTAGGATAGATGAAACGGGATGGTGACCTATTAATACTTTTGATGTAACAAGGTCGCTTTCGTTATTTAAAAGCGACAGTACTCTATCGTTCGTGAACTCATCAATATATCCAAAATAGTTGAAAGGTTTAGATAGCCCCCCAGGAGCTGTTGTATCAAACCCAACAAATCGGTAGACAGAAGTTGAATTCGGTAATTCAACATCAAGTTTCCAAGCATTGGACTTCAGTGAATCCAGCCTATTAGGTGACGATGAAATACCATATAGGTCATAAAACCTATCATCGCCTCCAGTACCATAGGTGTCATGATTGCCTTTTAAATCCATCCAAAAGAAATCAGATCGATTAAGCATACCCGCGTCTTCCAGAGTTGTATGATATGCTATCCATTCCTCCTGCTGTTGTCTTCCAGTTGATCGATCTTCTCCTTGCAGTCCATCTGTCAAATCCCCACTGGCAAACACCCCTCTCGGGTTCACCGCCGGCAAAATGTCGTCAATAAACTGCTTCAAGTTATCTAAGTAATTTGGTTGGAACTTCGAAACGTGAATATCGCTGATATGAATGAAATACACCAATTCCGCGGTGTCGCTGCCAGGAATCGTCCCACGATAACCTACCTTGTCCGATGAAGGTAGAATCCGATTGTCACTGTAGGCAAAAAACATAGCCGCCAGGTAGATGGGTAGTACCACTAGAAACAACAGTACAGGTACTACCACAAGCGAGTACCATGACCTATGTAAAGCTGGTGTGCTCACTGAGGTCCTAACCATTCTTATTTGGTGTGTGCACCCACCGGATAGACCCCCTGTATTTCTTTGGACTTAGCTTTGATGAATGACGCTGTTTGTCAGGGGACTCGAATATCTTTCAGCGGCACACGGTGGATTCAAGATTCTCCGAAGAGTGAATCCAACGAATGCTTCTGTGCTCCCTATTATGGTTGGACTGGTACTGATTGTACTGATTTCGGATGAGGCTCGTACTATTACATAGCGTCCATGGCGACCCTGATACTTTTATGTTTACTATGTAGTTGCGCGGCTTTGTATCTACTTTTAAAAACACAAGATGAAAACGAAGCACCCGCAGTTCCTTACCACTGTCTGTACATTGGTTGCGCTGTTGTGCACGAGTCTCTACTGCACCACCGAACTGGGGAAAGTGTTAAGTCCCACGCAGTTTCGTATCGTGTCAAACGGTGTACGCGAGCATGAGTTGTCATCTCTGTCATATATCAGTCTCATGCTTGCAGTCTTCTTTATAACGATTTCTTCCATCAATATCTCATTGACGTGGATCCTTGTGCTTCATTTCTCCAAGCGGATTGGAATGCCATTTCCAAAACCACTGGAATATTATACACGTTTTGCAAAATTACTCGAATTTACTTGGTTTTTGAATCTCATTGTATGCTTGTGTCTGGATCTATTTGGAAGTCCTAATCTTCACCACCTTGCCTGTGTGGATTTCGGTTTGCGTGGCCTACACCATCTGTCGAAACAAATTGATAATGCTTTTATCGAGCTCTGGGGGAAGTTCTTCGTTTGGTGAATCATTTGAGGGATTAGTATCGCATATCAATCAAACCTGCTTGGCTATTATTGTAGTTTCAGGACTAGGAATGGTTGGCTGTTTGGTGTTTGTTTTATTGATTCATGCTTATGGTCTAAGAGAACTGTGTAATCCAGACTCTGGGATATGTATAATAGTGGTTATAGGACAATGTGTTCCTCTAAGCGTCATCCTATTGTCTTTTATAATTATTAGATATACACACTTGAACCTCACTAGTCAGTAGTTTCCAGCTACTAGAACTACCATGGCACCACAAAAGGAGCCTGAAAAACTAGAACGCAGTTTGCCTTTGGTTCAATGGTCTCATATTGATGATTTCGAAAACACAGAAGAGCCAAAATTTGTAATGTTATGAAATTAAGTTTGTTATATTTCTAGTTACATTTGTGTATGTAGCATTTTGAATGTATCGTTGTGCAAAGAAATTTGGTGTTGGGTCTCCTTTTATAGATGATAGAATTCATTTTATTCGACTTTGGACCCTCCATACATCGGAGTACTTTTAATTAACTAATTATGGCATAGAATGCACAAATGAACCGAAAATAGGGTCTACCTACAAATTCTGATGATGATGAACAGTTGGAGAGGCGATAAGGTGGAATGTCGTTGGGAAGACCACCAATCAGTAAAAGACATCCTCGTTGCATATCCTTCAGGAGTATATACATGTGCAAGGATCTGCGGTGGCAGGATGATTAAACGAGACAAACACATTGAGCGATTGGGGTCTGGGTATGGGCTGCTGTTCAATAGAAAAATGAATGCATGTCTGGTGATGGCCAGAATAAACGAAAGCGTCGAAGTATTTAGAACCAGATGTTCTATTCAAAACTTGCTTGTCACTGTGCTGCTTTTTGATTTTGAGAACAGAGATGTCGCCATGACGTGTATTGTGTCCGTAGCTCCTGAAATATCCGCAACTATACAATCCGTCCTAGTAAGTATCTAGAATGGCATTTACCAATATACGCAATATCGTGAACAGTGTTTAATCCATTCAATATTAAAATAGATATCCAACAAGCGTACCGAATTTTGTAATCGCGAAATCCTTCCGACAGTAAAATCGTCGAAATGGATACACGAAAGGAGTGCGTTGGAATTTGAAATGAGACAAAGGGGCGCCGAAGAACTTATTTTAACTAATAAATCAGGAGACGACGTGCTTGAAGGTCTCATAAGCAATGTTTATGTTATCTATGATGATCTGACACTTTGGACAGCTCCTAGTGGAATCTTGCCAGGGATTTCCAGAGCCATCGTCCTGGAATCTTGCATCAGTCTTACAATACCCGTGAAATTTAGCGCCCCGCGTGTCTCTGATGCTCGTAAAGGAAGATGGCTTGCACTTTTTGTTTCTAGTAAGTAGCCATGGCATCCATATTTTATATTGAATTGTGAAGGCTGCGTGAGGCCAATGACTATTGCAAAGGTGTGCACTATATCTATGCTTCCCGAAATGACACTCGAGTTTGAAACCCACCCTCTTGTGGTCACGTTGCAACGACACATCCATGCTCAATGCTCCAACTAAAGTGCGGGGGTCGCGACGTCCTTCCAAATAGCCGTTGAACTTATGACGGATGACAGAAGTTCGTGGATGTCCAAGGAAGCCACTGTAAATGGTTTGTATGCAACCCCTAAGACGTGCAGTCGAGTTAATAGGAATGTTGTGGCGAAGAAGAGGGATGATGATGCGGTTGCAATTAATCTGCTTGAAGAGGAAACAAAGATGAAAGACAAGCTTTTGTCGGTAGTTTCAGACAGATGCAGTAAAGCAGAGGCAAGGGTAGAGGAGATCCTTATGGACAAGGCCCGAGTGGAGCGTGAATTGGCATCGATGCGTTATGTATGTCGGGAAGAGGGCCTGTTGAAGATGCAGCTAGAACAAACCATGGAGGAGCATGCTGTCAAGGAAAATTTGATATTGACCTCTTTAGAATCGGAGAAGAAAAAGTTTAAAACTGTGGAAGATCATCTTTTGCGGCTCTCTCAAAAACATGCGGACCAAAAGCAATCCGCAGATATCGAAATTTCAAACTTGAAGAATGAATTGAATGTCTCCAGCGAACTGAACTTTGAGCTACGGAGTAAAGTGGAACAGTTGGAGAATGGTTTAATGCAAGTGCATGAATCGTTTCGAATTCAGGAGAGTGATTTTTTGAATTCAAAAGCGAAGGAAAAAGATATACGTATTGGGTACACAGAGATGGAGCAGGAAGCTCGGGAATTGGCAGGAACTGTGAACCACCTTATCCAAGACAGTGAACGACTTCGCCAAATTAATTTTACAGCTTTAGAAAAAGCAGATCATCTCGGAATTTTAAATGAAGCACTTCGAAAAAAATACGAAATGCAATGTGAGAAAAACCGGAATTTAGAGAATCAACTGAAGCATCAAGCTGCGACTAGTGCCGAAAGTGATGGTAAGATCCATCGTTTATCAAGTCAAATCAAGAACACTAGTAAAAAGGCTGCGTTTTTAGTGGATAAGGCAGACACGTGGCAGCAAAAGTACGTTGAAAAGGACAAAGAATTGGATCTAGTGAAACACAGTATGAAAGATTTGGAGAAGAAATGCAATTTATTGAGAGAAAGACTCGAGTATGAAAAACATTCCCATAATAATAATCAGAAAGAAGTCGGGACCTCGTTTCTCCCAAAGCGAAAAAGTTCGTTATTACCCCCCAAAAGCAGAATTCAAAACAAAGTAATCAGCAATCGTTTGGTAGACCCTGCTATGGATGCGGAAAGCGATGCACCTGAATGGCTCCGTTTTTAAAATAAACTCATAAAAGATATTTTGTTACAAAATGACTTCTAGCATGTTTTTATTTATTTTGATTCTTCATTGAAAGAGTCTGATGCTTTCACTGGGAGAGTTTTGGATACTGGCTTGTAGGGTCGGTTGGACTTGACCCATATGCTAAGAACAATGGACACAACGAATAGAAACCCTCCTAAAATATGCATTGCACTGATTGGTTTTGACACTAATATGAAAGAAAAAACAATAGTGAATACTTTCCTGCAACTCTTGACAACTTCAGCTTCCGTTGCTCCGAAATGTTTAATGAAAACGAGGATCAAAATCGAACTTGCGTATCCAAGAGTAGAAAAAGCAGCTGTCCATGTGACAACTTGAGGATTTAATATTGCATGTTGTATACACGGCCCGAGATCCCCGCTCGCAATTAATGGGAAAAGCGCCCAAATACAGCCAAACAAACTAGCATACGTCATAACTTCGGCCTGAGAACATTTCCGCAAATGAAAAAATCTCTTTTCTTCAAAATTGCAAGTAATTGCGTCAAACAAAACTCCTAAGCTGATAAGAAATATCCCTGCCATATTGAACTTTGGTGATTCACTCGCATCACCCAGGGTGAAAATCGTGATGCCCCCTACTAGAATAAAAGCCCCAAGATATTCCAGACCACTATAACGTTTGCCTTGAAGAATTGCCCCGACAAACATCACAGGAATAACTTTACTAGATTTGAACATGACCCTCGTCGGGTAATTCAAATAGGTGAGCGACCAGTTCGTTAAATACATGCCGCCCATAGTAAATACTGAAAGCTGAGCGTATTCTTTTAAACTAGCTTTACGCTGCAGATCATTGGTGGCTACACACTCAATGAACCCGCAGATAGCGAATGTCATCGCTGTGAGCAAGCTGATGAACCCATGTTTTGTACCATCGATCAAGAACACTAATTCCTGAAGATACGCGAATGCAACTGAAGACGCAATCGAACCAAATGCCAATGTCAGTAGCTGATTCTGTCTACTAAGACCAGACAGGTCCACGCCAAAAACGGTCACACCAACTTTAGCTGGGATCTTCATGGGGAGGATTCGATTGTGTTGGGGATGGTGGAGGGGGGCTATTATTAGGTGTAGATGGGTGTTGGAAGCACTTTGAAAGCATTATGGTTGGTGCTGGTATTGATGGGGATTTATTTGCTATTTACTTTATTGACGAGCTCCCTTTATACCTTCAGAGGATATTCGCAGCTTCGTCCAGCACCTGTATTTTGCCATGGGGACGTACAAGTAGTGATGGATCGAATACATGGACAAGGTTGCATACTTGATGAACAAACTGATATAGGGTCGTCAATGTTTTATTTTCCTTCCCAGCCTGTTCAAGTAAATATTCAGTTAATGAATCGGTTTTATCAAGTATTTGTTGCTTCGTTGTGCACGCTGCCTTTGGAATACGTCGACACCGGATGTTCGTTTAATAGACACATTTCAAACATATTTTGTGATATCACGGTTGCGAAAATGGTGAGGTTATGGACCTTAGTGCTGACTCGGGAAGCCATTGGAAATGATAAAGTTGCTGGTCGATTGAAACATTTCATATTCAATGAAGCCGACATCAATAGTTTTCATTGGGACGTCCACTTGAAGAATTGTGGCCATATCAAATCTAATATCTCGCAATACTTCGTCAACGATTATTGCCCTGTGATGTTTGATAATAATACTGGATATGTAGATATAGACCATATTGGATTGTATACGGTTTCGGATAGATCCGTTCTCAAAGTTGAAAGTCAAAATATGATTGATTTGATGAAGTCTGCCAACAGAATGAATTCCGCACCTTTCGCGCTTTTGATGACAGGAATGTTCCTACGTAACATATTGGAGGACCGGCTTGGAAACTGTCTGAAATCCACTATTCAAGAGTTTTTGAAAAACAAAGTTATGCACGCTGCAGAATGTTCCGGAGATTCTCCAGTTCTTGCTTTACACATTCGTCACGGTGATTCGTGTGGTGTTGTTCAGAATTCAACAGGATGGAATCATTCAACTAGACCGTGCTTCACTTTTGACGTGTATGCAAAATATATATTACAAATGAAGACACGTTATCAAATGTGTAGAATACGACTTGCAACAGATTCCTCCGAGATGGTTCAAAAAGTCGTAGCCTTTTCCAAGAAACATGCTTTGGAAGTATCCTATTTGAAATTTGAAAGGAACATGTTTGAACCAAAGAAGGAAGGAATCAAAGGGTTCATTGAAAATCGAAATTGGCAGCAGGAAGAGTCTTCAGCAATATTTTTGAGTCTCTTGACTGATATGTATTATTTGCAGCACGCAGATTTACTTGTTGGCACTGCATCGTCGACTCTGACACGATTACTTCTTTTTGTTATTACTGCTCGGACCGGCCGCGTCCCCCCGTATGCTTCAATGGATCAATCGTTTGAGGCACTTACTAGATTAGATACAACTGGTTGTGGATTTCGATGGTTTTCATGAGACCTATCACTCAAATTTATACAATTCGAATTTTGCACAATCTAAGTGACTTGGTAGACTATTATTTCGAGCGTTCAAATGTTTCTATTTACCTGGTTTCGAAAATCGTTTTTAAACGCACCAGTTTTTGTTTCATAGAGTTTTTAGTAGAAACCGTTTCATTTTACCGTTTTCCAAATGTTAGGAAAACTGATACATTGCTACGCCTTTTCTTTTTATGGCCGTTACATCTCAATCATACAAGACTCAGTGTCAATAAATAAAATGGTTTCATTTAATAACACTGTGTCGTATAACATAAAATCTACGGTTACATTTTACCGGTTGGAAACAGTTTGATCTCCTTTCATAGAAATTCAAAACGGTAACTTAAGATGACTAAGATGAACATCGCGATTGCCCTCGGAGTTCTAGTGGCTGTGACCAATGCTCACTGTCCTAACAGTTGCTCCGGCCGAGGAGACTGTGGGGAGTTCGATATGTGCTCCTGCTTCACTGATTACACAGGAAGTGATTGCGGGCAACGTACTTGTCCGTTTGAGAAAGCGTGGGTCGTTACCAATGCTAACGGAGACATCAATCACGATGACGATAGATGGGACGGAGTTACATATCTTCCTGGGTTCGAATTCAAGGAGAGTGGCATGCCGTATGTGGTGGACCAGAATAATCCGACGGGTACTTTTGAGTCGTGGCCTCACACTCTGAACACTGTCACAAAGGATGAAGGTCATTTCTATATGGAGTGTGCTAATCGCGGAAGATGCGATCGTGGATCTGGTGAATGCCAATGCTTCAGTGGATTCACTGGTGCTGCATGTGAACGATCCACTTGTCCAGGTGACTGTAGTGGACACGGTCTGTGCAAAACTGTCAGCCTGCAGAACGGAGGAAACGCGTACACGTTATGGGATGGAGAAATGTCCCGATCATGTGTCTGCGATCCAGGGTTTGATGGAGTTGATTGCTCACAGAGAAAATGTCCTTTTGGAGATGATCCTCTTACCACTTCGCAAACTACCGAGACGGCAGTGGTTGATATCTGGGCTGATGATGGACGCACTAGTGGTCTTGAATTAGTTGCGAATGACGCTGCCCGAATCCTAGAAGGTTCTTTTAAACTCAAATACACTGACTACAATGGCAAGGTATGGACCACTGACTCCATCACAATTGCTGCTGATGAGTCAACCGGTACTCACTTTACTACCATTGCTAACAATGCTAAAGCAGCATTGTTAGCACTTCCTAACGATGTCATTCGTGATGTTACTGTTACTGCTTCGTACATAGAATCCGTGGCCCCTGGGGTGTACACGATAACTAGTACCAATATGGCTATCGCTGCTGGTACAAATGGAGATAGTGCCCACTATGCTAGTGGATATCTCAGGTGCTTCACTGGTAACTCAGGTGATGAATATAAGGTTGCAAAGGTGGATGGCACTAGTGGTAAAGTGTATCAGGCTACTGCAGGAGATTGGGCGACTGATGACGTTGCCATTGGAGCTGGTCTCACATCAGTTTGCATGAAAGTAGAACAACCATGGGGATTTAGATTGACTATCAAGTTCACTGACACTCCAGGAGATCTGACTTCTTTAACCGCAGTGATTGATGATGTTAAGACTGATGGGAAGACGAATGCTCAAACAGGTAAAGATATCATACAAACTGATTCCATTGAAAATCCTGAAGTAGGAATCAAGGGTTCAACTGGTATTTTGATGCATTACTATCCAACTGGAGATTTCACGGGTGCTGCAATGACTACTATGGTTGTAATTTTCGCTGATACTACTCCATTCTATGCTGAACAGAAAGTCAAGTGTTCATGTACTGTCTCTGGCACCACTCTTAGTCGTGGCATCTTCCATGTTGCTTCAGTTAGTGGAGGTGTTTCAGTGACTTTAACCGAAGTCACTGCAGATTGTACTGGTACAACAACTCTTAGCCCCGTTTCTCCCGTTATCGTATCCAACACTGATTTGAGTAGGATCGTGTCAGCAGGCCAGGCTTTAATTTTGGAGGATGATACTAATTCTCCTGCTACAACAACCACCATCGCAGGTTTCGGAACATACAACACAGGCACTGGACTGGGTATTATCACTCTGACTTCTAATTACGGTGGTGATGCCGATGATACTGATAATATGTATGTCAAGCTTGCCACGGACGGAACTTCCGAAGGATCAGTGTGCTCTTCAAGGGGACTTTGCGATTCTGAAACTGGTCTATGCTCATGCTTCAGAGGATATACGGGATTTGCATGCAATCTTCAGAATGCGCTTTCAAACTAATAAAATAAACAAAGGATTTGATTCACGTTGTGTATTTTTAATTGATTAAATGATTCATACTGTTTCGGAAGAAATAATTATTGGAATAATTCAGGAGTTTCAGCCTCAATGAAAAGAAGTGTTTTATCAACGTTTGCTTTCCATACTCCTAATTTTTCGTTTAAAGTGGACATTTGTTCTGAATCCAGCACTCGTGGTTTCAGCCAAGATATATGTACTACTTGTTCCACTTGATCGATTTTTCCTTTGATCAACCCTTTAGACATGGCTCGCATCAGTAACCATTCTGCTTGGTCTGTATTCAGGCGGGTGGAGCTGGCAATAGTGGAGAGCTCAATGATACGGTTATCAGGTGGCAATGAGAAGACTAGCTGCATAACCGACAGCAGGGCTATCTTTTGTCTCAGAACTTCCAAATTCGCAACAAGTGCTGGCTGACTTTCAAAAGATTGTTGATTACGGGTGCACAAATCACTGAATCCATCGATATCTCCTGAAGAGAATATCTGAAGAAGATCTTGTAACCATGGCATTTCAGATTGTTTCAAGCTTTCTAAAATAGGCTGAGCGAGCACTTCGCCGTAATTGAATACCGATTCAGCAACCAGAGCAGAAATAGACATATCCACAGCCATTCGTCGTTGGGTGTCATCAGAAAGAGTTTCCAACGGCGTATACGCCAAATATTGAACGGCTGATTTATAAAACTCGTCAGCAGGCCCTGTGACTTTGTAATATTCGCAAGATACTCTGAAAATACTAGAGTTCACCACGGCGTCACTTCCGGCTGGCTGCGATACCACCACCTGTACCTGATCTATCAAAGTCTTGGCTTGCTGAAGGCTTTCTTTAGAACCAATTTGGACTAAAAGGTCAGCGATACTCATTTGAACCAACACATAGGCATCTTCTCCTAACCTTCCACGTTTCTCAGCAATGTGCTTCAAGAATCCAATACCTTCGTTTACCTCGGACTCCACTAGTGGTCTCGAGGGTAAGTACTGCTGTGCTACAACTGCAATAAGTTGGACAAATTGGAGTTGATTTATTTTAGCCTCGAACTTGATGATGAAGTTTTCGTACAAATCAATCAAGTTGCGACCTCTGCCTCCTTTCGTCATGAACACAATCAGCTCCTTTGTCAGTTGATGCCATAGCTTGCCCTGAAACAAATCTGCTAGTTTCTGATACTCTTCAGATAATGCAGGATACTTGCTCGTCTCGCTGTCCAAAAACTCCATCGTTGGATCTTTGCTTCCTTCAAGTTCCGTGTTGTGGGGGGCGTGATGTTTCCGCAAGATTCGAATTTGGTTATTTTGGTCAAGACTCATCAAATGGAAATATTTTAACGTGGAAAGTTACCATTCTTCTTAATTAGAATCTGCACTAATTACATCTAAATGTTGACAAAGAAAGTATCATTTCTTAAATGTTTTGCTGGCACTTGATTAAATCTTGGAGTCCATTTCGATGTGAATTGCATTTGAATGTTTGCTGATTTTGGCTTGAAATATTGGTATTATCAGGATGTTTCCGAAAACCCAGTCTACATGATGAGCTCATTAACTTTATCAAGATCACCAGTCTACTGGCGTTGCAAGCGAACTTAATTTAGCACGGTTGATTGAATCGGTGAGGACTTGTGGAACACTCTAATTATGGTTGGATCGTGTGGTACGTACATGGTTTGCACGTGTCGGGATAAGATGATAGTAGTTAACTAAATATACCGGCAAGCATGCATGTATGACCAAAATGATAGAATCAGCCTATCAGGTCATTTGACATGAAAAGTATTGAAAACAAATAAACAATGTCAAAGGGTCCAGACGGGACTTCAATTTAGGTGTAGATGTTTCTTTTGTTGATCCATTTGCGAAATCTTATGAAAACTTATCACCTGACGAGGTTTTAGTTTCGAAGGAGGACCTAAAGAAGTTGAAGTATCAAAATTTGCGACAGGTTCTGGTCATATTTTGATTCCTTTC